>Ga0105045_10000479_pt1 | contig 29090 bp, 23 predicted proteins | sample MAT02_FD_78089 | JGI IMG/M metagenome (GOLD analysis project Ga0105045, IMG submission 78089) | Freshwater microbial communities from Lake Fryxell liftoff mats and glacier meltwater in Antarctica - MAT-02 (megahit assembly) | ecosystem: Environmental > Aquatic > Freshwater > Ice > Liftoff... | reverse complement strand
CTTGTCCGCCTCCCATGCGACCACCAGCTCGTCCACGCTGGGCGGCGCAGCATCGGTCCGGCCCGATCCGCCGGGAGCACCGGGCGCGTCGGGAAGAACCGATCCGCCCGGCGCGCCGGGAGCACCGGGAGCACCGGGAGCACCGGGAGCACCGGGAGCACCGGGCGTGTCGGGTGTGCGTGTCGCAGCGTTCACATGTGGATGGCGGCGTACCAGCTTGTCGTGGATGGACCCTGCGACATCGGCCAGGGTGAACCAGCCGCTCTCGGAAGCGATGGCCGAGTGGAACACCACCTGGTACAGCAGATCCCCCAGCTCGGAGCAGAGCTCGTCGGCGCCCTCACCGGTCATCGGGTCGTAGGCGTCGATCGCCTCGAGCACCTCGTAGCTCTCCTCGAGCAGGTAGCGCTTCAGGCTCTGATGATCCTGTTGGGCCTTCCACGGGTCCTGGTCGCGCAGACGGACCATGAGCTCGACCAGGGCTGCCACTCCAGCGCCGACCGGTGCCGCCATGCGGGGGATCCACAGCGACGTCAGGTGGTCGGGCTCGACCTCACGGTCGAGGTCCCACCAGTCGACCTGTCGGACGACCTCGTCCGGCAGACCGAGTCGTTGCAGCACCGTGACCGGTTCCTCGGGCGCCTGCTCGACAGCGAGCTTGATGTCGGAGAGCACGAAACGGGAGTCGCACTGCGCCACGAGCAGCGGGCCCCGCTCCCCCGCCGCGGCGACCTCGAAGCGGTGACCGTCGACCAGACGTGCGCCGGTCTCGACCGGATCGACCCCGAGACGCACCCACGTCAGATCAAGGAACGAGAGCGCCGGGTGCGCCACCGTGCGGACCCGGTCATCGGCCAGCAGCAGCTCGACGGTGTGCTCGGCGACGAGCGGCGAACCCGGCACGGCGTAGAGCACCTCGCCGGCGTCGAACGCAGCGGCGACCAGCTCCTCGACGATGGCGGGATAGACCTCGTCGATCGTGTCCGCCGAGTCGTAGACGTGGTCGAAACTGGGTGCACCGTCGAGGAGCGAGGCTGCGGGGTGTCGTCGGGTACGGGCGAACTGGCGTGGCACCGAGCCCAGCAAGGACATGGTGCCGGCGGTGACCAGGTCGATGTCGCCCGGGCCGAGACCGACGATGTGCACCGTCGGCGGGGTGCGCCCGTCGTCGGGGCGCGCCATCTCAGCCGCCCGACCCTGCCGTGCCTCCGGCCGCCGCGGACGGAGCGGACGGATCACCGGTGGGTGCCGCCACCGCTGCCGCTGCGGCTTCAGCTGCTGCGGCCTCGGCCGCTGCTGCCGCATCTGCGATGCGCTGGCCCAGCGGAAGCGCAGGAACGGGCGGCGGCTCGATGGTGAAGCCGTTCGAGCCCGACGCAACCTGCTGGCCGAAGCGGGGGTCGATCTGGGCGCCGAGAGTGTTGCGCTGCACGAACTGCTCGGGGCCCTGCTGGGCCAAGCTCGCGGCCGCCTCCGCGAGTTCGCCGCGGGCGTCCTCGAAGCCCACGACCTGACGACCTTCGAGGCGGTACGCGAAGGCGCTCACCCCGCCGGGGCCGCCCCGGGTCAGCACGACCCCCCGGTTGACGCCGACCGGTGCATCGGCCAGGTCGGAGCGCAGTTCCGGTGCGAGCCCGACCTCGGCGAAGCAGCCCTCGCTGGGATCGGCGACCTGCTCGGCTCCCTCGATCCGCTCGACCAGATCGTCCAGTCCGCGCCCACCGTCGATCAGCTCCGACGCCGTCCGGATCCCGCCCGCAGGGATCTGCACCACGGTGAGGCAGACCTGGCGCCACTGCAGCTGTGAACTCTCGTAGAGGAGCCGCAGGTCGTCATCGTCGTCGGGGTCGAGCTGGGCGAACCGCTGGGCGACCGCAGCGCCGGCGACGTTGTAGTCGATCAACAGTTCGCGGGTGCGGTCCCGCAGCGTGCCGGTGCCCTGCTGCGCCATCTGCTGGTCGATCTGGGTCCCGAACCGCTCACGTTCGCCGTCTGCGATGTCGAGCCCCCAACGCTCCGCCTCTGCCATCCACGCCTCACGTTCGATCAGGAACATCAGCGCACCACGGGCCACCCCACCGTCGAGTGTGCTCTCGTTGGGCGCCGGGGTGCCGCCGTTGAACACTGGATCGGCGGACAGTTCGGCGACGTCGTCGATCGAGATGCTGCGCCCGTCGATCGTGGCGGCGGTGGTGTCGGCGGTGACGCCGCAGGCCGAGGCGAACAGAGCGACTCCGGCGCTTGCGGCCAGGAGCAGGGAGCGGAGGGAACGCATGGCCGAGATGCTAGATCGGGCGATGATCACCGTCAGAACCGTTGCACCATCAGAACCGTTGCGCCGCTCAGCGTGCGCCTGCACCGGCTTCGACGGGCTCACCTGCGGGGGCCGGGTCGGGCACCAGCTCGACCAGCGCGGCCACCAGGTCCGCTGCAAGGGTGGTTCCGCCCTTGACCGGGAGCCGCAACTCGTGTTTCTCGTCACGGTAGGTGGCGCCCTTGAACAACCGGGTCAGGCGCATCTGGCGGGATTGGGGCAGCGTGATGGGTGACATCGTCGCCAACAGCCCACCACCGGAGAGTGCCGGGCTCTTGGTGACGGTGATGTCGCGCACACCGGTGCGCACGCACTCCGCTCGCAGGTGCGCGACCTGCAACAACGCCGCGGCGGGATCGGGCACAGGACCGAACCGGTCGTTCCACTCCTCGGCGATGTCGTCGACATCGGCATGGCTGCGCACCGAGGCGAGACGCCGGTACGCGTCGAGGCGCAGGTCGTCGCGTTCGACGTAATCGGGGGGCAGGTAGGCGGGCATCGGCAGCTCGAGCACGATCTCGTCGGGCTCCTCGACGGTGACACCGTTGAGCTCGGCGATCGCCTCGTTCACCATCTGGACGTACAGGTCGTAGCCGACCGCTGCGACGTGTCCCGTCTGGCCGGTGCCCAACAGGTTGCCGGCCCCGCGGATCTCCAGGTCTCGCATGGCGATCCGGAACCCGGATCCCAGCTCGGTGGCCTCGCCGATGGTCTTCAGCCGTTCGTAGGCCTCCTCGGACAGCTGACGGTCCTTGGGGAAGAACAGGTAGGCGTACGCCCGCTGGCCGGCGCGCCCCACCCGACCGCGCAGCTGGTGCAGCTGTCCCAGCCCCAGCAGGTCGGCACGTTCCACCACCAGCGTGTTGACCGTCGGCATGTCGATACCGGACTCGATGATCGTGGTGCAGACCAGTACGTCGTAGCGCCCCTCCCAGAACTCGACCACGATACGTTCCAGGCTGCCCTCGTCCATCTGCCCGTGGGCGACCGCGATGCGTGCCTCGGGGACCAGCTCGGCAAGCCGCGCGGCCTGTTGTTCGATGTCGCGAACCCGGTTGTGGACGTAGAACACCTGGCCCTCGCGCAGGAGCTCCCGTCGGATCGCCTCGGTGACCGCCCGTTCGTCGAACTCGCCGACGTAGGTGAGGATCGGTTGGCGCGCCGCCGGCGGGGTGTTCAGCAGTGACAGGTCGCGGATGCCGGTCAGGCTCATCTCGAGCGTGCGTGGGATGGGTGTGGCGGTGAGCGTGAGGACGTCGACCTCGGCCCGGAACTGTTTGATGGCCTCCTTGTGCGAGACCCCGAAACGCTGCTCCTCGTCCACCACCAACAGCCCCAGCTTCTTGAAGGTGATGTCGCCGGACAGGAGGCGGTGCGTGCCGATCACCACGTCGACCTCGCCGGTGGCCAGGCGTTCCACCACCGAGCGGGCCTGGGCCGCTGTGAGGAAACGCGACAGCACCTCGACCTTCACCGGGAAGCCGGCGAACCGTTCGGTGAAGGTCTGGAAGTGCTGTTGGGCCAACAACGTGGTGGGCACGAGCACCGCCACCTGACGGCCGTCCTGGATCGCCTTGAACGTCGCCCGGAGCGCTATCTCGGTCTTGCCGAACCCGACGTCGCCGCACACCAGGCGGTCCATCGGCACCCCGGACTCCATGTCGGTCTTCACCGCATCGATCGCTGAGAGCTGGTCGGGGGTCTCCTGGTAGGGGAAGGTGAGCTCCATCTCGCGCTGCCACGGCGTGTCGGGAGCGAAGGCGTGGCCGGCGGTGGCCACACGTGTCTGGTAGAGGACCACCAGTTCCTGTGCGATCTCGGCGACCGCCGAGCGGACCTTCGCCTTGGTGCGGCTGAAGTCCGAACCCCCCATCTTGTTGAGCTTCGGGGTCTCGCCGCCGGAATAGAGCCGGATCGCGTCGATCTGGTCGGACGGCACGTACAGCTTGTCGCCGCCTCGGTACTCGAGCAGCAGGTAGTCCCGCTCGACCCCGCCCATGGCGCGGGTGACCATGCCCTCGAAGCGGGCCACCCCGTGGACCTGGTGCACCACGTGGTCGCCGACCTTCAGATCGTCGAAGAAGTGCTGGGCATCACGCCGGCGGGCCTTCACCGGTCGGTGGGTGCGGCGTCGGCCCGTCAGGTCGGCCTCGGCCAGCAGTGCCAGCTTCACGCCCGGGAGGATCACCCCCCGATCGAGCGATGCCACGACGATGCGCCCACCGGGCGAACGCAGCTCGGTTGCGGTGGGCGCCGTCGAACGCGCCACGGTGGGGAACGAGAACCCGTTCTGGCCCAGAAGTGCGTCGAGACGGCCGGCGGACGCCTCGCTGTCAGCACACACCAGGACCCGGTAGCCGTCGGTGAGAACGGATCGGAGCTGTGTCAGGAGGCCCTGGGCCTCGCCCACCGCCGGCGGCCAGGCGAGCGCGATGACGGCGGGGCTGTCGGGTGAGTCCGGCACGTTGGCCACCGACCACACCGGCGCCCCGGTGTGTTGCAGGAGACGGTCGAAGTCGACGTGCAACTTGGGCAGGTCCACACCCGACCCTTCGGCGCTGTCGGGCACCAGGCCCCAGGTGCGCGACAGCGACGCTCCCAGATCTGCTTCCTCCGCCGCGATGTCGCCGGCACGGTCTCGCAGCCGCCGAGGGTCGACCAGCAGGATCTGTGCGTCGTCGTCGACGAGGTCGAACAGGACGTGTTCGCGGTCTGCCAGCCACGCGAGCCAGGCCTCCATGCCCTCGAACACCTCGCCGTCGGCCAGCCGTTGCCACTGCTCCCGACCCCATGGCTGGGTGGCGACCAGGCGCTCGGCGCGTTCACGCACCTCTGGGCCCGGAAGCAGCTCCCGAGCGCCGAAGACCTGCACCGAGGTGATCTCGGTGGTGGTCCGCTGGTCGGCGACGGAGAACTCGACCAGTCGCTCCACCTCGTCGCCCCACAGGTCGATGCGCACCGGCGCATCTGCTGTGGAGGGGAAGACGTCGATGATCGAGCCGCGCACCGCCAGCTCGCCACGGTGCTCGACCTGGTACTCGCGCCGGTAGCCCTGTCCGACGAGGCGCTCGACCAGATCCGTCGAGTCGACCTGGTCGCCGGGACGCAGCACGACGGGATCGGCGTCCTCGACGTGGGGACCGAGTCGCTGGACCAGCGCACGTGCGGTCGAGACCACCACCGACAGCGACTCGTCATGCTCGCGCAGGCGCCACAACGTGCGCAGCCGTCGCCCCATCGTCTCGATCGAGGGGCTGACCCGTTCGAAGGGCAGCGTCTCCCACGCAGGGAACAGCTCGACGCCCCCGGCGGGCAGGAACGCCTCGAGATCCGCAGCCAGCCGCTCGGCCTCTGCCGCGGTGGGCACGGCGACGACCACCGGTCGGCGACGCGACAGCGCCACGATCCCCGACACCGACACGGCACGCGCTGCTTCGGGCACCACCAGCACGGTCGAGGAGCGCCCGAGCGCCCCGACGAGGCCGGGTTCCTCACGCAGCAGCGACGCCGTGGCGGCGAGCGGCGCCTGGAGCGGTGCCGGAAGAGGCGCGGCAACGGGGCCGGAGACGGCCTTGGGGGTCGTGTCGGTCACACAGCGAACCTACCCCGGGTGACCGACACCATCGAGAGGCGCGCACGGCTCACTGCGTCTGGTTGAACCGCTGCATCGCGGCGTCGATCCCCTCCGCCGCGATCACCTCGACCGCGTCGGCTGCGAGCTCGCACGCCACGTCCAGCTCGGCGCGTTGCGCAGACGGGACCTTCGACAGCACCCAGTCAGCGCCGCGACCGGGTCCTCCGGGTGGTCGACCGACGCCGATGCGGATCCGTGCGTAGTCCTGGGTGTGCAGGTGCGCGGTGATGGAACGCAGACCGTTGTGGCCCGCCAGTCCGCCACCCAGCTTCACCTTGATGCGACCGGGGAGCAGGTCGAGCTCGTCGTGCAGCACGACGAGCTGACTCCAGTCCTCGATGCCATGGCGACGCACGAGCGACGCCACCGCCCGGCCGGACTCGTTCATCCAGGTGGTCGGGAACGCTCCGACGGCGCGGCAGGTGCCGATCCGCAACTCGGCGCTCAACGACGAGCTGGCACGGTCGGGCCGCAGCCGCTCGCCGCAGCGAGCCGCCAGCATGGCCAGCGCATCGACACCGACGTTGTGGCGGGTGTTGGCGTACCGGTCGCCGGGGTTGCCGAGACCGATGACCAACAGGTCCCGACTCACTCGGTGACGGCGGCCTCGCCGTCGGCCTCGTCCTCATCGGAGTGGGTGGTGACCGCTGCACGGGTCAGCTCGGCGGTCACGACCGCCTGCTGCGGCTTGGACAGCGACACCGCACCCTCGGGCATCTTCAGGTCCTTGACCAGGATCGACCGATCCAGGCGCATCTCGGAGATGTCGACCTCGATCGCGTTGGGGATCTGGTCGGGACGCACCCGCACCCGCACCGAGTTCAGCCGCTGCTCGGTCATGCCGCCCATGACGGTGACCTGCTTGGGCTCGCCGACCAGGGAGATGGGGATGCTGAGCTCGACCGGCTTGGTCTCGTCGACCTTGAGGAAGTCGACGTGGGTGACGTCACGGCGCACCGGGTGGCGCTGGATCTCACGGACCAGGGTCAGGAAGGACTGGCCCTCGAACTCCAGGCGCACCAGCGCGTTGCGCCCGGCGTCGGTGTTCAGTGCATGGCGGAGGTCCGCCCGACGGAAGGTGATCGTCTCGGCGGGCTGACCCGAGCCGTAGACCACACCGGGGACACGACCCTCGGTGCGAAGTCGGCGGGACGGACGGGTGCCGGTGGTGCGGCCGGCCTCGGCGGTGAGCGTGACCTCGGACATGGAAGGACTCCTGGGGCTCCCGCCGCATCGCGCCTCGTTGAGGTGGGCGGGGATCGTCGAACGAACGCGGCCCCGGGCGCGTCGAGCGCTTCCGGACCGAGGGGCGAGTGTATCGGCGTCGCTCCGAGCGACGCCAGACGCTCAGCTCTGGTTCTGTCCGTCGAAGATCTCCGACACCGAGGACTCCTCGAACACCGCCTCGATCGCGTCGGCGAGGATCCCTGCGGCGGAGAGCACCTGGATCTTGTCGATCCGCTTCTCCTCCGGCAGCGGGAGGGTGTTGGTGATGACGATCTTCTCGATCGAGGAGTTCTTGAGCCGGTCGATGGCCGGCCCCGAGAACACCCCGTGGGTCGCGGCGCAGTACACCGCACTGGCACCACGCTCGCTGAGCTGTTCGGCTGCCGCGACGATCGTGCCGGCGGTGTCGATCATGTCGTCGATGAGGACGCACGTGCGGCCCTCGACCTCGCCGACGACCTCCTTGGCCTCGACCTTGTTCTTGGCGCCCTTGATGCGTCGCTTGTGCACGATCGCCAGGTCGGCGTGCAGCTGGTTGGCGTAGCGCTCGGCGACCTTGACCCGTCCGGCGTCGGGAGAGACGACAACCAGGTCATCACCCAGGTTCTGGGCCATCCAGTCGACCAGGACCGGCATGGCGGTCAGGTGGTCGACGGGGCCGTCGAAGAACCCCTGGATCTGGCCCGAGTGCAGGTCGACCGACACGATGCGCTTGGCGCCCGCGACCTCGAACATGTTGGCGAGCAGCTTGGCGGTGATCGGCTCGCGTCCCTCTGCCTTGCGGTCCTGACGGCCGTAGCCGTAGAAGGGCGCCACCACCGTGATGCGCTTCGCCGAGGCTCGCTTGGCCGCATCCACCAGGATCATGTGCTCCATGATCGCGTCGTTGACCGACATCTCGGCGGTGCTGGAGTGGCTGCCGAAGATGAACAGATCCGCTCCGCGGATCGACTCGCCGTACTTGCAGTGCAGCTCGCCGTTCGCGAACTCCGCGATCTGGACCGGCCCCAGCCCGAGACCCAGGCGTTCGGCAACTTCTTCGGCCAGCTCCCGGTTCACCCGCCCCGACACGATCGTCAGCCGCTTCTTGGTGACCAGCTCCACCGTGTGCCTCCCCTGCAGGACTCGCCTGCGGTCGTTCTCAGAGCCCGGGGTCAGCAGTGTAGAACGGCCCCGTCACCGAGTCTGCCGGAACCTCGGCCCCCGGTGCGAGCGAGGCGTACGGCCCGACCTGGCTGCGGTCGCCGATGCGGGCGTTTCGGCCGGTGGTCTGCTCGACGACGCAGTCGGCACCCACCACCGAGTCGACCAGACGGGTGTTGGGTCCCAGCTCGGTCCCGTCGCCCACCACGGTGGATCCCTGCAGGATCACCCCTGGGAACAGAGTGACGTCGCGCCCGACCCGGACGGTGGTGTCGATGTAGACGGTGCTCGGGTCCACCATCGTCACGCCGGACCCCAACAACGTCTCGTTGGTCCGCCGACGCAGCTCGCGTTCGGCGGCGGCGAGCTGCAGCCTGTCGTTGATGCCCTGTGTCTCGGCCGGGTCCGCAACGGCAACCGCCTCGACGGGGTGTCCGGCGGCGGCGAGGACCTCGACCACGTCGGTCAGGTAGTACTCGCCCTGGCTGTTGTCGGGCTCGATGCGTCGCAGTGCCGGAGCCAGCAGACTCCGCCGGAAGCAGTAGATCGACGTGTTGACCTCATCGACCGCGAGCTCCTCGGGTGAGCCATCGCGTTGCTCAACGATGCGCACCACACGGTCGTCGCGGCCACGCAGCACACGCCCGTAGCCCGTCGGGTCCGCCATGACCGCAGTCAGCACGGTGGCCGCTGCGCCGGTGCTGCGGTGGTGGTCCACCAGCGACGCGATGGTGGCGGGCAGCAGCAGCGGGGCGTCGCCGATGAGCACCAGCACGTCGCCCTCGTCGTCCTCGTCGGGAAGGCCGACCAGCCCGACCAGCGTCGCGTCGCCGGTGCCGCGCTGTACCCGCTGCTCGACGAAGTCCACCGGCACGTCGAGGGCGTGCTCCTGCATCTTCTTGGTGACCCACTCACCCTTGTGACCGACCACGATGGCGACCCTGTCGACCTGGACGTCGGCCAGGGACTCGACGACATAGGTGAGCATGGGTTTGCCGCAGAGACGGTGCAACGGCTTGGGCCGCTCGGACCGCATACGGCTGCCCTCGCCGGCGGCCAGCACCACTGCGGACAGGTGCGGAGCAGCCACTCCGGGGCCACCTGCTGCTGCGGCATGGCGCGACGCGTCGCCACGGTCCTGACCGGTGTCGTTGTCTGGGATCCCCATGGCTCGCGGGGCAGGATTCGAACCTGCACTCTCCTGATCCAAAGTCAGGCGTTCTGCCAATTGAACTACCCGCGATCGACTGACCTGCAACGGTACCCCGGAGGCGCACACTTCAGGAGGCGAAGACCTCGGCGAGTCGCTCACCGACCGCCGACCAGCTGTACCGCCCGGCGACGAACGAGCGTCCCTCCCGCGACAACCGCTGATGCAGCTCGGGATCTCCGAGCAGCGCCACGGCGTGCGCCGCCAATTCTTGCGGCGTCGATCCGATCAGGATCTGTTCGCCCGGCACTGCGCCGATCGCCCGGTTCACCAGCTCCGTCGTGACGCACGGCACCCCCATCGACATCGCCTCGAGGATCTTGTTCTGCTGACCTGCACCGATCGCGAGCGGGGCGACCATGATTCGCCCGCTGGCGTACCCGGAGCGGATGTCGTCCACCCATCCGCTCACCTCGACCCCATCGCCGGCCAGGCGCTGCACCGAGCGGGAAGGTCGCGCTCCGGCAAGGAGCACGGTGGTGTCCGGTCGGTGTTCACGCACCAGCGGCAGGATCCTGGTCACCAACGTCTCCGCGGCATCGATGTTCGGCGGATAGCCCATGTTGCCGACGAAGCTGATGTCACAAGGGTCCCCCGGCGGCTCGATGGGAACGAAGAACTCCGTGTCCACACCGTTGGCCACCACCTCCACGTGCTCCGCCCCGGGGAAACCGAGCAGGTCGCGGTCCTGCTCGGAGATGATCACCTGATGGTCGAACCAGTCCTGCACCCGTTGCTCGTAGCGGGCGATGCGGCGGGCCTCGAGGCGCAGGAAGGGAGCGAGCCACATGGCTGAGGTGTCTGCCTGTCGGCGCGCCGCCGCGCTGAACGCATCCTGGTAGTCGAGGGTGGTGGGCACCGGCAGATCCCGTCCGTAGGGCGCGGTGCGGATCAACTGGCAGTACACGTGATCGGGCCGTTCGACCGCGACCAGTCGTCGCACCTGCTCCTCGGCGGAGCGGGATCGGAAGTATCCGACCTGCAACGGCTCGCCGGTCAGCGCCGCCCGCGCCAGCGACCACACCATGGTTCGCCGCGACCGCGTGATGACGTGAACGCCGCTGCAGAACTCCGCCAACCTGGCCACGAAATCGGCCGGCACCGGAGCCTCGGCGAGCGCCACCAACACGACCTCGTGATGACGTGACAACGAGCGCAGCTGGTGGAAGGCGCGCAGCTTGTCGCCCTTCTCGAGGGGGTAGGGAAACCTGGGGGTGACGACGAGCAGCTTCACGTGGGATCCGGGGCCGCCGCCGAAGGCGGCGGGCGGACTCTAGTCAGCGCGACCCGGCAGGGACCGGGACCCGCCGGCGGGTGGTCACCGACCCTGTTGTCCTGACGCGGTGTCAGCGCCGCTTGCCGAGCAGGGTGGGGATGGTGCGCAGCCCGATCACGAGATCGCGCCACAGCGACCAGTTCTCGATGTAGCGGTTGTCGAGACGGACCCGGGTCTCGATGCTGGTGTCGCCCCAGTAGCCGTTCACCTGGGCCCAACCGGTCATGCCGACGGGCACACGATGGCGGAAGTGGTACCCGTCGATCTCCTCGCCGAACTGCTCGACGAAGTGAGGGCGCTCGGGACGGGGGCCGACCAGGGACATCTCACCGCGCAGCACGTTCAGCAGCTGTGGCAGCTCGTCCAGGTGGGTCGGGCGCAGGAACTGCCCCACACGGGTGACACGATCGTCCTCCTGCACCGACCACTGTGTGGCTGAGTCCTCGTTGACCCGCATCGTGCGGAACTTGAGGATCTCGAAGGGGCGACCTCCCACGCCGATGCGGACCTGGCGGAAGAACACCGGTCCCGCGCTGGTCAGCTTCACAGAGATCGCACATCCCAGGAGGATGGGCGAGGCCAGGACGATCAGCAGCGCAGAGGTGAAGAGGTCCAACGCCCGCTTGGCCGGCCACATGGCGGCAGCGGCACCCGGGCGGCGAACGGGGACCAACGGCAGCCCCGACACCTCGTGGCCGACGTCCTCGGCGGAAACACCCAGTTCGAACAGACGGGGCACTGCATAGAACTGCACCGACTGGTCGTGGCAACGACGCACGATGCTGACCAGCTCGGGGTCATCCGCTGCACCGAAGGCGAGGATGACGTGGCCGACGTTGGTGAGCCGCAGGATCTCGGGCAGGTGCTCCGGGCGACCCACCACCGGCAACGGGGCGACGTCCTCGAACCGATCGACGAACCCGCACGGCACGAGCCCGAACTCGGGGTTGTCCTCGAGGGCCTGCGCGAACTCGATGCCCACCGGTCCGGTGCCGACGATGAGCGTGTCCTCCAGGTCGTAGCCACGGGCGCGTGCGACCCCGACGAGCCGGAAGGTGATGAGACGACCGAGCAGGATCAGTGGGATGGTCGCCACGACGATCTGAGCGATCACGAACACACTGATCGTCGGATCGAAGCTGCGGAAGCCATCCATGCGGAACAGTGCAGCGAGCGCTGCGGCGAGGATGAGGGTGACCACGGGGGCGAGCCCGATACGACCCATGATGCCGAGCAGGCCCTCGCTGGGGACCACGACCAGTCGCCCCCGGCGGGCGGTCGGCCACAGCAATGCCATACCGACCACCGCGAACAGGACGATGACCGAGACCCTGACCCCCGTGCCGAGCACGAGGTTCCACAGCACCAAGGGGGCCGCCAGGGCCAGACCGTCGAGTAGATGACCGGTCAGTCGCAGGACACGTCCGACCGCGTGTCGTTCCTGTTGTGAGACGGTGCGCTTCGGCTCACGGATCAGGACCGGGCCGTCGTCGCCGGAGCGGAGGTCGATGAGCAGTGGCGTGCCCGCAGCGTCGCCCGCAGGTCCCGCCAGCCGGGCATTGCGTGCGTGACCCGACTGCACGTTCACGACCCGCCCTCCCACGGAGAGCTCCTCAGCCTCTGAATACCTCAACATTGCGCCCCAATTCCCTCAGCGCCGGCCACCGTGAGCGACCGACTCCGCCTTTGCGCCCGCCAGCCGATCCCCTCTCGGCCCCACCGTGCGCCCACCCAGTAAACGTGTGACCGTCGCCACCGTCAAGGCTTCTGTGGTGAACTTCCGTCGCTGGGGCATAGGCACTTCTGCCTGCCACCACCATGAACCCCGTTCGCTCATCGCGGTGCGGTTGCCCATCGGGACGAGGTCGGCCACACTCGCCCGGTGTCCGACCCCGAGCTGCTCACCGAGGTCCTCGACGACCTCGGCCAACACCGCCGGGAGTGGGACGCGCTGGTCGCGGTACAGCCTCTTCCGAGTCCGTTCCTGCGAAGCTGGTGGATCGACCACGTCGGCGAGGGGGACCTCCGGATCGTCGCGTGCTCAGCCGCAGGTCGGCTGGTGGGCGGTGCGGCGTTCCAGGTGGACCGCGTGGGCACCGGACCGGCCTCGATCGAGCGTGTGCGCTGCGTCGGGCAGGGCGTGCTGGGTCCGGACCACCTCGACCTGATCGCGACGCCCGGTCACCACCTGCAGGTGGCACGCAGCGTCGTCGGGTGGCTCCGCCGCCGCGGCAACCGAGTGGTCGACCTGGACGGCCTGTCGGCGGAAGGAACCCTGGCGGCCGCGCTCGCTCCCTACGAGGTCGGCCGGGTGCGAGCGCCGTATGCCGCGCTGGGCGGCGGCGTCGCCGACTACCTGGCCGCGCGGCCCGGCAAGGTCCGCAGCACCGTCAAGCGGACCTCGAAGCGGTTCGACGGCGACGGCGTGGTTTTCATCACGGTGGCGGCGACCGACATCGACGCGGCGCTCGACGACCTGGCACGGCTCCACGAGTCCCGATGGTCCGACGACTCGGTGTTCCTCCGTGGTTGGGAACGCTTTCGCAATGCCGCCCGTGCGGGCGCTGCGACCAACGATGTCGTCGTGCACCAGCTCCTCGACGCGGACAGCGGCGCCATCGCGGTCGAACTCGATCTGGTCCTCGGCGGCCGGGTGGCGTTCTACCAGGCGGGGCGCCGCACCGAGCGCGAGTGGCGGGGCTGCGGATCGGTGCTGCGCGCCCGGATCATCGAGGCGGCCGTTGCGGCGGGAGCCAGCGAGTACGACCTGTTGCGGGGCGACGAGGGCTACAAGACCGAGTGGGCCACCGGCCGTCGCGAACTGGTGCACTGCGTGATGGGCGTGGGTCTTGGGGAGGCGGCGGTGCGGCTCCGCTCCTGGCGTGACGCCCGCGCCGCACCAACGAAGGGCGACGAGCAGTCGCCAGCGGGCGACCTCAACCCCTGAGCTTGGCAACCAGGTCCAGCGCCTCGGCCCGCGCCGTCCCGCTGATGCCCATGCCGATCAGCCCGCCGAGGGCCCCACCGAGCACGATGAACAACAGCGACAGCGCTCCTCCGTCGGTCATCAGACGCACCGGCAGTCCCACGGCGACGACACACGTCGCGATGATCAGTCCTGGGACGAGCGCCACGACCACCCGCCTGAGCCGTGCCTCCACTATCCGGTTCACGATGAGCTGTCGGATGACGGTGAACACCGCGGCGACCACCAGGTGCACGGTCGCCACCCAGACCACACCGTTGGACGCGACGAACCACATGGCGGTGAGCATGATCGGGACCATGATCGCGTTGATCCGCACCATCACACCTGGGCGCCCGATCGCGTACAGCAGGTCGCCGGTCGCGAACCCCAGACCGGCGAAACAGCCCGCCAACGCCAGTACCTGCATCGTCTGGGTCGCAACCCTTGCGGTCTCGCCGTCGAGTCCGTACATGATGGAGATCGAGTCGCGAGCGACCAGTGCCAGGCCGACACCCACCGGCAGCGAGAACAGCGCGACGATCCGCAGCGCCTTGTACAGGGCCTCACGCATCGGCATGGTGCCCTCGGAGCGGATGCGTGCGTACATGGGGAACAGCACCGCTGACATGGCGTTGAGCTGGGCGCCCATGACGAACTCGGGCAGGCGGAACGCCTGGTAGTACTGCGGGAACTGGTCGGGGCGCCGGTTGCCGACCACGACGTAGTCACCGTTGAGTGACAGCACTCCCAGCAGCCGTGACCCCGCCATGCGCCATGCGTAGGAGAACAGCTGCTTGGCGATGGTCAGGTCCCAGGCCAGGGTCGGCCGGAACCGCATGAAGTACCAGGTCAGGGTGAACCAGGCGAAGTAGGCGCCGAGCAGGCCGATCATGACCGCCCATGCGCCGTACCCCGCCAGTGCCAGCCCGACGGTCAGACCGAATCGCGTCATGTCGCGCACCACTTCGACCGCGGCGCGCCGCCGGAAATCCATCGACCGGACGAACAGCGACCACGGGACCGCCGTGCAACCCGACATGATCACCACGAGCGCGAGGCACCGCAGGACGTTGACGTAGTCGGGGATCTTGAAGTACCCGGCGATGACCGGCGCGCCAAGGAACGCCACCGAGGACAACACCACGGTGATGCCGAGGGTCGCGGTGAACGCGACCTGCACGCGCTCGGTGATGCCGGTCTCCTGTTCGTAGACCAGCGCCGCGCCCATACCCATGTCGAGGGCGTTGTCGAAGTAGAAGGTCACCACCATCAGCGTGACCATCACCGCGTACTCGGTGGTGGTGAGGACCCGGGCGAGCAGCGCAGCGAGCACCAACGCGGAGGCGTACCGCGTGAAGACTCCGACGTTGGCCCACAGGAAGCCGCGCGACGCTGCAGTACCGACCGATTGTTGAGCTGCGGGCTCGGCCCCGCCGGTTTCTGTGGACCCACCTCCGGCGGTTCCGGCGGGATCCGCCCCGGCGGGTCCCGCCGGTCCGGGCGTCGTCGACCCTGGTTCTGCCTGCTCGGGGCCTCCGGCCTCTGGGGGATCCTCGCCCGTCCGGGCCATCGATCAGCGACGCAGGACGATCACGCCCGACGCACCAGTGCTGAACGAGCGCAACGTGTCGCCCGCGGACCGGGCGTCGTTGAGCTCCGTCTCGCCCTCGCTCACGACCATCAGCGTGGCATCGGCGAGCGACAGGAGCTGCGACGTGGGCACCGGTCCGGGCAGGCGCGGCCCGTTGACGATGACGACGTACCGACCGGCGAGCCCTTCGAGCACCCGATGGAACGTCGAGCGCATACGCAACATGTTGCGGCTCGTGTCCACACCTGCGGGGAGGAAACGCACCATCCCGTCGGGGGCGCGCATCTCGGCGAGCATCGCGGGCACCTGCGCCTCGTTGACCGACAGCAGCGCCGCTTCGGGGTCGAGCTGCCCCGCCAGACACTCCGCGAGCCCGGCCACATCGTCGGTGCGCAACAGCCCGGTCAGGACCGACTCGTCGAGATCGGCATCGATCAGCGCCACCGGCTGTCCGAAGCTGCGGGCGATGGTGCAGGCCAGGGCAAGGGACAGCGCGGCGCGCTCGAGACCGCTGCCGGAGCCCACCAGCACCAGGCGGTGCACCGGCTCGTTCAGACTGAGGCGCTCGACGGCACTCACCACTCCCGCCACGGAGTCCTGCGGGTTCGCACCTCTCGTCCCGAGTGCCGGGACCTTCGCCAGGATCGGCAGACCGATCGCATCGGTGATGTCCTGAGCGGATTCGACCACCGGGCGACGCAGGTTCAACACGACGAAGATCAGGAGCGGCACGAGTCCGCCCAGGAGCGCGCCGAAGACCACAGCGAACCACACGGGGAACGAGGAGGTGCTCTGCAGCGGCAGGGAGCCCACCTCCTGGAAGATCGGGCCCTGGATACGCTGTTCGACCGGCAACTCGGTCTGAGCACTTTCGAACACGCCGGAGAGCGACGGAATGATCTGTGCGCTGACCTGTTCGGACACCTCGCGGTCCGGGTTGGTCACCACGATGTCCATGAACGGCGACTCCGGGGAGCGGCTCGCGCTGATCATGCCGCTGACCTGATCGATCGACTGCGGCAGATCGCCGCGTCGCCTGACCTCGGCCGCGAGCACCTTGGACTGCACCAGCGCCTCGAGCGCCCGGTTGAGGACCTCGTTGTCGCTGGGGTTCGCTCCCGAGACCACGATGATCGATCTGGAGGTGTTGTAGACAGGCGGATTGACCGAGGCCAGCGCGCCCCCGATGGCGCCGGTCACCAGCATCGAGACGATGACGATGACCAGCTGCGAACGACTCAGCCGACCCGATCGTCGCAACTCGGTGGCCGGGACGGCCTCCATGGCAGGCACCAGATCTGCCTGCGGTCTGCGTATCGGTTTCATTTCGACCGCTCGTCTCCTTGTCGGGCTGCCGCGCCGCGCCCAGCCTCGATCCGGCCTCTCACCGCAGACCGCCGTTCACCCTAGCGGTGCGCACTCGGACACCGAGATCCGTGGCCCGTTTTGGGCCGCTGCCTCGCGACGCCCTAGAGTCATTCCCCTCATGGGCTCACTCATCAAGAAGCGCCGCAAGCGCATGCGAAAGAAGAAGCACAAGAAGCTGTTGCGGCGCACCCGCCATCAGCGCCGGGCCCGCGGCAAGTAGCGGGGTCCTTCACGGTCGCCGCACTGCGGTGGCGATCAGCTTGTTCGTGATGTGGAGGCGGTCGAACGCTCGCATCGCCGGATCGAAGACGATCGGACCCAAGCGACCTGCCCCCGAGCCGACCTCGGCGAAGATCTCGACGACCCGGCCCATCTTCTCCCGTGGGGAGAGAGCCCCGACGACCTCGACCGGCTCCGCACCGGCGTCACGCAGCATCCCCGCCAGGCCCATCTCGGAGAAGTAGGTCTTGTGCCCTCCGTAGTACAGGACGTCGCTCCAGCGGATCGGCTCACAGACCCGCCGCACGTTGATCGCCACGCTGCGCACCGGGAAGCTGACGTCGGGCGTCTCCAACACCACTGCACCCAGGGGCCGCACGGACTGGACGAGTTCACGCAACGCCGGTAGCGGCTCGTCGATGTGCTCGATGACATCCCACATGCAGGCGACGTCGGCCCAGCCGTCCTCGTAGCGGCTGCGGAACTCGTCCACCAGGTACACCGGGAGGCCTCGCTCCTGGGCCGCCGCGACTCCCCGTGGGTCCACGTCGACCCCGACGGCGTCGTAGCCGTGCTCCAGTGCCCACGAGACGAAGTTCCCGATGCCGGATCCGAAGTCGAGGATCCTCCGCACGGGTCCGATCGTTCGCTCGACACCTTCCAGGATCGCCTCGTACCGCTTGTCGTAGTCGGCCTGCACCGCCTCGTCGGCGTAGAGTTCCAACTTGTAGCGGTCCCAGTAGGAGTACTTCTCGGTGTCGGTCGGAGCGTCCGGCACCAGGAACTGCGTCCGACACGCCGTGCATCGGTACAGCTCGAAGGTCTCGACCCGGAACCGCATCTTCCGGCCCGGCTGGTTGCATGCCGGGCACCGCTGTAATTCGCGACGGGTCGGGCTCGAGCCTTCAGTCATTGCGTACACCTCGTCCTGGTCGGTCCTCCGCAGAGTTCCCCGGGGTCGATCGGATCGATCAGCCTACCCGGGGTCCGGTGATCGATCCGCAGGTGGGGCGAGCGGTTCGGTGGTGGTGACGGCGACGAGTCCATCGCCGTCGAATGCCCCCTCGACGAACCAGGTCGACCCGCTGCCGGCGAGGCGAGGGACCTGGCCGGTCACCTCACCGAGCCGATCCCGGAAGCGGACAAGCTCCGGATACGCCACCAGTGCTGCAGGCTCCAGGTCGTTTCCGTGGTCCCCCGTCGGACCCCCCAGATCGTCCCACGTCCGGTACACCACCGGCGTGGAGCAATGCAGCGGTGGCGTCAGCAGCGTGAGCGTGCGCGGCTCGAAGGGCAGCTGCTCCACCTGTTCGCCGATGCCGGTGACCCGCGCTCGCCCGCCCCGTAGACAGAACGCGACATCGGCACCAAGACCGACCGCCCGATGTGCATCGAATTCACCCGCCCACCGCAGGATGGCAGCTGCATCCGCGCTGCCGCCGCCGAGCCCTGCACCCTGTGGGATCCGCTTGCGGAGCCGCACCGCTGCCCGGCGCCCGGCCAGGTCAAGTGCTCGTACCACCAGATCGTCGCCCGACCCCGGGCGGACGGACCCGTCGACCTCGACCTCGAAAAGGTCGCCCGCTGGATCGATCTCGAGTTCGTCGCACAGGTCGACGGTGACCATCTCCGCGTCGATCAGGTGGAACCCGTCCGGTCGCACTCCGGTGATCCACAGCGACAGGGTCAACTTCGCCGGGGCGAGCAGGAGGACGGACACCGGCGCAGCCTAACGACACGGGTCGGCGGCCAACGACGGCAGACCGTCGCCCAGGAACGACGTGGTCGGTCACCCCCGAGCGGGCGGCGTCACCCGTCGAAGAGCACCACACCCGCAGGGCACCGCGCGAACAGGCGCGTCGTCGCTGCGGCGTCCTCGAGGTCGGCGGTGACCGTCGTGCCGACCTCGGCGGCGAGGACCACCGCGTCGGCCCACCCGATCAGCTCGGTCACGGGCGCAGCCCCGAGCACCGGTGGGGCCAGCACGACCACGGCAACATCGAGGTCGACCCGATCGAACGCAGCTGTGGGGAACCTGCGGGTTCGGCGACGCTGGCGCAGTCGACCTGCACCCACGAAGCGCAACGAGTCGATGCCGGAACCAACGGCGCGTCGGGCAGTACGCGGGAGCCTGCGAGCATTGACGCGGCGTATGGCACCATCGATCCCGATCGAGCCGTCGGCGATCTCGGCCACGCCCCGTCTCGGCCACCCGAGGCGGACGCTGAGCAGCGGGCGTCTGAGACGGCCGTCGACGAGGACCACGCGCTCACCCCTCCCGACCAACTCTGCAGCCAGGGCCATCGCGGCGCGGCGTACGACAGACTCCGAACCGGGCGAGGTCACCACGAAGCGCCGCTGGACCTGGTCGGGCGGTGCCAGGTCGCCCATCGTCGCGACCAACTGGTGCAGCGCGTCCGCGTCGCGGCGGGATCGGCGGCCGATCCCTCGCAGGCGCGCCCAGACCGGGAGCCCCACCTCGCTGAGGAAGTCGTCGTCGTGGCGGATCCTGGGATGACGCTGGCCCGTCATGACGAGACCGACGCCGGCGATCGCGCCGACCATCGAGCCGACGAACATCAGCCACAGCGTTCGGGGCGGTTGGACGCCCAGGGCTGCTTCCTCGGAGGTGGGCAGGAAACGCGGACCGGTGTAGATCCGGGTCTCTCCCGGCACGACCGGTCTGAGTTCGTTCTCGGTCTGCTCGATGGAGGTGAGACGCGTCGAGTCGTACACGCGGTCCAACGCGGTCAACAGATGCGACATGACCGCCGTGGCCTCGGAGCGGTCGGTCGTCGTGTACGAGATCTCGATGTAGTTGCCCATCCTCGGCCGCGCAGCGAACATGCGCTCACGGGTCACGGGCACCGAACTGTCCAGCCCGGCCAGATCGTTGAGCTCGGCTGCGTAGGCACCCGAGATCGCCAGCGTCAGCACACCCTGCATCTGTTGTTGATCGACCGACACGCCCTGGCGGCCCACGCTGCCGTCCAGTCGGGGGACGAACGTTCCGGCGGTCATGGTGTAGCTCGTCGGCGTTGCAGCTCCGAACGCCCCGCAGATCACGGCGAACACCACGGCGCCCAGCAGGATGAGGCGCCACGACCGGCGGTTGACGCGATGGTCCCAACGCGCCAGGCGCACCCGTTGCCACACCTCCTCCCCAGGCACCTCCGGTCGCTCGCCCGGCACCACCGGCTGCGGTTCGACCCGGGGCTCGGAGCCCCCGGGGACCACGAGTTCCATGGACCGTCCGGTTGCGAGCGCGCCGTCGTCATGCAGGCCGCTCCACCGTCGGCTCCACGACGGAACCTGGAGCAGCGCTGCCATGCCGACCAACGACCACGCCACCTTGTTGTTCATGAGCGGAAGGAAGAACGAGCCGGTGAGGACCGGCAACATCATGACCAGCAACGTCGTCTGGATCTCGCGCAGGTGCAGCCACTGGGGTCGGATGAGCCCGTACAGCGCCATGATGAACACCGCGGCGAACAGCACCAGACCGATCAGGCCCAGGTCCCCCTGGACGTCGAGCCAGGTGTTGTGTGCCGACACGTCGGGTCGGAGTTCGTTCAGCCGGAGCGAGCCGGGAGTCAGCAGCAGGTTCGGTGGGATCAGGCCCTTGAGCTGCCCGAACCCGTACCCCAGAATGGGATTCTCCTTGGCCAGGGCGACGGCCACGGCCCACGTGTCGAGCCGCCCGGCACCTCGGTCGGCGAACCCCCGCTGGAGGTTGTTGGGATTGGCCACGAACCCCACGATGAAGGCCAGGCCGGCGAGCATCGACGCACCGATCGCGACGCCGCCTCGCTTGACGACACTCAGCCCGGGCCGGGTGACCATCGTGGCGAAGATCGCCACCGCCCCCCCGATCAGACCCGACCGGCTGCCGGCGCCCGCGGCACCAGCGAGGACGATCACCAACGTCACCGAGTAGAGGTGCCTCGCCACCGCCGTGGTGGCGTTCCGGCGGTAGTACACGGTGAGCGGGATCATGGTTGCCTGGAGCAGTCCGAAGAAGTTCGGATCCGCGCCGAACCCCACCGAACGTGTCCCGAGGAACAGCGCGAGGATGCCCGCTGCGGAGCCGAACAGGCCTCCGACCCAGTACGCGCGGAGGAACTGCTGCATCATCCGGTGGCTCTCCACGAGCATCGCGGCGACGCAGAAAAAGGCGAGGCCCAGGCCGAGTTGACCCAGTGCGAAGAAGTACGGGCCGGAACCGGCGGACCAGAACCCCGACGCGGTGGCCCAGACGACGAGGAGCCAGATCGGCACCCAGTGCCGAACGGGGATCGCCGGTGGTCTCCAGCCCGACAGCAACTTGTAGGCCAGTAGCGCGAGCGCGATGGCCGCCATCACTCGTCCGGTGCGGATCGGGCCGGCGCCGAAGCCGTCGAAGTGGATGAGGAACGCCACGATCTCGACGAAGACGAAACCCCGCTGCCAGACCCAGATCCCCAGACCGACAACCACCGCCAACACCACGGCGATGAGCACCCCCCAGCGGGTCAGGACGGCGACCAGCAGCACCGGCAGCACGGCCAGGCCGGCCACGACCCACGCCAGCTTCTGCGACGGGGACTGACCCTTGGGCGAGGAAGTCGGTCGGTCGATGGTCTGCAACCCGGTCCCCGGAGGTCTGCGCCCGCCCGGGCGTCTGAGAGGACAACGATACCGGTGAACCACCGCACGCGACAGCGCCCGTCGCGACGGTGCCCTCCGCGATGACGGAGGGGTGGTCGGTCAGGCGGGGCCGGCGGGTGGGTGGGTGGGGCGTTCCCCCAGCGAGTCCGCTGCGACCGCCAGGTCCACCCAGCTCTGCACCCCCAACTCCTCCGGCCGCGCGGTGGGCTCGATGCCGGCACGCTCGAACGCCTCGAGCGGGACCCGCGGTACCAGTGTCGAACGCAGCATCTTGCGGCGATTCCGGTACGCGGTCTCGATGAGCGGGAAGACGCGGTCCGGGGGGAGCCCACCCGTCGGGGGCGGACGCCTGGTCATGCCGACGATCGCCGAGGTGACCCGGGGACGCGGGACGAACACCTCGGGTTCGACGGTCCCGAGCAGCTCGGCCTCGGCGTACCAGGCGACCCGCATCGATGGGATGCCCACCGTGCGACCCCCGGGTCCGGCCACCAGCCGCTCCGCGACCTCCTTCTGCACCATGACCACGAGGCGTTCCACCGCATTGGCGTGCTCGAGCACCGAGAGGATGATCGGCACGGCGACGTTGTACGGGAGATTGGCGACGAGCACCCATTCGACGTCCGGATCGAGCATGCTCGACCAGTCGACGTGCAACGCGTCCGCCTCGACGACACGGACCGATCCAACACCGCGTGACGCCAGCACCTCGGCCAGCACCGGGATCAACAACGGGTCCTTCTCCAGCGCCAGCACCTCTCCGCCTGCATCCGCGAGCGCAAGGGTCAGGGATCCCAGACCCGGGCCCACCTCGACCACATGACTCCCCGGCACGATGCGGGCCAGACGCGCGATCCGGACCACCGTGTCCGGGTCTGCGACGAAGTTCTGACCGAGCGAGCGCCGCGCGTCGAGCCCGTATCGCTCCAGCAACCCACGGATCTCGGACGCGGCGAGCACCTCAGTCGCCGTCCAGCCGGCCCGACCCACCCGGGACGACCGTGGTGGTGGACGTCGAGGTGGTCGGCTGCAACGTCGTGACGGTCACCGCCGGCGCGCGGTCCGAATAGCGGCTGGACTGCTTCGGATACCAGTCCGGCAGGACGACGATCGAACTCGTGGTGGTGGGAGTCGGGCTGGTGTCCTCGACCTCGGCGACACCGGCCGAGGTCGAGGTCGACGGAACCGCGCCGCTGCCCGCACCTGGATCGCCGGTGCACGAACGCACGCCCAGCACACCCACAGCCAGTACCGTTGCGCCGATCCCCACCAGGACCCGCGCCGGCGGCAGGTGCCAGGAGTCGATCACTCCGACACCATCACGTCGGGCTCGATCCCGTAGAACACGCAGGCCGTCGCCGTGGTGGCGGAGGCCACCGCCCGGAGATCCACACCGTGGACACGGGCGACCTCGGCTCCGACCAGGGCGACCCACGCCGGCCGGTTCGCCTGCCCCCGGTGCGGCACCGGAGCGAGGTAGGGCGAGTCGGTCTCCACCATCAGCGACGACAGCGGCGTTGCCGCCACCGCATCACGGAGGTCCTGAGCACCGGGAAAGGTCACGATCCCGCTGATCGACAAGAGGGCACCACGCTCGCGACACGCCTCGGCCTCGCGCGGACCACCGGTGAAGCAGTGGAAGACCGTCCTGGGTGGTGTCGTCAGGTCGTCCAGGACCGCGAATGTGTCGTCCCACGCGTCCCGGGTGTGGATCACCAGTGGCAGACCGGTGTCATGGGCCATCTCGACCTGTTCGGCGAACACCGACCGCTGTGTCCCTCTCGGCGAGTGGTCGTAGTGGTAGTCGAGCCCGCACTCCCCGATCGCGACCAGATCGTCGCCCCCCAGCGCGTCCTCGACGACCCGACGGAGCTCGACCGTGCCGTCGGTCGCCTCGTGGGGGTGAACTCCTGCGGTCGCCCAGACCCCCTCGGTCCGCGACGCCCGTTCGAGGCAGGCCTCGGACGTCGCCGCGTCGGTGCCGACGGTGACCATCGCCACCACGCCGTGTCGTCGAGCCTCGGCCACGATCTCGTCGACCGGAGGTGATCCGGAGCGTCGAGGTGTCATTCCGAGGTGGCAGTGGTTGTCCACCCACCTGTCACCGATGGTTGGGTCGGGACGCTCATCCATCGATCGGCACGGCTCCTGGCTGAGTCGGAACGGCCGAGGCTATCGGCGCGCCGGTGGTCGCGACAGCGCTGCGCTCCGATGCAGACTGCTGCGATGATCACCGACGACGGGCCCTACCGACTCGCATCGACCGCGGCCGAGGCCATTCGGGACCAGCTCGGCGCCCACAACGTCGCAGTGGTGCTTGGATCGGGCTGGAGGGTTGCTGCCGACACGCTCGGCGCGGTGCAGTCCGAGATACCCAGTCACGAGCTACCCGGCGTGGAAGCGCCGACGGTGAGCGGCCACGAGGGCGTGCTCCGATCGGTCAGCGTCCCGACCGGGAGCGGCGAGCAGCGCCTCTTGGTGCTGGCCGGTCGCTCCCACCTCTACGAGGGCCATCGGCCTGACACGGTGGTGCACCTGGTCCGCAGCGCGGTGCTGAGTGGGTGCGAACGAGTGGTGCTGACCAACGCCGCAGGATCGCTACGTGAGGAGGTGGGGATCGGGAGGGTCGTGGTCGTCTCGGACCACCTGAACCTGATGGGAGCCGACCCGATGGTCGGCGCGGCGCCGCCGGAACACCTCGGCAGCCGTTTCGTCGACCTGACCGACCTCTATGACGCCCAGCTGCGGGCTGCGCTCGCCGACCGCCGACCCGACCTGGTCGAGGGCGTCTACGCCGGCCTCCTCGGCGCGAGCTTCGAGACACCGGCCGAGATCCGGATGCTGCGCACGCTCGGAGCGGATCTGGTCGGCATGTCGACGGTGCTCGAGGCGATCGCCGCGCACCATCTGGGCGCCCGGGTGACCGCGCTGTCGCTCGTGACCAACCTCGCCGCCGGACTCCAGCCGAGCATCGATCATCTGGAGGTGCTCGCGGCCGGCGAGGCCGCTCGCTCCGAGATGAGCGACGTGCTGCGCGACGTGCTCGAGGTGTCGTGACCGACGGGAGCGACGGGACCCGACCCTGTTGCCCCGCTCGATCGCGGGCGCAGGTCAGCTCGAGTGCTACGTCGAGCCGGTCGGCGGTTCACCGCAGCTCGGCGAGCACGTCCGCGGTGGCCGACAGGCCCAACCGGTCGGCCCCGGCGCGCAGCACCGTCAGACAGTCATCCAGGGTGCGCAGGCCCCCGGAGGCTTTGACCGAGCAGCGCTGACCCACCGCATCGCGCATCGTGACGACATCCTCGACGGTCGCCCCGCCCGCGGGGTGGTATCCCGTGGAGGTCTTCACGAAGTCGGCCCCGCCATCGATCGCAGCCAGGCACACGTCGCGCAGCACCGGCGGCGACCAGAGCGCTGACTCGACGATGACCTTGAGCACCACATCAGGCGCCGCTGAGCGCACTGCTGCCACCTCGTGGGCAACATGTGCGAGGTCGCCCTCGGCGATCGGGCCCAGTCCGACGACCATGTCGAGTTCGCCGGCGCCGTGGGCGACCGCCGACGCCGCCTCGATCGCCTTCACCGCGGCGGTGGAGCCACCGTGGGGGAACCCCACGACTGCGCACACCACCAGGCGGTCGCCACACATCTGGTGCACGAACGACACATGGTCAGGCTGCACGCACAGCGAGGCGCAGCCAGCCTCGACGGCCAGGATCGCGCCCTGTTCGACGTCGTGGCGGGTGGCCTCCGGGCGCAGGACCGTGTGGTCGATACGAGCGGCCAGATCAGCTGCGGAGGTCGGTGCGTCGATCACCCGAGCACGGTACCGGGCCTGCAGCTCACCACATCACTCTCAGCAGCTCAGCCGAGCAGATCTGCTGCGAGCACGGCCAGATCGGTCTGGGGCCGTGCGCCGACGTGTGAGATCGCCTCGGCCGCGGCCAGCGAGCCGAGCGCGCCACAGGTGGCAAGATCGAGCCCGCGGCTGTGGCCGAACAGGAACCCGGCGGCATACAGGTCGCCCGCGCCGGTGGTGTCGACGAGCACGTCGACGGGGTGGGCCGCCACGGCGATCGTGTCGTCCGCGGTGACGATCACCGAGCCGCGCTCGGATCGTGTCAGCGCGGCGAGCGCACCGTGTCCGCGGACCCGCTCCGCTGCCTCGTCGAACGACTCGGTCTCGTACAGCGAGAGGATCTCCTCCTCGTTGGCGAACAGCAGGTCGACGTGGTGCTCGACCATGTCGAGGAAGGCGGCGCGGTGGCGGTCGACACAGAAGCCGTCCGACAGGGTCATCGCGACGACACGGCCGGCCTCGTTCGCGTGGGTCGCCGCGACCCGGAAGGCCTCCTGCGCCTCGGGCGGGTCGAACAGGTAACCCTCGAGGTAGAGCACCTTGGCGCTGCGGATGACCGCAGGATCGACATCGGCGGGCGCGAGGTGCACCGACGCCCCGAGGTAGGTGTTCATGGTGCGTTGGGCGTCGGGTGTCACCACGATCAGGCAGCACCCCGTCGACGGACCCGACGTCGCCGCGTCGATCTCGTAGCGGACGCCGGTGGCACGGATGTCGTGGGCGAACACGGCGCCCAGCTGATCGTTGCGCACCTTCCCCACGTACTGTGCGGTCCCGCCCAACGCCGCCACTCCGACGATGGTGTTCGCGGCGGACCCTCCGGAGATCTCGATGCCGGCACCCATCTCGCGGTAGATCTCGGTGGCGCGGGCCTCGTCGATCAGGGTCATGGCGCCCTTGGGCACGTCGAGGGAACGGACGAAGTCGTCGTCCTCCTGACTGATGACGTCCACGAGGGCGTTACCGAGGCCGATGACGTCGATCTCGGCGGGTGCGGTGCTGGAGTCGTTCACGGTCGGTCAACCTAGGGACACCGACCACCCCGGCGCACACCCGTAAGGTGACGCCATGGCCGAGTCGACCCAACCGGACGAGCCGACCGAGCCGACCGGGCCGGACAGGCCGGACGAGCCAACGTCATCGGATGGGCCGACCACAGAGAGTTCCTCGGCCGGCAGCATCCAGCTGGACACGTATCGCGACGATGTGACGGGGCAGCAGCGCGGGGGGACCCACCAGCGCGAGGAGTTCATGATCCGGCCCTGGCCCCAGCAGCGGGCTCGACGGACCCGCTGGATCGCCCTCGTGCTGTTGGTGCTCGCACCGCTCAGCGCAACCGCGTTGACGTTCTGGGGCGTCGCGGGCGAGGACACCACCACGGTGATCGAACCCCAGGGCAAGGTCGACGACGCGGTGCTGCTGGTCGAGGCGACCGCGGTGGGACTCGACCTGCAACGCAAGGAGATGTCGTTCCGACTGGTGTTCCGGCCCTCGGGCGACATCGTGCGGGGCAACGAGCTGACCTCGGACGTCACCGTCTTCGTCAGCGACATCTCCGGATCGGGGATCCGCGAGTTCCCGACAGGGTCGACCATGGAACCCACGACGGTCGTGGTCGACCTCTCCGGGTCCCAGCTCCGCTACCCGTTCGACACCTACGACGCCGATTTCGGCGTCGGCGCGGCGGCTGGCAGCGGGACCGAGGATCCCGATCCGTTGGCGTTGGACCTGGAGCTCGGCGTGGCGCTGGACCAGTTCGATGTCGGAGCGGTCGACCGGCGCCAGGACAACGCGGTACGGGTGGAACTGACGATGGAGCGGCGCATGGCCGTGATCATCTGGGTGCTGTTCTTCATGGTGCTGGTGTGGTGCATCGCCCTGGGCGGTGCGGCGGTGGCGTGGTTCATCGTGGTGTACGCGAAGGATCCACCGTTCTGGGTGTTCGCGTTCTTCGCGTCGATCCTGTTCGCGTTGCCGACGCTGCGCGCCGGTCTGCCCGGCTCACCTCCGTACGGGTCCCTGGTGGACTGGGCTGCGTTCTACTGGAGCATCGCCATCCTGGCGGGCGCATTGGTCGCGCTGTTGGCGGTGTGGAACATCGAGGCGCGGGTCAAGGTGCGCGAACAGGGCGATGCCGGCGCGGCGCAGCCCCCCCACGATCGACCCCACGGCGGGAGCGGTGGGCGTCCCGATCAGCGGGCCTGAACGCCGGAGCGACGACCATCTGCCGGTCCGAGCATTCCCGGCACCGTCTGCACCGAGTCTTCACATCGCCATGAGGACCCGCGCACAGCGGAGTCCCTACCCTTCCTCCCGTGCAGCAACGCGTGTTGGTGGTGGAGGACGAGGTGTCGATCGCCGAGGCCATCGCGGCCCGTCTGCGCAGTGAGGGCTACGACGTCGAGATCGCCCACGACGGGCCGTCGGGGGTCGAACGGTGCCGTGAGGTGCAGCCGGATCTGGTGGTGCTCGACATCATGCTGCCGGGGTTCGACGGGTTCGAGGTGTGCCGACGCATCCAGCGGGAACGTCACGTCCCGGTGCTGTTCCTGACTGCGCTGGATCAGGAGACCGACCTGCTCGTCGGTCTCCGTCTCGGTGCGGACGACTACATGACCAAACCGTTCAGTGCACGAGAGCTCGTCGCTCGGATCGCCGCCATCCTCCGCCGTGCCGAACCCCGCGAGCCCCGCGGGGACAACGGGGAGAGCGGGCGCACGTTGCAGCTCGGAACGGTCTGGATCGACCGGGGCGCACGGCGGGTGGAGTGCGACGGCGACGCGGTGCACCTGACTCCGACGGAGTTCGACCTGCTCTGCTGCCTGGCCGATGCGGGTGGTGACGTACTGACACGCGAACGGCTGCTGGGCGATGTCTGGGGCTATCGCGACGGCGGCGGGCACCGCACCGTCGACTCCCATGTGCGGTCCCTGCGCCGCAAGCTCGGCGACGACGTGGTCCGCACCGTGCACGCCGTGGGCTACGCCATCGGCTCTCCCGCATGAGACCCCTGTCCTACATGAGGCCACTCGACCGGATCGGCTCGATCAAGGTGAAGCTGGTCGTCGTCATCGTCGCGGCGGTCGCGATCAGCGCACTCGTCAGCTCGATCGGTTGGCGAACGGGGATCGCGGTGTGGATGCGGCCCCTCATCGCGGTGGGCATCTCACTGCTGCTCGTCTACCCGTTCTCACGCGGCATCACCTCTCCGTTGCGACAGATGGCGAGGGCCGCCGCAGCGATGGGGCGGGGCGACTTCTCGCACCCGGTCACCGTCACGTCGCGCGACGAGGTCGGCGAACTGGCGCGGACCTTCGAGCAGATGCGCGGCCAACTCGCAGAGAACGAACGCCTGCGTCGCGCCCTGATCGCGAACGTCTCCCACGAACTGCGCACACCGCTGGCCGTGCTGCGCGCCAGATTCGAGAACATCGAGGACGGGGTCCAACCGAACGACCCCGCAGCCATCTCGTCCTCCCTGGCCGAGATCGAACGGCTCGGCCTGCTGGTGGAAAGGGTGCTCGACCTGAGCCGCCTGGAATCCGGGGCGTCGCCGCTGCACCTCGAGACGGTCGACCTGGCCACGCTGGTGCGAGAGGCGACCTCTGACCTCGCACCGCTGGTGAGCGACGCG
>Ga0105045_10000478_pt1 | contig 29090 bp, 28 predicted proteins | sample MAT02_FD_78089 | JGI IMG/M metagenome (GOLD analysis project Ga0105045, IMG submission 78089) | Freshwater microbial communities from Lake Fryxell liftoff mats and glacier meltwater in Antarctica - MAT-02 (megahit assembly) | ecosystem: Environmental > Aquatic > Freshwater > Ice > Liftoff... | reverse complement strand
TCGCAACACTGGTGGTGTTTGCCGTAACGTGGTTTGTCGGTCGGATCAACAGATCAACAGACAATTAGCGGCCACGCGTAAACCGATACTCATGGCGAAATTCCCAAGCGCTCGCCCCACTCCGTCGAAATTCCTTGCGTCGCGTAAAACGATGCGCTGTAACCGTCAAAACATAGCGTAACTCGACAAGCTCACCGTTGTCCCGTCCGCGTCCGCGCAACTCGAGCGCTGTACCATCGGCGATCGCTTGCTGCGCCGTGATCCGTAGCGTATCCACCATGTCGCCCTCACCTTCCATCCACAGATCACCGACAACCTGTACCACAGTTTCCGACGTCAGCGTTTTGCCGGGACCGTCATCGTACACCGTACGTTCGCGCCATGTACCCGCGACCTCACCCGCCATCGGTGACCAGTGCACCCACGTCGGCAGCTGCACCCGGCGATCATTGCGATAGTCGCGGTACTCCAGCACCCCCTCCCACTGCCCCACTAGCGGCTGGACCACCAAGGCTGGTGAACGCCACGGAGTGCGCACGGCAGCGAGGAGTGCGCGGTCGGTATCGGCGCGGAAGTCCGCCACTGTTTCGACCGCGTCGAGATCGGGAAACACACCCAACCCCGGCACGAACGACGCGGTATTGACGTCGGTGCGCTTGAGCGGCACTCGCACAATCACCCCACTGTTCGGTAACGTCAAAAAGAGCACCTGGCCAGCCGTCGGCCCTTCGGCGCTTCCTCCCGTGGCGCTGCCTACCAGACGGATTCGCGCGAGCGGGTCGCCGCCCTCTGCGGCGCGCGCAACCTGCAACTGCGCCAGCAGCATGGTCGTCGCTGAGCCGTTCTTCGGTCCGATGAGCACCGACACGCGGCCGCGAAAGGCGTTGCGCGAAGGGGTCAGCGTGACCACCGATCCGCGCTCACTCCACCATCCGTCGCGAAGCCGTTCAAACGCGCTGCTGTCCGGGGCAAAGATTGACGTCGCATCACCCCACGTCGTGAATGCGCGTCGCAGCGCGGTATCGACGTTGATCGTACGCCGCCGCACTGCCTGCACCGTCTGTACTGGTGCCGCGATGAGGTGCCGCAGGAGCGCCGCCGCCGCATCGTCCGATCCGCCGCCGTTTGTCCGGAGATCGACCACCAGATACCGTGCCCCTTGCGCCGCAACCTCGGAAAAAAGCGAATCAAACAGCGCGTCCGCGTTGATCGGCGACCGGTAGTTCACGAACGTTGTCACCCGCAGCAACGCGGTGCTGTCGTTGAGCGCCGACAGCGTCGTGCCATCACGCAGCCCGCGCGGCGCCGGTGTTTCGGCCAGCGACTGCCACGCGCTGTAGCTGAGTGGGCGCAACGTCACGGTCCGCGAGCCCTTGGAGCGCAAGTCCCGTACCTCAAGTTGCCACGACGTGGGAAAGCCGAACTCCACCGGCCAGTAGTGATCAAGGTCGGCGCCCATGAGGTCGCTGTCAGACTCCAGGAGCGACGCGCGCACCGCGTCGGTGTAGCCGTCCACCGCGGCAAACGGCGCCAGTCGCCGGATCACGCTATCGGCGCGGATACCGTTGATACGGAGCAATTCAGCGCCGCGCTCTACGGCGCGGTCACTGCTGGTCGCCACAAACATCCGGGTGCCGAACACCCGCACCCTTACCGGCAAATGAGTGGCCGCTGCAGTGCGATAGGCCGTCAGCGCCGCCGGAAACTCGGCTTTTGTATGGTTGCACCTTATTTGCGCCAGCAGCAACGCAACTTCCCGATAGAGCGCCACATCGGTCATCGGCACCGCCGACCGGCGCGCGAGGCGGGCGAAACCGCTGTCGAGCACGGCACGCGGCGTATACCGGTCGTAGCCCGCGTGCACCGTTTCGAGCGCCAAGCGCAGCACGCGCAAATCGGCCGCGATCGCCGCGGAATCGAGCATCCGGGCCTGGTACGGCGCGAGGGCCGGTGCGCCGAGCGTCGGCGCACTCTGCCCTCGCGCAGCAACCGGGAGGACCGTGACGAGCAGCGCCAACCGCATGGCGCGCCCAAGCGAAGCGTTTCGACTCAACACACCGCGAACTTCTCGATCTGGCCGCACGTGAACTCCAAGGATAGAAGGAGCAGTCAACGTGCCGAATCGCCGCTGTGTCCGCGCTGCAAAGTCTGTATTTGCTGAGGTTTATGGAGTTTGAGACGTGCCAACGGTCGAATCGGGTCGCACTGCCGCGGGCGCCATCCGCTGCTGCTCGCGGAACGCGCTGGGCGTGAGGCCAGTGATGCGCTTGAACACCCGGTTGAACGACGCCTTGGAGTTGAAGCCGGCCGCGAGGGCGAGCGGCAGTAAATCGGCGGCTTGATCGGCCCGGGCGAGTTCGCTCCGCAGGTGCTCAACGCGCAGCCGATTGATGAACTCATTGAAGTTCATCCCCAGCCCGTCATTGAGAGCCCGTGAGAGGTAGGTGGTGTTCGTGGCGAGCAGGCGGGCCAATTGCGGCGCCGTGAGCTCCGGATCACGCCACCATCCCTCGCGCCACACCGCATTGCGCCAATCGGCGCCCACGGCGCCCCAGTCTTTCGTCCGCGTATCGTCGGGCGCCTCGGCAGGCGTATGAGTCGCCCCATCGGCCAACACTGCGGTCTGTTGCGCCTCGCCACTCGACCACGAGGCCGGCGTGACAACCATCGCCGGCGCGTTCGACGCCAGCACCGCCAACTCCGGGGCCGCGCGCGGGTACACCAGCACCGCCGTGCGTACGCCCACCAGCCCGAGGGCATACACCAACGCGGAGAACCACACGTACAGCGGGAAGCGGTCGAAATACGTCAACGGCTGCACCACGCCGTCGACAAATTCGGTGACCGCCCACAGCGCCACCGTGACCCCCAGCGTGAGCAGAAACACCCGCAACCAGTCGAGCCGGAATTCCTCGCGATTGGACTGCGTGGCATCGAGCCAACGCTGATAGCGGATGTACTCACGCCATGACGCCACGAGGTATCCAGCCAGCGCGATCAGCGCCCACGCCGTTTCAAGGGGAATCACGTACGGCACGTGCACCGCGCCATTCCACGCATTCTTGAATGCGAGGGGTCGCACGAAGAGGGCTACGTAGTACACACCCTGCAGCACACCCGGCACCAGATGCCACCGCCAGTGCCGGGACAGTGCGCCGGTACTTACCACCGTCACATACAGCCACAGCACTGGCCCGATGGCCAGCGACCACTCGTAGGGCAGGAAGCTCAGCCACGGATAGGCGTCGTAGAACCCGGCGAAGCCGATGATGTACGGCAACACGCGTAGCGACACCAACATCAACAACAGTGCCAGCAGGCGGTTGGCTACGACATTGCGCCGAGTGCGCAGCAGCAACAGCGCGAGCACGAGGCCGTGGAGCGTCCCCACCAGCAACACGAGACTGCGAGGCCCGAACGCGATCACGAGCACTGAGTGATGAGGCCGACCAGAAGCCCGGCCTTGCGACCCGCCGGAAACGACGAGCGGGAACCCTCTGCCGAGGATTCCCGCCCATCACGAGACGATATGGTACAACCCATCGACCGAACGCGTACAACACATGAACAGAGGCGCCGGTCGGAGTCGAACCGACGCATGGCGGATTTGCAGTCCACTGCCTTACCACTTGGCTACGGCGCCTGAGCCTCGACGGAAGCCGAGGCGAACCGGCAATCTATGCCCAGACCTCGCAGATTGGTAGCGAAGCGCCGTGATCTGTCTTGACGATGGTTGTTAGAACAGATATATTTGTGGGATGCCCAGCATCGCCCAGTCGTCCACAACCGCTGAAAACGTTCATGCCCTCCGGGCGGCGGCGGCGCAGGTGGAGCGATCGCTGGCTCGGGCGCTGGAGCCCTTCGGTCTGACCACCGCCCAGCATGAGTTGCTCCACGTCATTCGCCGGCTCGGCAACGAAGGCGCAGGCTGCTCGGAGTTGGCCAGGCACCTCGCTGCACCCGGCCCGGACATCACTCGCCTGCTCGACCGGCTGGACACTGCCGGACTCGTGAGCCGGAAGCGGGATGTCAAAGACCGCCGCGTGGTACACACGGCACTCACGGAGAAGGCTGAGCAACTGCTCGCCGACGCGGCTGGGCCCGTGGCTGCCGCTGAGCAGAAAGCATTTCACGGACTGGCCCCAGACGATCAGTCCCTGCTTGGCACCCTGCTGCAGGGGATCCGTCGGAACTGTCCGACTGGATGATGCGTAGTTCTCAATTATCTGTGTACACAGACGCCGTTATACCGAAAGGACATTACTAAGATGAATCACGCCGAACACACTGACACCGCGCAGCTCCCCGTGTCTGAAGCCGCCCTCACGCGGCGCTCTGTTCGTAGCTACAAGCCGGACGCCGTCACCGACGAAGAACTCCACCGCCTGCTGGAGCTCACCGGACGCGCCCCCTCGGCAAATAACCTGCAGCCATGGCGCTTCGTAGCCGTCCGTGATCAGTCGCTGAAAGAGGAACTTCGTGCCGCGTCCTATAATCAGAAGCAGGTGGGCGAGGCGCCGGTCGTCATCGCGATCTACGCCGACATGGAGCACACCCTCGCCAACCTGGGCGACGTTGTGCACCCCGACCTCACCCCCGAGAAGCGCGCCAGCACACTCGCCTCGCTCCAGCAGACCTTTGGCAGCATGACCCCGGAAGCGCGCGGCGTGTGGGGCAACGCGCAGGCCAATATCGCCCTTGGGTACCTGCTGCTTATCGCCAAAGCCGAGGGCTTCGACACCTCGCCCATGCTCGGCTTTGAGCCGGACCGCGTGAAGACGCTGCTGGGCATTCCGGCGCACGCCACCATCACGGCGTTGGTCGCGCTCGGGCGCGGCGCCGACGAGGGCTTCCCGTCGTTCCGCCACCCCGTGGATCGCATCACAACGTTCCGCTAAGTCCACCCGCCGGCGATGGACAGCTCGTTGCCGGGATCTTCGCGGGCCGGTCAGCGGTTAAATTGGCACGCCTATGACCAACACTCCGCCCGACGCCACGCTCCCCATCTTCCCGATCGGGATGGTGCTCTTTCCGGGCACCGCCGTGCCACTGCACCTCTTTGAGCCCCGCTATCGGGCGCTCATTGCGGATGTGCAGAAAGGCGATCAGCGATTCGGCATTCTCTGCGCGCAGTCCGGTGTCGACGAGCGCGACCTGCCACCTGGTCGGGTTGGCTGCGTAGCGGAAGTCACCGAGTGTGAGATTCTCCCCGACGGGCGGGCGAATATTCTGGTGATGGGGCGCGAGCGCTTTGCGTTGCGGCAGTTCGTCGAACACGACGCGTTGTACCACGTGGCCGAGGTGGATTGGGTGCCCGATGGTCCCGCGGAGTCGCCAGTGGCACTGGCCGTGATCAGCGACGACGTGGCGTCGAATTTCAAGCGCGTGGTGAAAGCCGTGCAGGTGCTGAACGACGACGATGGCCCACTGCCGGACCTGCCGGACAACCCTGCGCAGTTGCCGTGGGCAATCGGCGCCATGATCGACATCGATCTCGAAGCACGCTATCGATTACTGGCCGACTCCTCACCGTCGGCGCGACTCAATCAAATCGACGGGGTGTTGCGGAAGGCACTTTCCGACGTTGAATTGCGCGCGGCGATGCACCAGAAAGGGAACTAGCGTATTTCGCTGTCCCGCCTCTTGGCTTGCCACCTGGACACGAGCAAAACGAGCACAAGAACCAACCCGATATAAAAGCCCCAGCGAAGTAGTCGAGCAGCCCGCTCAGAGCGGAAAGGGTTTCGCCGACATTCTTAACGCGAGACACCAATAGGAACGCGCCTCAAAAACTGTTCCGCCAATCAGCCCGCTACGTCCCAATGCGCGAGATCCGCGGCCGCTGCAATTGCCGCCCGCCCACGTACACCGCCAGCACCAGCAGCAACGCCGCGCTGATCAGCGACGCCGTCAGCGACGGCCCCACATTGAATCGCGCATCGGTGGCCTCTGTCAGCGACGCCGCCACCGCGAGCATCCATTGCCGCACACTCAAATAATGCAGCGCCGGGAAGGTGGCGCTGAGCACCCCTTCCCAGATCAGGATGTACACTAAGCCACCCACCAACGCGCGGCGCGTGAGTAACGCCAGCGCAGTAAACAGCGCGGCGTATGCCGCCCCGCCAAAGAACACCGCCACCGTAAATGCCCGCGTAACACCAAGCGGATCATGCCCACCGGCCGCCAGCGCGCCCGTGCCCCACACCGCCACTGCCGACAACAGCCCCGTGCCCACCGAGGCAAACACTACACGCACACACGCAATCCACCACCGCGGCGTCGTGGTTGTCACCAGATACAACAGCGTGCCATCCTCGGCTTCTGCACTGAACGCGCTCGTACCTAACAACAGCGCAATCAGCGGCGTGGCCAGCGCCCCCACCAACGTATCGTAGCGCTGAATGAGGAATACCACCGGATCACCCGACAAGCTGCCGCGCGACGCGAACGCCAGCGCGAACAACATCGGCAACAGCACCAGCGCCAATACCGCCAGCAGCAGCACCGGCGAAAACGTTCGCGCCCACGCAAGCTGAATGAGCACACGAGCCGTGGCCAGCCACGACACTCGGCCGCGCACAGTCGGTGTGTGAGAAACCGTCGGTGCGCTCATCGCGCCACCAAATACGCAAATACATGTTCGAGCGATTCGTCGGTGGGCTCCACTTCGTACAACGTGATCGCCTGCGCCTGGGCCACGCGCGCCAGCGCCCGTGCAAACGCCGTGTAATCCGACGCCCGCACTACCAGCCCACCACGCTCAAGTTCCACCCCTTGCACCGCCTCCAGTTGAATGAGCGCCGAGGCCAGCCGTCGGTCGTCGTGCGACCGCACGCGTACCGTGTGCGGGCGATCGGTCATCAGACGACGCAGCGTGCGATAGTCGCCGCTGGCAGCCAAACGCCCCGACAGCATCACCAGAATGTTCGAGGCCACACCCTGGATCTCTTCGAGAATGTGCGAGCTGAGCAACACGGCCGTCCCTGCGGCCGCCCGCGCCTCGAGCAGGCGCATCATGTGCACTCGCTGCCGCGGATCCAGTCCGTTGAACGGCTCATCGAGCAACACCAGCGTGGGCTCATGCACAAGCGCCGCCGCCAGCTTGGTGCGCTGCCGCATGCCCTTGCTGAAGCCGCCCACGCGGCGGTCGGCCACTGTATCCATCTCCACTTCGGCCAGCGCCCGTTGCGCCGCGCCGCGTGGGTCACGGAGCCCGAGCAACGTAGCGCGCGCTTCGACAAACGCCCGTGCCGACAGCATGGCCGGCAACGCTTCACGCTCCGGCACAAGCGCGACGCGATCGTACACGCGCGGATGCTCCACCGGTCGCTCACCGTACACGAGCACGGTGCCCGCCGACGGTGCGATCAGCCCCGCGGCCAACTGCAACAGCGTACTCTTGCCGGCGCCGTTCGGGCCGAGTAGTCCGGTGATGCCCGCATCGACCGTACACGACACGTCATTGACCGCCACCACGTCACCGTACCAATGCGAGACGGCGTCGAACACGAGTGCGGGCGTCGGTGTCGACATTGCTGCCACCGCACTCATACGCTCATCCGGCGAATACGCAGCACAAGCCCGACGGCCGCCGCTGCGCCAATGCCGGTGAGCAGCGCTGAATACACCCACAGCGAGGGCGGCGGATTGAGCTCCATGCCGCGCGTGGTTTCCTCGAACAGCACGTACCCCATCGTGCGCAGCGCACGAATCGGGTCAAGTAGTTCAGCGGCCCGCACCGACACGCCCGCCAGATCATCGAGGCCCGTGGCGATTGCCGCCGCCACCAGAAACGTGCCGATGATCGAGGCCGTCGCGTAGGCCCGACGGGACGTGAAACTCGCCAACGCCGCGCCCAACGATCCGATCACCCACGCCGTGAGCGTACCGTGCAGCAGCAGCGCCCCCAGCGTATGTCCCATCTCGCGGAACGCCGCCGCAGGATCCGTCGCCACGCCAATCTCGCCCACGTACAGCAACAGCAACGGACTCAGCGCCACAAATAGCATGGCGGTACACACCGCCGCCAGTCGCGCACTGGCATACTGGAGCCGCGTGACGTCACGCGTGAGAATCAGCGGCAGTATGCGATGCTGCTGATCGCGGCTCAACACCTCGGGCACCTGCGCGGCAGCAAAGAGCACGAAGAGAATGAGCCGGCCGTCGAGCAGCGTCCCATAGCGAATAGGGAGCTGGCCGCCCGACGCCGACGACGCCGCCAACAGCGCGAGGCACGGCAACAGCGTTACGACCACCACAAATACCGGCACCAGTTTCGCTTTGGCAGGGCGGCCGAGTCCGAACATCGCGCGCACCCCCTGCCACCAGAGCGCTATCCACGCGCCGCGAGCGCCGAGTCGCGCGCCTTCGTAACGGCGATAGCCGATGTCGTGAATCGTTGCGTCTGCGGGCATCGTCATACGACGGCTCCGGCGAAGAGATCTTCGAGTGAACTGCGACTGCGCACTAACCGCAACACACCCACATCCGCTGCGACGGCCACGTCACGCACGCAATCATGAATCTGCTGCAGAGCCTCAGTGTTCGCGGCATCACGCAGGTCAACCAGAATGCGCGCATGCTCCGCGCGGACCGTGAGACCCGCGGCGAGCAACGCGCTACAAAAACTCGCCGCATCGCCGTCGATTTCCACCACGAGCGTACCGGTTTCTCCGGTCAGCGCGCCAAGACGTTCGGCGCGGATCAGCCGCCCTGATTCAATGAGGACCACGCCGTCGCAGATGCGCTCGAGTTCACCAAGCAAGTGCGATGACACCAGCACCGAAATCCCGAACTCGCGCCCTGTGCGCACAATGAGCGCGAGCATTTCATCGCGGCCCGCCGGATCAAGCCCGTTGGTGGGTTCGTCGAGAATGAGAATGCGTGGATCGTGGACCAGCGCTTGCGCCAGCTTGACGCGCTGCGCCATGCCGGTGGAATAGCCGCCCATGGGGCGATACCGCTCTTCAAACAATCCCACATGACGCAGTACTTCGGCGGCCCGCTCACGACAGGCCGCCGGTGGTAACCCGGAGCAGCGGGCCAAAAAGGCCACGAACTCCGAGGCGCTCACATCGGGAGCCAGGCAGTCGTGCTCGGGCATGTATCCCACCAACGCACGGATCGCGGCGCGGTCGCGTACGACATCGTGCCCCATCACCTGGGCCTCACCGGCACTCGGCTCCACCAACCCCAAAAGAATCTTCACCAGCGTGCTCTTGCCGGCGCCGTTTGCGCCTACCAAGCCGGTGATACCGGGTTCGACGGTCACAGTGAGCGCGTCCAGCGCGGTCACGGGTCCATACCGCTTGGTCAGTCCGGCGGTTGTAATGAGCGAGATACGCTCAGCCCTTGGCAGTCATGAACGCAGCGTCTGACGCAGCGTCGGGCGCGGCCGCAGGCAGCGCTGGCACCATCACAGGAGCCAGCGGGTCCACCAACACCGGCAACGTGACCCCCGCCTTCGCCGCCCGATTCTCGAGCGTCTCGCGGTCGGCGAGCCCTCGAATGAGCGCGTCGGCCTCGCGATTTTGCAGATAGCGCCCCTTCTCCCACCCTTCCACAATGCCCTTGGGCGTGCCGTAGCACAGTTCGGCGAACTGCGGCAGCGTGAGACCCAGCGATTCGCGGAGCTGCCGGATCTGCTTGGGTGTGAGCAGCGCATGCGCCACGCGGATCTGCTCGGTGGCGGTCTTCTCGGCCGTATCCCGCTGCTCGATGGTGCGCTGATCGTGCGCACACTTCTCACACCGGTAAAACTCGCGCGCAACCTCCGTGGCCATGCCGCTCAGGCGCATGGTCATGGTTTCAGTGTGCAACGCGTACCGGCCACCGCATCCGCGGTGCAAGGACCCATCGAGAGTCGCAAGAAGGCTCATGAGGACAGATGATTGGTGAGACTGCTGCTGTAAACGAATCCACTCCGGCAAAAGTGTCGAAGCGGCTAGTGGATCGTCTTAGAGTCGCTACGACGACGGCGTCTGCGCCACCCCCTGATCGCGTTCTTCATCGACATGTCTGACATCTGTCTCGTTCGCCAACCGACGTTCGGCGCCTCGGGCGCGCTGCTGGGTTATGAGATCCGTTTCCGCGAATCGGCGGAGGGGGGCTACAGCTTCGCCCAGAGCTTTGTCAGCGGCACCTTCGACGCCGTTCGCAGCAAGCTGCCCGCTTTTGTTCCGTGTTCGCGCCTGCAACTGATCGAAGGCACGTTTATGGTCGCCCAGGCGGGCTCGGCTGTTCTGCTGCTGTCGCCCGACTTGGTGGTGGATCACGAGGTGGTAGAAGCCGTGGGCCGGTATCGCGAGGCGGGCGGTGCGATCGCGTTGGATGAGATCGGCAGTCAGCCGGCATCGTCCGAGGCGTTGCTGCCACTCGCAGCGTGGGTGCGGATTGACGTGCGCAGCGAGAACGCCGCAGCAATCGGCGAGGTCTGTGCCCGTACCGCCGCCGGACTTGGCGCCTCGCGCCCCAAGCGCATGGCCATCCACGTGGATGAACTCGGGCAGTATGAAGTTACGCTGACGCTGGGTTTCGATGCCTTTCAAGGGTCGTTCTTCAGCCGCCCCGAGCCGCTACCGGCGGCGGACATGCCGCAGTCTACCGTAGCCGCCATGCGACTCATGGGGCTCGCACGCGACCAGAAAATCAACGACCGCCAGCTCGAAGACGTCATCTCGACCGATCCGGTGCTCACCTTTCAGCTGCTACGCGTGGTGAACTCCGCCGCGGTGGGCATGCGAGGGGTGTCCTCGATCGGCCAGGCGCTGCGGTTGATCGGCCGCACCGCGTTCCTGCGCTGGTTGGCCGTGGCCGTGGCCGCGTCGCGCAAGTCGTCCACCGGGGTGGATCAGGAGTTGGTGCGGCAAGCGGTGGAACGCGGGCGACTGCTGGAACAGCTGGCGGGTGGTCCGCGCGACGGCGGTACGCTCTTTCTGGTTGGTCTGTTCTCGTTGCTCGACGCGGTGTTCCGCATGCCACTGCCCGAAATTCTTGAACGCGTGGTGCTGAGCGACGAAGCCAACCAAGCGCTGCTGGAGCGGACCGGGCCCTATGCCGATGCGATCAATTTTGCGGAGTCGTACGAATTGGGATTGTTTGAGAGCGCCGCCGAGCTGGCGAAGGAGATGGGCGTTGATGAGAAGAAGGTGGGGGAGTTCTATGCCAACGCACTGACCTGGACGGCCGACGCGCTGGGTGCCGCGCTGGAAGCACAGCCGGCCAAGGCGGCTCCGGCGCGCCGGGCCAGCTGACAGCACGCGGGGCTACCGCGCGCGGCGGTCGTCCCACCAGCCGGTGACCACCTTGGTGGCCATCGACGCTCCCAACACGACGGCCACGCGGGTGGCGAACATCGCCCGTGCCGACACTGGATCGGCGCGCTCAGGACGCCAGCTCACCGAAGCCGCCGACGCCACCACGACGCCGGTGAACAGTGGCAGGTTGGGACGAGGGTCGCCGGTCGCGGTGCGCTGCAACATGGTCTCGCGCACCGCGCAGCCCACGCGAGCCCGTAGCGCCACGGCCTGTCCAGGCAACGGGCGCGGGCAGCGGGTCGGCTCTGCCTTCCAGCCAAGTGACCCTTGCGTGACACCACGCACCCCCTGCACGAGAAGGGCGAAGCCCACTTGGTCAGCCACGCGATAGCTGTAGCCGGCCCAGGTTTGCGGCCACCCCTTCGGACTGCCGATGACAATGTTGCCAGCAGACGAAGCGAGAATCCCGGCACCGATCACTGATAAGCGCGAGACGGTCGACTCGTCGTTCGGCGTGGCGAGCAGCGCTGAGTCGGGACGAGTCGCGCCCGCGGAATCCCGTGCGATAGTCTGGGCGTGCGCCACGGGGGCCTGACTCCCGTGGACCGCGGCCAGCCCGAGCATCAGACCGCCAACGCGAACACCGGCCAACGCGCGCGCTGGCAGGCGCCCCATCGCTCCCCTCACTTCACGATCGCGGGCGGGAGTGTCTTCGCCACCGGATCGGCGTATGGCTGCGGCGCACCGGCCGTCAGGGTGAGCCGGATGCGTTCGGCCTGAGTCGCGCTCGCATCGAAGAGCACGGCCAGCACATTGGCCGAGCGCACCACCTCGGTGGGCACGGAGGGCCACGCGCCGAGCGAGTCGCCCTTGGGTGTCAGGTGTCGCAAATCAAGCGGCTCGGCGTCTGCGGTCGCAGCCGCCGAATCCGCGTAGTAGAACACCACCAGCGACGCCGTCTTTCCCACTGTGTACCGAACCCCCGGGATAGCCAGGTACGGCACCTGCGCACTGTCGCCGGCCGGCTTAAAGGCCAGCCCCGACTTCACGAGTCGGTCTTCGAGCGCACACGGCTTCCAGCGGCCGTCACGCGGGCACGCGGAATCGCTAGGGGTGATTGGGCGCGGAACGGGTGTGGTGGCGACACTGTCCGTGGCGCGCTCCGCGTCCGCGCCGCCACAGGCGGCGAGCGCGCTTCCGAGAAGGCCGAGCCCGAAGAGACGTAATCGCATCATCCAACCTAGTGTGTCGACCTGTTCGCGTGAGCGCGAAGCCACAAGTCGGCGACGCCCGTTGCGCTACTTTCGGTGTGTATTCGGCAAAAGCCGGGTTTCGATCCAGGTGATAGCCGAATTGTGCAGAAAGTACACGAACACGTAGCGTTTCGCTCGGCTGCCGCTTGGATCTGTGCGAAAATGCAGCGATATTACAGACAGCTGTACACTTAGAACGCACGCTGAGTCCGCTCGAGCACTTTCTTAAAGATGCGTTCGTCTGTCACAACACTCACTCCGCCCGCTCATGGCTACCAAACACACCCCACGCGCTGACGCCACGCGCGAGATCACCCAGCGCCCTGTGCGCGTCACGTTACGCCCGGAAGAGCATGGCGTGCAGCAGCCCACCAGCGCTTGGTACGGCATGAACACGTTCGGGCTGCGCCAGATGAAAGCGAAGCTCCCCAAGGGCGTCTACAACAAGCTTGCCGCCGCCATCCGGCTTGGGAAAAAGCTCGACTCTGAGATTGCGCCCACCGTGGCGCAGGTGATCAAGGAGTGGGCGCTGTCGCGCGGTGTGACGCACTTCACGCACTGGTTCCAGCCTCAGACCGGTCTCACCGCGGAAAAGCATGATGCGTTCCTCAACTTCGACGAGAACAAGCTCCCCGTTGAGTCGTTCACCGGCGAACAGCTCATTCAGTCGGAGCCCGACGCCTCGAGCTTTCCGTCAGGTGGCCTGCGCGCCACGTGGGAAGCACGCGGCTACACCGCATGGAATCCGGCATCGCCGGTGTTCATCAGCGAAACGGGCGGCGTAAAGTATCTCTGCATCCCGTCGGTGTTCATTGGCTACAACGGCGAAGCGCTCGACGAGATGACGCCGCTGTTGCGCAGCTCCGATGTGCTGTCGCACCGGGCCATGGAGCTTCTCGAGCTCATGGGCGACAAGGGGGTGCTCCGCGTGAACACCACGCTCGGCGTGGAGCAGGAATTCTTCATCATCGACCGCGCGCATTTTGCGTTGCGCCCCGACCTCGTCATGGCCGGACGCTCGCTGGTTGGTGCGCCGCCGTCGCGCGGCCAGCAGCTCGAAGATCACTACTTCGGCGGTATTCCCGAGCGCGTGCAGGCGTGCATCAGTGAAGTGGAGCATGAGCTCTACAAGCTTGGCGTGCCCATTGTCACCCGGCACAACGAAGTGGCCCCGTCACAGTTCGAGATGGCGCCCATCTTCGAAGATTCAGACATCGCGGTAGACCACAATCATCTCGTGATGGCGATTCTGCGCAAGGTGGCCCTCCGTCACGGCCTGCAGGCGATTGTGCACGAGAAGCCGTTTGCGGGTGTGAATGGTTCGGGTAAGCACTGCAATTGGGCCATGGCCATCACCTCCGACAACTCGCTTGATGGCACCAACCTGCTCAAGCCCGGCAAGACGCCGCATCAGAATCTCCGCTTCCTCGTTTTTCTGGCGGCAGTGCTCAAGGGGGTGCACAAGCATGCCGGGCTGCTGCGCGCCGGGATAGCGGTGAGTGGCAACGAGCATCGTTTGGGCGCGAACGAAGCGCCGCCAGCTATTATTTCGGCGTTCCTTGGTTCGGGACTCACGCAGGTCATCGAAGACATCGCCGCCGGCAAGACGTCGCCCAAGAATGCCGAGCAGGCCATGCTCAAGCTGGGCGTCGCCAAGCTGCCCGAGGTGCAGCAGGACAACACCGACCGCAACCGGACGTCACCATTTGCCTTCACCGGTGCGAAGTTCGAGTTCCGCGCGGTGGGCGCCTCCCAGAGCATCGCCTTCCCGGTGATGCTGCTGCAGGGCGCCGTCGCGGAAGCGATCGGCGAGATCCTCGAGCAAGTCAAGAAAGAGCTCAAGTCGGAGAAGAGTGTGGACGATGCGGTGCTGGCCGTGGTGCGCAAGGCATTCAAGGACACCGCCGCCGTACGCTTTGAGGGCAACAACTACTCCGATGAGTGGGTAGTGGAAGCCAACAAGCGCGGCCTGCTCAATCTGCGGCGCACCCCGGAAGCGCTGGCGCAGCTGATCACCGATGATGCGAAGGCGCTGTTCAAGAGCACTGGCATCCTCACCGAAGTCGAGCTCGAGAGCCGCTATCACGTGCGCCTGGAGCGCTACGTGAAGGACATTCTGATCGAACTGCACACGCTGCAGGAGATGGTGGATACGCAGGTGCTCCCCGCAGCGTACGCGTTTCTCGGACAGCTCGCGAGCGCAGCCGGTCAGGGTGCCACGGCCGGCATCAATATGCAGCCGACGGTCGACGCGGCGAACTCCACGTCGAAGCTCATCGCCACGCTGCAGAAGAAGCGCGCCGAGCTGGGCAAGGCAATCGCGAAGGCCGAGCAGATGCACGACGACGTGGGCCTGCAGTCGAGCTATCTGACCTCCACGGGGTGCGACACCATGCGTGACGTGCGCGATGCGTGCGACGCTATCGAGCTCTCGATCGGCGACGACTACTGGCCACTGCCGCGCTACCGCGAGATGCTCTTCCCGGTCTGAACGCGGCCCAGCACATTCCCGCGCTCGACGCTGCCTCCACGCTCCCGGCCATGTCCACTGCCATGTCAACTACCATTCGTCCGCTCGCCCGCCACGCCATTCGTGTGGCGGTGCTGTGCGCTCCCCTCGCACTGCCGACTGCCCTCGAGGCGCAGGACCGCCTTCGGTCCATGCCCGGGTATCAGCAGTATCAAAAGGTCGCCCGCGAAATCCCGGGCTCAGTCCGGCTGGGCGCGCTGAACGCTACCTGGACCCCCGATGGGCGCGCGTTCGTGTACGCCAAGGACGGCAAGTTCCAGCGCTTCGACGTAGCCACGCGGCGCACGACCGATACCACGACGCCGGCGGTGGGGCCGCGTGGCGGCGGTCGAGGGGTGGAGCGCGGTCGGCAAGTGGGCACGGCGTTCTCCCCTGACTCCAGCCGCAAGGCGTTCTACCGCGACCGCAATCTGCTGGTGAGTGACAAGAGCGGGAGCAACGAACGCGCCATCACCAGCGACGGCAGCGAGGCGCTCCGCATCAAGTACGGCACCGCGTCGTGGGTGTACGGCGAGGAGCTGCGACAGACTACCGCCATGTGGTGGAACGCGGACAACACCAAGCTCGCCTTCTACCGGTTTGATGAGTCCCCGGTGAAGGACTATTACCTGGGCATGGACCAGACCAAGGTGCAGGGCGCACTCGATGTGGAAGCGTACCCCAAGGCCGGTGCACCCAACCCGGTGGTGGACCTCTTTGTGTACGACGTGACCACGCAGACCACGGTCAAGCTCGACGTCCGCGACGGCACGCCGTTCACGAACGATGTAGTGGGCCACTACGTGTATAACGTGAACTGGTCACCCGACGGCACACAGCTCACGTTCAATCGTACCAATCGCCGGCAGAACGTGATGGAGTTCACGGCGTGTGATCCGACCACCGGCCGCTGCCGTGTGGTGGTGCGCGAGGAATGGGCACCCAGCTGGACCGAGAACATTCCCCCCATGCAGTATCTCGCCGACGGCAAGCGCTTTCTCTGGACCTCCGAGCGCACCGGCTTCGACAACCTGTATTTGTATGATCTGAACGGCCGGCTGCTCTTTGCGCTCACCAAGCACGCGTTCGACGTCGCGAACGTGGTGCGTGTCGATGAAAAGGCCGGCGTGGTGTGGTATATGGCGCGCAGCGGCGACAATCACATGAAGATGCAGCTGCATCGCGTGGGCCTTGATGGCAGGAACGACAAGCGTCTCACCGACCCGACGCTGCATCACACCATCTCACTGGCGCCCGATGGCAAACACTTTGTGGACATCGCGCAAACGCATGACAAGGCGCCGGTCACGCGGCTGCTCGATGCGAATGGCAAACTCGTTACCGAGCTTGCCACCAGCGACGAGAGCAAGTTCACACAGCTTGGCCTGCAGCGCGTGGAGCTCTATACGTACAAAGCGGCCGATGGCGTGACCGAGCTGCATGGCATGCTGCACAAGCCGTCCACGTTCGATCCGACCAAGAAGTATCCGATTTTGGTGACCGTATACGCCGGGCCGGCCACCAATGGCGCGCGTGAAACGTTTACGCTGCCCAACCCGCTCACGGAATACGGGTTTTTAGTCCTGCAGCTGGACTCACGAAGCGCCGGTGGTCGCGGCAAGCGGTTTCTCGACGCGATTTATCAAAAGCTCGGCACCGTGGAAGTGGACGATCAAGCGGCTGGCGTGAAAGCCCTCGCCTCGCGGCCCTACGCCGACCTGTTGCGCGTCGGCATCTTCGGCACGTCATACGGCGGGTATGTGTCGGCGCTGGCGCTGCTGCGTCACCCCGATGTGTTTCAGGCAGCCAGTGCGATGTCCGCCGTGACCGATTGGCGTCACTACGACTCGATCTACACCGAGCGGTACATGTGGTTGCCGCAGGAGAACGCCGCAGGCTACGACGCCGGCAGCGCGATGACCTATGCCGATAAGCTCAAGGGACGGCTCATGCTGTACTACGGCACCGCCGACAACAACGTGCACCCGAGCAACAGCATGCAGCTCATTGCCGCGCTGCAGAGCAAGGGCAAATCCTTCGACGTGCAGGTGGGCCCCGACCGTGGCCACACCGCACTTGGCAGTGAGCGGATGATGGAGTTCTTCATCGAGCACTTGGTGATCAATACACCAACGCGCGCTACGAACTGACGCGCAGGGCGTGGTACCGCCGACCCACGAACAGCCGCGCGGCGATCAGCGCGGCTGTTCGTCTTTTTCGACCAGCGCTTTGACACTCTCCCGTGGCGCCATGAGCTGGGTGACGAAGCGCTGTCCTTCGGAAATCCGCTCGATCTCGATAGAGAGCGCGTCGAGGCTCTGCTCCATGCGTTCCAGGCGCTCGGCGCTTTCCAGGATCTGCGGGCTCGCTTTCGGCACGCTGGTGCGTCGCAGGATGACTTTGGCCGCTGTCGTCACCAATGGCACCAAGACGGCGATGATGAAGACGATGGAGATCGTCGTCATCTGACCGGAGCTGAACGGTCCAATGCGCTCGGCCGGAGCCACACCCTCTTCACCCTCCGCCAACTCCAACGGCGCCTGAGCGAGCTCGCGGCCGTTCAGCGCAATCTCCTGCTCCAGCTGCAAGATGCGCTGGTCGAGCACGGCCAGCCGTTGCTCGAGGCCTGCGGCTCCAGGCCCCGAGGTGCGCTCCAGATCCCGCGCCACATCCTTGCGGCGGTCCTGGGCCGAGCTGATTTGGCGGGAAAGCTCAGTTCGCTTGGCCCGCAGCGCGCTGACGTCAGCGCGGGTGAGCGTGCGTGCCGCCTGATCCAGCGGCACGGTCGTCCCGCCAATGATGACGCCAGTCGGGGACCCCGGAGACGCCGGCGGCTGCGGCGGAGCGGCGACGGCCGGCGGGGCCGCCTGCAAAGGCGCAAAAGAAAAAGGCATACCAGAAGCTACGCGGAATGCGGTGCAGAGGTTACATAAGAACGAGAGCCCGGAACGCAGGCGACACGACCAGGAGCGTAGCCTTATGACGATCACGGTGACCCCCGCCCCACAGCACGCCACGCTGCCCCGCCGCGCCGACCTGCTCACGCAGGCCACGGCCCTCGCCCCTTTAGTGGTCGCGTGGCGGCGGCATCTGCACCAGCACCCCGAAGTGGCCTTCCAGGAGCACCAGACGGCGCGCTACATCTGCGCGGTGCTCGAAGCCATTCCTGGCCTCACCATCAGTCGTCCCACCGAAACCAGCGTGCTCGCCCGTTTGGTTGGTGGCCAGCCGGGCCCGGTCATTGCCGTGCGGGCCGATATCGATGCCCTCCCTATTCTGGAGGAAAATGACGTCGCCTACCGCTCGCGGGTAGATGGCGCCATGCACGCCTGCGGTCATGACGGACACACGGCCATCGTGCTCGGCCTCGCCACGCTGCTCGCCCCGCATCGCGAGGCACTCTCCGGCGAGGTACGCTTCATTTTTCAGCACGCTGAGGAGCTCAGCCCAGGTGGCGCCGAAGAGTTGGTGCAGCAGGGGGTGATGGACGACGTACAACAGGTCATCGGACTGCATCTGTGGTCCACGCTGCCGCTGGGCCTCATCGGACTGATCTCTGGGCCGGCCATGGCGGCGCCCGACACGTTTCAGTGCTCCATCATCGGCAAGGGCGGTCATGCCGCAGCGCCGCACGACACCGTCGACCCGATTGCGGTGGGGGCGCAGGTGGTCACCGCGCTGCAGCACATTGCGTCGCGCATCGTGGATCCGCTGGATCCGATCGTGGTCTCGGTCACCCAGTTCGTCGCCGGCTCCGCGTTCAATGTGATCCCGAACTCGGCCTATCTCGCCGGTACCGTACGCACCTTCGACGCCACGCTCCGCACGCGGATCCCAGCCATCATGGAGCGGATGATCAAGGGCGTCACCGACGCACACGGCGCCACGTACGAGTTGAGCTATGAGCGTGGCTACCGGCCCGTGGTGAACGACCCCGAGCTCACGGCGCGCCTCGCCGGGGTCGTGGCGCGCACCTTCGGCCCCGACACGCTGACCCCCCTCCGTCCAACCATGGGTGGCGAGGATTTCTCGGCGTATCAGCAGCGCGCGCCGGGAACGTTCGCGTTCGTCGGCGCTGGCAACGTGGACGCCGGGATCGCGTTCCCGCATCACCACCCGCGCTTCCAGATCGACGAACGCGCGCTGGACGTCGGACTGCGCTACCTCACCGCCGCCACGTTGGAGCTGCTGGAACGTCCAGAGGTCGCTGATTCGCCTGTATGAGTGATCGCTCGATAGCTCGCGCTGTGCGCTGGCTCGCGCTGATACCCGCCATCGCGTTGGTGGGCGCCCCATGGTTCGCCAATCGCCTGGAGCCGCGCATCCTGGGCATGCCCTTCCTCCTGGCGTGGATTGTGGCGTGGATCGTCATCACGTCCGCCGTGATGGCGCTCATTGGCGCGGTCGATAGTCGTCATCCGCCTCCATGATGGCGCCAGCCACGATTGCGCTGTCCATCCTCGCGGCCACGCTGTTGGTGGCTTTCGGGTTGTGCGTGAGGGGAGCACGAGGTGCCACCAGTCTGGAGCAATGGAGCGTTGGGGGCCGAGGCTTCGGAACAGTTCTCGTGTTCATGCTGATGGCTGGCGAGATCTATACCACGTTCACGTTTCTCGGCGGCAGTGGCTGGGCATACGGACGAGGCGCGCCATCGTTCTACATCATCGTGTACGGATCCATCGCGTACATCATGTCGTACTGGCTGCTGCCTGCCATCTGGCGACGCGCGACCGCGTGGAAGGTGCTGACGCAGTCCGAGTTTTTTGCGCGCGCCTACGACAGTCCGGCACTGGGAAAATTGGTCGCGTTGGTCAGTATCGCCGCACTGATGCCGTACCTCGTGCTGCAATTCAAAGGGCTCGGCATCATCGTGTCGGAAACGTCGTATGGTGCGATCAGCGCCACCACGGCGATCTGGATCGGGACTGTCGCCACGGTGGTGTACGTCACGGTGGGGGGTGTTCATGGCTCTGCGGCGACGGCGGCACTCAAGGATGTGCTGGTGCTTGCCGCCGTGCTTGCCCTCGGCTTGTTGCTCCCCAGCATGCTTCATGGCGGCATCGGCCCGATGTTCACACAGATCGAGGCCTCGCGCCCCGGTTTTCTCACGCTACCGACGAGTGGCTTGTCGCCGAGTTGGTTCGCAAGCACCGTCTTGCTGACCGTGTGCGGCTTTTACATGTGGCCGCATACGTTCGGCTCGGTGTTCACGGCGGCCGATGGGAAGGCGTTTCGGCGGAACGCCGCGCTCATGCCGCTGTATCAGTTGGTGTTACTGTTTGTGTTCTTCATCGGGTTCGCGGCACTCCTGGCGGTGCCGGGACTCACCGGCGCCGATGTGGATCTCGCGCTGTTGCGGGTCACCAAACTCACGTTTGGCCCGTGGGTGGTCGGATTTATCGGCGCGGCTGGACTGTTGACCGCCCTGGTTCCAGGCTCGCTCATTCTCATGACGATCGCCACCACGCTGGCGCGCATCATCCGTGCGCCGGTGGCTGGTGCGCCGGCGGTGTCCGCCACGTTCGCACGGAGTCTTGTTCCGCTACTCGCGCTGTTGGCACTGTTCTTCACCTTTCAAGGTGGTGATACGCTGGTCACTCTGCTGCTCATGGCCTACAGCATGGTCACGCAACTTTTTCCCGCACTGATCGCGTCGTTCGTGCCCACATGGCGGGTGCCGGCGGCGGCAGCGATTGCCGGGATTGTGATCGGTGAAGTTGTGGTCGCCGTGTCCACCCTTGGAAACATTACGCTGGCGGCGGCACTGCCGTCCTGGCCAGCGGCGATCACCGACATCAACATTGGTTTCGTGGCACTGATTGCCAACGTGACGATGATGCTGGTGGTCACGCTGTTCACCTCGTCTCAGGAAATACGCGCCCAGTGACTCTCTATCGCCTTGACGCACCCGACATTGTCGATCGGGCAGCGCAGTTCCCACCCGGCTTTCGTTTCGGTGTGGCGACGTCGGCCTATCAGATCGAAGGTTCGCTAGAGGCTGATGGGCGTGGGCGCTCTATCTGGGAAACGTTCGCCGAGATTCCCGGCAAGATCGAGAATGGAGAGAATGCCGCGCGAGCGTGCGAACACTATCTGCGACGTGATGAGGATGTGGCGCTGATCCGCGACCTCGGCGTGAGCAGCTACCGCTTCTCCATCGCGTGGCCGCGCATTCAACCCACTGGGCGTGGCGCGGTGAATTCCCCTGGCTTGGCCTTCTACGACCAGTTGGTGGACCGGCTGCTGGAGGCAGACGTTCATCCGTTTCCCACACTCTATCATTGGGATTTGCCGCAAGCCTTAGAAGATGAAGGGGGGTGGGCGGCACGCGACACCGCCGACCGATTTGCCGAATACACGGCACATGTGGTAGGCGCGCTTGGTGATCGGGTCAAGCAATGGTCGCTCTTCAACGAGCCGTATATTTTCACCTCACGCGGTTACCTGCTGGGTCGCTATGCACCTGGCCGTACGAGTCTCGACGACTTTCTGAAGGCGGTGCACACCGTCACGCGGGCCCACGCCTTGGGATATCGCGCCGCGAAGGCGCAGGGCAGCGATTTGTCGGTGGGCTCAGTGTTTGCCATGGCCCCGGTAGAGGCCGCGACCGATTCCGACGATGACCGCAACGCGGCCTTATATGCCGACGCGCTCTTCAACGGGCTCTTTGCCGGTACGCTCTTCACCGGGCACTATCCGGAGCCGTTTCTCGATGCGATGCCGAGTGAGGCGATGGATATCCGCCCCGGCGATATGGAGAGCATCAAAACGCCACTCGATTTTATCGGCGTGAATTGCTATTACCGGCTGGTGATCAGCGCCGGCAGTAATCCACCGGAGTTGCCCTTCTTGCTGTTCGGATTACGCGCCGACTCGCGCCCCAGTGGTGGTCACGCGGACTTCACCGATACGCACGCGGTCATGACCACGGTGCAGGCGGCGTTTGGCCGGAACGAGGGCGGGCGCACGGAGATGGGGTGGGAGGTGTGGCCGCATGCCTTACACGACGTCCTCATGCGTCTGCACCGGGATTTTCCGGGCACGCCGGTGCACGTGTGTGAAAGTGGCTGCGCGTTCGCGGATACCGTGAACACCGACGGGCGGGTGATCGATACAGCCCGTCAGGCCTATCACGAAGCGCACGTGGACGCCGTCGCGCGTGCCATTGCCGGCGGCGCCGATGTGCAGAGTTACCACGCGTGGAGCCTGTACGACAACTTCGAATGGGCGTCCGGCTACCGCCCGCGGTTCGGCATCATGCATGTGGATTACGACACGCAGCAGCGCACGCTCAAAGCCTCGGGGGCATGGTATCAGGCGCTCTGTCAGGCGGCGCGAGTTCAGGCACGCGCGCCCGTGGTTGATTTTCTTACAGGCGACGGATCAACGGCGAACCGCCGCTGATCCGGCTGTGCGTGTCACCCCACGGCCGGCGGAAATCCCGTCACATCCGACAGTCGTTCGGCTACACACACGCGGTACCCGTCCGGATCCTCCAGCTCGAACTCGACCATACCACCCGGCATTACTTCCGGGCCGCGAACCAGCGGCGTGCGGCGCCGGGCGTGATCGAGTAGTTCGGCGAGCGCCTCACCCTCGAGCGTGAGATACACATCCCAGTCACCGGGCAGCAGCGAGCGCGGGGGGACGGCATTGGCATGCCGCAACATGAGGGACACGCCATCCCGCTGCAGCACGCAGCGCACATGCGGCGGCTCAGCTGGTACGGCCTCGGGCGTGAACCCGAGGTTATCGCGATACCACGAGAGGCTGCGGAGCACATCGCTCACGCGTATCACCGGCCTGACAGACACTAGATGAAGCATCCCGTTTGAACACCGCGACCAGCCCGTTGGTGCCCACCCGACGATCGAACGACGCGCTGCGGCGGTGGACCGCGCCGGCCATCAGCGCAGTCCGCGCGGCATCGGCTCACCGGACATTTCCCGCGGGTTGGGCAGTGTATTCGGAATGCTCTCGCCGCGCAGGAGGCCACAGCGGGCGATCCGCCGTTCCGACTGGGGATCGATGGTATCCGGCAGCGCCATTTTGTCCACCCGCGCCGAGTCCGATTCCGTACGTGCTTGCTGCCATGCCTCGGTGCACAGCGCCCGCATCTTATCGATGCGTGCCAACCGTTCCACGCCGGTGTCGGCCGCCCGGCCCAAAAACACCCACCCGGCAGCACCAAGCCCCAGCGCGATCACGAGGCCGACCACGGCAACGAGCTTGGATTGCGGATCAGCTCCCTCATCGTCCGGCGCGTTCACTTGCCCCCCGATGGCGTGACAGGAAGGGTCAGTGGCATGGTGGGCAGGAACTGCGGGGCCCGTCGTGCCTTCGTGACCTGCTCAAACGCATACGCGAGCGCCAACAACCGCCCCTCGCTCCACGCGCGCCCTATGAACGACACGCCCAGCGGCAGCGGGCCAACCGATCCTGCCGGTACCGTGATGCTCGGATAGCCAGCCACTGCCGCGACACTGGAATTCCCACCGGAGTAGCGGTCGCCGTTGACGAGATCGATGGGCCATGACGGCCCGTTCGACGGCGCGATGATCGCGTCCAGCGTGTGCGTGGTCATCACCGCGTCGAGTCCTTCGTCGCGTGAGAGCCGACGGCACTTCTCGAGGGCGTCGCGATACGCTGCGTCGGTGAGTGGTCCTTTCTTTTGTGCGCTCTCCATCTGCTCCTGCCCGAACCATGGCATCTCGGTGTGCCGATGCGCCAGGTTGTAGGCGATCAGATCTTCAAGCGTGCGCGGCGTGACGGTATCGCCGCGCAACGCGAGATACGCGTTCAGTCCGTCCTTGAACTCGTACAGCAGGACATCGAATTCGGCATCATCGTACTTGCCGACCGTGGGAACGTCCGCCGGATCCACGAGCACCGCACCAGCGGCACGCAGTGCAACCAACGCCCGGTCGAACATCGCATCCACGGCGGGATGAAAGCCCGCCATGTTACGCGCCACGCCAATGCGCGCACCCTTGAGCGCCTGCGCATCGAGGAACGCGGTGTAGTCGGCCGCGATATGACCGGCTGCGGCCGCCGTTGCGGGGTCACGCGCATCTACACCGGCAATTGCCGTCAATACCGCAGCGGCATCGGCGACGGTACGCGTCATCGGTCCGGCCGTGTCCTGCGATGCGGAAATCGGAATGATGCCCGCGCGACTCACCAGCCCGACCGTGGGTTTGAGTCCCACCAGACCGCTGATACTGGACGGACAGATGATCGACCCGTCCGTTTCGGTGCCGATCCCCACGGTTGCCAGGCTCGCCGCGATGGCAGCGCCGGTGCCCGAACTGGAACCACACGGATTCCGATCGAGCACATACGGATGACGCGTCTGTCCACCACGCCCGCTCCACCCGCTGGTACTGCGCGTGCTGCGAAAGTTCGCCCACTCGCTGAGGTTGGTTTTGCCGAGGATGACGGCACCGGCAGCCCGTAACTTCTCCGCCACGTGGGCATCGCGAGGCGCCGGCTTGCCTACCAGCGCCAGCGATCCGGCGGTGGTCTGCATGCGATCGGCGGTATCGATGTTGTCCTTGATGAGCACCGGAATCCCGTGCAGCGGACCGCGCACGACACCGCGCGTCCGTTCGGCATCGCGCGCTGCCGCAATGGCGAGTGCGTCGGGATTCTGTTCGATCACGGCACGCAGATTCGGTCCCGCCTGATCGATTGCCGCGATGCGCTCGAGATACGCCGCCGTCAGGTCACGCGAGGTGAGCGTGCCGCGCGTCATCTGCGCCTGCGCCTCGGCCACCCCGAGCTCCACCAGCGCCACGTCGGCTGGCAATAGCGTCGGCTGCGCCGACGCCATTGATGGGAACGTCACAGCACCCAACGCCACCGCTGCCAACGACGACGCAATCGTTGACGCCACAAAATCCCGGCGGTCCATGTCCTTCGCCATCACCCTGCTCCTTCACGCTGTGAATGTCGGTGGCGTCGCGCACTCATACCGCAGCCAGCGCCACGGTGAGATCGTGCAACAGATCGCGCACATCTTCGAGTCCGATACTCAATCGGACAAATCCTTCCGGCACGGCATCACCGCCCCAGCGCGCGCGACGTTCAGCGCTGGTGTGCACGCCACCAAAACTGGTCGCCTCGTGCACCAACCGTGACGCCGCAAAAAACCGCGCGACAGATTCCGCGTCTGCCAGAGTAAAGCTGATCACGCCACCGAATCGTGCCATCTGTGTAGAGGCAATCGCGTACGACGGATCGTGAGCAAGCCCGGGATAGCGCACCGCGTGCACCGCGGGGTGCGCCGCCAGCATGATGGCCACCGCTATCGCGCTCTCGCATTGACGCGCCAGCCGCACATCCAGCGTTGAGAGCGAGCGATGCGCCAGCCACACTTCCATAGGACCGGGAATCACCCCCATGCGGGTACGCCAGGTTCGCAGCACCTCGGCGTGCGCCGGATCACGCGCGGCCACATGACCCAGAATCACATCGGCGTGACCCGTCATCGCCTTGGTGTCCGAGACCACAGCAAAGTCAGCCCCCAAGGCCAGCGGCTGCTGCAACAACGGCGTCGCGGTCGTGTTATCGACCACCACCAGCGCCCCGGCGGCATGCGCCACACTTGACAGGGCGGCGATGTCGCAGACGTCGAGCTGCGGGTTGGTGGGTGACTCCAGCCACACCAGCGCGGCGCCATCGAATGTCGCGTGATCGGTGAGGTCGGCGGCCGAAATCAGGCGAACGGTGATGCCCTGCGCGGCAAACCACGCCCCTGCGAACGCTTCCGTGGCAATCACGCGCGTGGTGTAATACGCGGTGTCGAGCATGACGACCGTGCTGCCTGGGGGCGCCATCGTGGCCAGCAGCGCGGCCGTGGCGGCCATCCCACTGGGAAACAACACACAAGGGCCGCCCTCCAGATCGGCCAGCGCTAGCTCATACTGATGCCAGGTGGGATTACTGAAGCGCCCGTAGGTGTACGGCGACGCGGCCGGATCGCCCGGCGCGTGAAACGGTGCTGCGAACACCGGCCCGGGTAAATACGGCGTGCCGGGCACCGCGTCGGGCAGACCGGCGTGCACCACACGCGTGGCGCCGTGCCAGCGCGGATCGCTCATGGCCGACACGCGGGGTCAGACCAAGGGCGGATAGACGGACTCGTCGAGTGGCTCCGCCTCATCGATGAGCATGACCGGGATCCCGTCCTCCACCTTGTAGACCAGCTGGCTCTCGCGGCACACCAGCACTTCGGGTGGACCCGCGTGGTACTCCAGCGGCGCCTTGCTCTTGGGGCAGACGAGAATCTTCAACAGCTCGGGCGACAGCGTCATGCGCGGCTCAGCAGCGTGAGGTGGAACGGGACGATACATCGGGCGATGTCCCGCGATTGGCACCCGCGGCTATGTGCGCGGGGTGAACGGGGCCGGCGCGTCGGCACTGAAGTGCATCCGGGGCCCGCCGATCAACTCGATGCAATATGGAACGGCCGCCCAGATCGCGCTGAGGCACTCTTCGATGGCCGCCGGCTTTCCCGGCAGATTGATGATCAGCGAAGCGCCCCGGGTGCCGGCCACCTGCCGTGAGAGGATCGCGGTAGGCACCGTGCGCACCGACACGGCCCGCATCTGCTCGCCGAACCCTGGCAACAGGCGGTCGCACACTGCCATCGTGGCTTCCGGCGTGACGTCGCGCGGCGACGGGCCGGTGCCACCGGTGGTCACGATGAGCGGGCACTGCCGCTCATCGGCGAGTTCGCGCAGCGCAGCCTCAATGAGCGGCTGCTCGTCGGGCACCAGCCGATACTCCGGCTGCCACGGTGTGACGATCCAGCGGGCATAAACCGACTGAATGGCCGGTCCCGAACGATCTTCATACACTCCCGTCGACGCCCGGTCCGAGATCGTCACGATACCCAGTGAAATAGTCATTCGGGTCCGAACTACCGCGGTATCATACCGGGGCATGACGCAGCCCCCGGTGGATCGGCCGCGCCAAACTGCGCCTTGATCACCTGCGCAGGCATTGCCCCCTGCGCCGGGGTGAGCAAGAACAGCGTGGCGTAGCTCGCATCACAAATATCGGGGAGCTTCGGTCCGCCCAGTGCCGTGATGATGGCCGGCACGGTGTTACTGTGGCCCACCACCAGCACCACGCCCTTAGCCTGGCGCACCGCGTCGGCGACCGCGCGAATGTGCGTCGCGCCACCGCCGTCGAGCGAGATCACCGTGGGGGTGAGAAGCGTGGCGGCTATCACCGCAGCGGCCGTCTCCACGGTGCGCTTGCGGGTGGACACGATGATGGTGCCCGGTGTCACATGGGCCAGCGCGACGCCGAGCGCGGTGGCGCGGGCCATGCCAGCCTCGCTGAGCGAGGGGTCGTCGGTTGGCGTGGGCTGCTTCTCGCCGTGCCGCACTAACACCACCAGCGAGGGCTGCGCCGAGAGTGGGGCCGCCAGACACAGCATCACCATGGAGGCGCCCGCTACGAGGCGCCCGAAGCAGATCGCGGACCTTAGCATGCGGACCTTATCATCATGATGTCGGGTTCGAACAAGAGTAAACGTGCACACGAATGCGGGGCGACGGGATCGTCGGTGCTACCCGCCACGTGCGCAGAATGTAACGTCCAATCCCGGAGCTTCCATGACCGCCATGCAGTCTACGCCCCATCGGTCGAGACCCGCGCGCCATGACGTCGTTCGCGCCTTGACCATGGCGGCCGCCCTGCTGCTTTCTGCTGCGGCCAGCGAAGCGCAGAGCCGTATCGGCGTGATCGGCGGCGCCACCTTCGCCACGCTGCGCGGCGTCGACAACCTGGATCAGCGAGATGGCGCGATGGGTGGGCTCTCAGTGCTCTTTCCGGTGGTCGGAGCCTTCGCCTTGCAGGCTGAACTCCTCGGCGTGACCAAGGGTGCGCGCGGCACGATCGGGTCGTCGACAAATGGCGTCAAACTCACGTACGCCGAGGTGCCGCTGCTCTTGCGCTTCACGCCGTCTCCTGGCGTGTTGTCCCCGCATGTGTACGCCGGCCCCTACGTCGGGCTCAGGATCAACTGCACGCTGCAGGGCGGAGATACCGATTGCGACGACGTGGGCACGATCAGCACGCGGTCGGCCGATGTGGGCGGCATCGTGGGTGGCGGTCTCGATCTGTCGCTCGGCAGCCTGATTCTGACCGGCGGCGCACGGTATGGATTCGGCGTCTCCAAGGTGATCGACTTCGACGTGAACAACGTCCGGGAATCGGCCACGACCGGCACGTTCGCGCTGTACGCGGGCGTGTCCATTCGACTGGGGAGCCGCTGACCGCGCCGCTTCTTGTGCGCTGCGCGCTGCGTCGGCATGTGCGTCACGCCCTGCGTCACGCGGGCCTGCTCGCCCTGATGAGCACGGTGTGGCTTGGCGCGTGCCGTAACGATCGTACCGCCCGTGAGTTGGTGACCGAACGCGACCAGCTCACGCGGGAGATTGCCGGCTACCGGACCCTCGAGGACGTTGCGGAACGCGGCCTCGTGCAGCACCCCAATGAAGTAGTGCTCAGCGTCACCGACTCGCTGCTACAAAAGATTCTTGAGGTCTCGCTGCCGATCAGTCTCGACATCCCGGGCGACGTGCGGGTGAATCTCAACACCGTGGCCCTGACCTTCCGCGCCAACGTGGCCCGCGTGGACGTCACCGGCACGGTGCAGCGGATGTCCTTTCCCAAAGCGGCCGCCCTCCTCGTGCTGCAGGGCGGCATCGACGAGATCCGAATGGATAGCGCACAGGCGCTCAACGCGCGGATCCGCCTTGACCGCGCCGACCTGCGCACGCCAACGGGTGTCCCCAACGCGCTCGGCCCCACCGCGCTCTCGATTCTCCAAAATATTACGGACCGCGCGCTGCCGCAAATCACGGAGGCGCTCCCCAGCGTCGTCTTCCCCGTGCGGCTCGAGAGCGCGCTGAACCTGCCGGGCTTCGGCCCCGAGGGCGCCCTCGCCGTCGAACCGGCCACCGCTGCGCTCAAGATCACTGCCACTCGCGTGATCGCCTTTCAGAATCGCCTCACCGTGGTACTGCGCGTGGACCGCGGGCCGCTGGGACCCGTTCC
>Ga0105045_10000476_pt1 | contig 29101 bp, 24 predicted proteins | sample MAT02_FD_78089 | JGI IMG/M metagenome (GOLD analysis project Ga0105045, IMG submission 78089) | Freshwater microbial communities from Lake Fryxell liftoff mats and glacier meltwater in Antarctica - MAT-02 (megahit assembly) | ecosystem: Environmental > Aquatic > Freshwater > Ice > Liftoff... | reverse complement strand
TTGACCAATGCGTCGGAACCTTGAACGTCTACCAAATCCGAGAGAAGCAACAAGTTCGAGGGACATTCAGCTCGCGATTGCAATTTCAATTCGAGCTTCGCTCCTCCCGGTTTGGAGCTAGTGCTCGCTGAGCGAGGAGATTGGTCCTGGGTTCGTTGAGGTTGCTTTGCGGATAGGTTTGAGGAGAACATGGCGCAATAGATTAATGGAATTGCAACACAATGCAACCAAAGCGATTTTCTCCCCCCCAGCCCCTCTCCCTTAAAAGGGGCGAGGGGAGCAACTTCAAGAATGGGGCGGAAAGTTGAGGCTAGCGCTCGCGGTATAAACAGAGTCTTTGCTGGTTCATGCATAATCAATCGACCATTCCTAATCTTGATCACGAACTACCGTCTGAGGTTTGCAATTTGCTGAAGTATTTGGTCGCCAGCTTGTATCGCTTGTGAATTCAATTCGAAACCGCGTTGTGTTGTGATCAAGTCGATCATTTCTCGCACCGGTTCAACGTTCGACTTCTCCAACGACCCTTGCCTCAAGACTCCTAATCCGTTTTGACCAGCTTGTCCTTGCTGAACTTGTCCACTTGCGTCGGTTGCTTGATACAGATTCTCACCGACCTTGAGCAACCCATCAGGATTGACAAAAGAGACCATGGTCATAGTTCCTTGTGGCGTCAAGTTTGTCTGACCTGGTTGTCGCACTTGAACAACCCCATTGGTTCCGATGACGATGTCCGTGCTTCCAGGCGGGATACTCACGGGTGGGTTAAGTAGGCGACCCGTTTGGGCAGAACCGATGACCAACTGGCCGTTTGCATTGATGTCGAGATTTCCAGCGCGTGTGTACAAAGGGTTGCCGGTTACCGGGTCGGTCACTTCGATGAACCCTTGTCCTTCGATAGCGAGGTCCAGATTGCGTCCGGTTTGCTCGATCGTTCCCTGGGCGTAATCCTTTTGTGTACTTTGAACGCGAGTACCAAGACCGACTGAAACACCGACCGGTGTTGCATTCTGTTGGGCGTCCTGGATCCCAGGGAAGACTTTGTCGCGATAGAGCAAGTCTTCGAAATTGGCTCGATCGCGTTTGAAGGCGGTCGTATTCATATTCGCCAAATTATTGGCGATCACGTCCAACTTGGTCTGCATGGCTTCCATGCCGGTGGCCGCGGTGTAAAGTGTTTGCACGCTCATGCTTGTGTTCCTTAACTCTCAAACTCTTAAAGCAGGGATGACGTTATTCTTTTAGGAGTCGGCCGATTAAATTGCCGTACGCTTGATCATGATGTTGGATGAGTCGAAGATTGGACTCGTACGCCCGAGTTGCTTCGATCAATTCCATCATTGCGGTAGTAGGATTGACTGCGGACTTTTCGAGGCTGCCGCTGATGACCGCCCTTTCGTTTGGCGGTACAGTTTGAGTTTGGGCGAGTGGTCGAAACAAATTGTCGCCAACGCGAGCCAGGTCACCCAAAGATTCCGGACGTGTCAGCATAATGGGAATGTCGCGTCCATCCTGTTGGATCACACCGTTGTCATTGACTTCGTAACGTCGCGATGGGTCGATCTGGATGGGGTTTCCGTCTGCGGCCATCACTGGGTCACCATTGGTGGTGGTGAGTTGGCCCGACGCGTTGAAAACAAAACCTCCAGCGCGTGTCAGGAACTCTTCGTCGCCTCGCTTGACCACGAAGAAGCTTTTTTCGTCGTGGATAGCGAAGTCGGTTTTGTTGCCGGTCGATTCGATGGGGCCGTTTTCGAAGATCGTTTGTGTGGGAACGATTTTGGCACCGCCACCGATGTCTGCTAAAGTACCCGAATGTGGCGAGACGTCGCCGTCCTCGATGGCTTTGTTGTTGCGCGCTTGAACAATGGCTAAACTGGGTTTGAAGCCAGGCGTATTGATGTTGGCTAAATTATTGCTGAGAACTTCCAAGCGATGGTTCTGGACGTGGGCTCCAGATGCTGAAAGGTACATTCCGTATGGCATAGCTCAACCCCTTCAAGGCGTGAACGAAGATTTGACTCTAGCGGTTGCGAAATTTGGCCGAAACGTCAATATTTGGTTAGAGAATAAAAATTTCGAAGCTAGTTTGATAACCTATGGAAAACCCAGTTACCCAACTTATCCAGACTCGCCAAGATGGCGAACATTACAAGCGAAACGAAAGGATCGGGCTATTCGGCCTTGGGGTGCTTTTGTTTGGACTGTTGGCGGCTGCCGCTTGGCTCAAACCCAATCCAGCTGGCTTGGGGACTCACACCCAACTCGGATTGCCTGGCTGTACGATGTACACCCTCGTTGGGATTCGATGTCCAGGGTGCGGAATGACTACTTCTTGGGCGCATATGATGAAAGGCGATTTAACGAGCGCGCTTCGAACGAATGTCGGAGGCGTGCTGCTTTGCTTCCTTGCGGCCGGCGTTTTTCCATGCTTAATTTGGATGTCAATCCAAGGCCGGCCATTCAAGGGACGATGGTTTTCTCATGTTGCAATCGGGGTCCTAATGATTGCGATTGGAATTTCGATCGTCGAGTGGTTGATCCGTCTAGCGGCCTAGCTTTTCATTTGCTACAAGCGGGCGGCACGGACGCAAGTTCTTTGGGCATAAGAATGCAAATGGAAAGGATTCCTGCATGGCTGCACGTAATCATATCAGATCGCCTAGGCGACGAGTTTTATCTCAGTACCTCAATACGATGTCAAAAGTTTGGATTTTCTATTCAGCTTGCCTGCTCGTCGTAACGACTGCGGGATGCGGGCTCATGGCAAATGCAATCTACATCGTTAAAGGGGTCGATGCACCCGCCGAGTTCGACGAGCTTAAGGATAAAAAGGTAGCGGTGGTCGTCAGCACCAACGCTGGACTTAACGCGGATGCCTCCAGCATCCTAATGTCTAGGCACATCAACGAACTACTTGCCAAAAACGTCAAGAAGATCGAGATGATTAACCCGGAAGAAGTAGACCGGATCATCAACGACCAACCCATTGCGAATCGATCGATTCCAATCATCGGTAGCCGATTGCGAGCCGACTATGTCGTTCTGGCGGAAGTCTCCAACCTTAAGCTCCGAGAGGGCCAGACACTATTTAAAGGACGCAGCAACGTAACCTTGTCTGCCTATAAAGTCTCAGAGGGTGATCGCGCGGTTTTTAGGAAATCCTTTCCTGAATTCGTGTACCCACAACATGGTGCACCTGTTACCGATTTCGATGAAGTCACGTTTCAACGTATCTATCTTTCCGAACTCGCCCTTCGGGTTGCTAGAACTTTCTATCCCTATGATCCATCGATTGACGTTGCCAAAGACGCAGCGGTTTCCTCGTTGGGCGCGGCACAGTAAGGTTACGAAATCATGCGATTCACAGCAGCCATGCTTGGCACTATCCATTTCCTGGCCGGGGTTGGGATTTCCCAGGGGCAAACGACCATTAGTCCGACCAACAGCACGGCAGATTTTCGTATCGATATCGATATCTACAAAGACGAGCAAAAGCCCCCCATCAGCACAGTCCAAACGATTTTCGTTGACGGAAAATACATCGAAGTCGACGATGATCGAAAACGCATTACCGTCGTCGATCCCGGTAAAGGTTTCATCACGATCCTTGACTCGGAACATAAGTCTCGGGTCGAGCTCAACATGGCCGACCTCGAACGACAGCTCAACTCGGTTCTGCAGAACATGTCAGACGAGCAACGGCGAGGCCTTTCGAGCGATCGCGAACCGATGGTCGAAGTGGACAATCTCGTCGTAATCGGCAATGAGCGTTTGCGTTACAAATTCAAACCCATCACGCCGGCGAATCCTACCATTGCCGCGAGCTACGGTGATTTTGCAAATTGGTCCGTCCGAATCAATGCATTGTTCAATCGGACGCCGCCGTTCATTCGAATGCAGTTGAACCAACTGCTGATCGACCAACGCCAACTACCCGCCGAGCTTCGTCGCTTGACTGTCGTCGTTCCGCCCAACGAAAAAGAGCCGCAGGGGAAAACGGAAGAAATCGTAGCCCGATTGATTTTGAAGGAGTCCCTCTCAACATCCGATAGGACCCGCGTCGCATCGGTAATGAAGTCGATGAATGAATACAAATGGACGAGTGAAAAAGAGTTTTTTAGATAGCCACATAACCGGCGATGCGCGAACGATTCAAGAACTAGCCGTCGGTTTGGCCATTATCTTCAAGCAAATCTTTTGTCTTTGCTCCCCTCGCTCCTTTTAGGGGCGAGGGGCTGGGGGTGAGGGGTTTTGCGTTTTGTCTTGATTGGATATTTGATCATGAATTCAACACCTCGCCTCGTTTTAAAATGATAAACAAATCACTGAACCGGAGACTTGCATGTCAAGTCTCAACCCCTCACCCCCCGACCCGCTCTCCCCTAAAGACGCGAGGGGGAGAAAAACGCGTTGTTTCGTCAGACAATAATCAGATTTCAATTCTGGCGAGTCTCGAATGTGGGTAAGGATAAGGGGCAAGCCCTTAGATTTTCGTGATCGGATATCCCATTCGATTGCATGCTCGAGCTTTCGATGGGCCTGTTTTTCGTTTTTTTTGACGTGTGGCTCCGCTTTGCTCGGACAAGACTCGCCTGTCCGACTCGCTTCGGCATCCTCGGTCTCGAAGGTTGCGTCCCTTCCCACCTCCGCTGACGTATCGACAGCCAGCCGATGGCCCTTTGTTGAACGTGTAGGGCAATTTCATGTGCATTCAACCGTTCCAATCGCGAAGTTGGAAAAGCACCTTTTGTACTTGTCCACCTTGCCGAAGGAACTTGCTAACACGTTAGCCATTTCCATAGCCGAACAGCCGATTCATTTGGTGGTTTTGGAAAGCCGCGAGGCTTTGGACAACTATGTGAAGCGACTTTTGCCCGACGCGCCAAGTCGACGTGCGCTCTACATCCGGCATCGCGGGCCGGGACTTGTTTTGACTTACTTTAACGCGGGGTGGGTGACCGATGTACGCCACGAATGCACACATGCACTGCTTGACGCCAGTCATGTGAAAGTCCCACAGTGGCTCGACGAGGGGCTAGCAGAGTATTTTGAGACCGCCTCCACTGATCCCCTAAAGCATGCGACGCATGGAGCGGCCGTTCAATCGCAAGTTCGTTTCGGTCAAGTCGCAGACATTCACCAGCTAGAACACACAGATTCGAACACATCCTTGACAGCCAAGGACTACCGCGACGCTTGGAGCGTTACCGCATTTGCCCTTAACTCTTCGGACCAAACCAGAGCGGTTTTTCAGAAGTACCTTCAAGACCTTCAAAGCGAACGGGCAGCTGGTTTACTCAGCCACCGTTTGCAACCCGCCCTTCATTCTTGGCGCGAGGACTTCACTCAATTCTTTCGACGTTGAATTGGGATTGTCCCGAAATACCTCTCCTATTTCCCAACCCGAACGCGTAAGCGAGGGGTTACGTTTATCAGCCAAAACCCCTCGCTTACGCGTTTGGGTTGGGATTTTTTTGCTAACGCAAACCGGATTTTGTTGCGGGACAAGTCCGTAGTGGGATAGGCTTCTAGCCTGTCCAGGCGTAGTGCAAACCGCCAAGGCTTTCGGCGACTTCTTGGGTTAAATCCAGTTATTTCATACTGCCACCGAAACTCTTGGCGAGTTCCGCTACCCTAAATTTAAATTACACGACGCACTACGGTTCGATCGACGAAGTCTGCGATCTGCTGATGAATGCGATCGATCGCTTGCGAAGCATCGACGACCGTCGACTTTCCGCCGGCGTTTGCAACTTGCTCTAAAAATCCTTGCCGAACGAGTCGAAAGTAATCCAGCCCTCGTTTTTCGAGTCGGTCTGGTCCACGTTGTATTCGCTTGAACGCGACCTCGGGATCGATATCCAGAACAATCGTGGCGTCTGGAGTCAAGCCTCCCGTTGCACATAGGCCCACTGACCAAAGATCGTCAACCGATAGTCCGCCAGCGACTCCCTGGTAAACGACGTTTGCGAGCAAAAATCGATCGCAAATAACGGTCGCACCTGACTCCAATGCGGGCTTAAGTTGTTCCGCGACCAATTGCGCCCGGGCCGCCATATATAGAAGCATCTCCGAGGTGTTTGCGAGTGGAATGTCCTCACGGTGCAAGAGGATTTCGCGGACCGCTTCGCCGAGTTTTGTCGAACCTGGATCGCGGAAGCATACGACCGTTGCTCCCTTGGATTCAAGATGCTTGCGAAGCAGATCGATTTGCGTCGACTTGCCGGCTCCGTCGATACCGTCCAATGAAATGAACATTACAGCGCAAACGCTTCCGCATCTTCCTTCGGGGCAATTTGATAACCGTGCGGTTCCATCGAGCAACCTGCTCGGCCTTGGCTCAGTGATCGAATGGCGCTCGAGTAACCGAAGAGTTCCTTGAGCGGCGCCAACGCGGTAATGTTGGCTGTCGCGCCCTTGGTTTCGGAACGCTCAATGAGCCCGCGTCGCTGCTGCAAGTCGCCGACAATTTCGCCCATGTAGTCTGGTGGTGTCGTGATCTCCATCTTCATGACCGGTTCGAGAAGCGTTGGACCACCGACTTTAAGCCCCTCGTCGAAGGCATCATTTGCAGCGATCTTGAATGCGACTTCGTCGGAACCTACTTCTGCAATTTCGCCACCTAGGATACTAATTCGCATTCCCGTCAAAGGGAACGAACCGATCAGACCACCACCCTCGGACCGATTCTTGAGCTCTTCCAAAGCCGTTTGCCGAAGATTCTCAGGTAGCATTTTTTCGATTGGAGTTCGATCGAGAATAATGACTTTGGCTGAGACATCCTCCAAGGGTTCAAATCGCACATGAAGCCGGGCGAAGAGTTGTTGCGAACCCACTTGACGATTGCATTCACCGACGACTTCCGTGAGGCTGCCAACTGTCTCGCGATAGCTCACGCGAGGCTTGTAAAACTTGACATTGAGTTGGTAGTCGCGGACTAGGCTGTTCTTGATCACTTCTAGGTGCAATTCGCCCATACCACTGATGAGCGTTTGTCCCGACTCGGGATTTTCGATGGCGTGGAAGGTCGGGTCTTGTCGCTTTCGCATTTCCAAAACTTCGGCAAGTTTCTTTCGTTCGGTAGCGTTTTCGGGCTCGATCGCCATCGAGATCACAGATTGAGCAAATTGGATCGATGGCAATTCGATCATGTCTCGAGTATCGCAGAGTGTATCGCCGGTGATCGAGTCGCGAGGGCCAATGATGAGAGCGATATCGCCGCATTCGAGCGATTCGATTTGTCCCTGGCGTTCCCGTTTGGTGGCGTGGATTTGCCAAAGTTGGGCAACGTTTTCTTTCTTGTCCCGATTCGGGTTGTAGACGCGAGAATTCGAATCCAGTTTGCCCGAGTAGACGCGGATCCAAAACATGTCGCCGGTCTTCGCGGGCAGCACTTTGAAGACCAGTGCGCAGAAAGGCTCTTTGGGATCCGGTTTGCGTTGTAGTACCTTATCTCTTTTCTTGGGGTCGACACCCGCGACGGCAGGTCGGTCCAGTGGACACGGGAGGTAGCTCGCAACGCCATCGAGCAACGGTTGGACACCAGCACCGTGAAGTGCTGAGCCACAGAGAACTGGCTGTAGCTTCATCGCGATGCAAGCATCTCGCAAAGCGGTTCGGACCAAGTCGTTGGGAATGGGTTTCTCCTCCATTGCCAGCTCCATCATTTCGGTGTTGTGGAGGTAGAGCTTTTCGAGCATGACATTTCGCCAATCCATGGCGTCGCTCAACAACTCTTTTGGAATCTCCTCTACCGTTACCGTTTTCCCTTGATCCTCTTTGTTGAACCGTAACAGTTTCAGATCAATCAAATCGATGATAGCTTGGAATGGCTCGTTGGTATGGCTAGGACCTTGGCCTACTGGAATCTGGATTGCAACCGGTTCTGCGTTCAAGCGTGGGCCGATTTCTTCTAGAACGCGATAGAAATCTGCACCTTCGCGATCGAGTTTATTGATGAATACAATGCGTGGGACGCCGTACTTGTTGGCTTGTCGCCAAACGGTCTCGCTTTGAGCTTCGACCCCTTCTCGGGCGCTGAAGACCACGACGGCACCATCTAGAACTCGCAGGCATCGTTCGACTTCGGCTGTGAAATCGACGTGTCCGGGGGTGTCCAGGAGGTTGACCGTACATTGTTTCCATTGAAACGTGACGCAAGCCGCAAAAATGGTGATTCCGCGTTGCTGTTCTTCCGGGTCATCGTCGGTTTCGGTCGTTCCAGAGTCGACCGATCCGGCCCGATGCTTGGTGCCACTCATGTATAGCATTTGCTCAGTAACGGTGGTCTTTCCGGCGTCAATGTGAGCAATAATGCCGATATTTCGAATAGTCGATAGTTCGCGGGCCATGGTCTGGAAGTTGAAATGTGCGGAAAACAGGCCGAAATGGCGAAACTTGTGACCAAGGAATGTAACTTCCAAAGCCAATCCAGCCTAGGAGTCCCTTGAAAACAGAATAGAGAAATGTGTGGCGAATCCGCTCTGGGAGGCTGCGATTTCATAACCCGACGCGTGAGCGAGGGATTGCAGTTGGTCCGATTGGTGTGAACTTAAGGAAACTCTTAGCCGCGGAGGCGTTCGGCGACTTGCAGGCAAACCGAATCTCTTGGCGAGTTCCGCTACGTTATGTCCACGCTTTTTGCAGTCGGCCCCTCGCTTACGCGTCGGGTTGTGATGTTGCCGAAAGTCTTTACGACTTTCGCTACATGGGGTCGAACAGTGCTACATGGGGTCGAACAGTGTCCTTATCGGCGAAGTGCTTCTTGATTCGCTTTGACGATCTCGACGTGTGGGGATTTGTCATCGCTGATCGCCATGCCTAGCCAACCGTCGTGGAGAACCAATTGCGAAACCGCAAGGCCACCTGCACGTGGGTCTTTTAGCAACTCCTCCGAAACCATTGGGACCGAAGCGCGACTCGAAAAGACCTTCGAAAAGATCGCTCGCAATGGAACACGTTCTCTTGTACCTAGCTTGTATCCGTCCACACTGATGACTCCGTCCCGATTCAATTCCGCTTGCAAGCCATCGACCGTGGGTAGATAGGCTGTTCGAATCACGAAATTGGTCAAGTGGATCCGGCCTGGCTGCTCGAGCGAAGCGACTCGCAAGGTCAGCCACATGCGTCCATCCTCAAATTCCACAGTGATAGGTCGAGTCTCAGCAAAGCGGGCAGTGACGTCGGAGGGTGCGTCGGACGGCAGTGGTTGTCGTGGTTGTTGGAGCAAGTCCGAAATCTTGTCCGACAACTCTTGCATTGTCCAATCCCGATCTCCTTCGACGATTTGGCTGGCCATGTTGTTAAAGGCCGACTGATGGACTTGGATCGAGAGTTGACTGTCAGACGGAGCAATGGGTCGCGATGTGTATGCAGCTAATTGATCGGAGCTGGCCAAGCGATAACGAACGATGAGCCGTGTGTCGGTCGTCTGCATGTCAACAACCATCGGATGTAGATCCAGCGATTGAAGCGGACCGAGCAGACGTTTGTTGAACTGAGTTTCAGTGGCCCGAACTTTCTCTTGCAACTGAACGTCAAACTCTTCGTCGGTTTGCTTTGAGATTGTCCTTTGCATGATCCGCTTGGCAATCGGACGGGCCTGAACGAACTCATTGTGAGCGAATTGACGAACCATATCGCCTAAGATAGGTAGCGAATCCCAGTCCGTCGAAAAGTTTCGCAATGAGTCTCGCGACTCGACGGTTGCAGGGCGACCGTTGATGCTCAATCCTTGTGTGGAAATGGTTAGTTCACGGACCGCGTTGACATTGGCTATCGACGAGTTGTAGAAAGTCGCACCATGTCGGCTTGATTTGGTTTTGCTGTTGATATCGCCGTCTAAGTTCAATGCCAGTTTCAACGCACTTGGGTCTTTGATAAAGTCCACGTTAAGTTTGGTGGCAATTTTACTCGCACCGCGAGTATCCGCCCCGAGAATGCTTTGGCGAATTGGCTTTTCGATGACGGATTGTTTGGGCATCATGCGATTGATAAATTCTTCGGAGACCGCTAGGCGTAGGTTGGCATTTCGATAGTGCAATCCTATGGCCATCGCCACTGCAGCTTGCTCTGGGTGTTCCGAAAACCGGAGCGACTGCATCGCGTCCGCAAGCGTTTTGCTGCAACGGTGTACAGGATCCGATTCTAAGGTTTCGATGTCTTCGACCAACTTGCGGTAGTCAACGGGTCCAATCGACAATGGGTGAACTTGGTCCGCTAGTTTGTGAACTTCGGTGGATGACAGAAATGCGCGTTGGATTTCACTGACACGAAGATCGGTGACTCGTCCAAGAAATTGTCGAACCAAGTCTACTTGGTCCTGCTTGCCGGTGATGTCGTTGTCAGCCAGCCGCTTCAAAGCATCGATCAACAGGTAGCGGTTCCAGCTCGCTGCATCCCCTGTTTTTTTGATCGCTAGTTCGACGTTGGCAAGGCACTCTCGAAGACGAGCTGGATCGACCTCGTGCTTACGAACGGCGATGAGTCGAGTTCTACCATGGCCTACACAAGCGGTGACCGCATTCCAAACCGCGTATCGTCGCTCGATGGAGTAGGACAACCTTGCGATTTCACTCGATAGTTTCGCATCCTGCTCAAGTGTCTGACCAGCAATCGTGACTCCTTCGTCAGCCAAAGCATGTAGCGACGCCAAAGTCTCCGAAGATTGGCTGTCCTTTAATTCGAGTTGCGTTAATCGAGCGTAGGTGGATGCAATTCGTCCGACCCACTCGTAGACCTCGGTCGCCGATTTGCTCGTTGCAAGTGTTTGAACGTTTTCGATTTCACCAATCAGTCGGACGGAGCTTGGCCAGAGCTTATTGTTTTCTGTCGGCAGCCGATCGGCGGAGAGCGTTGGTCGAGTGAAGGCTTCGGTGGGATTTTCGTGGCGTGTTGCGGAAACGTTGGTCGCAACGATTTGAGTAGATGCTGCTGCGGATTCGGCCAAAACCGACGGGCTTCGTTGGGCTCGAGTAGGGTCGAGAAATGGGTCGATGCCGATTGAGGGCGATATCGGTGCTGCCAAACGTGCACCAGCTGGAGGCTCCAGCAAGGCGAGCGAATTTTGGGATGCAATTCGATAATCCAGCCAAGACGCCGATTCAATGGGTGTGCTTAGCGTCTCGATTTCCAGGGGGATCGATTCCGTGGCAATTCGCGGAAAGTTCTTGGGCTTGGTCGAAATGCTCAACGTCGCCGTTCTAGGGGCATGATAGTATCCAGGCAGCTTTAACCGAGAGAGGTTTTCGCTCGCAAAGAAAATGAGCATCAGGCAAATTGCGACCAAAATCGCATAAACCCAGCCTCGGAAGCCGCGTACCGACTCGTTTGCCATCCCTTGCACCTTTTCAAAACGCAAAAAGCGTTAGAAGAGTCCTCGAAAAGTATTCGACACCTTCGGGAGCCACGCCGCCAAGCTGGCCCTCCGAAGGAATATTCTTCGGCCGTTTAGACCGTCCGCGTGGATACGGCTATGACCCGATTTCGCAATTCTCTTAGGGCTAGCATGCTAAAATTGCGGCCTAGGCAAAATGTATCGGCAGAGCGCGGTGAGCCGTAGCATGCCCTTTTGGCAACGAGTATGATAGCAATCCCTCTCTCGATCCATTTTGACTAGGATCGATCGCAACTCCCTAGAACAGACAGATTCTACAACTATGTTGCTTAAGCTAAATTGGATCGCCCTGACGTCACTTTTTGTTTTCGCTGCCGCGGTCAATCAACCAGCTATGTCTAAAGATACGCACCCCATGAAACTAGAGGATCTGTACCGACTCGCTCGTATTGCCGATCCGCAATTGAGCCCTAAAGGGAACCAGATCGTCTACCAAGTCACCAAGATTACCGACCCGGCCAAAAACGCCAAAAACACCCAGCTTTGGTTGGTTGACACCAACAAAACACCGCGGCAGCTCACCCACTCTGGCAAGGCCGATTCGCACGCTCGCTGGTCGCCAGACGGTTCTAAGATTCTCTTCGAATCCAATCGGAGCGGTGGTTCGCAGCTTTATATTCTAGACCTAGTGGGAGGTGGCGAACCGACGAAAGTAACCGATATCTCAACGGGAGCCAGTGGCGGAATCTGGTCGCCCGACGGCAAACGCATCGCCTTTTACTCGGCGGTTAATCCCAAATGGAGCGAGCTCTCGTTTGCAGAGTCCGACGCAAAGAACAAAGCGGACGAGGAAGCGGTGGCTGCAACTCCAGTGAAAGCCAAAACGTTCACCCGATTGTTTTATCGCCACTGGGATTCTTACGTGGAAGACAAACGAAACCATATCTTCGTGGTCAATGCAGACGGTTCGGATTGCAAAGACATAACACCCGGCGATCGAGATGCTTATCCGACCAGTACTACCTTTAGCGTCGGCGATGACTTCACTTTTTCACCCGATAGCAAGTCCGTTCTTTATACGGCTGTTCCCAAGACAGGTGAGTCCTGGTCAACCAATCACGACATTTGCCGGGTCTCAATTGATAACAAGAGTACCGATTGGCCGAGTTTGACGGCCGCCAACCTAGCCGCAGACAGTTGCCCCAAGTTTAGTCCAGACGGCAAGAATTTTGCCTACCGCACGCAAATCAAGCCGGGCTACGAAGCAGACAAGTGGAACCTCACGCTTCAACCATGCAATGCGGACGGAACCTTCGCCGGGAAGTCAACGATTTTGACTAGCGATCTGGATCGCTCAGTCAACGATTTTGTTTGGGTTAGCAACGCAGACTTGGTTTTTAGCACCGACGAACTCGCATCGAGCGCGTTGTATAGTGTTTCATCGACATCCAAACCGACATTGATTAAATTGGGGATGCCCGATAATCGAATCGGTCAAATCACCGGCATGTCCGCTCAGGGGGACCAGATCGCCCTTTCTCGCGCGACGATGAACGAACCAGCCGAAGTGTATTTAACCTCGAGTAAATCGTTTAATAAAGTCGAGCCTCAAACTCAGCACAACAAGCCGATTCTCGACGAGTTGGAACGCACTAGACCTGAGAGCGTCAGCGTCGACGTCGAGGGCAAGGTGAAAATGCAGATGTGGATTTTGAAGCCACCTGGATTTGATCCCAAGAAAAAATGGCCCGTTGTTTATCTGATCCACGGCGGCCCTCAAGGAGCCTGGGAGGATGGTTGGAGTTTCCGATGGAACCCTCAGCTATGGGCTGCACAAGGGTACGTGGTTGCAATGCCTAACCCTCGTGGCTCAACTAGCTTCGGCCAGCAGTTCTGCGATGAAATCAGTGGTGACTGGGGCGGGAAGTGCTATCGCGATCTTGTGGCGGGACTCAAAGCTGTACAGGCACTTGAGTACGTAGACTCCAAACGGATCGCATCTGCCGGCGCAAGCTTCGGTGGCTACATGCAAGATTGGTTTGCCGTTAATGAAATCGCCAAAGAGTTCAAATGCTTGATCAGCCATTGCAGCGTGTACAACTTTGAGAGCATGTGGGGAACGACGGACGAACTTTGGTTCGACGAGTATGAGCACGGCGGATTGCCTTGGGAGATTCCTGGCAAGTATCGAGAGTTCAGTCCTCATACGCTGGCGGGCAATCTTGGCAAGTACAAGACACCGATGCTAGTCATCCACAACGACTTGGATTTCCGTTGTCCAATCGGACAGGGGCATGAGCTGTTTCAAGGCTTGCAACGTCAAGGGGTGCCGAGTCGCTTTGTTAACTTTCCTGATGAAGGGCACTGGGTGAACAAGCCGGCCAACAGCATGCACTGGCACAAAGAAATTTTCGCTTGGTTAGGAACTTACTGCAAAAGCGGCGGCGAGTAGAACGACAAGTGCTCTGTCCAAATTAAAGATGGGGTTCTGAGGTAGCGGGAGCCGCGTAGGCTTTCGGCTATTTCATGCTGATCAAATTAACGATTAGGGACAATGCAACCGAAACTCTCGGCGAGTTCCGCTACCCCTAAACACTAGGCCGTTAAGCTAACTAGAAAATAAACAGTTCCATTTTGGCAAACCGGGTTCTACATGAGTAACGAAGATCCACGCGGAATCTCACTACACACCAAGATCTTGCTCGCTTTGATCGTCGGGGCCACGGTCGGTTCATTGGTGAATGTGATAGTTGGTGGAGAGGAGACACCGTGGCTCGAGGCATTGATCACTTACGTTTTCAACCCAATTGGTCAAGTGTTTCTGGCCATGCTATTCATGACGGTCATCCCATTGGTCTTTTCGTCACTTGCGTTGGGGGTCGCTCAGCTTGGTGGCGGCAAGGATCTTGGTCGCATCGGTCTTAAGACGTTTGCATTCTTCTTGATTACGATGAGCTTAGCGGTCCTCATTGGACTGACACTTGTCAATACGGTAAGGCCAGGCGAAGCGTTATCGGAGGAGACAAGAGCCTCGTTGATGGATAAATTTGGCGGGGAAGCGAACAAGAAAATAGGCCAACCTACGACCTTTGGAATCCAAACATTCATCAACGTTGTGCCTCGCAATCCTTTGAAGGCGTTTGTTGAAATGGATATGCTCGCGGTGATTTGTTTTTCCCTGTTGATTGGAATTGCGATTACCAAGCTCTCTGTTGAAAAGTCGACGCTGATAAAAACTTTTCTCGGGGGGATAAATGACCTCATGATCGTCATTATCGGTTGGGCAATGAAACTCGCTCCGTTCGGAGTCTTCGCTTTGATTTTTTCGATTACAGCTAGATTTGGGTACGGCTTGTTGCAAACATTGGGTTGGTATGTTGCTGTGGTTTTGGTCGGTTTGGCGATTCAAATGTTTATCGTAATGCCGGTTTTATTAGTTTTGATGGCTCGTTACAATCCACTTAAGTTTTTCATGAAGGTACGGCCTGTCATGATCACGGCATTCTCGACAAGTTCAAGCGGTGCAACGCTGCCGACTTCCATCAAAGTATCCGAAGAGGAGCTGGGAATTCCGCCGTCGATTGCAGGATTCGTGCTGCCGTTGGGTGCGACTATGAACATGAACGGCACGGCACTTTTCGAAGGAGTTACTGTTGTATTCCTGGCTCAGGTGTTCGGCCAAAATTTATCGATGGGTGATCAAGCGATTGTCGTCATTCTGTCCGTGCTCACTGCGGTTGGTGCGGCTGGCGTACCAGGTGGATCGCTTCCCCTGTTAGCCTTGGTACTGAATACGGTCAATGTCCCGAGCGAGGGCATTGCGTTAATCTTAGGCGTCGATCGAATCCTCGACATGTGCCGAACCACGTTAAATGCGACGGCCGATGTTGTCGCGGCTTTGTTCATCGCCCGTTCGGAAGGTGTATTGAAGGACAGTTGACCTAATTTAGGACGGATGAGGCTCGGACCGGGTTGTAAAAATTTGGTATTGTATGGCTGATTCGAAACGAAGTTTTTATTCCGTTCGTTTGGTCGTAATCTTCCAACGCAGCGAGTTGAATCTTATGGTTTTTTCTCCCCTTCTCCTCCCGAGGATCCCGAGCAGGAGAAGGGGAGTTAGATCATCATTAAATTCTGCAAGCTCGGCAAGCGTGACCTACGGTGGGGACTACTTGGAGGGACGTCCGATGCTGTGTACTTCGAACCCTTGGGCGACTAACTTATTGCGATCAATCACGTTTCGACCGTCGAAGACGAATGCCGGTTGGCGCATGTCCTCAAAAATCCGGGCAGAGTCAACCGTTTTGAATTCGTCCCACTCCGTCAAGACTGCGATCGCATGCGCCTCTTTGGCTGCAGCATAGACATCGCTAACGACCGTTACGTTGGTCTCGATTAGCTTTTTGTGTTTGTCGGAGAGACCGCCAACACTATCGGCAAAGGCCAGTTTCAATTCCTCGCGGATTTGCGATTCCGGCACGCGTGGATCGTAGATGGCCAGTTTGGCTCGTTCCTCAAGCAGATCTCGGCATACATGAATTGCTGCCGACTCGCGGGTGTCATTGGTGTCCTTCTTGAATGCAAAGCCCCAAATTCCAATCTTCTTATCCGATACGGTGTTGAACATGGTTCGAACAATGCGTTCCGAGAAGCGTCGTTTCTGGTAGTCGTTCATCACAACGACCTGTTCCCAGTATTGAGCTACTTCACGCAAACCAAAGTGTTCGCATAGGTAGACCAAGTTGAGAATGTCTTTTTGAAAGCATGATCCGCCGAAACCGACGGAGGATTTAAGGAACTTCGAGCCGATGCGGGAATCCGTACCGATGGCCCTCGCGACTTCGTCGACATCTGCGCCAGTCGCTTCGCAAAGCGCTGAAATCGCATTGATTGAGGAAACGCGTTGAGCGAGAAACGCATTGGCTGCCAACTTCGAGAGTTCGCTGCTCCATAGATTCGTTGTAAGGATGCGTTCTCGCGGAATCCAACGACCATAGACCTGTGCCAAACGTTCGACAGCATCGATCGACTCGCCTCCGATGAGGACTCGATCGGGATGGAGTAGGTCTTGTACGGCGGTCCCCTCAGCTAGAAACTCGGGATTGCTCAGAACATCGAATGTTGCACCGTTGGCGGAACTGCTGAGGATGCGTTTTACCGCTTCGGCTGTTCGGACTGGTAGCGTCGATTTTTCGACGACGAGTTTGTGTCCTTTGGAACATTTGGCGATTTGACGCGCGCACTTTTCGATAAACTCGAGGTTTGCGGCTCGCCCCGCCCCGATACCGAACGATTTGGTCGGCGTGTTCACCGCGATGAAGATGATGTTCGCTTCGCTGATGGCGGCATCGACTTGCGTCGAGAAGGTCAGGTTTCGGCCGCGTGCCTCTTTAACGACTTCATCAAGTCCTGGCTCGTAGACCGGCAACTCGTCCGAATTCCAACGATCGATTCTGGCTTGGTTAAGATCGACGACATGCACTTGAATGTCAGGACACTGTTTGGCAATCATCGCCATGGTCGGTCCGCCGACGTAGCCTGCTCCGATACAACAGATTTTGACAGGCGTCGTGTAGTTCATATTGGTTGCAATGGCTGAATGGAATCGGGGCTGAGTTTAAGCGGCAGGCAAAATGAATACTAGTTTCTCGCTTCGGGGCTTCATACTCATTTGCTAAATCCGAGCGGTAGAGTTTCTAGATGAGGTCCGACTTGGTCTGTTTGTTGCGGTTTTAACGGCATTTATTATTGTAGGATGGGACCAATGTCCCGTCCGCTGATTCGTTCGGGACAATGGTCCCAAACTGCTATGTTATCTCACAACCTGCCGATCGTATTTAGCGGGGACTTGCATTGGATGCCCAAAGGCAACGAATTGGGAGCCCCATTCGGTTTAGTTTGGGCGTAATCGCGTCGTCAAGAGACTGTTTTTCTTGGGCATTTAGCAGCCAATCGGTTCGTCCAATCAAGATCAAAACGGTCGCGAGCACTAAGGCGGCGGGTACGGCTCCAAAGAGTAGGCAGGTCGGCAGAGCGGTAAAGCAAAGGCAACGCCATCCAAGCCAAACTCCACACCTTCGCATTTCCCAAATGGTCATGAAAAGAATCGCGCCACCAGACAAAGACGTCGCGATTATTGCACCCCGAAGTCCATAAACCGGTACCCACCACGCATTGAGAACAATGTTGATCACCAGACCAATCGCGATGATCACACCGACGGTTTTACCTCGTTCAGCGCACCAAAAGTAGTTTTGAAGCAAAAAGGCCATGGCGGTCAAACAACAGTGCAGCATCGCCTGTGGCATGATCGCTAATCCGTCTGAGTACTTGCCATGCAGCAGATGGTCGAAAAGTAACGGTGCGATAGCAAGGGACCCGACTGAAAGAACGAGAAAGAAAAGCGAGACACATTTGAGCGTAAGACGCTGCGAGTCAGCGACTCTACTTTTATTTCCCGCCTCCCATTCCGAAGCCAAATACGGAAGCAGCATCCCGTTGAGCATCAGCGTTAAGCTTGAAAGTAGCATGGGCATGATGCGACCGCTATGAAACTGCCCAACCAGCGCACGACCTTGTTCGGCAGTCTCCGCTGCCAAATGTAGCAACATGTAGCGGTCTACAACGTCGAACAGGTTCATCAGCAGATTCATGCACCAAATGCTAATGGCAAATGGCAAAACCCGTTTCCACATGGCTCGCATGGCAAGTGGTGGTTGTGGCGATAATTCAATCTGTCCCCAGTTTCGAAAGACCGAAATGGCTGGAATCATGCCAGCGAGGGAACCGATCGCGAAAGCGGCAACCAGGATCCGCCAATCGTTGATAAGGATCACTCCGCTCAAACTTGCCAGGGTAAACACAAGTGAATTAGTCGTGTGCATGGCTGAGACGATACGCGGTTTGCACAGTCCGCTTAGAAGTTCGGTCGTCGCATTGAACAAGATCACTAAGCACAATGTCATCGCTATCAGAAGCATCGTCGCATGAGGCAACTCGAGCCCAAAGATGATAGAACTCGTATTCTCAGGAGCCACCACTAAAGCGGTAGTCACTAACATCGCCCCTACACTTGAGCCGATCGCCATTCTTCTCAGGAACAAGTTCAGTTGCCCAGATGCTCGATAGGACGAAACGAAGCGACCAAAAGTTCCAGGCAGCCCGAGTACAGCCAGGGGGGCAGCAAGTACGAAAAAACTGGTTGACAATGCCCACAGTCCTAATTGGTCGTCTGCCAAAAAACGGCATAGAACCAAGTTTCGAACGAAGCCAACGCCACGCTGCAAAACGTTTGCAACGAGCATAAACGAGAGTCCCGATACCAATGAATCGGCTTCGAGATTTGCGCTCAGGATCGAGCGTTCTGGTTCAGAACTCAATATAGCGACGGACATTCGCTCGCGGTTTGGGTCAGCGTTGGAGGCAATGAATTCGAAAAGGTTGCCTCTAAACAACTAGCGAGCAAGCCGTCTCCCCCGACATGTGGTAATTATCGCCGACTCGCAATAAGTTGCACCGAATGTAGCGATTATCCCACCCAAGATGCTCTTTTGCTTTTCGTAACCCGAAGCGTGAGCGAGGAATTTGCTGATGGTCCCTCACTTACGCTTCGGGTTAAGAATAACTGTGCTAGCCGCGGTTCTACTTATCAGTCGGCTTTTGAAAATCCGGTCGTGCAACGGTTTTCAGTGATTCCCAAGGCTTTGGGTAGTTGTATTGGGGTACAAACGGGCCGCGGTGATTCGCGTAATTTCCGTTGCAATAGTTTGTCTGCCAAGCCATTGCCTCTTGGCTAGATGGCTCAATCTTGTAGGCAAGGTAACCGGATGCATACCTCGGTCGGTTGTAGACTGCTCGGTATTCCGGAATGGAATTCCAAAGCCTGTGTGAGAAGATGTCCTGACGCTGAAGGGCTGGGTCCAAATAAGTTCCCGAAAGCCAATCTCCGGCAAAGCTCGTTCCGGCAAAACCAAGCAAAACCGAGGCGAAACAGGCTACTATTGCATTCTTTGGGACTCGCATTTTTTTCTCCACTCAAAGCTGGACAGAATGATTCCAATTTAATCTTCGAATCAAAGGTGCCCTTGGTAACACCTTTGCAACCCGTTTCGGGAAAAAGAAAAATGCTTGCGTTTCCGTGAAAACGGCAAAAAAGACTTTGCCGAAAGCTAGGCTCCTACGGATTGTAGCGATCGCGATTTGTCGTTCAGTAAAGCCTGGAGAGATACGGGAAATAGGTCCTATGAGGAAGATTTGCATATCACTATAATTTGGATTAAGCCAATTAGGCATCGTGCATTTCAGCTTGAGTTGATCAAGGAAGGATTAGGAAAATGAATCATAGGGTCATTCCATCGCAGACAAAGGAAAGAGCCTTAGCCACGAACCTGCCTTTTTACTCGCCGGTTTCAATTGTCGGGCTATCGGTCGTCATGATCGGGTTCTGGCACGTTGGGGCGAGTTTGGCGCAGCTTCCGTATTCAACAACGCAACCGGCAACGTACTCAACACTGCCCTTCACCGACCAAAGTACCACTTCCAATGTAAGTCTGGCTTCCTCGTCATCCTATGCTGCAACGCACGTAAGTGGTCGTAACTGGGCCGAGGACATTGCGAATGCTCAGATAAGTTTGGAACCGAATGGATTGCCAGATATTGGAATAGCTAGGCAAAAACTTGATCAGGCCATGGCAGAACTTGAGAACTTCTTAGCAACGTCACCTCAACATCAATCAAACTGGCTTGCTTTTTTAGCTTGGAATGATCTGCAAAAGGAACTCAAGGAAGAGAAACCGGATCCTGAACGAATCACGCAGAGCGAAAAAGTGTTTCGACAGAACTACTTTGGGTTGGAGATGCGACAGTTTACCAGCGTTCGCGATGCGTTGACAAACTACACGTACGCGTTGAAATTCGGGTCCGACAAGCCCAAGGCTATCGAGACCTTCAACAAGCTCTTGACCAAACTGTCGGAGCAATTGCAGTTGCCCAACGCCACAACGGACTTCGAAAACACACGCGAACTTGGGAAGTCTGTCGCTTTTCTTATTCAAGGCAATCAAGCCAGTAATCTTGTTCATTCTGTACGCGGAATTTTTTCCAGAGCAAATGCCAGAGTCCTGATTTCGTCTGAATTCGTCTGCAAACGATTTTCGAAACCCGTCAACGAAGCAAATCCTGTCAACGAATTGATTCTCGGCACTCAACTCTATGGGCAAAGTTTGATGCAGGGGTACGTCACCCCTCAATTGTTGGATAGCACTTCGCACGCTGCGTTGCGACTCAACTTGAACGGTTCCTTTTCGAGCCAGAATATTGGCTACAACCGTTCGGTGAAGCTACACACCCAAGGGTCTGGCAGTGTCGCTGCCAGCGAAACGATCGCACTGACAGACACCGGTTTGGTTCCGCTGAACGACACATCTAGCAACGCCAATCTTTCAAGCCAAATCAACGACATCGAGGCTCGGTTGCGAATTGTGCGAAAGATCGCGAGCAAGCAAGCTGCCAAACAAAAACCTCAAGCGGACGCGATTGCCGAAGGGCGTTTGGAGGACCGAATCCGCACCCAATTTCATGAAAGGCTCTCGCTACAAATCTCAGAAGCCAACGAACGAATAAAAAACCCTGATTCGCCGGTGTTGGCTCGATTGGGCTTGGATCGGCCGGGGCGAACCACATGGAGTTCGCCACATTATTTGGCTCTTCTTTGGAAGTTGCAGGGGCAAACTCAACTTGCCGCTCCGACCGCTTGCCCTCTCGTGGTCGAACCATCCGGTGTCACTGTTCAGTTACACCATTCGGTTGTTACGAACCTGTTGGATCCTGTCCTGGCTAGTCGAATCATCAAGAGCACGGATGTGGAGTCGATCGCGGCACAGTTTGGTGGAACAGTTGGAAAAGGACTGGAACCACAAAAGGATGACAAACCTTGGGCTATTTCCATGGATCCCTATCACCCCGTCGAAATTGAGTTGGATGATTCTCTTGTGAAATTTAGGATCAGGACGAAACGTCTCGATAGTGGTGATCAAGTTTTGAAGATGGACTCGAGCATTGAGGCGGCGTATAAGATCGTCGTGACCGATGGCGCTATTCAATTGGAACGGCAAGACGAAGTGAAAATCATTTTGTCGGAACCACGCGGTGCAAGACCTGCAACGATTCGTAGATTGTTAAAGAAGATCTTTGATACGGTGTTTAAGCAAACACTATTGGAGCAACCCGTTCGAGTGACAGATCGATTGCCCAATGAACTCAAAGATTTGTCCTTGATCTCTATCACGGTAGACGATGGTTGGATTCAAGCTCATCTCCGTTAAAGTTTTAGATTGGCTGCAAATATTGGCCAATTGCAGCCCGACGCCAGGTATTTAGGATTCGAATCCCGCTAGCTTGTTCAGCGGTTCCTTCGGTTTCTAACTAATGTTCAATGCGTTAAATTGCGGGGTTAGGGGCTGGCCCCAAGGTCTGTTGGTTCGAACCCTTACGCTTAGGCGAGCGGCAGGCTGCGAGATACCGATGGTATTGTGGGACCATCGGCCCGAACGAATCAACGGACAGGACAATGGTCCAATCCTACGGTACCTTACGGTCTGCCGCTCGCCTTACGACGACGTTTCGACGACGGCTCAGGAATGCTTTTAACCTTTGTGTAGCCGGAGCTAGTTGGCGATAGTTCACAATCAGGCCCGAAGCTAGTGCTTGCGGTTCACAAAGTGAGTGCCATTGAGCTACCGCCAGTCGGCTAATTCATTCCCTGGTTTGCCACCAAGGCTTTCGCTTCTCAAGAAAGGCTTCCAAGCCTTCTTTCGCCTCAGCGCTATGTCTTGCCCCTAGATGCACTTCCAGCATCCGCTGAGTCGTGATCGAATCGTTTGCCACGTAGGCTTGATTCAGAAGCTTTTTCGTCGCCTCGATGGTCTCAGGGCCACCCGCCAAAACACCTAAGCCTATCTTGATCGCTTCTTCCAGTAGCTCGTTGCGGTCAACGACTCGCTGCAATAACCCAATCTGCTGAGCCCGCGAGGAATCGATGGCATTCCCAACCAAAAACAACTCTCGCAAATCTCCTTCCCGAATTTTGGGACTCAGCACCCCGCAAATCAATGCCGGTAACAAGCCGCGTTGTGCCTCTGGGAATCCGACCAGCAAATCGGTCGTTCCGATCGCTATGTCGCAGGAAGCCATCAGACCAGCACCGCCGGCATAAGCTCCGCCATGTGCCGCCGCGATCGTGACCAAACGCGTTTTTCGCATCAATAGTAATGCTCTGGCAACGCATTCAGCCGATTGCTCAACAAGTTCTGAATTCGAAGCCTCGCTCAAGTCGAGTCCTGAACAAAAAATCGGCCCGGCGCCGCGAACGATCAAGACACGATTGGATTTATCTTTCGCCAGAAGCTCAACTTGATCGCATAGTTCAGTAAGCAATTGAATGCACAACGCGTTCCTTCGTTCAGGTCGATTCAAGGTCGCCAGGGCGAGTCCCGGCTTTAGCATTTGAACAGTTACAAGTTCGGACATGCCGATTCTCCAAGGGCTAAGTGCAAAGATAAGTAATGGTTCATTCTATCCTGCATCAACATGATGGATGTCGTTATGATGGAGTGATACTCCACAATCATAGGATAGGACTTTGCAATGCAAATCGATGGTAATACAATTTTGATCTCAGGCGGCAGTTCGGGCCTTGGCAACGCATGTGCGGTTCGATTGCTCCAATGCGGGGCCAACGTTATCTTGATCGATATCGCTGCCCCCCCCGAAGCGATGCTGGCGTCCGCAGCAGGAAACTGCATTTACGTTCGAGCGGATGTCACCAAAGAATTGGACGTGAAACTGGCGATCGAGAAGGGAGTCGAACGCTTCGGTCCTCTTTCGGCTGCAGTGATTTGCGCGGGGGTGCTCCACTCCGAACGAGTACTCGGTCGCGATGGTCCAGCATCGTTGGAGGCTTTTCGACGCGTCATCGAAATCAACTTAACGGGGACCTTTAACGTACTTCAGCTCTGTGCTGATGCCATGTCCAAAAAGGCGATTCCAGAGCCAACGAGCGAACGGGGCGTTATCGTTACGACCTCTTCCATTGCTGCTTTTGATGGCCAGATTGGACAATCCGCGTACGCTGCTTCGAAAGGGGCTGTAGCCGCAATGACTCTACCGCTTGCTCGCGAACTGGGACGGTCCGGCATTCGAGTTGTCAGTATTGCGCCGGGCGTCTTTGAAACACCGATGATGGAGGTCGCGCCGGACAAAATACGGCAATCGCTGTTGGATGAAACCGCCTTTCCAAAACGCTTTGGAGTGCCGGATGAGTTCGCGTCCACTGTGCAGCACGTGATCGAAAATGCGATGTTCAATGGGTGCACTCTGAGGTTGGACGCTGGGCTTCGTATGCCGGCCAAATAAGCGAACAGGAACCTAAATATGCCTCCGGACTTAAGCGGTTCAAGCTGATTATACTCAACAAATCGCGTTTAAAAACGGATGGAACTTCCGATTTTCGGCACTAGCTGAATTTACTGTCTTCTCAGTTGAAACAGCTTGAACATCGGGTCTGAAATTTTTGAGGCGCTGGCTTCCGAGAGCTCTTCGGACAGGATTTGATCAAGTTGACCTTGGAAAATCTTTTCGGCTCGGCCGCCATTAAAGTAGGCCGCACCATCCTGCGTGCTTCGCATGGATGAAATCATTTGCGAAAACAATGTCTGACCTACGAAGTCTTGGAACGCTTTGCGCAAATCCTCCCCTTCCGGTTTCGATGGCGAGTCGGTTAGGTTCAACGACTTGTTCTTATCGGTCGATTCTAAATCAAGCTTGAACTCAGGACCTGCTTCCAGTTTTCCAAAAGTCTGCTCCGCTTTCGAACGAACGAGATCGCTCGGACCGAACAAAGAGGCTGTGCTGCGTAGACTTGGGAGATCCATGGTGGTTGCTGTTTTGTTGTGAAAAAAGGTGGGATAGGCTTCCAGCCCGTCATTTTCAAGTGGACAGGCTAGTGCCGCAATTCGTAACTAAGCCGGCACCAAAGCAGGTAGCGGAAGCCGCCAAGGCTTTCGCTGATAGCGATTGGTGCGTTCCGAAACTCTTGGCGAGTTCCGCTACCCCAAAATGAAAGCTGGATGAAGTACGAGGAGCTCATCCCACTTACTCGACAATCAATTCGCCAAACAATAGCCCGTCTTTCTTGAGAGCCTTGATGATCGAAATCTGATCTGAGGTCGGTACCGCTAGGACATTGAGGGCGTCAGTCAGGTTTTTCAAAGTTGGCCGCACTGCCGTCCCATCATTGGAACTCATTGAAACGAAGCTCCCTTTCGCCGCCACCGGTCCTCGTGCGGAAATGGTCAAGTTTTTGTGGGAGATCACCACCGGGGCAATCGACACCTCCTCTCCAATGATCAACACACCCTCACGCTCGTCGATATACACCCGCTTTTTGTTTTGCAGATTGAGAAGCTTCAAATCGAGCACAAGAGATACAAACTGAACGGGATACTCTTGGTAGATACTTGGGATCGTGACCTCTATCGTCGTCTGATCGATTGCTTTGGCCGTTTTGCTTTTTTCGGCTTTGCCATAATTGTTTGAGCTGCTCTTCGTGGAGGATGAGCTGTCGACGCTGCTCTGATACTCGTTGATGCTGTCTTCGATGTTTTGCGAAGTCGCGATCGAACGATGATCGGGATCGACAATCAGTGAAATCTTGTTGCCAGCGATAAACTCGTTGACAACATTCATCTCCATTTTGCACCCCTCGACTATTTTGCCCGAGGTTGGAACCTTTGGGCCATCAATGACAATCGGACCACTTGCGAGCCCATACACAACAGGACGATCGGCTCGGGGACCGAACAAAAGGGTCAACATCAAATTACCCCCTTCCAGACTTTTTGCGCCAATAGCGCTCACTTTGCAACTCAGCTTGTCCCCCTGCTGGGCTCCGCTCGGAGGAACCTTTACTTCGACGAAAACCAATGCGACGTTTTTTGCGTTAACCATTTCTTTTTCCAGGATTCGTCCCTGGATATCGCTGGCGACTTGGCCACCCATTTTTTGCATGACTTGGGAGAGGACGCGAATCGTCGGCTTGATGTCCCCTCCATCACCCGTACCCTTTAAGCCCACGACTAGCCCTAAACCTTGGAGCGTGTTTTCCTCTTGCCCCTTGAGTCGACAAATATCCTTGATGCGAAGATCGTTTTGGGCGTGGACGCTCAACGATAAAAAGCTGATCACCATCGAAACGAGGAGCACTCGCTTGAGGATTTTACCGAGGATTCGATTGAATACTTCCACTGGCGGCCTCGTACCGCGTTCGCGGTGGTTGTCTGTCGAAAAACCGGGGCTAACGCCCGTCGGCTAATTGTTGCGATTTTATCTTCGATGAAATCGACGAGCCACCCTGTCCGGTAGGTGTGGACTTGGCGTAGCGGAACTTGCCATGAGTTTCAGTTTGTCCGGCTATTCGCCGAAAGCCTACGCGGCTTCCGCTACGAGTTTCACTAAGTCCACGCGATTCCACCCTGTCCGGAGGAAAGCAAAGGACTGGAATGACTTGTTTGATTCTTAATTAGCAATCTTTGGCTTGCGCCGCCACGGTGATTCAGAAATGAGGGGAGCTTGGGCAAAATAGGCTGTTCTAAATCTTTATTTGGCGCAAAATTCCGGAATTCACCCGCTTGCGTTGTGGTATGGGTACTGGCTACGCTGTGAAACAGTAAATGATTGCATTTTCAGCGACTGGTATTGACCAAGTTTTCGGAGAGACAAATGGCGACAGGCTCAGAGGGGTCGGGCGGATTCATTCGACTAAAATTGTTCTTGATGATGGTGTTGCAGTTCTTCATTTGGGGAGCGTGGTTGCCTCTGATTTTCGGATACATCGCGAAGGATGGATTGGGTTTCACCCCAGTCCAACAGTCTCTCATTCTTAACGCGTTCCCGATCGCTGCGATCGTCGGAATGTTCTTCAGCAACCAATTTGCCGATCGCAATTTTGCGGCCGAAAAGTTTTTGGCGTTCAGCCATTTGGTCGGTGGTTTAGCAATACTCGGTTGCGGTTTTGTGACCAGTTTCAATGCGTTCTTCGTACTGATGCTTGTTCACTGCTTATTATATGTACCGACGATCTCCATCACGAATTCGATCGCGTTTGCAAACATGAAAGATGCTCAAAACGAGTTCGGGATCGTTCGAATGGGTGGCACGATTGGTTGGATTCTAGCTGCCTGGCCCTTCACGTTCATCTTTGTCGACTGGGCGGCTGTTAAGGAATCAAACCCGGCAAGCTTCGTTGATTGGATAGGAGCTGCCCTTGCGAATGGACTCAAGGATGAAGCCCTCAAGAACGCAACGAAATGGACGTTCATCGTGGCTGGAATTGCTTCCCTGATTTTGTCTGCGTTTAGTCTCTTGTTACCACACACACCGGCAAAAAAATCCGCTGACGGAACACAGAGTTTGGCATGGCTTGAAGCGGTGAAGCTTTTAGCTCACCCTTTTGTTTTGGTGCTCTGGATTGTTACCTTTGCAGATTCGTTCGTCCACAATTGTTATTTCAATTGGACGGGGCGTTTTCTCGGAACGGCCAAGGATGCTGGCGGCGTTGGCATCCCAGGCAATTGGATTATGCCCGTGATGAGTGTCGGACAGTTGGCCGAAATTTTGACCATGTTTGTCCTCGGAATCACACTCAAGAACTTGGGTTGGCGAGCTACGATGATCGTTGGCATCCTGGGTCACGCGGCTCGTTTTGCGGTCTACGCCTTCTTTCCGGATAACGCGGCTCTGATCATTATTGTTCAAGTGCTTCACGGCATTTGCTATGCATTCTTTTTTGCAACGGTTTATATCTTCGTCGATGAACACTTCCCGAAGGATGCCCGAAACAGCGCGCAAGGCTTGTTCAACGTGATGATTCTTGGCGTGGGTGCACTGGTCGCGAATTCGATTTGCCCTTGGCTTCTGGAAAAGCAGTTTACCAGTGATAAAGGAGTGATCGATTTCCGAGGACTATTTCTAGTGCCTTGCCTGATCGCAACCTTGGCAGCAATCGCGCTGGCGATATTCTTCCATCCACCCAAGATTGAGTCGAAAGACGCATAACTTGGCGAGGCTGCATCGACCATGTAAAGATTGTGATTCGATCGTAGCGGAAGCCGCCAAGGCTTTCGGTATCTTCACCTTAAGAATTCTAGATGCACACCGAAACTCTTGGCGAGTTCCGCTACCCCCAATCAACGTGGATTAAGGCTCTCACCACCAACGGAACAGATTGAGTCACATGCTCAAACGAAAGGCAGGTTTGACGATTCTTGGAACCGACACGGAGGTCGGCAAGACATACGTGGCTTGCCGAATCTTAGAATCGTTGGTGAAGGACGGCGTCGCAGCGGGGGCCTACAAGCCAGTTGCAAGCGGAGCATCGACTATCGAGCAAAGCGATGGTTATCAACTCTGGCAAGCGAGTGGCAAACGCGGCTCGCACCTTGACGTCTGCCCACAGAGCTTTCTTGCGCCATTTGCCCCTCCGATCGCGGCTGAATTAGAGGGGAAACAAGTTTCAGATCAACTCATTCTATCTGGAGCAAACGCTTGGCGCGACAAATGCGAGTTGCTCATCCTCGAAGGGGCTGGTGGTCTCATGTCTCCGATTAGCTGGAGTATTACCAACGCCGACCTAGCCTTGGAAATGCAGTTTCCAGTTGTTTTGGTTTCCCAAAATCGACTCGGAGTCGTCAATCAGGTTTTGACCTCCTTAACCGCAGCTCGATCCATCGGATTGACGGTAGCGTGTGTGGTTTTAAATAGCCCCAAAGGTATCGAGCGAGGCTTGGCCGAGTCGAATGAACGACTGTTGGCGAGTTTTATCTCGCGAAGCCCGAATAGTCCTCGTCTCGTTCAGCTCGGCCAGAATACTCTTGAATTCCAGCCGGAAGTCGATTGGCGGGAACTGGCAAAGTAGCGGGATCGTTGGTATCGGCGGCATCCTGCCAAATGGCACTCACTTCGTGAACCGTAAGCACTAGCTTCGGGCCTGAATTGATGCAAACGTTAACTAAACTGCTGCCCGCGGCTAGCGCCGTCGGATCACTCAACTCGAAAGTGAGTGCCATTGGGCAAGATGCCCCCGTTACTAAGATTTTAAGCCCACAGCCGACGAGCCTTTGAGATATACTAGGGGAACAGCACCCGCCTGCGTTCCGCTCCGCATTGTCGCTTCGCAATCCCGCCTCTCAGCCATGAACATTCTTCACGATCATCACTTGTTGCAAACTCGACGCCAGTTTTTCGGCACCAATGGGCTGCGGATGGGAGGACTGGCTTTGGCCGCTCTCGCAGGTCCAACCGCATTGGATTATTCCTCATCCAAGGGATTTGCCGAACAACCCGCCGGGCGAGTCCATCCACCTTTGGCCGGTCTACCTCACTTTGCCCCTAAAGCCAAATCGATCATCTATCTGCACATGAACGGCGGACCTTCGCAGATCGATATGTGGGACTACAAGCCCTCCATGCAGGAGCAATTTGACAAGGACCTGCCAGACTCCATTCGCAACGGCCAACGCATAACCACGATGACTAGTGGCCAAGGCCGATTTCCCGTCGCTCCGACCAAGTTTAAGTTTTCGCAGTACGGCCAATCCCAACGCTGGGTCAGCGAACTTTTGCCCCATACAGCGACAATCGTGGACGAACTGGCGGTCGTCAAATCAGTGCACACCAACGCAATCAACCATGACCCAGCTTGCACGTTTG
>Ga0105045_10000474_pt1 | contig 29126 bp, 17 predicted proteins | sample MAT02_FD_78089 | JGI IMG/M metagenome (GOLD analysis project Ga0105045, IMG submission 78089) | Freshwater microbial communities from Lake Fryxell liftoff mats and glacier meltwater in Antarctica - MAT-02 (megahit assembly) | ecosystem: Environmental > Aquatic > Freshwater > Ice > Liftoff... | reverse complement strand
TTGTATCATCAAACAGCGTCGTTCGCGGAGTAACCAATCCGATACGCCGGCGCACGGCGCGTATTCGCCTGTCACGCAGGGAAACATCATCAAACATGGCGCTGCCCTCCTGTGGATCATCGAACCGGCACAGCAGGCCGACGATCGTGCTCTTGCCGGAGCCATTGGGTCCGACCACCGCGATCGTCTCGCCATGCCGAATCGTCAAGTCGATGCCGCGAAGCACCGGTGGCCCGGCGGGATAGCGGAAGTGAACATCGTTCAAACGGATCCAGTGGTGCGGCCTCGCCACATTGATGGAAACCAACGGATTTTGAATTCGAATCGGTCGATCGATCACTTCATACAATCGCGTCGAAGCGGCCATCCCGTGTTGCAGATTGCTCCACACCTCGGACAATTTTCTCGCCGGATCAGATGCACCGATCAGGAACCCAAAGAAAAGCAAGATCTCGCCGACTTCGAGCGGACGAACCGACATGCGGATCCCCAGCAGATGCGTTTGCTGGTTGACGACCAAATATCCGCCGGCAAGGATCGCGAGACAAACGACCGAGGTGCCGAGAAATTCCGAGGCGCTGCGGGCGGCGGTGTTGTAGAACGCCATCTTCATCGAACGGTGGTAATAGGTTTGCAATCCCCTGCCAAATCTCGCCCGCTCCATCGCCTGCGTGTTAGATGCTTTCACCTGGCGGATGCCAGTAAACGCTTCGTTCAACATGCCGTACATCTGGCTGAGCTCGTCCATGACACGTCGACTCGCACGCCGGATCGCGCGTGACAAATGGTGCGTGATCAAACCGACGATCGGCAACACGATGACGACGAAAATGAAAAGACGCCAGCAGATAAATGCCGCGCCGCCGATACACACGATCATCTTCAGCGGTTCACGAACCAATCGCCCCATGAGCGTGTTGATGCCGTTGCTGATGTGACCGACATCATTGGTCAACCGGCTGGTCAATTGGGCCGAGCCGTTGTCGCCGAACTCGTCCAGATCAAGCTGCAACGCCCGCCTGAAAAACACGGCGCGAACCGACATCGTCGTCCGTTCCGTGACGACTTGGACGAGCAATAGATTGATCGCCAACGCGAAAAGTTTGATGACCGTACCGATCATTAAAAACGCGATGATCGCGAGCAGCGTCGGATACGGTTTCGTCGGCAACCACTTCGTTACCGTCGGTTGTATCCACCGGAGCCAATCGTTGGACCGAAGCAGCGCGGCGGCTTCCATCCGCGAATAACTGAGTTCGGTTTCCAGCCGCGATTTCGCCTCGCCGCCCGCGGTCGTGATCGATCGCTGCAGCAGTTCAATGTTGCCATCAAGCAGGGCCATTCGCTGGTCGGTTTGGGCGATCCGTTTTTCGACATACGACGGAATGCTGTCGCCCTTGAAGACGACTTCGACCAACGGATACAGCGCGCCAATATTTAAACCCCACAACAGCGCGATGATGGCGGACGTTATCAAACACCCGATCACCGCGGCCCGTTGCTTGGCCGCGATACGCAATACCCTTAGAAAATCCTTCATGGCGCCCTGACATCGATGACGGAAATGACTTCCGCCACGGATATACTCCAACCCTCTGGTTCGAATCCAGGTCGAAATCTTAAAGGAAGCGGGCCAATTCGCCGCCGCGCGCGGCCATTGCGTCCACTTTCTTGCTCGTCGCTGTATCTTCGACCAGTGGCGGGGCATGGTGCGATTTGATTCGTGCATCGACAACAATGGCACCGCGACAGCCCCAGTGCTTGTCAACGACGTCGCTGTCGACGCCCTCTAAATCGATCGCCGGATTGCTTCGAGTGAACGTCGTCCAAAGCCAATTGTTGAGCGTCGCCGCGGTGAACTGCGAATCATCGACCAGCGTGATCCATGGAAAAGATTTCGCGTCTCGGTCTGACAGGATATCGCGACAAAACCTCGCCACGTCCGCGCGACCCGTTTCCGCGTGAAACTTTGGTGAACGAATCGCCAGCACCCCCGGCATGACGATTCGCGGGTCGGTGAAACCATCGGGCAACGAAAACCCGCTCGGCAAATCGGTACCCAGCGTGCGGAGCGGATGATCGGTTGCTGCGATGATCACTTTGGATCCCCGGTTCAGCCCCGTACCGCTGTAATCGAGCGTGTCGATCGTCGTCCGCGTTTGAAAATGAACATCGCGGCGCGGATCGATCCGCATTAACACATGCATCATGAAGGCGCGTATGTCGTGGATGTCGAGCGACCCCGAACGGTCTTCGGCGATAAACAGGTACTTCGCTAGCGACAGTTGACCGTTCCCCAGGATCGCGTTTGCTTGGGTCAGCAATTCCTGCGGCTGGTGCGATTGGACTTGCGGCATGTACCGCTCCGTTCCCAGTGCGAGCAGCAGCGGATGAACGCCCGCCGCATCGACCGCGTGAACGGCGCGGACTCCCGGGATCACACTCGGGATGATCGGATCGGTCAATTCGTGGATCAATTGTCCGAACGTCGTGTCTTCCTGCGGCGGACGACCGACCACCGTGAACGGCCAAATCGCGTCCTTGCGATGCCAAACATGCTTCACACGCATCACCGGAAAATCATGCCGCAAACTGTAGTATCCCAAGTGATCTCCGAACGGTCCCTCGGGTTTCTTCGCGTGGGGATCGATCTCGCCAATGATCGCAAAATCGGCATCGCCGTACACCGGTGCGTGGTCGCCGCGAAGCAGACCGATCCGCCGTCCAGCGAGGGCACCGGCAAACGTCAATTCGGTTAAGCCCTCGGGTAACGGCATCACCGCGGCGAGCGACATCGCCGGCGACCCGCCGACGGTGACCGACACCCGCAGCGGTTCGTTTCGGTCCATCGCCGCGCGGTGGTGGACACCCATCCCACGATGAATTTGATAGTGGATGCCGACTTCGTTTTGGGGATCAAAATCGTTGCCCGAGATTTGCACGCGGTACATCCCGATGTTGACACGCATCAATTGCGACGGATCCGTCGGGTCGGCACTCATGACTTGGGGCAACGTCACAAACGCCCCACCATCATCGGGCCAGCATTTCAATTGCGGCAAATCCGCGAGCGGGCACTGGTTCGCTTTCACCGCCGCGAAACGCGTGTACCGGGGCAACATCCGAATCGCGGTCAGCGGTGTGCCGAGATAACGAAACGGACGTTTAGGCAGCGCCGACGGATCGACCTTGACCTCGATCAACCGGCGGACCCTTTCGAGCGTGTCGCGAAACAGATACCGCGCCTGTTCAAGCGACGCGAACAGGTTCGACGCCATCGGAAACCGGCAACCGACGACATTGGTGAACAACAATCCCGGACCACCACTCGCATAGACACGACGTTGGATTTCGGCCATCTCCAAATTCGGATCGACCGGCTCGCGAACCTCGATCAACCGGCCGTCGCGGCGAAGGTCTTCGACAACGTCTCGTGTGCTTCTGTGTTTCATGATGTTGAAATGGCTCGGTTTTCGTGGCGCCAGCTTTCGACCGTAACCGCCGATCGACTCAAAGGCTAACCCCCTCAAGTAGCGTCCACCTCAGGCAAATCCACCACAGCATGGTCATAAAAAGATGATCGACCAATTCGCGGCATACCAAGCCCGACGTCGCGGTTCTGGGCCGGTAGGAGGATAGGCGATTGAGTCGTAGACTGGTGACCCGTAAACGTTCCAATCCACCTTGCCGAGAACTTGCCCCATGGTCGCTTCCGTCCCCATCGCCGCCGTTGATGTCAAACGCTTCGCCGGAAATCTACTTGAATCGGCTTGTGATTGCTTGGTTATCCTGGTTGGAAATGATGGCTTGAGATCGACCGCCGCGGCACAAATCGATCAGGCGTTGGGGCCTTGGATCCGCACCGCGATCGAATCGTCGTCGATCAAAACGGGTCACGGCGATGTCACCATCATGCCGGCCCCGATGATCGGTTCGGCTCGACCGGGCGCAAAACAATGGATGATTATCGGCACCGGAGAGGCGGCAAAACTGACTCGCGGAAAAGCGTTCGAGCTCGGGGCGATCGTGACACGCCATTTGATTGACGCCAAACGTGACCGAATCGTGATCTCCAATGGCGATCTCGTTTCCGAGGATGCGATCGACAGTTTTATCGCTGGATTATGCGTCGGCAGCGACGGCCAAGCGATCCTGATGAGCAAGCCGAAGATTTACGCGCCGTCATTAATCGAGATCGAGAACGCCAGTGACCAGGCGTTGCACCTGGGAAAGGTGACCGGCGATTCGATGAACGTGACTCGGCGATTGGTCAACGAACCGCCCAATCGGATCTACCCCGAATCATTTGCCGATGCCGCCACCGCGATCGCTGGCGAAGTCGGTCTGGGGATTGAGGTCTGGGACGAAAAACGATTATTGGCGGAACGTTGTCGCGCGATGCTGGCCGTCGGGCAAGCGTCCGAGCGGCCGCCGCGATTGGTCATTCTTCGCCACTTTGGCACGGACCGTGACGTTGCACCGATCGCGATTGTCGGCAAGGGAGTGACGTTCGACAGCGGCGGGCTTTCGATCAAGCCGAGCGAGGGCATGGCGGACATGAAGTGCGACATGGCGGGTGCCGCGACGGTAGTAGGCGTGATGCGAGCGGTCGCGTTGCTCAAGTTGCCAATCAACGTGATCGGTCTATGCGGGTTGGCCGAAAACATGATCGCCGGAGACGCGTATCGGCTCGGCGATGTGATCGAAACTCGCAAGGGCGTGATGATCGAGATCTTGAATACCGATGCCGAAGGTCGTGTCGTGTTGGCAGACACATTGGACGTCGCGGTCGAAAATGGCCCTTCGCAAATCGTCGATCTGGCGACGTTGACGGGTGCCTGCATGGTCGCGCTGGGCCGTGACGTCGCGGGGCTGATGAGCAATGACGATTCGCTGTGTCGCGAGATCGCGGACCAGGCGACGCATCAGGGCGAGTATGCCTGGCAATTGCCGATGTTCGAGATGTACAACGAGCACATTTCGAGCAAGGTCGCCGATATCAAAAATATCGGCGACGGCCGTTGGGGCGGGGCGATCACGGCGGCGAAATTTCTCGAGCGATTTGTCGGCGACGTGCCGTGGGTCCACATCGACATTGCCGGACCCGCATTCGCGGAATCGCCGAAGCCGCATCGCGATGCCGGGGCGACCGGTGCGATGTTACGGACGCTGTTGGGGTGGTTGCAATCTCGCGCCGCCGGCTAGCCAGAGCGACGCGACATTGGCTCGTGAGTTCGCCGGTGCGATGGTGATCGCGCCGACGGGTTTGGCGGGATGGGAACCGTCACGCCGTTGCGCTTGATCGCGGACGGATTGAGGTTGGCACGACCACAACGACGACAGATTATCGCGGTCCAAAATTTAAACCTTTGGTTTGGAAGTTCCCGGCCAGAATTTTTTCCAGCGGCTTTCGGTACTGTCGATCTCTTCGCCACTGACCGGTTCGACGGTTTCCGTTCCGCCGGTCAATTTCGCAACCATTTCGCGTAAGGCAAGCGTGATCGGTGCTTTGGGTGCCTGCGTGATCAGCGGCACACCGTTGTTTCGGACCGAAACCATCGTTCGGTAATCATTGGGCAGCAGCGCGTAAGCTTCGCGGCCGAGCGTTTCTTTTGCCTTCTTCAGACTGATTTGTCCGCTGTCCAGGCCGGCGCGATTGACGACGATCTCGACCTTGTTTTTCAGCCCATCGATTTCCTCGAAACTCATCATCAAACGGACAACGTTTCGAAGGCACGGCAAATCCAACTGGGTCACCAGCAGCACTTTATCCGCCGCTTCCATAACCGACATATCGACCGGTGTGTAGCCTTTTGATAAATCCACAATCAAATGCGTAAAGGATGCTTTCAACAATCCGATGACTTTCCGCAAACTGTCCGGCGTGATCGCTGCGTTATCGTGCAATTCGACCGGGCGCGGCAATAGATAAAGTCCTGATGAATGCTTGGTCAGCGATTTTTTTAGCAGTTGAATGTCCAGTCGCGAGACATTCTGAACCACGTCGGCGAGCGTATAGTCCGGGATGACGTTAAGAAACACGTCCGCATCGCCTAGCGCGAGATCGATGTCGAGCAAGGCGACCGACCGACCCGGTTCGCTGGCCAGGATGCAACCCAAATTGCTCGCCACGCTGGTGCTGCCGACGCCACCGGTCGCCCCAGCGACAGCGATCACCTCGCAGTTGCCGCGTCGAGATTCGGCGGAACCAAATTTTTGAACACTCACACGGCCCAACGCCGCTTCGAGTTCCTCCTCGGAAATCGGCAATGACAAAAACTCGCGAGCGCCAGCACGGATGGCTTTAAGAATCAACTGGCCGTCGTTGCTGCTGCTAGCCACAAGCAGTACGCACGAGGGATGCTCTTTAGATAACCGAGCGACCATCGCGATCGTTTTTTCTGGGTCGGCATCGAGCGCCAGCACACCGACATCGGGATTCGTCTGGGTGAGGACATCCGGAAAGAATTCATAGCGAGAGCAATCAGCCTCCAACCACACGGTGTCGATCGTAAGCAGCATCGCTTTCAATTTTTCGCGAGTCGTGTCGTTGGGATCGACCATCGCGAGACGCAGTATGTTTGTCATGAGATCTTACTGAGGCTTTAAGAAAAGCTAGCTTGGGAAACGTTGGGGAAACACACTCCTGCGAATTAACGCGGCGCCTCGATCGTGACACCGGGGCCAACCATTTGCGGTGCCTCGCCGGGAACGATTGGGTTGTATTGCACCGAACCGCTTTGCATCGTCGGCTGACCGGCGGGCATGTCGTAAGGCGACGCAACTTCGGTTGACATCCCCCCGGGGCAACCGCAATCACCGTACAGATTGGGCACTTCGATGTAACCCTTACAATACAGCTCTTTGTCAGATGGGCTGATTGTCGAAAGTCCTGGGCCGCCACAGGGAACCTCATGCGGTTCCATGGCGTCGACAAACTCGGGCGTGACCGTGATCAGCAATTCGACGTCGTTACGTTTTTCGGTGACGCGTCGGAACAGCGAGCCCACATAGGGCATCTCGCCCAGCAACGGCACTTTACGAGTCGAGGCTTCGATTCGTCCCTGCAACAAACCGGCGATCGCAAACGTTTGTCCGGCCTGCATCTCAACAGCGGTCTCGGCGTAGCGGCTCGTGAATGCGGTAACATTGGCCCCGTTGAGAACGATACTTCGCGACGCGTCAGGCTCGCTGACTTCGGGGCGAACTTCCAAGCGAATTCGCCCGGGCCCGACGACAAACGGCAAGAAGTCAACCGACGTGCCGTATTCTTCATACGCAACGGTAACCTGGCCATTGCCGCCGGGGACGATGTAGGGAACTTTTCCACCGACGACGAATCGAGCCGGTCGGCCGTGCGTGGCAACAATGGTCGGTTCGGCGAGCAATTTCACAAGGTCGTCCTTGCGAAGCGCCGCGAGGAAACCATTGAAGTCACCACTGACGACCTGCGAAGTTGCTGACAGCGGATTGCCGATACCGGTGGTCAGCTCGGAGAGACCGCCGCCGACGCTGCGCACCAGATTTCCACCAGAGCCGCCGATGCTGAAATCTACGCCGAGATCTCGTAGCTTCGTCCGCGAGACTTCCATCAACTTGGTGTGCAGTAGAACTTGCTGGACACCGACGACGCGAATATTGTTGATGACGCGAGCGTAAAATTGTTCAGTGATGGCGACGGCGCGGTCAACGTCGTCGGCACCGGTAACCGTACCCGAAATGATCGCATTTTCTTTGAGCGGCATGACCCGGAGCGATGCGTGCGGCAATTGGCTGCTGAGAATCCCCTCGACCTCACGTGCGTCAGCAACGATCGTCACGTCGACGGTATACAGTTTCTCATTCGTGTCCCAGAGATTGATTTGCGTCGTGCCGGGCGCCTTGGCGTAGATCTGAATCTTGTTTTCCGAAACCGGCGTCGCGGTCAGAATGTCTTCGTTGGGTGATTGGTACTTGGGGATGCGTCCCTCGACCGTGAGGATCCGGCTGCTGCGGACGATCATGTCCAAGCGTGCGACCGTCGACGTCAACTCGAAGTCGACAGCCGACTCTTTGGATTTTGCCATTTCGTCCTGTGCCACCGCTGGCCAGGACAATAGGACCATCCCCAAGAACATCGAACCAACGCCCGCAAGCATCGTCACGAAGCGATCCGGAGTCGCTGAAGTCTCTACATTTCGTACAGGCGTTGCCATCGCGATTGCATCCTTGCGGGACCGATCGGAGATCCGATCATCAGGCGTCATCGATCATAAGATCAAATGCCGGCTGGGCCAGTGCGTGTTAACTGAAGGGGATACCGACATCGGCCGTCGCGTTCCGTCGCGAAGACCAAACCAACAAAACAGAAAATTTAATAAGCGTCCACGCCCGACACCGCACCTTTGGGCGCCGGCGGAATCACCACCGGCCCCGTCGGAACGGGCTTGCCCGCCGCTGCGGAGTTGGGTTCGTAAAACGGACTTTGTGAACCGTTGAGGTAGCTGAAACCGGGCGCTTCGGTTGCGGGCTCGGTTTCGGTTTCGGCGTCGTCTGTCCCCCTACCGCCCGTTCCGCTGGTACCGACAATCTTTGGGGTCTGTTGTCCGTCAACAAATTCGTACTCGGTCCATTCGCCGCCGTGCATTTTAAGGACTTTGAAGCCCTGTGCTTTCTTACGCGGTTGAGCGTTGGAAACGTTTGACGAATTTGCGGGCATGAGCGCGTTGGCAGCATTGTTTCTGGCATCGGCCTTTTCATAGTCCGACAACCACTTCAAAAATTCTTGGCCGCCGGTCTCATTCGCCTCGGCGGAACCGTTTTCTGCGGGGCGACCGAGCGACAGGCGGATGCGTCCCAGTTCCGAAGCCAACGTCCACGCTTCTTCGTCTTCTTTGTCGATCAGCAATGACACGGTATTGGCAGCGGCATCGGTAACGCTGTCGTTGCTGCGAGTCGTGCGGCCATCAACGGCAAATACTTTCACACCAGTTAAAACCGTTCGGACGCCGGTCTCGGGAATTAAATCACTCTTGGTGAAGTATGCCATCACGTTAACGCGATCGCCGGGTCGGACCAGATTCGCGACGCTGCTTGCCGCGTCCGCCTTCATCGACACGACACTGAAACCTTTAGGGATGGCGACGGCGATGTCACTCGCCTCGTCCAATAATTTTTCATTAATAATCGGTTCGCCGGGATACATCTTTTGAGCGGCGAAGCGCCCTTCGACCTTCGCAAGCTCGCTCGTCGCACCTGGAGGCACACGGTCGGTGGGCCACGCTTCAAGCGACATCATCTCGGCTTTGATTTCTTCGGACTGGTTGATAATACGCGTCGCGACGAATACTTCGCTCATCGCGATCGCCGGCGCACCAGTCCCCTGTGCCTGCATAAATTGGCTGGCACCGACCGCGGCAATCGCACCACAGACGCACGCAATCATCAAAAACATTGATTTGCTTCGCATCGCCACACAGCCCTAAACAAGTTCATTCGAAGCGGTCGTTCATGGATACCCAAAACGATACGTCGGCACACGACCCACCGCAGAGGTTGCATCGACCGCCAAAGCAACGGGGCTGCACGTCTGGGCAACACAGGAGCACAATCCGTACGACTTAATCAGATTGCCCAGCCGTCATTTTTTGACATGAGAAATAGTTCTTGAATTCGCAAAAAATAAAACCACGGGAAAACATGGTTTTCCCGTGGTACGTGTTTTCACTCGGTCCCAGTCGATCAGATCAGCAGGCCGGCGACGGCGAAGTACATGATCGAACCGACGGCCATCGGAATGCCGTAAGGAAGCAGCGTCATCGACGGTTTTCGCTCACGAGCGATCGCGGCCAATTGCTCTGGATCGCGGATCGTCTTCCATTCGTGCATGATTTGCATCGCCATGGCGTAATGCTTGAACCAGTTGCCGCTCCACGCGATCATCGCCAGCGCGATCACGCCACCAGCGATCGTCGTGGCGGCGAACGCGTACAGGGTCACCTTGACGCCCAACCACGCACCAACTCCCGCCAACATCTTTACGTCTCCGGCGCCCATCCCACCACGGTTGCGAAGCAACAGCAGCATCATCATGCCCGCGAACGTTCCCAGCAGGCTGTATCCCAGTCCGGCCCAACCGGCGGAATAAAAACCGTAGGCCCAACCGGCGATGATGAATGGGAACGTCAACCAGTTGGGAACTTTTAGGATCACTCCGTCGATCGTCCCGGCAACAATCAGAAAAGCAGTCACGAACCAGACCGTCCAGTTCGTCAGCATGGAATCTATGAGGGTTTGCATAACATGTTCCCAGTGCGTTGCGGTGAGCGTAGGTGGTGGCCAGGGGTGGGACTTATCGCGGGGTGAGCATGCAGGTGATCATCGCCGTGATCAAAGCCGCGGCACAACATGCGATTTGCCATGCGTTCATCGCGGCGTCGACGGGAAATCCAGGGTAATTCATCGTTGTCAGCGCTCCGCACGCGTGCAATCAATCGATCATCGAAATTGAATATAACCGAGGACTGCGCCGGGGAAGCCGGGCCGGTTGCCGACGCAGTTTAAATGGCTGGTTAAAAACGTGGCCGAGGCTTTCGACCTGTCGCTTGCAACCTGACAGCCTGACAGCCTGGCAGCCGAACCCACTTTTTGACACAGTCATGTAAAAAGCACAAAACCCCGGGGGCGACCGGAAAACACACAGGGAGTTCCGGTCGCCGACCACGAGGGTTCTGCACCAAAATGCCACGGGGTGCGGCGCTGGAATCAGTTACTGATTGCGGTTGCAACTTGTTGGAATTTGGCACTGGCTGCCGTACCGACAGCGGTGATCGCTGTCAAGCAAACGACAACGATCAATGCCAACATGACCGCGTACTCAACAGCGGTTGGTCCGTCTTCTTCCTTCAGGAAGTTGACAATGCTTGAAGCAAAGTTTTTCATAATTTTCTCGCGAGGTAAGCTTACGACCGGATGCGATCCGGTCACCGGATTTCTGATGTGGCACCACTTCGCCTCGCGTTCGCTCCGACCCAGGTCGACCAAACGGCGATACGGTGAGATGCTCCCATCGGGCAGCGAATCGAACACCGACTCGCCTATTTCACTACCAAAACACTACGGCATGAAAATTGACAGTCAAAAAAAAATGATGGGGGCCTTTGTGCCGGTCCGCAAAAATAGTGCAACGGTTACACGTGTAACGATTGCGACCGGCCATGCATGGTACATCGCGGCGTCCGCGTCCCTCCCGCTACGCGATCAAGGCAGTCATAATGGGTGTTCGGGTTCACCAATTTCCACCGACTGATTGTCCATGCGTCCACATATTCTGATTTGCGAAGACGAAAAACACATCGGCGTGGGGATCAAATACAACCTCGAAGCGGAGGGGTATCGCGTCTCGCTGGTCGAAGACGGACCGACGGCGCTGCGGATCATCGGCCAGAACAATGACGCGGTCGACCTTTTGATCCTTGACCTGATGTTGCCCGGCATGAGCGGTTATGCCGTTTGTGAGGCGATCCGTTCGCTGGGACTGCGGATCCCGGTGATGATGCTGTCAGCACGGACACTGGCCGAGGATCGCACGCGTGGATTCGACGTCGGCGCGAACCAGTACATGTCCAAACCCTTCGATTTAGACGAGCTGCTCAGTCGCGTGAAAAACCTTCTGTTGCTTCACCGTACCGCCGCCCCGGTGCCGGTTTCGGGGACGCTTGGTCGCTCGCGAGCGACACCACCGGTGCAGCAGGCGGAATTTGGCGTCGTGCAGGTCGATTTCCAGACCCATGAGGTGCTCGTCGATGGTACGCCGGTCAAGATGACGCCGAAGGAATTAAAACTGTTGCGATATTTCCTCGAAAACCCCCAACGGGTCATCAGCCGCCAAGAATTATTGAGCCAGGTTTGGGAGATGAACGGCAATCTGCAAACTCGTGCCGTCGACCAATTTATCGCTCGGTTAAGAAAATTCATCGAAACCGATCCCGCGACGCCACGCCATTTGCTGACCATCCGTGATGCCGGCTACCGGTTCGTCGCCCAACCAGACACCAGCAATTGAAGCGGTCGACCCGAACGGTTCGACCTCGTGATCTTTTTGATCCTTTGGGTTAAAGTTCGACCATGACAACGATTACGAAACCCGCCGCCCTCTCCTCGCCCGCGTCCGCCGAATCGGTCGTCGGCAACGTACCGGTCCGCTCGGAATGTTTTGGTGGGTACACGATCGAAGGGTGGTCGCGTGCGGCGGTCCAGTCGTATTGGCGGGTCGCAGAATTGAAGCTGAGTTTTGACGTCGGTGGCCAACCATGGGACTTCATGGGCACGTCCACGATGTTCATCACCCACACGCACTTGGACCACATCGCGGCGCTGCCGTTGTATGTGTCGAGGCGGCGGATGATGAAGATGTCACCGCCGATCATTTATCTGCCGCAGTATGCGATTGACGATTGTTGGCGGATGCTGAAATCGTTCGTCCATTTGGATCGCGGTGCGATGCCGTGCGAATTGGAACCGCTGCAGGACGGCGACGAAATCGAGATCGGTCGTGAATGGTTGGTGACCGCGCTGCGAACTCGCCACACGATCCCGTCGGTCGGTTTTCTCGTTGAACAACGCCGGATGAAGTTAAAGCCCGAGTTTCAGCAATTGTCTGGGCCGGAAATTCGTGACCTGCGATTGGGGGGAACACCGGTCTCCGAGGAGACTCGCATTCCGGTGTTTGCGTACACCGGTGACACCTCACCCGCGGGCCTGGACGACAACCCGGAGTTCTTTGAGGCAAAAATACTCGTCGCCGAGATGACGTTTGTTGCCCCGGGACATCGCCGTGACAAAATTCACAAGCACGGTCACACCCACGTCGATGACTTTCGAGAACGCGCCGATCGATTTAACAACGACGTCATCATCGCCGGCCACTTCAGTACCCGGTACAGCGACCGACAAGTTCGCCAATGGGTCGAGCGACGATTGCCCGATGGGCTCGATGGACGCTTGAATCTGTGGCTGTGAATCAAACGCCGCCGGGCGGTTGGCCGATCCCACGGAGCGCCTACGTTCACGTGCCGTTCTGCCGGCATCGCTGCGGCTATTGCAACTTCAGCGTCCTGGCCGGTCGCGATGACCTGGCCGATGAATTCATCACCGCGATTCACCGCGAGCTTTCCGGGCTGAACAATCCACGCGAAATCGACACGCTGTTTCTCGGCGGCGGGACTCCGACACACCTCAGTCTTGGACAACTCGATTCGCTTTTTGACGCGATCGACCAATGGTTGCCACGCTCGCCCGGCGCGGAGGTTTCCGTCGAGGCGAACCCCGAGGACATCGAACCGGCGAAGCTGCGCCTGTTGGCCGCACGTGGGGTCAATCGAATCAGTCTCGGTGTGCAATCGTTCGGTGCCGAAAAATTGAAAACGCTGGAACGCTCCCACAACGCTGCGCTCGCTTCGGACGCGATTCGCTCGGCTTCGGAAACGATCGGCAACGTGTCCATCGATCTGATCTTCGGCTCACCCGGCGAAACGGTTGGTTATTGGACCGATGACCTCAAAACCGCGCTTTCGTTACCGATTCGCCACCTCTCGACGTACGCGTTGACGTTCGAGAAAGGCACATCGTTTTGGACTGACCGGTTGAGAGGCAATCTGTCATCGATCGGTGAAGACGACGAATTGGCGATGTACGAAACGGCGATCCAGATGGCCCGAGCGCGGGGGCTGGAGCATTATGAAATCAGCAGCTTCGCGGAACCTGGGGCACGTTGCCGTCACAACATCGCGTACTGGCAAGGCCGCGGTTGGTACGCGTTTGGTCCTGGGGCCGCGAGATTCGTGGACGGCAATCGCGACGTCAATCATCGCAGCACCACGACCTACCTTCACCGCATCAAAGCGGGTCGATCGCCCGTTGCCCAGTCGGAGACGTTGACGCTCCAGCAATACGCCAGCGAGCGAGCGGCGTTCGGCATTCGCATGATCGACGGCATCGACTTGCGGACCATCAGCAACGAATGCGGCGTGGACATTGAAACGTTGCGGGCACGCGATCTAACCCGGTGTATCGACCAGGGCCTGGTGGTTATCGATCGACACGTTCATCGATTGACGCAGCAAGGGATTCGAATGGCCGACACCGTCGCGTCGGCGCTGCTTGGCTAAGGACGACGTCCGTCATAATCGCAACGCGTTCATGCGAACAGTTCGCGAATCTCTTTGGAGCCGAATTCGACGAGAGGAAATGGTCGACCGCCAGGGCCGGGCATCTCGGCTTGCAGATCGAGACCGAGCGATTTGAAAATGGTCGCGATGATGTCGCCTGGTGGCGTTGGTCGGTCGGCCGGAACCGCACCGACGGGATCACTCGCACCGATCGCTCGTCCGCCCTGCACGCCGCCGCCGGCGAAAGTACACGAAAAGCACTGCGGCCAATGATCGCGTCCACCCGCCGGATTGACCTTTGGCGTCCTGCCAAACTCGGCCAGTCCCGTGACCAGGCAGTCGTCCAACATGCCACGCTGGTCGAGATCTTCGATGAGTGCCGAATAGGCCATGTCGTACATCGGTGCGACGATATTCTTCATCCCCTCGATCGTCGTGAACGGTTTGCTGCCGTGGATGTCCCATGTGATTTCGTCGAACACGGTGAGAAACGTGTTGATGGTCACAAACCGAACGCCCGCCTCGATCAAGCGGCGAGCGAGCAGGCAACATTGTCCAAATCGATTCATCCCGTATCGTTCGCGCGTTTCTGTCGTTTCCTGAGCAAGGTCAAACGCTTGGCGAGCCTGCGGGCTGCTCATCAGCCGGTATGCGGATTCAAAATTTTCGTCCAGCATCTTGGCCGACTCGCTCGCTTCCAGCGCCGCCATCTGGCTTTCGATCGCTTCTCGCATCCGGCGACGTCGGTCGATTCGCACGTCACCCAAACTCGGTGGAGGCAACAGGTCAGGCACCTTGAAATTCGGCTGCGACGGATCGGCCATGAGCGAGAAAGGATCGTATGCCTTGCCGAGAAAACCGCCCGCTTGGCCGTTGGGCAGATTGCCGCCGCCGCGACCCATCGTTTGTGGCAGGACGACGTGGGCGGGCAAATCGCTGCGTCGACCCTGCATGTATTGCACCACCGCACCGGCGTGCGGGTAATTGACGCCGCCGGTAAATTGACGGCCCGTTTGCAACATCTGCCAACCGGCATCATGAACCGCCGCCGCGGTGTGATAGCACGACCGCACGATCGAAAATTTATCAGCAACATCCGCGTGACGCGGCAGGATCTCAGAAATCTGGAAGTCGCCCTTCGTGTTGATCGCCTTGAACGGCCCGCGGACTTCGGCGGGCGCGTTAGGTTTCATATCGAACGTGTCCAATTGGCTGGGCGCGCCGAGGTTGAAAATCATGATGCACGAACGCTTGTCCTTCGCCGGATCCACGTGACCCGATTCGGCGGCGGCAAAATATTGCGGCAAGCCCAACCCGATCGCACCGAGGGAGCCGATCTGCAGAAAATCGCGACGCGTCGTTCCATTGCAAGTGTGCGATCGACCACGAGATGTCAGGTTAAGCATGGCGGGGATCCATCAGACGAGGGTGGGTGCAAACCGGCTGGACGCTTAGTATATACGCACCTGCCCCACGGCCACACCGAATTGCTCACCCAAAAAAGAAGCTGATTCATTAGTCTGACTCAGGCAATTCGCTTACCCGCCGCAATATTCCGTCGAGCTGATCGCGCAAACAGTGCATTTGATCACCACTCCATTGTTGGCCGACCGCGGCGATCAAGTACAGCGAAACGATCACGATGCACGCCAATGCCGCAACCCCAAAACCCCATGGCGTCTCGCCGAGGAACCATTGGCTGTAACCGAAAATGCAAGCAAAAAAAGCGGTGAACGCCATCAACAGGTACGCGATCCACACCGGCGTCCAAACGTCCAATCGAGGCGCGAAGCGACCGTGTATCTTTGTTTGTTCGCCCGCTTCGGTCAGATAAAACGAAAGATGCGGCGACCACAAGCGATGTTGCGACACGGGCAAATGAAGCTCGCCGTACTCTCCATACATGCCGAAAAGTGAACGGTCGCCTACCCGACGACTTTCTGCGGCCAGGCGTTTCATTAACTGCAAACGCTGGCATGCTACATCGATATCAAAGGTGGGGCGAAGGCGAATCGCGACCATGGCAAGCCCACAAAGAAAAGTTATCGAAAAGCCCGAGTGAATCACGCCCTTAGCTTACCCGGTACTGACGCGCATTATGGTTTACTTCACTCTCCCTCCGGGAGCGTCGGCCTTTCAGGGCCGGAGAGCGCTGCGAATGCTAGGCCCTCCCCGGACTGACGCCCGACCCTCCCGCTGCGCAGGAGGGTTAAATGCGCTTAAAAAAACGGCGAATGATGCGGGCCTTCAAGAGAGAATATCGCGAACCACGCGAGCTTCCTCGACGCCGGTGAGTTTGAAATCGAGGCCTTGAAATTTGTAGGTCAGACGGTGGTGATCGAGACCGAGCAGGTGAAGCATCGTGGCATGAAAGTCGCGCACGTGAACCGGATTTTCGACCGCGTTGTACCCAAACTCGTCGGTGGCACCATACGTCACCCCGCCACGCACGCCGCCGCCGGCAAGCCAGATTGAATAACCTTTGATATGGTGATCGCGACCATCCCCCTGGGCCATCGGTGTCCGTCCGAACTCGCCACCCCAGACGACGAGCGTATCGTCGAGCATGCCCCGTTGTTTCAAGTCTTTGACCAGCGCGGCCGTCCCTCGGTCGACCAATGATGCGACTTGCTCCACTCCCGCTTTCACGCCACCGTGATGGTCCCAACCGCGATGATAAAGTTGAATGAAACGGACACCCCGTTCGGCCAGTCGACGCGCGAGCAAACAGTTGCTGGCGAAAGAACCGTCGCCGGGGACACACCCGTACATGTCAATCGCCTCTTTTGTTTCCGATCGCATATCGGTCAGTTCGGGAACGGACGTTTGCATTCGGAATGCCATCTCATAAGCTCGCACGCGAGTTTCAATCTCGGGATCGTCGAGCATTGCGTTGCGATGCAGGTTGATACGCGAAACCGCATCAACGATATCGCGTTGTCGTGGCAAGTCGACTCCCGGCGGATTGCCCACGTAGTGGACCGGATTCCCCGCAGCGTGCATTTGCACGCCTTGATATTGGCTCGGGAGAAATCCGGAATGCCATTGCCGGGAACTGATCGGTTGCGCCTGTCCCCCACCCTCACTGGTCAAAACAATGAACCCCGGCAACTCCTCCGTTTCCGCGCCGAGCCCATAGAGGACCCAGGATCCCATCGAAGGCCGTCCGCTGATGGCGCTGCCCGTATTAAAAAACGTGTGCGCCGGGTCATGGTTGATCTGCTCGGTATGCATCGACTTGATCACGCACATTTCGTCGGCCAGCGACGGCAGGTGCTTGAAGACCGAGGAGATCTCGATGCCACTTTGGCCGTGTCGATCGAAACTAAATTGCGGCCCCAAGACTTTCAGTGCTTGGCCTTGAAGCTGCGCGATCGGTTGGCCCTGTGTCAACGACTCCGGCATCGATTGGCCGTCCAGTCGTGCCAGTTCGGGCTTGTGATCAAACGTTTCTAGATGACTCGGACCACCGGCCATGCACAAATGGATCACACGTTTGATTCGCGGCGTGTGATGTGTGCTCGACGACGCCGACGCACGCGTACGATCGCCTCGAAGCAGCGACGCGAGCGCGACCGAACCGAGACCGGCACGTTGGAGGAAGGTTCGTCGGGCGGACAGCGGATTGGTCATGATTAAAACTCAGCGGAATCGCGGATCGATCCGTATTACAAATCAATAGCGGGTGATGACTTCATTCAAATTCAAAATGACTCGGGCCACACTTGTCCAAGCCGCTAGTTCCACCGGTGTGATCTCCGTCGCAGTGGCGGCATCTCCCACCTCAACAAGTTCGGCTGCCTGATCGGGATGAGCGACGTAGTGGGCGAGATGATTCTCGAACACCTGGTTCAACTCGTCGACAATGAAGGAATCAGGCGGGCGTGACACCGCGGCTTGATAGGCCCACGCGATTCGATCACCAGGCGTGTTGCCCCCTTCTCGAATGATTCGCTCGGCAAACACACGGGCGGCTTCGACAAAACTTGGATCATTGAGCAGCGTCAACGCCTGGAGCGGCGTATTGGATCGCGATCGAAAGGCGGTGCACTCCTCGCGACTGGGCGCATCAAATGCCTTGAGCATCGGATGCAAAAATGTGCGTTGCCAATGCGTGTAGACACCCCGTCGATACTGCGATGCCCCCGTATCGGCCATGTAGACTCGGCGAGGGAAATTGAGTTGATCGTAGTAGCCTTCGGGCTGATAAGGTTTGACACTCGGCCCCCCGGTTTGTTCGACCAACAATCCGCTGACCGCCAAGGCCGTATCACGGACCATTTCCGCCGACACGCGGTGCCGTCCCTGACGCGCAAAGAAATCATTGTAAGGATCGAGCGACCTCAACTCCGGGGACGGTTGGGACGATTGGCGGTAGGTGGCACTGTCGGTGATCATCGCCAGCATGTGCTTGATATCCCAGCCCGATTCGATGAACTCTACGGCCAGGTAGTCGAGTAATTCCGGATGACTCGGGAACGTTCCCTGGCCACCCAGGTCATCAACACTGGAACAGATACCCCGTCCAATCATCAAATACCACAACCGGTTAATCATCGTTCGTGCCGTCAATACGTTGTCGTTTCGGCAAAGCCAATCGGCTAGATCGAGGCGATTCAAACGCGTCTTGTCCGTGGCAAGCGTTCCCAGAAACTCGGGGATCGCCGGTTCGACAATCTGACCGGTTTCGTCCATCCAATTGCCCCGGGGCAGTATGCGAATCTCCCGTGGTGGCACCGATCGGGTAATGACCGTTTTGGTGATACTCGCGTCGATCGAATCTCGCTCGCCTTGAAGCCGAGCCCGTTCGGATCGCAGCTCCGCGAGCGGTCCATCGGTCGCAAGATAAAAGTCAACAAGTTCTTTAGCTTGCTCGGCACTGCGAGATTCCGGGACGATATTCAAGATCTCCGCGATCCGAAACGGGACCCCCTCGGGCTGGACGTTACCGGCGTCAAGCCATACCGATTCGATGTCGCGATTCGTTTGGTCCGAAGACGCGATCGTTTTGGTTTCCCAGTCCCGTTGTGAGGCGATCAAGGATGACTCGGTGACGTGGATTGTTTCATCGAGCTTTGCAAGTTGTTCGTCGAGCAACGCCAGAGCGGACTCCTGGTCTGGGGTCGGAACCCCGATCACTGGCGGGCGACCGTCACCACCATAAACACCCCGTTCCTCAACGTCGGCAAAGAAGGCGCCGAGTGAGTAAAAGTCCTTAGATGTATAAGGATCATACTTGTGGTCGTGGCACTGAGCACAACCGACCGTCGCTCCCATGAACACTTGGGAAACGTTTCGAACGCGGTCGGCGAAGTAGATGGCGAGATATTCTTTCGCCTGCGAGCCACCTTCTTCGGTGGTTTGATTAAGCCGGTTGTAGCCCGAGGCGATTTTCTGCTCGATCGTCGGAGTGTCCAACAGATCGCCCGCCAATTGCTCTCTGACAAATTGGTCGTAGGGCATATTGTGATTGAACGCATCGATCACATAATCGCGATAAGGCGATTGTGATAGGTTTTGGTCCCCGTGGTAGCCGACCGTGTCCGCATAGCGAACCAAGTCGAGCCAATAGATCGCCATTCGCTCGCCAAATCGATGGGAATCCAGTCGATGCTGGATCCATGTCTTGTAAGCGTCGTCGGACGAATTGCCAATAAAGTCATTCACTTCGTCCGTGGTCGGTGGGATGCCGTTGAGGTCGACGGATAGTCGTCGAAGCAGCGTGACCGGGTCGGCAGGAGCCGAGGGCGCGATCCCCTCGCTCTCGCGTTTCGCGGCGACGAATCGATCAATGTCGTTGCGGATCCAATCGGCGTCGTTGACCCGTGGGACTTCGGGCCGTTCCAACGGTGCGAAGGCCCAGTGAGGTTGATAGACGGCACCTTCAAGAATCCAACGACGGAGGATCTCCATTTGCCGTGGTTCGAGCGGTTTGTGCATTTCCGGCGGCGGCATAACCTCCTCGGGATCGGTCGACGCGATTCGGCGTAACATTTCGCTCTCATCGGCATTGCCGGGCACAATCGCGCTGGATTGGATCGCCGATTCGCGAACATCGAGCCGCAAACCGCCATGGATCGTTTTCGCATCGGGTCCATGGCAGGCAAAACAGCGGTCCGAAAGTATCGGTCGAACATCGCGGTTGAACGAGATGGGCTGCTCGACCGCATGCACCGGCGTTGCGGCAACTAAGAAAGTGAACCAAGCGAAACGGAGAAGTCGAATGCGAGTCATGGCGAATGAAGCTACTGCGGGGATCATGAGATGGGCTCCCTCCCAGTCTACTAAATCCCGTGAACAACAAGGCGTTCAAATCGCCTTTGAACCTCGTTTACTGACCGATCGTCCGGACAAAACCGACACTTATTCGTCATGAACGGCCGCGGTTGCCTTGAAGTCCCAATCCAGTGGTTGTCGGCCAGTGGTGACGTCACTTGCCCTTTTCGTCGGCGAACGAATACATCCGGTAGCTTCGTTGTGAGTCAACTTCGTCGACAACCTCCAAGCCACCATCGGGATCGAACATCAGGATGATGCCCGGTTCGGTCTGGTCTTCTTCGTCCAAGATTGCGAGCTTCTTGCCGCCGGTGATGTCCAGGACCACGTTGCCGGTGTTGACCTCAATTTTCGGTGTCTTGCGAATTTCGAATGAGACCGGATCGGGGATATCGATGACGCCCGTTTTGGTGACGATCGATCCACGGCTGACTTCGGCAAGGATCGGCATCGCGGTCCCGTACTTCGGGTTCCACTGGGTGACGACGATTTCTGCCTTGGGCGGTTTGTTTTCGAATTCAACCGATTGCCCGCCGACTTGATAGGTCTTCGTGGATCCAGGCTCGACCGGACCGGCGTAAGCGTCGGTCAAACTGGGTAATGACACAGCGGGACTGGGTTCACTGTATTCGCTCCAAATGGTCGATTTGCGTGGCGAATCGGGGTTCTTTTTGATCGCGAGTTCGTGAGCGGTTTTCAAGGCATCGATGCGGCGATAAACGTCTGCCGAAAGCGTTGATGATCGCGGGTCAGACAACGGGTCTGCCGGAAAATTAGGGTCTTCGACGGCGATGCAAAGTCGGTAAACGTACTTACGTCCCGGTTGGGGCGCGCCACGATCATCGCCCGTGAAATCGCGGAAATCGTAGAAACGGATCAGCTTGTACTCCGGTTGCTCAGCTTGCTGGTTGCCGCCATAGGAGCCCATTGCCGAACCGTAGCCGCCACTCATCATGCCTGAGCCGCCACTCATCATGCCTGAGCCGCCACTCATCATGCCTGAGCCACCACTCATCATGCCTGAGCCACCACTCATCATGCCTGAGCCGCCACCCATGCCGCCGTAGCCGGATTGTCCGCCCGCGCCGCGACCTTGGCCGTTGAAATCGTCGGTATCCCCGGCGCCGGGGACGACAGGGCCCTTTGGCAACAGGTCTGCGGGGTCATTGGTCAGCAACAGGTTTGTCAATAATTCATCGCCGAGGGGAATTTTTGGGTGAGTGGCAAACCAAGCGTAGTGGTCTAAGAGAATCGGCGGGATCGCGGCGGTCAATTCTGCATCGCGATATTGGCCAGCGACAATTTCCTTACCCATGCCCGCCCAGACTTTGAGCAACAAGTCTTGGTAATAACGCGAGCTACCGCGGGCGACCCAGTCTTCGTCTTTTAATTGATCGACGGGTTTGTCCGTCACATCGGCACGCTGCAGTAGGAAGGCGATGTAGTAGGGTTGGTCGCGCATCGGGTTGTACCCGTCGGCTTGTGCGAGCGCCTCCTGATAGGCGGCAAAGATTTGTTTTTGAGGCATCAACGCGACGCCCGCGATGAATTGGCCAAGCATCGGTCCGGTTGGCGGGACCATTTGGATGGGCCGGAACCCTTGGTCGTATTTCGTAGCGTCGACTTTTCGGATCGGTGTTGCCGACGCGAGGCCGCCCTCTGCCCCGGGTGCTCCGCTGCGCATCGAAGACCCCATCATCGACGAGCCACCCATCATCGCCGAGCCACCCATTCCGGCCGAGCCACTCATTCCGGCCGAGCCACTCATTCCGGTTGACTCGTCGCTCATCATCGAGCCACTGCCCCCGCCGTATCCAGGCATTCCGCCACCTCCAGCGCCGCCGCGACCACGACGAGGTTCGGGGCGAGTCTTTTCAACTTCGACTTCGACTGCGTCCGCCGGTTCCAATTCGGTCAGTGCGTACTTGCCATCGGATTTGATACCAAGTGACGCGACGACGCCGAAGACTTGCAGCTCGATTGGTGCGGGAATTTTTGGATCGCTGCGTTTAATGCTGGAGTCGATCGACTTTGCTTCCCAAGGTACCGCCAAAATATAAGGCGATGGATCGACAGGACGAATCGCGCGATTGGTTTTTTCCACGATGCTGAACAAGGGCTTGCGCGGCTCGGCGAGCGCATCCCAGTGATCGTCGTCGATTGATCGTTTGACCTGGGTCGCATCTTGCTGCAGCTTGGCCGGTTGGTATTTGGCCAGGATGTCGGGCTTTGAAAGTCCCTGATAAACGAGGAATCCGGCGACCAGCACGAGCACCCCGAGAATGAGTTTCTCAAAGTGACGGAAAAGGAAGTCCTTCATTTTGCCAGAATTCATGGTCATAATCCTTGTCGTGCGATCAAACGGCGGTCAGGTTGGTTGGTCAGATGAGAAGATAAGTCAAGCGAGCGAAATGGTGACAGGCACCAGTTCGCCCGATCCATTATAGCGCGTTGCCGGTGGAGTCCAAAATGCTTCACCGCTTGCCGCATTCGGAGCCGCTTGGTCAACGGGTGGATCAACGGGTAGTTCGCCCGCGGGTTGGTCCCCAACGGGGGCGGTCGCATTAGGGGCCGGTAACGATTCCGCGTCACCGGTAGTCGCGGTCGCGGCGGGTATCGGAGCGGCGGCGTTTACGATTTCGACATCCGCCTTCTTTCCTTCAAGGACCGCTTGAACTTCATTGGCGGTCTCCTCGGTCACTTTTTCGACGCCGAGGCTTTCTTCGTCAGGGGGGTTATAGATGTAGATGATTCCATAGATTTCGACGTCTAAATCGAGCGGGAATGGATCGGCTGGAGCGGAGGCACCGCCACCCATGCCACCAGAGCTCATGCTGCCAGACTCCATGCCACCAGACTCCATGCCACCCGGGCCCATGGATGAACTGCCGCCGGACGGCATGCTGCCACCACCACCGTATCCGCTGCCACGGCCGCCGCCGCTACTCATCGACCCACCGCCACTCATCGAGCTGCCGCCACCCATGCCGCCTGCGGCACCCGCTCCGGCGCCGCCTGGTGGTAGGATTCGCACTTGATTGACTTCGACCATTAATTCGGCGCTGCCGCACTTGGCGATCAATTCAGGTATGGCGCGCTGGTCCATCTTGAAACTGAGCATCACGGGGACGCGTTTGGCGACGGCCATGAACGCATCGGCGGGAGATTGGCTGGTCAATGCCGAACGCATCGCGGACGCCAACACCGGCGCACCGGCGGTGTCGACATAGCGATTGTCGCCCGGGTCGACCGCTTCGACTTCGCTGCCCCCGAGACCTTCCATCCCGCCACTCATACCACTCATACCGCTCATGCCGCTCATACCGCTCATGGATCCACCGGATTCCATTCCACCCATGCCACTCATGCCACCCATGGCCGATGACGGGGTGGAGATGCTGCCTGCGGTCGTTCGGACCGAGGAGCCGATGCTGATTCGGTTGATCGCGTGAATCTTTGCCTGGAAGCGTTGGGCAGCGTCACCGTTCACGTTCGCAACGATTTGCATCAATTGGCGAAGGATCCAAAGGTTCTCTTGCGAGTAAAGCACATCGAGTGTTTTTGGTTGGCCGGCTCGCCAGGGGAACAAGTCATTGAGCAACGTTTCTTGGCTGCCCGTGTCCCAAACAACAAGCGGACCGTCCTCCATCGATAGAGCCGCACCACCCGGCCCCGACGAACCTTCGTATCCACCCATCCCGCTGCCGCCCATCCCACCCATGCCGGAGCCCCCGCCACTTTTCTCAAAATCGGCGGTCCATTTGGTCTTCGCGATCGCGACAATTTCGGGCAGCACGCGGGAAATGTAATAGCGGTACCGGTTCAACAGTACGTTTTCCTTTTCCGCTTCGAGCGTTGGAAACTGAACCATTTTCTCGATCGGCGTCAGGTCTTTAAACTCGCGGATGAAGTCATCTTTAAGCGACGCTGGCCAAACCAGAATGTCCTGTTGCCGCTGGTAGACGCTGGTCCACGCGTCGAGGACTTCTTGTTTACGATTGGAGATTAATTTCTCCATCTCGACGGCGGTTTTCGGGTTGGGGTGTTCCGACAACTTGGCGCTGACGGAAGACACCAGTTTCGCGTTGCTCTCGATCTTTGTGCTGGCCGTCTCCAATTCCGACGTCAGCTTTCCGCTGGCCAGCCACCAAACGGCCAAGGAACCGAGCATGATCAACGCCGCACCGATCCAAAACGCATTGGCGATCAGGGGTGCCAATTTCTCTTTCAATTGGTTCATATCAGATTTCGGATCGTGGAAGGATTATGGGTTGGTGGCGACGGTGTCGGGAGCGGCGGCAGTCGTTTCGTCAGTGGTTTCGTCAGTGGTTTCGCCATTTTCTGCGGCGGCCTTTTCTGCGGCTTCCTTTTCGGCGCGTGCCTTCAGTCGATCCGACAGCGTGTTTTCTTGCCAGATCACTTGGATGACAAAATCGAGTCGGCTCACGGTGAGGACGGGAGCCTCGATGATAGTGCCATCGGGAAGCTTACTGCCGACCGTCAATTTTAACGGCACCGTCGAGGTCTCGTCCGCCTGAGCCTTGGCGATTGCCATCGCGATCGCTTCGGCATCGTAGTCGGGGTTGGGGATTACCGTTTCCACCGGCTTTTGTTCGTTCAGCACCAGCGGATACGTCAAGCCGACTTCCTGGGGTGTAAACCTCATCATCACGCCATTGGCATCGGGCAAATCGATCATTTTTTCACGCAGATTGGTGATCAACGAATTGCGAACGTGGTTCATCCCCTCGAACCCCATGCGGTCGGGGCTGTTGTAGTAATGGTATCCGCGGAGTTCAAAGACCCAACCTTTGCCCGTTGGTCCGACGTCGGCAGTGACTGTTTCGAGGTCAAATTTTCGCTTGGTGATTTTCGCCCAGTCGCGATATTCCGCGACCCACCGTTCTTTCACTTCTTCAGTAAAATACTCGGTTAAGTCTTCGAACTTTTGGGATTCGACGGACACAATATGAAGATCGGTTCGATCTTCGAAAGGGACGTCCCTGGGGCTTGGTGCCTTGCCATCGGGATACATCGTTCGTGGCACTGCGGCGTTGAGCGCGCGGATGATTTCGAGCCAAAACAAACGCCGTTCGGCGGTGATCGAAACTTCTTTTCCGACTACGTCGAGATAGGAGAGCTTGCTGTTGAGGGTTTCGTCCTCGGTGAACTGCTGGGTGCTGTAGCTGTTCATTTGGTCGACCGCGGCGGCGGCGGTGTTCCAAATGTCCGGATGCGTCTTCGCCCAGCTCCGTTCGGTAAACGCGTAATGTCCAACCAAGCCGGCCATCAGGGTCGCACAGGCGGCGAGTGTCCATGGCTTCTTGGCCCGAATGATTCGCTGGACAACGATTTCGCGGGGCACCAGCGACGCATGGATTTGGCTCTTGCCCAAACCCTGTAAGCACAATCCGTAGCAGACCGCAAATGTTGGCGCGTTGTCTCGGAACGTGGGGATCGACAGCACGTCGTCGCCGGCCAGCCGATTGAACCGGTCGAGCACGTGGACTTCGAAACCGAGATTTTTACCCAGGTAAGCGGCCAAGCCCGGCATCTTGACGGTGTTGCCGGTGACGAGCAGTTCGGTGATCTCGGCTTTGCGGTTTTGGCTGCGGAAAAACCCGATCGATCGCTGGATTTCGGTGACCATGTCGTTGAAGACGGGCCGCATGGTTTGGAAAATCAGCTTTGGATCGACGGCCTCGCGAGCGTTTCGTTTCAGGTGCTCCGCTTTCGCGAACGTCAGCTTGAGGTCTTTGGTCAATTGGCGGGTGAAGTGATTACCGCCGATCGGCATGCTGCGTTGCCAAATGCGGAATCCGTTGGTCACGATCAGGTCAGACGAATCGGTGCCGATCGAGAGGATAACGCTGGACGGCGGCGGGCTGTCCGGGTTGTACGTTTCGTTGTCGACCCGTTCGTGAAGGCGGTCGTAGGCGATCATGTTGTAGATCGCGATCGGTGCCAACTGGATCGTGTCGACCTCGATCTTGGCGGCGTCCAGCGGTGCGAGTTGGCGGTACACCATTTCGCGTTTCATCGCGAACAAACCGACTTCGCTTTCGATCGCTAGGTCATTTTCGATCGTACTGCCGGGCATCATTTGGTAGTCCCAAACGACGTCATTAAGATCAAACGGAATCTGCTGGCGAGCCTCGTAGCGAACGATATCGGCGATCTTGCGAACTTCCACCGGTGGCGGTTTGAAAAATTTCGCCAGGCCGCTTTGGCCCGGAACGCTCATACAAACCTTATAAGCGTCCGAATCGTTACGTTCGAGAAACTTCTGTAACGCCTCGCCGATCAGCTCTTCCGGGTCCGCTTCGGGTTGGCTGAGGATCTTGGGATATTCGATGTAATCGAACGCTTCGGCAACGATTTCGTCGCCGACCATCTTGCAACGCAGCGCTTTAAGCGCCGACATGCCAATTTCGATTCCCCAAACGCCGTTACTAGAAGCCATTGCTGTGTTGATCCGAAGTGTACTGACCGCGATGCCAAAGCGTGATAAGTTTCGCGACCGGCGTCGTGACTAGACTGGTGACGCCGTGTAATTTCATTCGATCTGAACGCAGTCGTTTGCTGCGACGTGTCACCGCCGCTGCCCACAATCCGCGTCCGATCTGCCTCCAGTTTATCGCGGGCGTTGCCCCGCCGTCAAACTTTTATCAATCCATGACGCATTTATCGCCACAAAACATTCCGGCACGCTTGAGCATTCCGCAATCCCTGACGCTGATCCCCTGCGGCACCCTGGAGGATTTCCCGTCGCTGCTGGAGGATACCGAGGCCCGCTCGCTGCTGGCAGCCTGGACCGCCCCATGGCACCCGGTGCTGATCGCCGCGGCGGGAAAAATGCCCATTTGGGCACGTGCCGATACGATCCCAAGTACGCTCGACGACCGTCTCGTGTTCGTTCCCACGCCGTCGGAAAAGAAGCTGCCTTCGGCATTCGAATCCGCTTTTACCGCGGCAAAACACTGTCTCGTCATTCGCGGAACCCGCCGAGCCGACTTGCTGCGGGATTGCCAAGCGGGCTTGTCGACCATCCTTGAATCACCCGCTGGCGAGTCGTCGGCGAGCAATCAACCGGCCGACGAATCGATCGACCTGGTGACCGACCTCAGCGTCGCCACCGATTCACGGATCATCTCGGCCGACGACTTTTTTGCCCTCGCGTACGCTTGGTTGCAGGTCCAAATGATGACGCGGCGTCTGCGGTACACGAGCAACCTGGACGAATTGTATTTTGCGGGCCGGGTCGTCGACGCGGCGACGCAAATGGTCGCCGGCAATGGAGCCGACACCGCGGCGGCGCTGCACGACGCGTTCGATGCCCTTGCCCAGGAGCGTGATCACTACTTCTCCAACGATCCCCACCTTGTCGACCTGACGTTGTTGGCACCGACCACGCTCGGCCAATCGCTTCTCGGATGGCTCGACGAAGCTCGTTTGGCGAACCAGCCGCCCATCAATTTTCTGATTGACGCACCGCTGGCAACGACGATCGCCGCATCCGCCGACATACCCGCGGTGTCGCTGCGCCAAGCCATCGACGACGAGACCGTGGGCGTTGCCGGCGGCGGATTGGACACGGCTAATGACGGCGAATCGCGCGATTGCAGTGTTCACCATCAAACCGCCAGCGGCATTCGCCGCGCGGTCGCAAACGCGAAGGCGACAACCGACGCGGCACTGGGCAGACGGTGTGACGTGTTCGCCCAATCGTCCGGTGCGACTCCCGGCGACATCGGCAAGGTCATTGCGACGGCGGGTTATATTGGCGCGATCACCACCGATTTCGCGTCCGGTGACGGATGGTCGACGGAAGCAAAATTAAGCTGGGCGTCGGACCCGTCAAAGCTGGACGTGATGTCGTGCAAGCCGATCGATGGTGCACGCAGCGATTCGTTCCTGTCGCTCGGCGTTCGTCTGGGCCAAGCGATCGACGGCGGCGAAGTCTCCACGGCACTCATCGTTCATTGGCCGGGATTAATTTCGGATGCCTATCGCGACCTGCGCCGAGCCGCGTCCTGGGGTTTGGCGTTGGGGCGATTTTGGAAGATAGACGAATACTTCCGCGACGGCCAACATCCGTTTCATCATTACCGTGGTCGCGCCGACGAGGGCGCGGCAAATTGGCTTGACCGAGCGAATACTGGCGGCACGGAAAATCCATTGTCATTGGCGGCCAAGCGATTCACCGCGATGATTCAAGACGAAACCGCGGCGACGATCAACACGCTCGCACAATTGGTCCAGCCATCGAACCGGACGAAGGACACCCAGGGCGGTTCCCCTGCGGATGCCGCGATCGAGTTGGGTGCCCGCATGGCGCTCGCCCCAAGAGAAGATCCCAAGAAACCGTCGTCAACGCTGGTCATCAATCCTCACTCGTCGCCGGTGCGAACGGACATCACGACGGACCTGCCGCCCAAAGCATCGGCGGAGGTTTTTGGTGCGTCACGCAACGCTGATGGTCGCTACGATGTCACGGTCGATACCCCGGCGCACGGATTTGTTATCGTCGAACCATCGGACACCGGTCTAACGCGCCGGTGGTTCTCGCGTGCCAAACGCATCGCGTCGTCGGGGGCGCTAGAAAACGAATTCATGAAGGTCGAATTGGCGCCGACGTCTGGCGGGATCAAGGGCGTTTACAGTGGCGGTGGACGTGGGAATCGGTACGCGATGCGATTGGTG
>Ga0105045_10000473_pt1 | contig 29128 bp, 24 predicted proteins | sample MAT02_FD_78089 | JGI IMG/M metagenome (GOLD analysis project Ga0105045, IMG submission 78089) | Freshwater microbial communities from Lake Fryxell liftoff mats and glacier meltwater in Antarctica - MAT-02 (megahit assembly) | ecosystem: Environmental > Aquatic > Freshwater > Ice > Liftoff... | reverse complement strand
GCTACTCGATGACAATGCACGGTGCCACCGGCACCACGCAGGCCATGATCCGAGTCAGTCACACCCCCTGGCGACGCGACGCTGGTGCCGACTGGGCGGGCCACGCGCAGAGGCCGTCACCTCCGTCGCCACACCGGGACTCTCGGCAGGGGAGACAACTGCATCGCGGCCGCCGGTGGAGCGTACCCGGCGTCACGCGGACGACCATTCCTGCACCAGCCGTCCACACGAGACCAGCGCGGGAGATCGCAATCGGCCGCGCTTCACGCGCGGTAGCCACGCAGACAGAGAGGCGGCGTGTCAGATAGTCCCGGAGGAATGGAGGAGTTCGGGTTCACCGCGGACGACCTCGAGTGGTTGCATCAACGCATGGCGCACCATAGGGGCAACTCGGCACAGAGCATCGACGAGTACGTCCGCGTGCAGTGCATTCGGCTCGCCGCGACCGTGATGCGTCGGCGCCGCGTTTACCTCGACACCTGCTATTGGATCCGTCTCCGGGATGCCGACATGGGTCGCAACGTCGCCGCCGGGGACCAGCGGTTGCTCGCGGCACTGCGATCCCACGTGCGCGATGGTCGCCTGCTGTGCCCGATTAGCGACGCCACGTTCTATGAGGTGCACAAGCAGTCCGACGACTCGACGCGCGGGGCGACAGCCGAACTCATCGACGAGCTCAGCACCGGCGTTGCGATCCGGACACAACGGGACCGCATGGCGACCGAACTCGCCCGCATGTTGCACCGACGTGCCGGCCTCGACACGCTCGACTCCTCCCTCCTCGCCTGGGTTCCGGTCAGCACCGTGCTCGGCGAGCAGCATCCAGTCACCGCCGCCTTCCCGGACGACGTGCAGCGCGCATTGCAGAAAGGCTTCTACGACCTGATGTCTCGCATCCGGCTGTCGGACATGACGCGCCTGACCGGCAAGATGCCGCGCGATGAACAGCTCTCTGACCGAGTCGCGCGAGACCTTCATGCAGCGAATCAGCAGCATGCCGGTGAGCACGCTACGTTCGAGGGACTCCGCTTGGCAGAGCTTGACGGCGGCATGGACCTCTTCGTCGATGATGCGATGTCGATGCTGCGCGTGATTGCCACACGCTCGGAGGGGCGCATGCCGTTGCTCAGCGATGACCGCCACTCGGCCGATCTTGTCACTCGCATTCTCCGGGCCCTTGGCCGGACCGAGGAATTCCCGCACGACTGTCCGTCACTCTATGTCCACGCGACCTGTTACGCCGCTGTTCGTTGGGATCAACGTCGCGTGTTTCGAGTCAACGACATGATGGACTTCAACCATGCTAGCGCCGCTCTGCCATACTGCGATGGATTCTTCACCGAGTCCTCACTCCGCGCGCTGATTCATCAACGGCACACGAAGCTGTCCGAGCTCTTCTCGTGCGCGGTGATCTCTGAAGCGACGAAGGCGCTGGAATGGGTTGAGTCGATGCCAGCGGCGGAGTAGTCAGTCCTGCCCGTCGGCGAAGGCGGCGCGATGTGCACGCCATGCCTCGAACTCGCTCCGCCGCAGTCTTGAGCGCATCGCCGTCGCCTCGTTGAGATTGACGAGCATGCCCATGGCTTGTGCGACAAAGTCGTCAGCATGATCAGTCGCCACCGCATGCTCGTTGGCCCATGCATCAAGCCATTTGGTCGATGGCACCACGAGACCACGCACGACGTCCTGTATCACGGTCTCCAGCACCTCGCGGTAGCGAAGTCGGATCGGATCAGGCTGCGCCGTGGCGTCCCGCACCACGCGGTACTGCGCGCAGGATCGGGCGTATGCCCACATGAAGACGTCGCGCAGGAGTTCGACGCGCCGAAGTTCGTACACCGCCAACGTGCCGTCGATGTACGCGCGGACAGGCACGTCGATGAATGACAACGGCACGAGGTTCGCGCGGATCAGCGGGATGTTGGCGGCCAGGCGCGAGGTCCGCTTGTTCACGTCGGCGAAGGGCTGCAGGTACGGCAGGTGCACCATCGCGAAAAACGCCTGCTCGAACGGGTCCGGGATGGCGGAGGCCTTCTGCAGGAGGAGCGCGAAGACCTCCGTGATCACGTGCGGGATTGATGTCGGTACGTACACCGTCCCGCCGATGCGCACCTCGCGATCTCGCTCTCGCCCTTCGTCCGCGGGATCACCAAGCAGGTTTTCCGACAGTGCCGCATGGATCGCGCGCACCGCGGATGGTGTGAAGTCGATGTCGTCGATGTTGTCGACCAGCAACTCGATGGCGCGCTTGTGATTCAGAATCATCTGCGCCTCCTCCGCGTCCTTGCCCTCGGCTCGCTGACCGAACTCGATCAACACTTGGGTGTCGAGTCGCGAGTACGTGTTCCCCTCCAGATGACTGGAGGCCCACGCCAGATCCACGAGGAGTCGGTTCAGGATCGTGCGGGCGTACGTGCCCGCCGGGCGTTCCGGATCGGGCGTGCGTCCGAGGGTGTGCAGCTCCGCGCGCATGGCTTCAGTTAGGAGCCAGTCGACCCCGGGCCGGTACGACTCGAGCCATGCCCGGTCGTATCCGACCGGCTGGCGCTCCATGATGGGACGTCGAATCAGGTCCCGGACGGCGCTCCCTTCCGGTGTCAGCGGGACGTACGGCTCGGCGGCGGACTTGGTCACGCTTTCGCGCGCTGGGTCAGGCGCCTGCGTCTTGAGGGCAGGCGACCTGAGTCGGTACCGGGTCGACGGCCCCTGCCCCACAGGTTCGACGCTCCCCGCCGCAACCAGTGCGTGAAGACGTCGGACGAGGGTCCGCGTCGGAAGCCGAGCGCCACCGTGGCGCGTATAGGCGTCGCCGAGCCCTTCCCGCGCGATACCCTGCCCTCCCGGCGGCGCCTTCGCCAACAGGTCGAGAAGGAGCGCTTGCTGGGCGCGGATCGTCGCATCAGTGGGTCGTGCCATGGCTCGCTCCGGCAGATGGGCGGCGCGTCTGTTTTGTCCTCGGCTCGCGCACAGCGAATGGTATCGCGCCATCTTTGTGGCGCGATACGTCTTCGAGCCACATTATATGACTCGATTCAACATCGCGCCACTATTTTGAACAGAAAGGTCGATCACGTCGAATTGGTGGCGCGATACGGGATTACGCCTAAAACTGGCGGGACGCATGCGTCTGAGGGTGGCCTTCCGGAGCGTACGGAGCGGTCGCGCTGCTGTCCCTCCGGCCACCTACGATGGCCGCCCGCAAGGGAACGCTGAACATACTGATCTGCTGGATCGCGGGCGCGCCACGCCGACACAGACACCCGAGCGACGCCGCGCAGTGGAGGACCAGCCTACCTTTCACGGCACGGCGGTATTGGTGACACTCTGCATCCCGAGGTCCAGTGCAGCGAATCAACGCGGTTCTGCGCGACACTCTGGCGCAGTTGCACGGCGCCGACGACCGCGCCATGCCCCCGCACTATGCGCCGCCGTATGACAGCCCACTCGAGGACGCCTTCGCCCGAGCAGCCCAGCACCATTGGCGACCGGATGTGCGGGTGGCCACGCAGGTCGACGTCGCGACCCGCCTGGGTCGTTTCCGGCCCGACTTTGTGGTGACGGCGGCCGACGGGTGGCGCATCGGCGTGGAGTGCGACGGCGCGGCCTTCCATGACACGTTCCGCGATGCCTTTCGTGATGCAGCGATCCTCGGCAGCGGCGCGGTTGATAGCATCGTGCGCATCCGTGGCACTGACCTCGTCACCCGGCCATCGGACATCCTGTACGCCTTTGGCATGGCGTTCCCGCGCACCTTCTCGGCGCGTGGGCACGAGCTGGCGCGACGGACAGCGTCGCGACCTGCGTGGGAGCAGGTGCCAGCAGGCTGGGGACGGCTGACGATCCGTTATCCCGATCTCCGCGCCGCATACGATGCGGATCACGAGCCCGTCGAGGACCCCTCGGATGTCGTCGTCCCCACCGACCGTGGCGGCGAGGCCGAGCTACTGCATCGCGGTAGGGGACAGGGCGCGCTCACCGGGTGGCAGCGCCGTTACACCCGCATCCTCGCGCATCCGGAGCGGAGCATCGACGATTGGACGAGGCTCAGCATCGCGGAGCGCCAGCGAGCCTGGCCGTCGCGGAATCCCGTCCGTTGATGCACACGGAGAACCTGTGCCGTCGGCCAGGCGACAACGGGGTACACATACTGCGGAGTGGCAATCAGTGACGGACCGTGAGGACGACGAGGAAAGCACGACGAACAGCGACGCCGCGGCCGTGCCGATCTGGCTCACCGCGACGCTCGATGATGCGCGTGCGGCGGACTTCGAGTCACCAATCCTGACGTCACCCACAGCCGACTGCGCGACGCTCAACGCGACGTACAACGAAGCGTTGAATGCTCTTGATGCCCAGGGCGAACACGACCCGTCGCCGTCCACGCGCGTGTTCCATTTCCTGGCTGCGCTCACGAGTATGCACTTCAGGCCGGACCAGCCCCACGAGCCTTATGGCCCGCTCATGCAATGGGCGGACGGCCGCCGGACTGCGATCCCGTCGGATTTCAGAGGGCATGGCGACGTCCTCGAGGAGCTCGCTGCGCGCACGTCGCAGCCGGTGCTCCGTGCCCGATTGTGCGACTTGTGCTGGCTGTTAGACCGAAAGCGTGGCAAGATGGCCTTGGCCGCCGTGCAGGCGTATACAGAGGTCGTCGAGAAGAGCGAGCGTTCTGAGATCACGTATCGATTCGCGGCCGAGCCTGGCGCACTGCAGTACGAGGCGTCGAGCTACCTGCGACGAGCCTTGCAGCTTGGTCGCGCGGTCGGATGGAACAAGCCTCCAGTCCTAACCGCGAGGGCGGCGGTCGTCAGGCTGCGCGAAGGCTCGCTTACAGCGAAACAACATGCGGCCGTGCGCTGGTTCTGTTCACTCGACCTCGACTTCACCGTTTCGGATCCCGCCGTGATCGGTGACGGCGTGACCTCCATGCTGGCGACCGAGAGCGAGGCATCGAACCCGCTTCGAGATTTCGATCTGTGGCAGGTCGCTGCGCGTGCCTATCGCCAGGCAAAGGACGAGGCGAACATGCACCGCGCGAATAGCGAGGCTGCGGAGTGCCTCGTCACGCACGCGACGGCACAGGACGGATCGGCAATGCTCCACGCGCACTTCCTGAGCAATGCGATTGCAGCACTCCATGGCACCCCTGGCAAAAAGGACCGCCGAACAGAACTGCGTCACAAGCTGATCGATGTCCAAACCGGCGTGCCGGATGAAATGGAGGTCTTCTCCGAAACCATCGACCTGAAAGAGACCGCCGAGGAGGTGCAGCGAATCGTTGGTGAGGCCGATCTTCTCGACATGCTCTTCCTTGTCGCGCGCCTGAGCCGCTCGCCTGAACAGGCCGAGCTCGAGGCGGAAGCAAGGCGGATGATCGCCGAGCACCCGCTTCTGTCCGTATTCGGCGGCGCGCATCTCGACCGTCACGGAAAGGTGCTGTCGCGCACAGGCGCTGCGGGGTTGCGTGACAACGCCGACGACTCCGCAGTGCAGGACCACATCGCACAGGCAGAACGCTTGCGGCGACAGGTCTTCATCCATGGCAGGATCGAGCCAGCATTGCAGATGGTGCGCGGCAGGTATCACGTATCGGATGAAACGTTTGTCGCGCTCCTTCAGCATAGCGCTGCAGTGCCGCACGATCTTCTTGCCACCATCGCACGAGGCTTCGCCTGCTTCGTCCAGGGTGACCTAGTCAGCGCCACGTACATCCTGACGCCACTCCTCGAGGCGATGCTGCGCTACATCCTGAGGAACCGCGGACACGACGTGACAATTTTTGACGACGCGACAGAGACGCAGCAGGATCGGACGATTTCATCCCTGTTCGAGCAGATGCGCCCCGAGCTCGTCGCCGTCCTGACCGCCGACATCACCGCGGACTTGGAGCGCGTCTTCCTCACGAAACCAGGTCCGAGCCTTCGTCACGCTGTGGCACATGGGTTGTTGCACGATGGCGATCCATACGGCAGCGACGCAATGTACGGCTGTTGGTTGATCTACCGTCTCTGCCTGCTGCCACTGTTCGCGCAGACCGCGGCGGTGCGGTCGAGTCTCGGAGGTACACTGTAGGTTCGCAACAGACGCGTGGCACCTTGCGCAGCGTGCACGCCCGTCCACCGTGCCGCGCCACGCCAAAGGGCGGGGCAACTCTCGTCATGCCAGTCCGCGAACGAGAGTACAAGCACATCGCCAGCACAACATATCCCAAGAGCGCGAAGAGCCGCGCAGCGAGCCGTGCCGGCGATGTACCCATCGGCACGACGAGCGCTCACTAGTCCGCTGGGGGCCTCCTCAGCTCCATCAGCCAGATGCACTGCTCGCCGCCGCTAATCGCGCAGTCACTCGCCTTGACGGGGCGCCACTGTGATGAGCGGGTCACCGAACAGCGTCATGGCCAGATAGTGCCGCGGGTTGTCGCCGAGCACCTTTCGCACCGCGGCGTTCGCAACGAAGCAGGCATCGATCACCGGAAGTCCTTCATTCCATGCGGTCAAGAACACTGGAAGCCAGTGTGGCGGCACGCTTGTCTCCAACGGCCACGGCGGTGCGATCACCGCCCGGCATCCTTTTGCGAGCAGCTGGTTCACCAAGCTGAGCGTCGCGCTCGCTTCTGGATGTACGTCCATGCGACCGCCGGAACACACGAACAGCACGACGACACCAACACCCCCCAGCGCCCGCGCAAGAGACGACGACCCAAGCGCCACCGCGGTGTCATCCTGAACACCGAGGAAGTACAGGTTGTCCATCGCGACTCCCCCATGCGCCGCGACGACCACCAGCTCGCACCCTGCAAGGTCGGCCGGAGGACGCTCGGTATGCACTGTCGCGACATTGTGGGTCCCAAGATCGGCGTGCAGTCGGTCCGCCAAGGTCGCCAGCGGCGAAGGTCCCCCCTCTGGCTTCGCAGTCGGAATCCACGCCACGCGGCGCCCATTGGATGCGAACGGCACCGACTGCGCTGCAACCAGCCACGTCAGGGACGGTGCCAACGCGAGCGCGTGATTTGTGCCGGCCAGCTCCTCCCCGACGTTCAGCAGATTCGGAGGCAATGCCTGCAGCCATGTCGACGCCACAATCACGGCCCGGGGTGGGATCGTCGAGACGCCGAGACCCATTGTACTGGTGAAAAAGACATGCGCGTCCGCTGCGGCGTAGGCATACGGAAAGTCGCGACGCCACTCGTTGAGCTTCGATCCCTGAAAGACCTCGGTCGGTTCGCGCACGCATTCGTGCACCACACCGTCTGCGATCTCGAGGCGTGTGATTGCGCCGCCACCCATGCCAAGGAGAACCACGGCAAGTCCACGCGCGGACATGCCGATTGCGGCTTCGAGGGGGCCGGCCCCATGGAGGAGCAGATGGGCATCCGCTCCACGCTCATCCGGTCTCGAAATCGTGTGGTCTGCAGTAGCCTCCGTCGCATACGCCACGATCACCGGCTCGTGGACGGTATCGCGCTCGAACAAATGATGTGCAAGACTGGCGGTGAACTTCAAATCAAAGCCCAAATCTTCGACATCGCGCGCATCGAAGGCACGACGCGTCACCGCCACGATGCGATCAATCGGCGGCGACTGCATGCCCGCGAGCTCGATGCGCTCGCGCAATATGGGGCTGACAGTCGGCAGTGCGTCACGAAGTGTTGTCCGTACTTCTTCTGGGACAGGCACTGCGTTGACTTCGCAGAGATGAACGGCCTCAGCAAGCAATGCCGCCATCGGTGCAATCTCGTCCTCAGAGGCCATGACCGCTCTGGTGTGTGCGACGACATCGGCGAGAAATTGCTCAACCGCACTGCTGGCAGTGCTTGACGAATGAGCGAGGCTCGCGAGTCGGACTTGCAGCTGCATCGCGTCAAGGCGAAGCATTCCATGCTCGGCGCCACGAATGTGGTCGAGCGCTTCACGTGCGCGATCCAAGAACGGCTGAGCAAGATCTGCCAGCCCGACGCTGCGGAAGATCCGGAACAACAAGGTTGTTTCGTACCATGTCTGCTCCGACGTGACACAGTCGTCTGCCGCGAGAGCGGCCGCCGCGGCGATCATGGCCTCGGTGCGCTTGCCCAAACGTGCAGAGACGTCCGCGTATACAAACCAAGCCAACCGGCGTCGCCGCGGGTCGCGACCGGCCGTGTGCAGGACGTGCTGTGTGAGGTCACGGGCAAGCTGCGCATGCCCAACCACTGCGAGTCGCGTGCCGGCCGTTCGGACGAGCTCCAAATCAGCATCGGGGTCCGACCCGAGCGGTACCATCGCGACCCCGAGTGTGAGGGAGAGGCGTGCGGAACGCTCGTCATCCGCGTCAACGATGTGTTCACACTGGTGCGACAGCAGCTTCGTCAGCGCTTTGATCGTCTCGTCTGCGGAGGCATCGAGCAGCGCTGCCGGGAATTGTCGTTCGCCGATGATGACAGTGCGCTCTTGCGCCAGCCACTCCAGACCGCGTGCCATCACAGGCATGAGCGCTTCAGGGCTCACGTGCGAATCGCTCGACCCTGCAGGAATGCCGTGTCCTTCGACAACACGAACCGGGCGATTGGCGATGGCAAGGATACACCACGCCATCACCACCGTCGCCGTGGTAGCGAGCACCTGCGGCTGAAGCACGCGGCTCAGACGCAGTTGCAGCTTGAATGCGTTCGGTTCCAGTGCGAGGCGCTGGATGGCGTGCCACACGATGATGCGCACCGCCTCGTCGTCGATAGCGGCATCCCTAGCCAGCCGGCCTCTCTCCAGCGTGTAGAGCGCCGCGATGCAAGTCTCGGTCGATGGCGGCGGAGCGTCTGCGGCGGTCGGGACCAAAAGCGCAATCGCTGCCAGACGATTGCCCGCGCGCTCCAGTAGCCGAGCGGCCACCCGACGCATTTCATCGATGCGTTCCGGGTACAGCGCAGAAACCGCCGCGATGAGTGAGTCCGCGTCGATTCGGTCGTCGGGCTGCAGGTGATCGGCAACCAACTCCCAGAGCGAGGCCGCCTCACTTGCATCGGGATTGTTGCAGGCGCGCAGCACGGCAGCGGCATCACGATATCGTCGTGCGGCCAAAAGCGCCTCGACCTCCTCGTCGACGCGGCGCCCGCGCAGCAAGTGTGACGTCGGGTGCAACAAGCCGAGTCGCGCTTCAACGGCAGCGAGGGTGGCTCGATGTCCCGTCTCTTCCGCGACGGCCAGGGCGAGTTCGAGCAGCTCTCGCTGCACGACGCTGGGGACGGTGTCCGTGAGCAGCCGGACCGCGCTCGCCTCCTCGCCCAACTGTGCTGCGTACCGTGCGAGCTGAAGGATCTGCCCGTTGGTCAAATCGGCAGGGTCAGACACGAGCTTCATGACCTGACCAACAGCCTCAACTTCAAACCCGGCAGCCGCGAACAAACGAACGCGCAAGAGCGCGGCGACCCCGGGGCTCTCCTCGGCGATTGTGTCGATTTCGGCGAGTGCGGCACCAAGTTCGCCCTTCGTTGACATGGCATCCCACCGCGCGAGCATGGTGCCGGTCACAACCGGCGGCTCTGGAGCTTCTGGCGCAAAAACGCCGCAGGCATCGAATGCCATGAGCATGTCACGCGCAACGCCGGATTGCGGTAAGTCCAGTCCTGCGTCGATGAACAGATATGCGTGACCGTCCGTGGCCGGTGGGAGTACCTCCGCCAGCACATGCCGTACATGAGGTGCCCACACCTCAGCCTCCGTGTCCGCACGCTCAGCACGAGCCGGCACAGCCGCGCCGCGATATTCCGCACCGCGTGTGACAACAAGAGCTGCGTCGACCGGCAGGTCACGCAGAATGTCCAGCAACTTTTGGGCATCAAGTGTTGACGTGCGGTGGACAACGAGTCGGCTCATCGCGCCTTCCACGTAAGCTGCGGCGCGAGGCTCGTCAGCGCCTTCGCCGAGTGTACGGAACATGCCCGCGCGCACCTGAGTGAGGACAGCGGTCTCGTCCTCATCCGGTGCGACGGTGATCACGACACTTCCAATCGCGGGTGTCCCATCGTCCTTCCGCCCCGAGAGCAGCAGCAGTGCGATTGTACCTGCTCGCTCGTGTGCGTCACCCGAACGGCCAGCCAGCAGGTCCGCATGTCCCGCTGAAGCACCGACCCGCGTGTAGTGCGCGACCAGCTCGTCGCGGAATACTGTGAAGGCATCCGGTGCGGTGGTGGGTGGAGTGGTCTCGCTTGGCATCCGTCACGGGCGTGGTGAGAGGGGAGCGCTGCGGAGCGCAAAACATTGGAACGGCCTCAATATCGCCCGGTCACCCGCCCATGAGCGGCCGGCCATCCTGACTGGGAGCTTGCGCCACAACGAGGGCGCCCCCGCTAATGGCGACTGAGGCTGTTGCCACCTCGCGGCGGCGCATTCAGCGCCGTCCATCGCCGACCTCCAGCACTCATCGCTCATGCGTCCGACTCCCGCCGTCGCCGTATCGCTCACGCTCGCCCTCACCGTTGGCGCGTGCGCGTCAACCTCCACCACCGTGCCGCTCAAGGCCCCATCTTCTGCTCCGCGCACAGCGCGGTTCGACTACACACCTTCTGCGTGCGCCGCCCCCGCATCCCTGAAGCTGACCCTCGCCATCGTCGCGCCGGCGTGGCAGCAGCCGACTTCGGCGGACGGCGCCAATCTCAACACGTCCCTCGGTAACAGGACAGGTGTGAACGACGTGCAGACGCGCTTCAAGACGGCGCTGCGCGACGACTTCCTGGAACTCGTCACCTGTCGTGGCGCCGTCACGCGCGGGCCGTTCCCCAACTTCGACGCGATGATGTTCCCCGACCGAGACGCGTCCGACCTGCTGCTCGAGCCTATTATCGAGTCCACCATCGGCCTGATCGAGGCCACTCGCGTGGCCCGCTGCAAGGGCTTCTTGGGTAAGGCAGGGTGCAGCATTGACGCCGTCAGCGGAAGCACACCGACGTCGTACAGCATCACCGGCACGATCCAGCTGGGTGGCCGCATCATGCTGACTCTTCGGGAGCCGCTCACGAGCACGCGCATGTGGACAAAGAGCATCGAGATGCCAGCTGAACGCGTGCGCTTCACCGGCGAAACAGTGTTCTCGGCAGTGTCCGGGACGACACCGGACCTGTGGGCCGACCGCGGTGTGCAGACCGTCCTCGCCCCCGCGCTCGAGGAGGCATACGCCGCCGTCCTCAAGGCAGCAGATGGCTACCTCAATCCTCGCGAATTGCAGCTGGTCGCCGCGCAGGCCGCCGAGGTGCGGCGTAAAGCGTCCATCAGCATCCCACGCTGAATGGTGGTGGTGCTGGCGCAGCACGCACAAGGCGCTCTGCGAACCGCGGTCGCCTGACGGCGACTACAGCGCGCCCCCGAAACAGTCGTCGCAGCCTAAACGGCGCCGTCCCCACTCCCGCGGGGCGGCGCCGTCTCGTGTCCGGTACCTCATATGCGCCCGCCTTGGATCCGCTCCTTTCCCTACCGCAGCGCTCTCGCCCTCGCCGCCGCAGTTCTCGTCCGCTGCACCCCAGACGTCGCGCAGTGCATCGCCCTGCCTGGTTCGTCGATCTACGTCACACCGCCCATGACCGTGCCACCACCGCACGGCGCCGTGCACGCCACGCTGGCTGTGGCGCTCCAGGGCCGCGCGGCCCTACTCGCACTCGCCGCACGGCTGCGCGGACTTGCGCCAACCGCGTTCCCGTGAGATTCGCTTTGGTCAGCGACTGCGCCGGCTGGATACAGACCACGGATCCCAGCCGGCCGGTGCGCTCAGCGCCGTGTTGGAGGTCGAAGACACCTGCCTCGCGCTGGCGCTTACGGTCGAACCGGTGCGGAGATCGGCAGCGTCACGCGCCCTGCATAGTCCGCCGCAATCGCGACGACGGTTCCACCGACTGCCGGCGTTCCGTCGGACGGCATGAGTGCGGCGGCAAATCCCTGCATGTCGGTGCCGGGCAACACCCAACTTCCACTTCGCATGCCTGAGTCCCCGGCGCGAGGCTCGGCAGCCTTCAAGTACCGCGCCGAACTCCCATCTGGCGGCAGCCACGCCAGCAGCGGGACGTTGGCGTATGCCACGGTCCACGGAAGTCGCTCGGTAAAGGCGGGGACTCGCACGTACGACACGCTGGTCGCGAAACGCCCATCGGACGTCGCTGGCTCGAGACGCAGGCGAACGCCTTCATGTGCCACCGTCCCGCCATCGTGTGACGCGAAGGCTCCACGCCGATGCATCGCAAGCCGGTCTATTTCCATGGCGAGCGAAACACGCACCAAGTTGCCTTCCACGCGGCCGAGCGTGGCGCTGTCGAGGGGGAAACGGAACTGGAGCACGCGCTGCGCGGTACCGCGTCCCCATGCAGCGAGGCTCTCGTCTGGCTGGAGCAGTTTCGCCGTCCGTCGCACAGGGACGCCGCGACGCCAGAGATCGATGATGCTGCCATCGCCCAAGTGCAAACGCCACGACGTCGTTGCGGCAACGACGATGGACGAATCCGGGTAGGTCACCGGCACGTCGACGAGCACGGCGCGCTGATCGACACGCGCGATGACACCACTGGTATCAATGTGCAGCGCGGTGTCCCGCTGCAGCGTGCGGCCGTCGACTGGACGCGCCATGCTGTCGCGCGGCGTGACGAGGACGCACGCCGCAATCACAAGGAGGGCGGCCGTGCGGGCGCGGGCAGGCGTGCCGGTGAAATGCGCCCGATAGGTCCACGCCATGACGCCGACGCCGACGGCGGCGAGCAGCACTGCTCCCGAGACACGGCTCAGAGGCCACATTGCCATGGCGCCCGCGTGATCCGCGGCGATGGTACTAAGCAGGAACGCGATGATCCCGAAGAGCGCACCGCCCGCGAGCACGCCTTTGGCATCACGAGCGCACGCGGCGAGCGCGGCGGCGAACACGAACCAGGCACCAGTCTCCAGCGCCGCGCGCGCCACCAGCACGAACAGCTGATGTGCCGTCAGGCCGTGGGAGCTCAGCACCAGCGCGTGGCTGGCGACCATGCAGGCGAGCAGAAGCATCGCCAGCAGGCCCTTGGCACTCGCCACGGCCGTGGGCCGCTGGCGATGTACGCCCCAGAATGTCGGCCCGCTCACGGCTGGATCCGCGGCGGCGGCGAGCGCGATGATGATGGCGGCCGTGATCGGCAACAGAATCGCGAAGGGGTACAGCGCGTCTCGCATCGTCTGTAGCATGCCAAGCCCACGCGTCGTCGAGACGGCCAGAAGCGTGGCCCACACCGCGAGTGGCCAGCGCAGGACGCGCACGTCCTTGGCGCAGATGCGAAGCATTTCGGATGGCAGTGTCATGCGGCTGGCTCCATGCGTGTTGGTGAATTGCTGGTGTGTCGGACGTACAGGTCGCGCAGGGTCGCCGCGCTCGGCGCGTGGCTGCGCAGTGCATCGAGGTCACCCGCCAGCCGCACGCGACCACCGTCGAGCACGAGGAGGTGATCCACGAGCAGCTCCATTTCGGCAAGATCATGCGACGCGATCACGGTCGTGCGGACCTCGTCGTGATCGACCGTGAGGAGTCCTCGGATCAACGCGTCCTTGGTCGCCACGTCCAAGCCGATGAATGGCTCGTCGAGCAGAAGGACTCGTGGCAGCGACGCCAGTGCGCAGAGGAGTTGCACCTTCATGTGCCCGCCGAATGACAGTGTGGCGATGGGCTGTCGCCCAGCCAGCGCGAACTGTTCGAGCAGCGCATCGGCGACCGCCATATCCCAGCGCGGATGCCACGGTGCCAGATAGCGCAGCAGGCCGGTAATCGTGAATCCAGACGGCGGAACGGCGCGTGACGACACGAGTGCGACGCCGGTGGGACGCGTCGACGTCGCGCCTGTCACGACGGCCCCCTGCACCCGGAGCGACCCGCTGCGCGGCGTGCGCAGTCCGGACAGGATTTCCAGTAGTGTCGATTTGCCTGCGCCGTTCGGCCCGATCAGCGCGCAGGTGGCGCCGTCGGGCACGGTCACCGTCACGTCGTCGAGAACATCGGTGCCGCGAACGAAGGCGAAGTGCAGATGCGATGCGTCAATGGCGAGGCTGCCGGGTGCCGCGTGTGATGAGGCGCTGCAGGGAACCATGTGCATAGTCGGGTTACGAGGCGGCACGGGTCGGGCCGAAGAGAGTGGACCATTTGGACTGCACGCCCTGCACGACCTCGGACTGGGTCAGTCCGAGTCGACGCGCTTCGACGACGAGCCGTTCGACGTCTTCGTCGAGGAGGCGTTGCCGCACCGCGGCCGGGGCGCGGGGTGCCTCGGTGACGACCGTGCCGACACCGGGCTTCATGCGGAGCAGGCCGTCACGCACCAGCTCAGCGACGACCTTGTGGGTCGTGTTCGTGTTGAGCCGCAGCGCTTGGCTGAGCTCCCGCACGCTGGGGAAAGGCGCCGCCGCGGGCAGGTCGCCGGCGAGGATGGCTCTGGTGGCGGCGAAGTAGACCTCGCGCCACGGCGGCTCGCCGGGGCGGAAGGTGACGGGGAAGGGCAGTGTGGTATCAGTCATCGGTGTCCCATGACGCGTGGGACACCGAGGGGTCACACTGCCGAGGCCATTCGCGTCACGGTGCAGACTCCAGTGCGGCATGACGGGTCGCGGGAGCGACTGAAGTCATTCAGCGCTCGTTGACGGCTGAACTGGCACTGTTCGCGCGAACCCCGCGTGACACGAACGGATTGGGTGCGCTCCAGCGGCGGCGACTGGACGACGTGCGTGCAATCATTCGCAACGACGCGACGCGTCTCGCGTTTGATCAGAGGCTACGGACGCTGTTGCGGACCATGAACACTTGGTAGGTCGACCGTCGCCGTCGACAGAATGGGCGCGCTGTGCCGTACAGGCGGGCCAGCAAGAAAGGGACGTGCCGGGAATTGCGCGCAAGATGTCCTTCATGTAACGTCACCCCGCGGATGCGCTATTGGTCACAGGTGTGATCCAACTGGCTCTAGTTCAGTATCCTGGGATTCCCGTTACATCGCGAGAGCTGCACCCAATGTCTTGGCCCGTACCGCTTCTAATGACCCGTCGCGCCGTCATGCGCGCGTTGGCCGTCGGCGTCGTCACGTCTGTACTCACACCGCGACGTGCGTTGGCTGGCGTCCCCGTGAAGCGGCTGCGGGTGTACAAGGACGCGACGTGCTCCTGCTGCGACCCGTGGGCGGAGCACGTGCGCGATGCGGGCTGGGGCGTCACCATGGTGACGGAGCCGAGCTTTGCCGCCATGCAGTATCGCAAGGACACACTCGGTGTGCCGGCCGCCGTGCGCTCGTGCCACACGGGTGTTCTGGACATCATGCCGACGCGAGGTGGGGCGGCTCGGCAATACGTGGTCGAGGGACATGTGCCGGCGGCGGCGCTTGAGCGACTCATCCTTGAGCGTCCGAATGTCGCTGGTTTAGCAGTACCCGCCATGCCCAGTGGCACGCCAGGCATGGAATTGGGACCGGGCGTCCCCGATGCGCCTCCGTTCACGGTGCAGGCCTTCGATGTCGACGGGACCACGCGTGTCTTCGGTGAGTACGCCGCCTTGCGCCTAGCAGCGCCTGGTGGACGTTGATGACACGCAGTGCTGTCGGAATGGCGACAGCCTGACGATTGTGAAGGCTCGCGAGACCGATTCTCCATCGAGTGCGGCCTGGCTTGACGGGCGGCAGCCGAGCGCACGCGTTGCGGACTCATCCTCCGCACGGTGCGACGAATGACGGCTTCACAGCAGTGGCGTGTTGTGGTCGCAGTCGTTGTTGCCCTCGGCGGTGCACTGTGGTTCGGTGTGACCCAGCTCGGCGACGAACTGGTCGGCGTTGTCGTCGGGTCCACCGCCCCGGCTTTCCGTGGCAAGACGATCACGAGGCCGACCGAAACGAAGTCGCTGGCGGACTACAAGGGGCAGGTGATACTCCTGAACGTCTGGGCGACGTGGTGCGGACCGTGTCGTGTCGAGATGCCAAGCATGGAAGCCTTGCACCAGGCGATGGGACCGCGGGGGCTCCGGGTCGTCGCGGTGAGCGTCGACTCGACTGACACCGAATCGCTCCGCCGCTTCGTGCAGAACAATCGCTTCAGCTTCGAGGTGCTGCACGACTCGCTCGGACTGATCAAGGCGGCGTACCAAACCACGGCGGTGCCGGAGACATTCGTGATCGCAGCGGACGGAACGATCCGAAAGAAGAGCATCGGCGCGTCGGACTGGAACAGCGCGCCCAATCGGGCACTGATGACGGCGCTCATGGCCGAGGCCGAGGCCGAGCGATGATGGCACGCGGCGGCACCGTCGTCTGCTTTGAGGCGGGCGCCACGGCAGGAGGGCCGTAGCGGCGGCGTCGAAGGGTCTGGGACACCATACGGACGGGCGTGGCGGCCGCAGGTACACGACATGTCGGCCACCAGCGCCCTGTGCGTGTCGGGCCGCTCTATTTGCCTGAAGAAACCTTGGACCGCTTCGCGCGCGAGGGCGAGGCGACACTCGGCGTGTTTCGAGCCGCCACAGCGCGCTTCCCCGTGACGCTCTTCGCCCCGCGTGCTGGCAGGCTGCGCCGGCCCGACCGCGAGTCCCCAGCTCCGCCACGGCGCGAAGGAGCCTTCTCCGGGGACACTGCTGACTGCTGCCGCAGGCGCCCGACGTCCTCCTCTACGCTGGTCAGCCGGGTGCTCATGGTGGCGACAGCGTCCCCCGTCACGGTCACAGCCGTCGTCAGCGTCGCGAGCTCGCCATTCGAGTCAAGCTCGAGAAGCCGGATGCGTTCCTGCGCCGCAGCCAACTGCTCCCGCAGCTCACGGGTGTCCCGTTCGTGTTCGGCATCCTGTTGGGCGTACCGCCGCTCGGCACCCAACTGGGCCGCGAGCGCGGCGCTGACGCGTGCTTCGCACGCCGCGGCGACGACGTCGGCACGCTCTCGCTCCACCCCGACGCGGCGCTCAAGCTCTTCCTGATCTGCCTTGCGCGCGTTGGCCATCCCACGGATCATGGTCAGCGCCCCTGCAACGACGCCCTCCGGGATCAGTTCGCGCGTCAGCGGGTCCAGCGGCAGCAGCCCGTTCGGACCGCGCGGGTCGGTCACCAGTGCGCGGATCTCCGCCGGCATGCCATCAAGCATCCGACAGTTGATGCCGTATTCGACGCCGACGAGCGAGATCCCCATCTCGATGCGGTCAGCGTCGCCACCCGTGACCTCCTTGCGTGCGGCGGCCACGCTCGGCGGAGCGCCAGCCTTCTGCCACAAGGCACGGACCTTTTCAACAATCGTTTCGAGCGTGAACGTCGCAGCCTTCGCCATATCGTCAGACCTCAAGCTTGAGAGCTCAAGCATCCACCCTCACGGTGAGGTGGCGGAGGCCGCCTCGAGGTGATGCCTTTGGGCGAGTGTAGTTCGACTGATGGGCCGTGGCTGTCGGCAACCGGCTCGGCTCGCCGGCCACCGCCACGGCGTGGGGGAGCAGGTGGGCCGCGCTCTCGGCCGCGCGGGCCCCAGCTAGAGCTCGAACCCGTCGAATCGGCTGGCGCTGAGACGCTGGCGTGCGTCCACCACCACGACGCGGCTGTGCGGCTGCCCCTTCCTCGCCGCCGCCTTCGCCTTCCGCTGGATCGCCGCGATCTGATCAGCGTTCCGGTCCCCGAAATCGAGGATCAGGAAGAAGGCGTGGGGGGTCCCCTCCGCGACCTTGTAGCGGGCCAATTGCTGGTCATAGCCGTGGGCGATTTTGCCGTTGCCCGACCGCTTCAGCTCGACCAGAACGCGGGTGTGGTAGCCACGGCTGATCTTGAAGTCCACGGAGCCGGACCCGGAATTGACCTCGGGGCTCAGGTCGAGATTCGACGCCTCGCAATACGACTCGGCGATGCCCAGGAACAGACGCTGGGCCATCCGCTCGGGACGGGGGCGACCATCGTGGCCCCACAGGAGCTCGAAGAGCCCCTTGTCCTCGATGAGGCGCTTGTAGCGCTCGCAGATCCGCGCCACCACGCCGGCCGCATCGTCCCCGTCGCCACGAGTGGCTGGCCCGGCTGGCGGGCTCGCCGTCGCATCCGCTGCAAGGAGCAGCGGCATCGGATTCTTCTTCACGACGTCCTTGACCACGTCATCCCACAGCAGCTCGGCCGACGGGTCATTCACGAAATCGTACGGCTCTGCGGATCGTTCGCGGTAGTCCTCCATGATGGACTCGAAGATGTCCGGGTGCTCGAGGAGGAATCGGCGCACGTCGCCCTTTCGCATGTCGCGGAGTTCGCCTCGCCACACGGGCTCGAGGCGCTCGTTTACCCGCCAGCGCAAGTCGCTGTTGTGCGCGCACACGCTACTGATGTCGTCGAAGTCGCCTGCGACGGGCAACTGGGTCAGCAGGCGCTCCGGCAGCAGCAGGAACCACCGGTTCGGTTGCCCATCGTAGGGGACACGGCCCTCCACACGGTCGATCACGACCGTGGTGAGCGGGACGCCGAGGCGGGTCGCAACGCGCTCGGTGTACTCGAAAATGCGCGGGAGCAGGATGCGGACGGTGATGTCGCTCACCCGGTCCGCGCCGATTCCTTCCTGGAAGAGCCCCAGCAGCTCGAAGATGGTGGGGTCAGTGATGCCCGCGCGGATCAGCTCCTTTGCTGTCCCAGCGATTTCTGCGGCCAGCTTGGCGCCGACTGCGGACCCCCTCGTGCTGGTCGCGCCGTAGCCGAGCCCGGTGTTCGAGACCTCGGGGAACATCAGTTGCCTGACCGCCTCCTTCCAGAACGTGTCACCGGCGCGCCGCGACGCCTTCAGGAGCCGGATGACGTCGCGGAAGTGCCCCTCGATGTCCACGGCCGCACCGCGAAATTCCGGCACGCGACTCTTCGGCAGAAGCCTCGGGTCGAGATAGAACTTCGAGTCCAGGTCGACGAAGCCATTGAACACGCCGTGCCGGGCGAGCGTCGCGGCGGTCGTGTCGAGGGCAGCGTGGTAGCGGCGGGGCACGGGCTAGTACGTGACCGACGCCAGCGTGTATCGCCCGTCGTCAGTGGCATGTACCTCACCCAGAATCACCAGCGTCTCCGTGTGCCTCGCGACCAGTTCGCGCTTCGCCCCTGGGAACAGCTTCCAGAGCTCGTCGACAGACAGGCTCCTGGTTGCGAGCGCCGAGCGCAGGCTGGTGATCTGACCGATTGCGTCTGGTGGCCACGGTGTCGATGAGACGAGTGATCGAGGGGAGACGTCGGCGTCGCCTCCTCGGCGAGGCGTCGGGCGTGCGATCCCCCGTGGCCCGGGTTCACCGTTGGCCTGATAGCCCGGGCGCAGCCAGTGGACGCGTCCGTCCTGCTCCTCCTCGGCACGAGCATCGTGCAGCAGAACGAGTCGGTTCAACACCTCGCGTTCGTCCGCGCCGTCGTCGAGGTCGTACGCGTCCAGCACCGCGGCATCGAGTGCCAGATGGAGGTCGTTCAGCACGCCGCAGGCGGTTGCGGCGTGGAGGGCTCGCTGCGCAGGCGTCAGCGTCTGTCGCTGGCGCAGCGCCTCAACGACGTCGTACATCTTCATCAGTGTCGCGGTGGAATCTGCCGCCAACGCCTTTGCACGATGTGACTCGAGGTCCACGGCCAGCGCGCTGATTCGTGCGCGCAACGCCGGGGTGGGTGTCGGGAAGGGGAAGGACTCAAAACATGCCCCCTTGTTGTAGCGCGGCGTGTCTCGGACGCCCATACGACCGCCGGCTGCAAGAGCCCATGCCTGATGAACGGACGAGGACAAAACTCCGAGCACGAACGATTCGTCCACGGCGATGCAGACGATGGAGTTATCCGGCGCAATACTCGCGTCGAGGAATGTGAACAGGCGATGTTTCGACGTCTCTGGAGTGGCGATGTAGCGCGGTAGTCCCGCCAGCGCCGCACGGAGCTCTCGGCGTGGCTCGCCGAATCGCCACCACGAGGTTGCGTACTGCGCACGCGGGTTCGCGTCGCGCTCGGGCTTCACGCGGTCCCGGACGATGTCGAAGGCTGTTGGATATTGACGCGCCTCTGCTTCCATCATGAGGCCGAAGTCGATGAGCCAGACTCCGCGCGGGCGCGCCGTCAGATCCTTGCCATTGCGATATGGTCGGATGACCGCACTCAGTTCCGGCGTTCGCCGGATGTGTGCCGCTGCATCCGCAGGCGTCAGGATGAACCCCGCTCCGTGCAACGAAAAGCCGCGAGAGGAGACGCCTTGCATAGCGAGTAAGGGCTCGGTGCTCGCCCTCGCCACGTCTGCGTCGGCGGTGAGATTGGCATTTAGTCGATGAACCCGCACTTCATCCAATACCCTGACCTCGCCCACCACGCGGTCCGATTTCTGAACACGAACCAGTCTCGCGTCAGGCGGGTCGAGTGCGATGACCGTCATGGCGACACGCACCTCCGCTCCGTCGCCGCCGTCGTACCAGACATGATCAGCGACCGCCCATGTCACCCGGGCGCCGATGCGCTCGGCGTCGGCGATGACTGTTCTGTTCTGCCGCTGCGTGATGGAGTTGGTCGTGATGAGCCCCGCGCGCTGCACGGCTCCAGATGCCACCAACTCAGCAGCTCGGTACCACCAGTACATCACGAGGTCCGCCGAGTCAGGCACCGCTGGATAGGCAGCGCGAAGCGCGTCGACATAGCCGTCGCCAAGGCTGTCGCGCTGGCGGAACTGGCCGAGGTACGGTGGATTACCGACGATGAAGTCCGCCGCCGGCCAGGGCGCCGGCGACGCGCCCTCGTACTGCTCGTACGCCAGCACCCGCGCCGGGTCAGGCACGAGCTCGCCCGTCACGTGGTGTACGATGCGCGGCGTCGGGTCCGGGCGGTCGCGTGCGGGATCATGGCGCACGGCGTCCCATGTCAGTATCGCATCGCGACACTCCAGCGTGCCGGTGTCCTGCAGGACCGGCTCTGGGGGCTGGACGGCATGATGCTTCCGCCAGTATTGGTGGAAGCCAATCCAGAGAGTGAGCTCGGCAATCTCACGGGCCCACGGCTTCACCTCGAGGCCGAGGAAATTCCACGGCCCGATCTCCTCCATGCGCAATTCGGGTACGCCCGTCATCGTCACCAGCTCCTGAACGGCTTCGTACTCGATGTCCTTGAGCAGGTGCATCGTGACGTACAGGAAGTTGCCGCTGCCACATGCCGGGTCCAGCACACGCAGGCCGCGCATCCACGACAGGAACTGGCGGATGCGGTCGGCGGCGGCAACGCGGTCCTTGGGGCGACCCGTCTCGCGCAGCTGAAGCGCCTCGACCTGCACGGCCGTCCAGCGCTCCCGCACGGGTTGCTCCACCGTCGGACGGATCAGGCGCTCGATGAAGCTGCGCGGCGTGTACTCGGCACCCAGTCGATGACGCTCTGCTGCGTCGAGAGCGCGCGTGAGCAGCGTCCCGAAGATGGACGGTTCGACGTCTGCCCAGTCGGCTCGTGCCGCCTCCAGGACGAGGATGATTTCTTCGCGTGTGAGCGGCAGCGCCTCCGCGTCCCGGAAGAAGTGACCGTTGAACCGAAGCAGTGTCTCGCTCCCGAACATCTCGCCTTCGTCCATCGCCTTCCACAGCGCCGCCACGGCCTTCGCGAATCGTGCGGGGTCACCGTTCACGCCGGCATTCTGGACCGTCTGGCGAAACGTGTCCTTAGGCAGCAGGCCGACGTCCTCCGCGAAGCAGCTGAACACGACCCGCATCAGGAACCGCGCCACCCGCTCCTGGCCGAAGTCCCGCTGCTCGAGCGCCGCGGCCAGCTTCGCCAGCTTCTCTGCGATGTCCGTCGTAACCGCCTGCGCCCGAATCCGCGGGTCTCGCGCTGTCGGGTTCTGCCAGATGTCACGGAGCAGCTGCACGTCCGCGATGCGCGTGTGCAGGCTCGGGAGGTCGATGCGATGGCCTGTCGCGAAGCCCTGAAAAGTCCCGTTCCAGCGGTGGAAGACCATGAGCGTCTTCGCGACGTCCAGCACCAAGAGGTAGGGCGGGGCGATCCCCGATGGGTCGTTGCTGGCGTACATGCGCGCCTGCCCATAGGCGCGCCGCATCGCCAGGTCACCACCACCGCCCGCGTCGTAGTCCTTGGCCTCGAGGACGAAGCAGCCCGTCCGGTACAGGTCCACGAAGCCTTGGCTTTCGGTCCCATCCCGGCTGGCCAGCTTCATCGGGTACTCGAATTCGTAGCCGGATCCGGCCGGCTGGGGGCGCGGCAGCTCCAGCGCCTCGCAGAGCTCGATGATGTACGACTGGGCATTCGCCCGCTCGGCCGCGCGGGCGGCTGACCAACGTTCGGCGAGGAGGTGAAGGGCACCCAGCGAACTCTGCTGGGCGGGAACGCTTCCGGCTGGGCTCGTGGACATCAGGGGATAGTCGTGCCGCCCGGTGTCAGACGCAACTCGCGCCGATTTGAGCAGATGCCGCGCTTTCCGCAGCCCTGCGACTGATGTGGCGGTGGGTCCGCGATGAGCGTCGCCGACGACGTGTCACTCGTGGTGACAGGACGTCGACAGAGACGCTGCTCTGCGTCCGCGCAATCGTGCTCGCTGGCCCGCAGCAGGTCGTCGTGGCATCTCGCGGCTCTTCGCGCGCGGGGCGCCGCGAGCGCTGGTCGGGTGAGCCGCGATTCCCAGCTGTGCGCCACCGACGTGACACGGAAGCGCACGCCTGACAACACATCCGCCTCAATCGGCTCTGCCGCATGGAATCCGCTCCCGGGCCGCGCGGCCCCCGACGCCGCCGCTCTGCCCGGCATTGCCGGATCTCATCCAGCCCTTCGACACCCGGCAATGCCGCAGGCACTCCGCCGGCGGCGGCTCATATCGGAGATCCAAATGCCTGCCCCCGGCCCGAATCCGCGCCACGCTGCACCGCTGTCGCTTGCCGAACGCCGCGCCATTCTCGAAGCCGTCACGCGCGGCGGTCGCTCTCAGCGCGCGGTCGCTGACGACCCCAACATCCGCGGGACCCACGACCAGATCCGCACGGTCGTGCGAGACGCACTGCGTGACGACCCATCGCTGCGCGACCATTTCCCGCACCTTCGTGGGCGCCCGGTCGCGGACGTGACGGTCCTGGCCGAGGTGGATCTGGACGGCACTCGCGTCGAACATCGTGCGGCCGAAACGCTCGCTGCGGCCGGGGTGGACGTGGCGGGCCTGCGTATCGGCGACGTGACGATGCGGATGGGCACGCGGGTGCAGGTCCTCCGCAACCCGGACGGCACGTTCTCAGCGGTCAGCGTGCAGGTACCGGACATTCGCGTCAGGTGGGTGGCTGACGGCGCGGCGGCAGTCGAGTCTCGGGGAGTCGTCGCCCGCGATAGGTCGGCATTGACGGCGCCAGGAGCCATGGCAGGCGGCGCATATCGACGGCTCTCTGTGGCCGCGATCACCTGGCTGATCCTCCTGCTGCTCGTGCTTGCCGCCGCGGTGTTCCGGTCGGTTGAGACGCCCGTCGCGCCGGGCGAGGCGCCGGGGCTCGTGGTGCCAGCTGCCGTGCCATCGTCACCGCGGTAAGGCACCGCCGCCGGTGCCAAGCGCGGGTTTGCGTGGCACCGGCTCAAGCCGTGACGGCGGGAAGGGCGCGCTTCGCCGCCGGGATCCAGACACGGTTGGCGCGGCCCGACACTCGCGGTTCGGCGGAAATTCACGCGGGGTCAGGCGGCGCCAGAACGACGCCCCCGGTGCAGCATCAAGCCGCGTCGCCAGGGTGATACTCGGCATGAGCTCGCGGCAGTACGCGGCGCGGCGAACGCCTACGGCGAGCGGTCGGCACCGTCGACGAGCCGCTCGCCACCGGTTGATCTGCCACCCCCAAGCATTTCAACTGGTTCGGAGGGGGGCATTTCAACTGGTGGCACGCGCCGCAAGCCCTTTAACGGCGGCGCGTTGCACAGGGTGATGCTCGTGGTTACACCGCGGTGCCACAGACCCCTTCCAAACAGGTACGAACAACTGCGCCACCGGCATCGCGCCGCGGTCATGACGCAAGACATAGCGTGCCCCCTCCGGGGCTGCGACACGCTGGCGCATGACCTACGACATCGCGTCGCTCCGTCGACGAAACACCAGCGCCTCTGGCGGCTCAGCACCAGTTGGCTTCCTGCGATTGTCCACAACGCCGGTGCGCCCAGCGCCTGCCGCGGACGCGAATACGACCATGTCAGCCCTCCGCTGCAGGCTCACGCCGGACCGCCACCGGCGGCGCGCAGCACACGTTCCGACGGATGTGCATCGCCTCCGTTGCAGCGGGCAGGCACCAATGCAGAGCGCAGCGCTTGAGACGCGCCAGCGCACCCAGACGTGCTCGGCGGACGGCCGCGAGTTCGAGATGCTGGCGGCGGAAATGGCAGCGGGGAGCCGCGCATGAAACGGCCATGGGAGCGTCAGACCGCGCTCGTCGGCGTACCGTTCGGCTGGCGACGGCCAGCGTGGGCGGCGCTCGCCATCGCGGCCGAGCATGGCCTCAAGATGTACCCCCTCGTCCGATGGGCACCCGTCGCGCACCCGCGCTGCCCAGCCCTGCAGCTCATCGACCACGTGCTGCCTGACGACACCCTGCCGGCGCAACGCGAAGCGCTCCAGCGGTTCGGACGGGCCCTGACGAACCGCGTTGCCGCCCGCGCGACGGCATACTGCATGGGATGCGGGACGACTGCGACACCGCCCGCGCACGTGAGTCTCCACGTGCACCGGTCGACCTACGTCGTCTTGATCTGCGCCGACTGTGAAGCCCTCGCGACGGCCAATGGCTACGACTACTGGGACGTGATCGGTCGCTTGGACCCGCTGTTCTTCAGTGCTGAGGACCCGGACGACAGTGGCTGGCGCGTCGGGCCAGACGACGGGGAGCCGACCGATGACGCCTGAGAACGCGCATCGGGATGCCGCCTTGGACGGGGACGCGCCCCCCGGATCCGGGCAAGCACCCTCGCGGATGACGTCACCGCATAGCACCTCGACCTCGTCCAGCATCGCGGCCACCGCCGTGCCGGGCGCCGGCAGTTCGCCGCGCCGCCGCCATCCCGTGACCTTGCTCTGGTCCGTGCCGGGCTGGCGCCCCTTCCTCCGCCATGCCATCATGGACCTCCGGCGGGCTGGCGGCAGCGTCATCCTCGGCGTCGACTGGACGACAGCCAGACTCTGGTGGCGGGTGCACGATCCTTTGGCGCGCGGCGCCCAACGGGTGCTCGTCGAGGCGGCAGCGACCGCACTCAAGACCTGCCAGATGTGCGGGGCAGGTCGGTGCTGGCGCGAGCCGACCACTCGGCTGGCCCGGTCCATCATCGTGACGGTGGCGGGCCCGGTCCGCGTCCGGCTGTGTGCCCGGTGCCGCATGCAGCTTCATGATCCTGCGGATTTCTTGACCGCCCTCGAAGCGGCCGATGTCATCGCGGCACAGGAGGGTGCGTGAGCATCCCGCAGCCGTGGTTGCATGACCAGTCGCTTTTGGCGGTGCCGGCAGGATGGCGGCGGTGCGCGTGGGCCGCCCGGATGGTTGCCCAAGAGCATGGGCTCACCGTCTCCGTGTCCGTGGCATGGGCGCCACCGAACTCCTGGGCGACGCCTGCGCTGGCCGTCGGCGGCGACGTCACGCCGTCACGCACGCTGTCGGCCCGACGGCAGGAGATCCAGCGGCTTGGCCTCCGGCAGGTCAGCCGGTGCGCGGCACAGGCGCCGCGGTTCTGCATGGCCTGCTCGAGCGCGGAGTCGCCCGACTACGTGCGACTCGTCTCCGGTGGGACGGTCGACGTGGTGGCGATGCTCTGCCTGAGCTGTGAGCAATTCGCCGAGGAGCATAGCGGGGACTTCGGCGAGGTGATGCGCCAGTTCGACCCGCTCGCGCACGACGACATCCATGACGTCTCGACAGGTTGGGGCGCCGACCAACCGGCTCAGGACGATGACACCGATGGCGAGGACGCCCCCGGTGGTTGGAACGAATGGCCGGAGGAGTAGCACCCGAACTCCCTCATCACTCTGGTGCGCCCCGGAGGGTCGGGCAGTCGCACCAGTATCCAGACGTATGAAGTCCACGGCGGCGACCATTGTGCGCACCATGTCGCCCGGTGGCAGCGTGCACTGCGTCAGGGCTGCCGCGAGCTCTGAGTGGGGCTCCGCTCGTGGGTCCTGCAGCGGAATTCACCCGTCCTGAGCGTCGCCCGACCGGTCACATGGGAGAGTTGGCCGGCGGGCTGTAGGCTCGGATGTCCTGACCGATCTGGTCAGGGCAACCCGTGACTGGACCCGCCCGTGCCGCTGTCTGCCAACCCCCGTACCGCCGAAACTGCGCCCGAGCAGGCGGCGCGCAATGCCGCTGGAGTTGCGGCAGTGAGCCTCGTCGACCTGCTGTCACAGCTGGCGACACACCTGCCCCCCGGCGCGCTCGCGCAGCTCCAGCGCCTCTGCGACACCGGCTCCGCCGCAGCGCCCGCCCCCTGCAGCGCGGCAACCGCGCCGGTCGCGCCGGTGATCAACGTGTTCATCCAGACGCTGAACGTGATGGCGCCCGGCACAGCGGGAGGCGTCACCGACTGCGGCACGCCCACCGCGCCCAGCGCCCCCGCCGCATCGGTCGCACGCTCTGACGTTCACACGTCTGCGACGTCAGCACCCGCACCGACACCGACACGCACGCCGCCCGATCCGGCGGCCGACGCGGACCGGGTCGGCGTGGAGGCGACACCCGGGCACTCGACCACTCGCACTCTGTCGCTCGTGCCACGCATCGCACCGGCGGATGTCCAGAACGCGAAGTCGGTGGTCGGGATGATCGACGCCGCCTTCTGCGCCGTTTTCGGTCAGCCACCCGCCCCCGTATGCCCAAGCGTGCCCGCACTGCCGGTCGCCAGCCCATCCGTCGCGTCAGTCGCCGCATCCGCGTCGACGTCACGGCGGGGGATGGGACGCGTGTCGTCCTCGAGGAACTTGCCACCCGCCGACACTGCGTCGCCCGGTGGTGGGACCCAGCACTCGCGAGGTATCGCCGCGTGAGCATCCCACTGGACGTACGGACACCCGACGGCCGCGTCGATGCCGCCGCGGTTGCCAGCGCTGTTGCGGCCGCCGCCGCGGCACCGCAGCAGCACGCCGCCGCCGTTGGCACCGCCGGTCCGCCTACGGCCGCGCCAGAACCTCAGGCCACGCCGACGCTGGCGGAGGCGCTCTGGTGGGCGGTCTCCCCGAAGCCGACACCGGGCGAGTCACGTCTTGCGCCGGAACATCGCCGCGCTGCCCAGATCGCGATTGCCGTCCTCGGCGCCAACATGCCGCTCGGCGACATCGAGGGAATCCACTACGTACAGATCTACAGCGCCATTGCTGACCTGACGCGATTCCAGATGCAGCAGGCGGCCCTGCCGAAGGCACAGCGCACGGCGACGTATGCAAACCCGGCGCTCGCGGCACTGTTTCCGGCGACGACCTTCGGCAAGACCGCCCGTCGTGAGTTGGCGGAGCGCTACTGCGGCTACATCCGGACGCTGCTCTGGCAGGTTGCGCGCAAGCATCCGATCAAGGCGTATCGCTCGAAGGATCCGGCGGGTCTGGATCGCAAGTTCCGAAAGGACGTGCAGTCGCATTGGGCGAGGACGTTTCCTGAACTCAAACTCGCGGCGAAACCCGAACAACCCCGGCACAGCCACGCCGAGGCCCTCGCGATGCTCCACGCCCTGCACGACCCACGGGCGATGATGAAGGCCATCCTCGCGGAAGTCACCACGGGCCCTGGAACGAAGCGCATCGCCTGGGCAGATCTCGACTCGGACACCGCACCGACGTGCGTTCGCGTCGACGTGGATACGGTCAGGGGGACGACGAAGCCGGTCGAGCTCAGCGCGAACGCACGCGCAGCATGTGCGACGCTGCTCGCCGAAGGTTACAAGGCGGCCTTCTACCCCGATGGAGCGGCACCGACAGACCCCGTCATCCCGACCGGCGTCTGGACAGGTCGACCGGGCAGCCCATTCGACCCCGGCCCCGAGGTGTTCGAGATCGACCCACGCGCGCAGCTGGCGTACGACCTGTTCGCGGAACGGCGGCTGGGCCAAGGCACGCAGCTCTGGCGGTCGCACCTCGGCGTCGATGGCGACGGGTCCGGCCACCTCCTGGCCACCGTACCGAGCTCCGGCGACAAGCGCGGGTTCACGATGCTCTTCTGCCCGTCGCAGAAGGTCTCACTGATGTTCAGCATGACCGTGGGGTTCAACCGGGAACTCGAGGTGGACTACCGCGCCGGCCGCCTAAGCGACTATCCGATCTTCGCCGGCGGCAAGCTGCGCAACGGCTGCATCCCGAGCCCCGCCCGCGCGGCGTGGCCTGCACCGCCCCAGCGCCGCATCCGAGAGAAGAAGACGGTGACGCCTCAGCCGCGTCCCCGGACGCTGGCGCCGGTTGACCGAAGCCTGCTGCTCACGTGGCACGCCTGTCTGGAGCGCACCATTGGGCTGCAGCCACAGCTGACCCCGGAGGAACTGGCGGCGGTCAAGGCGTCGCGAGGCCGGAAGCCGCGTCGCTCGAGGCGGTCGGCGGGCGCGACCGTCGGGACCACCAGCGGCGATGGCGCCATCGAGGCCGAGGTCGCAGGCGCGAACGACGGTGACGCGTCGGGCGCGAACTACAAGCTGCGCTGTGCGCTGATCGACATCTACGACCGCTGGTGCACGGACGACACGGTGAAGAATGCCATCTCGCAACACCGTGAACCACCGGTCCTCAAGGTGGGATCGGGCACCCGCGAGAAGCGCTACCTGAACGCGTACGACCAACCGATTCTGCTGGAGGCGGCCGTGCTCCTCGAGCGGGCACGCACCGCGTTCGACGAGGAGCTGTATCAGGCGATGGCCGAGACGCGCCGCGAGGTGCGCCGTAGGGCGGCCGAGCGAGACCAGGCGCGCGTTGACGGTGCCAGGCCCGACCCCCGCAACGCCCCGTGACCGTGTGGGTTACCCGCGCATGCGAGCGTATACAAAACCGTATACGTTGCGGTGCTCGACCGGGGCATTTTGGCGCAGCGACCGCCTGCGCTGGACTAGTCTCCCAGAGGGCGCGCGCAGGGAGTGACAGTCTTGCATCAGCGCCCGCCTGCTTCGGGAGCAGGAGGTCGCAGGTTCAAATCCTGTCACCCCGATGGTGTAAAACGTTGCGAGGCAACGACATGGCCCCTGTACCGTATACGGTGCAGGGGTTTCTTGTGTACGGTTT
>Ga0105045_10000470_pt1 | contig 29143 bp, 26 predicted proteins | sample MAT02_FD_78089 | JGI IMG/M metagenome (GOLD analysis project Ga0105045, IMG submission 78089) | Freshwater microbial communities from Lake Fryxell liftoff mats and glacier meltwater in Antarctica - MAT-02 (megahit assembly) | ecosystem: Environmental > Aquatic > Freshwater > Ice > Liftoff... | reverse complement strand
CAATCCCGAAATCAGTGGTGTTGAGTATCAACAAGGCGAATTATGGGGTTATGAGGTGCGAGAATATCTGCTCGAAAAATTTGCTCGCAAATGTGTGTATTGTGGTATAAAAGATGTGCCACTCGAAATTGAACATATCCTCCCAAAATCACGAGGCGGGTCTAATCGTGTGAGCAATCTCACATTAGCGTGTCACACCTGCAACCAGAAAAAAGGCAACCAAACAGCGCATGAGTTTGGTCATCCGAATGTGCAGAAATTGGCGAAAGTACCCCTCAAAGATGCGTCTGCTGTTAATGCTACACGCTGGAAATTGTACCAAACATTGCAAGGCTTTGGATTGCCAATTGAACTAGGCACAGGCGGGCGGACAAAGTATAATCGTGCGATACAGAATTACCCAAAAACACACTGGTTGGATGCGGTATATGTTGGTGAAAGTGGGCAAGTGGTGTTTGTCAGCCCCAATCACCAACTGTTAGTCATAAAAGCGGTTGGCAGAGGTAATCGGCAAATGACCAAGCCCGATAAATATGGGTTTCCGCGTGCGACACGCCGACGTAAAAAGGTGTATTTTGGATTTCAGACGGGTGACATGAGTAAAGCAACTGTCACATCAGGCAAGAAGATTGGGATATATGTCGGGAAAGTGGCGGTTCGTGCGAGTGGCAAGTTTAATATCACCACCACGACAGACATCGTACAGGGCATCCATCATCGTTTTTTCAAAACGATTCACAAATCAGACGGGTATAATTATATAAAAGAAGAGAGGGCGATCCCCCCCATGCCTAAAGGCAGGGGTTTCCGCGCCTGAAAATTCGATGACCCCACTATTATCCCTACTCACACTCATTTATCTTATTAGTGCATTTGGACTGGCGATTTTTTCTGGCGCGATATTTATTTTATTAACGCTATGGGTGATTCATCGCAAAAACGCGCCCATATTGCCATTTGTCGCAGAAGCCGATTTGCCACCTGTCCTCATTCAACTGCCCATTTATAACGAACAATTTGTCATCGGGCGCTTATTAGAAGCGATTATCCACCTCGATTATCCCAAAGACCGCCTGCATGTGCAGGTATTAGACGATTCTACCGATGAAACTGCCTATTTGGTGGGCGAATTGGTGGGAGAATATCGGCAAAACGGCTGGCAAATGGAACACATCCGCCGTCCACAGCGCACCGAGTATAAAGCGGGTGCGATGCAATATGGGCTTGGGATGCATGATGCGCCCTTTGTGGCGATTTTTGATGCCGATTTTGTTCCGCCACCAGATTTTTTGCGTCAGACCATCCCGTATTTTATACACAATCCGCATTTGGGCATTGTGCAGGGACGTTGGGCGCATCTTAATGCGGAGCAAAATCTCATCACCCGTAGCCAAGCTATGAGCATAGACGGGCATTTTGTGATTGAGCAAACAGGGCGCAATCGGGGCGGGTTGATGCTCAGTTTTAATGGTACGGCGGGGATATGGCGACGTGCCTGTATTGACGATGCGGGTGGCTGGACAGCGATTACCACCGCAGAAGACCTTGACCTCAGTTTTAGGGCGCAATTACGCGGATGGAAATATCTCTATTTGCCCGATGTGGCTGTGCCTGCCGAATTGCCACCCCAAATTGCCGCCTATAAAGCACAACAATCCCGATGGGCAAAGGGTGTCACCCAGAACCTTTTTCGTCTGATAAAAGATGTGTGGCGGTCTGAGCATATTACCCTCGTGCAAAAAATCATGGGAACAATTCACTTGTGCCAATATGTGCCACAGGTATTATTGCTCATGTTAACCATCCTCAACCCAATATTGATGCTCACGGGGGTTTTACAAACACTGCCACTTGCCCCGTTGGGATTAGCAGGACTCGCCGCGCCCATTATGTATATTATCAGCCAAAAGCAATTATATCCCGATTGGCATAAACGGCTCATCGCATTTCCCGTGTTGCTGGCAATCGGCAGCGGGGTGATGTTCACCAACACCATGGGCGTATTTGAGGCGATAGTGCGCCGTCCGAATCATATCAAGCGCACGCCAAAATTTTCTGATGGGGCGTGGGCGAGCAACCAATATGCGCTCCGCACCGATTGGACAATTTTCTGTGAACTGATATTAGCCATTTATACGGGTATAGCGATGATTTTGGCAATCAGTTATATGCCGAGCCTCATCCCACTTTTTGCCATGCAAACGTATGGCTTTGGCACGATTGTCCTTTGGGGATTGATTCAAGAACGGCAACTCGGACGTGCCGATGCTATGGGGGAACACACCCATGTACCTGTCATTGGTGATTAATTCCAGCCACGCGCCGTTTTGATATAGTCATAAGCCTTGTTGAGCGCATGAAATTTATTAGTGGCTTCTTCATCGGGTAATTCACTGGTATCGGGATGATAAACAATCGCCAATTTGCGAAATGCCGCCTTCACCGTATCTTTATTGGCAGTGGTTTCGAGTCCGAGTAGCTTAAAACACACCTCTAAATAATCGGTGATGGCGCTGGTGGGGCTTGGGGATTGATACGCCCCATTAGCCCCATTGCCATTTTGCCGTTGCCGACTATTTTCATCCGCCATCCCCGCCCAAGTCTGACCATACGCCTCCCATGTTTGCCAATGGGTTTGGCGTTGGCGCGGAATTTCGGCATCGCGTTTGGCACGGAAACTCCGATAATCGGTATTGCGCCAAAAAGACCCACCGCCAAAATCGGCAACAAACCAATCCCCTTTGGCAGGGCGGGGTTCTCTGAGGGTGGTCTTAAAAAAGCGTAATTTGTTAAATTCGACCAACGGACCGTGCCATGCCATGTGTTCGCCGTTGTTATGTGGTTCTAAATGCACCTGAAACACCTCTGGCACACCCTTCACCGTGCGCGTGGCATACAGCCGTTCCCCTGTTAGGTTGTGGAGGGCGTGCGCCCATTCGTCTATTTTGGCGCGATTGCCGTCTGCGGGGATAATGCCCGAATCCACCAAGAAGAGTGTCCCTACGCCGATTTCACTCGCTTCGTGCAAATTTTTGCGGATATTGCGCGTTTTGGGGATTTGGTTGAGCAGGTGAATATAAATTTTATACCCGTTCCAACTCTGGATGACCAAATCGGCATGGTCGTTATGGGGAAGGGTGATTTGCACACTGATGAGGCTATCCAACTGCCGTTTAATCCAATCTTTGAGCGCGATGACCATCGCCTAACTATCCTTTTTGTATGCAAACTCTGAGGCAATGCAAACCGTCTGAAAGTGAATATCCACAATATCGGCAATATTGGGCGCATATCCGCCACCCATCGCCACCGCCACAGGCAAATTTGCCCCGCGTAGCATCGTCATGACCATGCGGTCACGCTGTGCGAGTCCGTCCTTGCTCATCGCTAATTTGCCTAGTTTATCACCAATAAACGGGTCTGCGCCAGAGATATAGATGGCAAAATCGGGGTTACTGAGAAAAATCGCACGGCGCAGACCTTCTTCTAAATACAGCAAATAATCGTCATCGCCTGTATCATCATCCAAGCCAATATCCAGATTGCCCATAAATTTGCGATGCGGAAAGTTTTTTTCGCCATGAATCGAAAAGGTGAATATGCTTGGGTCATTATGGGTGATTTGGGCTGTGCCATTGCCCTGATGCACATCGCAATCTACGATTAACACACGCTCAATCCCCGCACACGTTTGTAATTCGCGGGAGGCAATCGTCGCATCGTTAAATACACAAAATCCCTCACCGTGGTCGGTGCAGGCATGATGTGTCCCACCCGCCAAATTCACCCCCACACCGCCTTGTAATGCTGAATAAGCCGCGCTGATGGTCGCGCCAGATGACCGTTTGCATCGCTCCACCATCATGTCTGACCAAGGGAAGCCAATACGCCGAATTTCTGCCGATGATAATTGCCCGTGTGTGAGCCGATGCAAATAATCCGCCGTATGACAGCGTAAAATTTGGGTATCGGTGGCGGCGGGTGGCACACACAATTCTGCGATGCCAGATGCCCACACGCGCTCATATAACCCCGAATATTTGCTCATGGGGAAGCGGTGGTCTGGTGGCAATGGCAACACAAAATCATTGACGTAAAATGCTTTCATCATGCCCTTTATGCAAAATCCTCTAGTATCATCTCGCTTGCCACCTTGCCAGATAGCATGACCATTGGCACACCACCACCGGGATGGGTTGTGCCACCCGCGAAATATAATCCGCGAATATCGGCACATCGGTTGTGTGGGCGTTTAAAAGCCGTCCATTTGCTATTGGCAGATGCACCATATAACGCCCCACGCCAAGCACCACTCATCGCTTGCAGGTCGTTGGGGGTGATGATTTGCTCTGAACGAATTTTATCACGAATTTCGATGCCAAATTGCCCCAATCGGGTGAGAACTTTTTCTCGATACGCCATTTTTTGACTATCCCAATCATACTGCAACGAGACGGCGGGTGCATTGACCATCACAAACCAATTTTCATGACCGTGTGGCGCATGGGATGAATCGGTTTTGCTGGTGATGGCGATATAAATGGTCATATCATCGGCGGGGATGCCTTGCTTGAAGATGGACATAAATTCACGCCGATAATCCCCAGAAAACAAAATATTATGATGTGCGAGTTGCGGATAATTCCCCTCCACACCGAGCAACATCACAAATCCAGAGCCAGACGGTTCTTGTCGTTTGAGTTTATTGAGCCGTTTTTCTGCGAATTCGCGTGGTAGAAGATTTTCATACACGGTGGTGACATCGGCATTGGCGAGTATGGCGCGGGATTCGATGCGCTCCCCGCTAGCGGTGATGACCGCTACTGCCACCCCATTTTTGACATCAATTTTGGTGATAGGGGTGCTGGTGCGGATTTCTACGCCCAATTCCCCCGCCAATTTTTCTAATGCCTGTGCAATCGTATACACCCCGCCTTGTGGATACCACACCCCGCCCGTCATTTCGACATGGGCGATGACATTGAGCGTGGCGGGTGCGTGATAGGGGCTACCACCAACATACGTTGCAAACCGCCCTAATAATTGGCGCAAATAGGGTGATTTGACAAACCCGTTGATGGCGGGTTGCATCTGGCGCAGAGGGTCGGCTTTGAGCCAATCGGTGATAGGCACTTTGAGAAAACTGGCAAGGCGGGGTGGCTGGTCATAGATGAAAACGGGTCCCGTAATTCGATGGATGGTCGCCACATACGCCAAATAACGAAAATACCCCGCCACATCGCGCTCATCCCATTCGGCTATTTGCTCCGCCATATGCGATAGATTGCTGGTGGCATCGAACATCATGCCATCGGGATAAAAATAACGGGTGAGTGGTTCTAGGGGCAATAGCGTGATGTAATCATCCAAATTGCGCCCTGCCACCCGAAATAGCTCCTCAAATACATGACGCATGGTGATGACTGATGGACCCGTATCCCACCGATACCCGTCTTTTTCGATTTGGTACATTTTGCCCCCGACTTGGGCATTTTTTTCAATGATGACCACGCGCTCACCCGCCACCGCGAGGCGAATGGCGGCGCTTAATCCGCCGATACCTGCGCCGATGATGATAATCGGTTTTTTGTCTGTCATGATTTTTTCCTCGCAGTGACAACGCGCCCCTTCCATGTGGGTCCGCCTTGTGTGTAGTGCCAATAGAGGGCTTGCAGAGCGATGCGTGTCATGAGTAGGGCGGAAACGGGCATGAACACCGCATCGAATATACGCTGACGAGAAAAACTCGCGCTCACGGCACGGATGATTATCCCTAACAAGGTCAATAGGGCAGGCATGAGGGCATTTTCGCCTGTGACCAGCGCCACAATCATCGCTATCGGCGGGACGATAAATATGAGCCAGTGAAAAATTGTGCCGAGCATGAGTGCGAATGGACTCCCATACCCCGCGAGGATATTCTTGGCATAGCCGTTTTTGACCTCACGCCAATTTTGATACATTCTGCATGTGACCAATCCCGCGCCGTCGCCCATTCGCAGGCGCATTTTTGCCGATTTAACCATGCGGGCGAGAGTCACATCTTCCAAGACATTGCCGCGCACACGGTTATGCCCGCCGATTTGGTTATAGGCATTTTTGCGCCAAGCCATACATTGCCCATTCGCCGCGCCAAATGCCCCTAGTGGGATGTAATGCACGCCGATGAGGGGCAAATATCCCAAGATGACCATCGCCATTAATGGCACACACAGGCGTTCTGTCCATGTTACCGTCTCTTGGGTAGACCACACACTATACAAATCGGCACGGCGGGCGGTCATATCGGCTATGAGGGCGCTTAACCCCTCTGGCGACCAATGCACATCGGCATCGGTGAACAGAAAAATTTCGCCCTTAGCGACTTGTGCCATCTGGTGACACGCCCAATTTTTGCCCATCCAACCATCGGGCAGAGGCGCACCCGCCAAAATAGGTACACGCGGGTTATCCCCCGATGCGTCACGGGCGATTTGCGCGGTGTTATCGGTTGAATGGTCGTCTAGGACAATGACTTCATAATGCGGATAGGTCTGTGATAGCCACCCACGCACCGTATCGCCAATCACCGCGGATTCGTTGCGGGCGGGAATCATCACCGAGACAAATGGGGTCTGTGCAGATGATTTTGCCGATAGTCGTGGGAAAATCTGACTATTCACCAGCAGATTGCCTGCGATGACGATGAGCGGGATAGCGATAATGAGCATAAGCCATGTGGTCATATCATATCACCGCCATGCCTAATGTCTTTTGCTTGATGTAGGCTTGAGTTTTGGCGCGTGACGCAATTCTGCCCGATGCTTATAGACCGTCAACACCCCTAAAATGCCCCATGTTATGAGCCATGCCCACGGGGCGGATGTGACCAATAAAAATATCACCCCAACTGCCCATGTGAACATCACTGCCCACCCGCTACTGGTTAGGGTGATATAAAAGCCGATGAGGGAAATCATCAGAATGACGGGCATGGGTAAAATACTGAAGCCGATGGTCACACCGCCCATGCTGGCGATGGCTTTGCCCCCTTTGAATCGTAAAAACGGCGAGAAGGCATGTCCGAATACGGGTGCAATGGCGATGAGGACAAGATACCATCCATCAAACTTAAAAATATGGGTGGCTAACCCCACAGGGAGGGCGGCTTTGCACACATCCAAAAATATCGCCAAGCCACCCCAAGCCACCCCGCCAACGCGTAAAACATTAAAGGCACCTGGGTTGCCATCGCCAACGGTGCGAATATCTTTTTTGAGTCCCACTTTGCCGATGATAACCGAAAACGGAATTGACCCCAATAAAAATGCGAATAGGGCAAAGACTAATGCGTCAGTGTTCATGCCAGCCGTCTCCAACTCCAGATTAAAAATAACCCCATGCCGATACACCCAAAGAGCGCAGGACCCACCATGCCCCAAAATACCGCCAGCCCCACCGATTGCAAAAACCACACCACCGCATAAATGATGAATAACGCCATGTGGGGCATTTGCCAGCGATAGGGGCGGATGACGGCGGTTATCACGCCTGCGGTGAGTAGCCAGCCAAAATAATTCACCAATGGGATGCCAAAGTATGCCCCATATTCTTGCCATTCCCAAAATCCCCATGCGACCATTTGCGGGTCTAGGAATAAATCCCATGCGGTCATCGCCAATGCCGATACGCCGATATACGCCAGCCGATTTTTTGTCCCCACCGTAAGATGGGCGATATTCCACGCGGCGGGCAACATCATAAACCATGCAAGCGGGATGAGCAGTGGCACACTCCCCAATTGGGGTTGCAGTAGGGGGGTATAATCGTAACTGCCAAACGGGAAATTGGTCTTTGCGCCGATAAATTCCACACCCCATGTCATGATGGCAACCGCGATGAACACCCCGCCGATGCGCGGTAATCCCCAGATGGTGGCAAGCGAGGCAAATACGGCGCTAAATTGGATGAGGAGTGCGAATGTGATAGCGGGTGGGATGATGGCATCGCCAAATATCCAACGGAGGATTGGCACAAAAATCATCGCCAAAATCCACGTTAAAACCAACCCATACACGGCACGTTGTTGGCGAGGCAGGGTCATGAATAGCTGATAAGATAGGGTGATTCTGTTCATTATTGCCTTATTTCGCTTTCAGTAGGGTGTCCAAATCGCCATGCACCTCTAACCCTGTATTGCGCCCAATCTGGTCGAATATGACCTCTCCTGCGAGGGTAGTCAGGCGGACATGCACGCTCGATTGCATGGTCTCGTCTACCCGTTTGTGCATCTCGGTGCGGATAGGCGCGAGGAGCAAACCACCACTTCCCCGTTCTGCTACCAATTCTAGCCGATGCGTTTTGTTTCGCATTGTCCAATGCACATGGTCATCGGTTAATTTTAACTGTTCGTTGACCACATTGGTATACTTGGCAAATTTATGTAGGATGCCCTCATGATAAAAGCCGACAATGCCCCCGCGCATGGTACGCCCCAATAGTGGCACCATAGCGATGGAGGCGCTAAGGCTGGTGTTGGGTGTATCGAAATGATTGCTCTGCATCCAGATATATGCCGATGGAAAGGCTTGCCCCCAATCTTTTTCGATATAGGCGATGCCATCCGTGAACATGAGCGATTTGCCATTCTCGATTAATTCGCCCGTGAGCGATGTGGTGAGGTTCACCACGCCATGATAACACTCCATGATAGGCAACCACGCATACCAGCCCATCACCCCTGGCTGAATGGGTGTGATATCCCAGCCGCGCCCGCCAGAAAACCGTATTTCTCCATGTAGGGATAATTTATCATCGGCAATGGCGAGTTTAATTTTATCAGCAGAAAATTGGTTATCGCCCACGCGCACCAAAAATTCTTCTTCATTCGCACGGAATGCCTCTATGGGATATTCATGATAAGTGGCGCGACCATTCATGCCATCCAACACCTGCACAAAGGCATGGTCTTTGGCGGGGTCTTGACCACGAAAAATACCGGGAATAATGGCATAGCGGATTTGCTCATCGGCGCTCACCAGCTTAAAATACCACCCCTCAAAATAGGGACGGCGGGTGTGTGTCCCCTGAAAGATGTGGGGGTGCATGGTCTTATAGATATAACGGCGCATGTAGGGTTCATCCTCATTGGTCATGATTTTAGACAATTATCATAGCAGATGAGGATGAGTGGGCGCTAAGTGATGTGTAAATTATGGCTAATCGTCATAATAAAAGAGCGATGGTAGCCATTCGATGCTGGCGATGGGGCTATCGAGGTAGGCGGAGAGGTCACTAACACTATCAAAATAGGAAGATAGATTATCAATGGAATTTTTATTGAGCGCAATTTGAAAATCATCTAATACAATTACACTTGTTTCTGCGATTGAGCTATAAGAGAACATTTGACCATTTCTTATGCTAGGGCTTAGTCTGTGAAATCCTCCATGAACCAATTCGCAAGACTCCTTAATAGCCTCATCTTCGCAAGTTACCAATAACCACATTCTATCATTTAGCCAATGCACTTCACGAATTGGCAAAAAGGCTTCGTGTCCTTCATCATAATAAGGACGAAAATAGATTTGTTGAAAATCACCATAAGTAATCATAGAGCTTTCATCTGGCGAAAAAACACCCGCAGGGTAAATACTTTCGTTGATTAAATCAATCGTAAACCCATTTTCATCATCACCAATGACCAAATAAGTGCCTAGTGGCGAGAATCCTTGAATTATTTTTATATCTGTGGCAATCAATAATTCAGGTACTGACCCTTCCGTGAATACATCCCATAAATAAATACCATCACTATCCGCGAAGGCTAATAACCGCCCATTAGGACTCCATGCGCCACTATTTGGATATACAGTATTTGTCTTTATGGAGAACCGAAAACAAATTCATGGGATTATGTCAATAACGCATCATTAAACGTGTTTTCACCCCACCCCCAACCCCCTCCCCAAAAAATTGGAAGAGGGTTGTACGGACGTGATTAATCGCGTCCCTACGCCTAGAAATGGGTTTCTCCCCCTTTCTCCACGCAGTAGGGATAAGGGGGCTGGGGGGATAGGGGTGCTTTAAGCTGATAATTGACTTGAAAATGCTTATCCATTGAAATTTGAAAATCATTTGAATTCAAAATAGTTGTTCCATTAGTTCTGCTCTAATAATCGGTTCAAATGGGTCATCTGGAAATAATTGAAATCTGTAGATACCAATATTGACATTGGTAGGAGTTGCATCCCAAACTGTAACAATATCTTGCATAGGTGGAAATAATGCACCTTCACCTGAAACTAGAGTCCCATAGAAAATTTGTGTAACCCCATCTTCTTTTATAAGGGCGCTATCAAGCCCGTTAGGAGACCATGCTCTACAGTTTATTTCCCAACAAGAATATAAATACCTCTTAATACCTAAATTACGATTTGTAATCTGAACCTCATTCAATAATACTGGTTCTGAACTATCTATCGGTAAAAGATAGTTTGCCCCTGATTCTGTCGTAATCAATAATGGCGCAAGCAGTGGATAGGGCATATCTGGAATGGGTTGTTTAGATGGCTCACCAGTTAATTCTTCAATAACATCACCAAGTTCATCAAGTGATGTGCTGTTATTATTGGCTAGTGAATAATCAATCAGATAGTCATCAGTAAAATAATCCTGATTCACCCCAAAGTAATAACTTCCGTTAATTTGCTTGTTCAGAAGGATTGTTATCTCGTCGCCGATGTTCATCCTGCGAATATGTATATTACATCCACCACCACTGTTACGGGTTGTCCTAAATAAAATATTTGTTGGGTTATCCAATGCAAGCAAAATGTATTCTGCCCCTTCCCCTTTTAGATATTTACTCACACGCATAATTGCATTTGAATGAGAATCATCTACTTCCATAATATGCCCACGCACAATTACAGAAGAATATTCTATGGCTTCTTCGAGTGGGAATGTTCTCCCACCGCTACACGCCAATGCGGGTTGGGTGGAGGTTGCCATGCCAAAGACCAATAGGCTCAATATGCCGATGCTAAACAATCGTAGTGTCGTTTTCATGCGGGTATCTCCTTATGAGTCGTAATAAAAAAGTGATGGTAGCCATTCTATGCTGGCAATGGGGCTATCCAGATAGGGGGATAGGTCATAATTATAGTGCATCGTATTTATATACTGATTTTGCCTTAATGTTTGTTCGATATTGATTTGAAACTCATCAACTATCATTACTAACGAGCGATTTTGCACGTCATAATCAAACTCATAGCCCTGAGTTTGTATTGCCTCAGAACTTCTTCGTGTATTTTCTCTAATAATATTACATGAAGCAGGATTATCTTCACTATTACATGCAAGAGCTATCCATGAATTATTGGAAAGCCATTGAATTTTATGAATGGGTAAATATAGCTCACTCATATCACTAAGTTGATGAGGAATAAACTGCGCGAGTTGATTGGTTTGATAACTCAATAAATAATTTTCCATAGGTGAAAAGACCCCAACAGGATATGTTTCTCCACTGATTAAATCTATAGATACGCCATTTGCTTGGTCTCCAATGACCAAAAATCGCCCTAATGGTGAAAACCCTTGTATCGTTTTGATAGCTGTCTCATAGATTAAAATAGGCTCAGCCCCTTCTATAAAAACATCCCAAAGCATGATACCTCTATCATCTGCAAATACTATAATTTGTTCATCAGGACTCCATACGGCGCTATTTGGTATGATTGAATCAGCATATATGGGTGTTTCTGCTATAAGGTCAAATGCGTTTTCGCTTGAAGGTGGATTCATACGAAATATTTGTATCTTATTTTCCCACCAAACTGCGATGAAAGGTGCTTGAGGAGATAATAAAAATGCGTTTCCATCAATATTTCGTGATAATCCACTTTCATCATGAACTGTTTCTGGTTTAAGTGCTATCCGATAAGTTAGCGATATGGCATTACAATTAGCTTCCCAACAGGCAGATTTTTCGTGGGGTAAAAAGTTTAGCCTGTCTGCCTCTAGTAATATGGGATTACTTCTATCAATAGGGAATAAATATTCTGACCCCGATTGTGTTATGATGAGTAATGGTGCAAATAGTGGATAGTAACTATAATCTTCTCTAGGCGTATATGGTAATGATTGTGTGTTATAAGTTATGGCTTGGCTTAGTTCATCCAGCGATAAGACGAATGTAGGCACACTTCTTGACCACATAATTCTTTGATTATCCACATAATATTTTAATGGGTTGTAACTACCATCTAAATTTTTTGAAAAGAACATAATGACTTCTGCATTTTTCACCAGATTCATACCATGATTGCAACCACCGCGATAATATATTTGGTCTCTAAGGGTATTTTGTGGCGAATAAGAGGATAATAAAATAACCCCTTCCCCTTGCCCTTTGAGATATTCACTTATGCTAAAGATGCCATTTTTCTCAGAATCATCAATTTGACCGATTGTGCCTCTTGCGATAAAGTCTGAATCATCAATGTCTTCTGCTACTGTAGTCCCAATACCACTACACGCCAAAGCGGGTTGGGTGGAGGTTGCCATGCCAAAGACCAATAGGCTCAAAATGCCGATGCTGAAAAATCGTAGTGCCGTTTTCATAAAATACCCCTTTCTAATCATCATGCCCCTAGTGTAGCGATTCGGCTTATTTCATACCCCTACTGATGCCCGTTGGATACCCTACGGGTGATATACGGAGAAAATTAGCCGATTCTTTCGATGAACTGCTGGGTGATGGTGGTTAATTTTTCCCAATCGGGTAATTTGGGGTCTATCAGCACATGCGGGGCGTGGATGGTCTCATAACGGGCTTTGGGGATAAACCGTTTGGCAAATTTTTCGGTGAGCAATGGACGGACTAAATCATCTTCTAATCCCTGAATCACCAGAGTCGGGCAGGTGATACGGGGTGCGAGCCGATATGCCTCATGCCCTGCCTTGTGAATTTGCGAGAACATCCGCACAGGCAGGCGAAAATCGCGGATTTCTTTGTGGACTTGTGGGTCGTCTAGGTCGGCATTGGGCATAAATCGTGAGATACCATCGCGGACTTCTGGCTTGTTAAAATCTAATGGCATATATTTGAAGATACGCGGTTGTGGGAAAAGTGTCTGGATAATCGGCATGGCACGCCACGCCACATGGTCAATTTTCCAGAATGGGGCATAGAGTATTAGCCCTGTGACCCATTTTTGCATGTTATGGGTGAGCCTGACCGCCAACGCGCCACCCATCGAAAATCCCACGATGAATAGGCGTTCATGTGTTTGCGATAGGGCTTGGACTTCTGCACAGAGGGCGTTTATCCAATCGGCATACGTGCGCGTGGGCAGGGTTTCGATGTCTGTGCCAAAACCGGGCAATAATACCCCGCGCACAGTGAACCCCATATCATGAAAGAGTGGCGCGAGGGGGCGCATTTCTGCGGGGGTGCCAGGGAAGCCGTGAATCATCAATATGGCGGTATGTTGCCCCTGTAGGGTGAACGGCTGGTGAATATCGCCACGGAAGGCAGATAGGTCTGGGCGCATAGGATAAGTCACTTTTTATAAAAGATAATCAACCATCTATATTATCCCTATCTGATGAGTGCCTGCTAAACAGTGTACGAATAGTTGATGATGAAGATTTATAAGCCCCAGATGAGCCTTGTGCGACATTTCACACACATGAGAGATTTTGCAAGTTTTTGCGAGTATTCCCGTGCTATAGTGACGGTATGAATACACAAAAAACATCACGAATCTCACAATTTTATAAAAAGACACTATCGGAACGCCTCACCATTATCCGCGAGTGGCTCGGAAAATCGTCAGATGACCCCCTCCCGTTGGATGGTGGGTTATCAGCAGACCAAGCCGATGCCATGATAGAAAATGTGTTGGGGCGCTATGCCTTGCCGTTTGCCGTTGCGACCAACTTTCTTATCAATGGGCGCGATATTCTTGTACCGATGGTGATAGAAGAGCCGTCTGTAGTGGCGGCGTGTAGCAATGCGGCGCGACTCTTTCGGGATGGGGGCGGATTCACCACCACCAGCGACCAACCTGTTATGATTGGTCAAATTCAGGTATTGGATCTTCCCGATATGGCACACGCCATCGCGCAGATTGAGGGCAATAAAGCCATGCTACTCGCAGAAGCGGATAATGTAGGGGGGAGCATCGTCAAGCGGGGTGGGGGAGCGCGTGATATTGAAATTCGCGTGTTTGATGATACCCCTATCGGCGCGATGTTGGTGCTTCACCTATTGCTCGATACTCGTGATGCGATGGGCGCGAATGCCATTAATACCGCCGTCGAACACCTTGCACCGCATGTCGAATCGCTCACAGGTGGGCGTGTGAATTTGCGTATCCTCAGTAACCTCAGTGATAGGCGCAAATCACGGGCAGAGGGTGTTATCCGCAAAGAAGCACTTGCTACAGAAACACTCACGGGTGAACAAGTCGTGAAGGCGATTGTTGAGGCAGGATATTTTGCCGAAATAGACCCCTATCGCGCCACCACCCATAACAAGGGTGTGATGAATGGCATTGATGCGGTTGTGCTTGCTACGGGCAACGACTGGCGGGCGGTGGAAGCGGGCGCACATGCCTATGTCGCACGCGATGGTCGTTATACCAGCATGACGCAATGGCGCATGACCCCCAATGGTGACTTGCACGGCACAATCGAATTGCCTCTGGCGGTGGGGATTGTTGGTGGGGCGACACGGGTACATCCAACGGCACAACTCGCGTTGGATATTTTGGGGATTCATACCGCGCAGGAACTCGCAGAGGTCATGGTCGCGGTGGGACTCGCACAAAATTTTGCGGCGATTCGCGCATTGGCAACCGATGGCATTCAACAAGGTCACATGCGGATGCACGCCAAACAGCTTGCTTTGGCGGCGGGCGCATCACCCGAATTAGCACCAAAAATCGCCAAACTGATGATAGATGAGAAAAATATCCGCCTAGAACGGGCGAAGCAATTGGTCGAAAGCCTTTTATCAGAAGAAAAGGAGTCATGATGTCAAATCAAAATGGCACATATCAGCCTCAACAAAGTGAATCGTTGTTGATGAAACCCACCCGCCCAGTCGGGATTGTGGGTTATGGGGCGTATATCCCGCGTTATCGTCTCCCTGGGACAGAGGTCGCGCGGGTATGGACACAAGGATTAGGTGGTAGTCCCATCAAAGAAAAGGCGGTGGCGGGGCTTGATGAAGATGTCACCACCATGTCTATCGAGGCGGCGCGGAATGCGGTGGCGCGGGCGGCTATTGACCCCAAACTCATTCGTGCGGTATGGGTCGGTAGCGAGAGTCACCCGTATGCCGTGAAACCGACTAGTACGATTGTCGCGGAGAGCATCGGCACATCTGCCCATATTCAGGCGGCAGATTGGGAATTTGCCTGTAAAGCGGGTACAGAAGCCGTTCAAGCCTCTATCGGCATTGTGGGGAGTGGCATGGGGGCATATACCCTTAGCATTGGCATGGATACCGCGCAGGGGCGACCGGGTGATGCGTTGGAATATACGGCGGCATCGGGCGGGGCGGCGTTTTTGATTGGTCTGGCAGAAGAAGCCTGTGCGGTGTATCAGGGGAGTTATAGCTATGTGACCGATACCCCCGATTTTTGGCGACGTTCTGGTCAGACATACCCCTCGCATGGCGATAGATTTACGGGTGAACCCGCCTATTTTCATCATGTGACCAGCGCGGCATCGGCACTCATGGAGATGATGAATACCACCCCTGCGGATTATACCTATGCGGTGTTTCATCAACCCAATGTCAAATTCCCTATGCGGGCGGCGCAAATGTTGGGATTTAATGAAGCCCAATATAGCACAGGGCTACTCGCAGACCATATCGGCAATGTGTATTCTGGCTCATGTATGGTCGGCTTAACCGCCATCCTCGACCAAGCCAAAGCAGGCGACCGAATCCTCATGGTGAGTTATGGCAGTGGGGCGGGGTCTGACGCGTTTGACATTCTCGTGACCGATAAAATTTCACAGGTGCAAAATCGTGCGCCACGCACCCGCGATTATATCAATCGGCGGACTGTGATTGATTATGCCACCTATTGCCGTTTCCGCGACAAATTAAAAGATTAAAGGATAAGATACCATGAGACCAGTAGCCATTATTGGGGTCGGCATGACCCCTGTGGGTGAACATTGGGATAAGAGTTTACGGATGTTGGGCGCGGATGCGGTGCAATTGGCGCTCGCAGATGCTCATTTAGATAGTGTGGATGCGCTGTATTTGGGCAATTCCTACGGCGCAAGTGTGAGTAGCCAGTCGCATTTGGGTGCGTTGATAGCCGATTATGCGGGTCTGCGCGGTATCGAGGCTTATACCACAGAGGCGGGTGATGCCTCTGGCGGGGTGGCGCTCCGCACGGGCTATTTGGCAGTTGCCAGTGGCGCGGTGGATTTTGCACTGGTAGCGGGTGTAGAAAAATCATCGGATGCCATTGGCAATACCCGCATAGAGGGGCGTAATGTGAGCCTCGATGCCGATTATGAATCTATTCATGGGGCAACCCTCCCCGCATTGGCGGCGTTGCTCATGCGCCGTTATATGCACGAATTTGGCGTGGAACTAGCGGCATTTGAGGGATTTAGCATTAATGCTCATGCCAATGGCAAACGTAACCCATTGGCGATGTATCGCAATATTATCAAAGCAGGGGCATTTGCCAAAGCACCGTTTGTTTCTGACCCTGTGAACCTGTTTGATGGTGCGCCAGATGCCGATGGTGCGGCGGCGGTGGTGCTTGCGCCGTTGGATTGGGCGCTGGATAGGGTATCACAACCGATTAAAATCGCGGGGAGTGGGGTCGCAACCGATACGTTGGCGCTCCATGACCGTAAAGACCCACTATACCTAAAGGCTGTGGCGTTATCGGCACAAAAGGCATTTGCCCAAGCGGGAAAAACCCGTGACCAGATGAACCTGCTGGAATTGCACGATTCATTCACGATTGTATCGGCATTGGCATTAGAAGCGATGGGCTATGCAGAACGTGGGGAAGGGTGGAAACTGAGTGACCAAATTGGTTTAACAGGTCGCCTGCCCATTAGCACTTTTGGCGGATTAAAGAGTCGTGGCAACCCAACAGGGGCAACTGGGGTGTATCAGGCGGTCGAGGCGGTGCTTCAACTGCGCGGACAGGCAAATGAAAACCAAGTGAGTGGCGCGGTCTCTGCTCTCATCCAGAACTTAGGTGGGCTGGGTACAACCGCCGTTACACACATCTTAGAGACGCTTTGAGAGTGTTTTGGAGACTCTATGAGAGGTATTGAGAGATTTTTCACGATACAATGACTGTAGTTAGTTCAAACGAGAAAAATGTGGAGTAGTGTAAAATGCAAATTTCAAGACATTGGCGTATGAATGCACAACGGTATCGTTTAGAGGGTGTCCGTGTAGAGAGTGGCGAATTGAGCCTGCAAGCCCGTGTTGCGACCACCGATACACAAGAAATTCAAGCTATCACCCTACAACAACCAGTCGCCCAAGCAACCCCTGTCAAAGTGGCGTAATTATGACCGAGACCCCTCTGGCGGAGATTCGCCATGAACGGTTTGCCTTTTCTGGCACAGGGACGGTATATAGTTATACCACCCTCCAAGATGCGCCAGAATCATTCGCAGAATATGCCCCCTATGTGTTGGCATTGATTCAATTGGATGAAGGCGTGATGCTCACCGCGCAAATCACTGATTTGGGTGATGAAAGCCTCGCCATTGGCGATAAGGTAGAGATGGTCACACGCAAATTGACCACCGAAGGCGCAAAGGGCATGATTGTCTATGGGTATAAATTCCGTAAAGTTTTACCCCGCGAATAAAATCTATCAACCTATAAAAAACAAAAAAGAGGCATATCGCCTCTTTTTTGTTGCATATTATTTGTGGTGATGAGCTAATGCCCATCACCAGTTTGTTTTTTTAGCGTGCGCCTGCGGTTTGCAGTTTGTAGTCATAAGCCAATGAATGTTCATTGTCTTTATCGAAAATGTGCATGTTTTCCATATTGAACACCAAGCCCATGCGTCCACCGATGCGGGCGCGCGTACGGGGGTCGGTACGGGCGATGAATGTTTTGCCACCTTCTTCGAGGTAGATAATCATTTCATTACCCATTTGTTCAATCACATCCACATTGCCTTCTGTTTGTGATGGCAAAATGCCGGGTGGTTGAAAATCTATATCATGAATATCTTCTGGACGAATCCCAAAAATAACTTCTTTACCAATGTGCGATTTGAATGGCGCGGCTTTTGATTCTGGCACATTGAGTTGGAATGTACCCGTATCAATTGTCAAACCATTGGCACTTTCGCCTAATGTTGCTTTGAAGAGGTTCATGGAAGGGCTTCCGATGAAGGTCGCAACAAAGACATTACGGGGATTGTGGTACAAATTAAAGGGGCTATCTATTTGTTGTAATTCGCCAGCACTCAATACACAGATGCGCGTTCCCATCGTCATCGCTTCCACTTGGTCGTGGGTCACATAGATGAAGGTGGTTTCGAGACGTTGGTGCAATTTGCTGATGAAAGAGCGGGCTTCAACGCGCAATTTGGCATCGAGGTTAGAGAGGGGTTCATCCATGAGGAAAACAGCTGGTTCGCGGACGATTGCACGTCCCACTGCCACACGTTGACGTTGACCACCAGACAGTTGGCGTGGGCGACGGTCGAGCAAGTTTGCCAAGCCTAAACTGGTGGCGGCTTCTTTTACTCGTTGGTCAATCACCGACTTGGGGGTCTTGCGGAGTTTGAGACCAAATGCCATATTGTCATAGACTGTCATGTGGGGATAGAGCGCATAACTCTGAAACACCATCGCCACATCGCGGTCTTTTGGAGCAACATTGTTGACCACACGGTCACCGATACGTACCTGTCCATCGCTGATTTCTTCTAATCCCGCCAACATTCTTAAGCTGGTGGATTTTCCACAACCTGATGGTCCGACAAACACTAAAAACTCTTTATCTTCAATATGAATATTCAAGTCTTTTACGACTTGAACGTTGCCATAATGTTTCCATACATGATCGAAGGTTACACTTGCCACTATATACCTCCATGCCTTTTTGGGCTAAATGCACATTATTGTACAAAAAAAGCTTATCTCTTGTTAAAACTGCACAAATATTTTTGAGAGATACGCTTGCTTTTATCAAATATTGATTATAATCTAGTTTTCATTTTTTTGCCAAAAAAAAGTCCCCTTTTTCTAGAAATTGCTAAAAATATGAGAGAATGATGATGAATGTAATCATTAATGCCGAAGTGATTAGTATTGGTACAGAGATATTATTGGGAGAGTTGACCGATACCAATTCGGTTTACATCGCTAAAGCGTTGCGCGACTTAGGCATTAACCTCTTCTTTATGACTTCGGTTGGCGATAATATCAACCGCATCGCCTCTGCGGTGAACATCGCCCTTAGCCGTGCCGATGTGGTAATTACCTGTGGGGGATTGGGTCCAACGGTGGATGATATGACCCGTCAGGCAGTGGCACAAGCGACTGAGCGTAAACTTGTTTTTCATCAGACTCTATTAGAACAAATCGCGGCGCGTTTTGCAACTTTTAATGTTCAGATGACCGATAATAATCGTTTGCAAGCCTATGTGCCAGAAGGGGCTGTTATCATCGAAAACCCCGTTGGGACAGCGCCATCGTTTGCGGTGGAGATGGGACAGAAGGTGGTCATTAGCCTACCGGGTGTCCCGCGAGAGATGAAATTTCTCATGAGCGATAAAGTGATTCCCTATTTACGTGGGCGTTATACACTTGGCATCATCAAAGCCCATTTGCTTAAGGCGGCGGGCATTGGCGAGAGTCTGTTAGATGAAATGCTTGGGCATGATTTGCTACAAGCTAGTAACCCAACCGTGGGGTTGGCAGCGCATAGTGGACAGATTGATATTCGTATCACCGCCAAAGCCGATACTGAAGCCATCGCCGACTTGATGATTGCCGATGTCGCCGAAAAAATCATGGCGCGGGTAGGGCAGTATATCTATGGAGTCAACGACCAAAAAATTGAGCAGGTGTTGGTTGACTTATGCCTGAAACACAATATCAAACTAGCCATTGTAGAGGCGGGAATTTCGCCAGTGGTGAGCGATGCCATCCGCAATATCCCCAATGGCGATGCGGTGATTGTGAGCCATGCCCATTATGAATCTCCAGACGCACTACGCGAGGCATTATCGCTCACCAAGCCCGATTTGCGTGGACTGTCGTCAGAGGCAATTGGCGCATTTGTGGCGACATCCAACGCCACCGCGGGTATTGCTATTATTGCCAATCCTAATGTGAATGAATCGTCAGATGCCAATGAAGGCGCGGCGGTGTCGGTTTATACACCTACAAAAACATCAGAACGGGTCTATGGCTTTGGCGGACAATCGGATGTAGCCAAGCAATTTGTCTCTTCGTGGTCACTCTCCATGCTATGGCGCATGTTAAAAGAGCAAATGACCCCATGAGTGACTCATTTATCGAAAAATTAGAGCAGATTATTCAGACGAATCAGACCCATGTTGTGTTGCGAATTTCGCCACATCTCATGCAGATGCCCACGCCTGTGAAGGCGTATGATGACCCGTTTTTGCCGTTTGGCAAAGCCGTTATCAATGCGACTCGTGATGTGGTGGCGGGTTATATATTCGATTTTCCCGCCTATCTCGCCATTGGCGCGGCGGGGGCGGTGGCGCTGGAACGCACCATCGGCTATGTAGATAGGACGCTCATCACCATTATTGACGGGCAGTTTTCTGGCGCGGGATATGTCCATCTGGCGGATGAAGGCACATTCAATGCCGATGCGCTGATTTTGGCGGATGACAATCACCTATCCGCCTATACTGCCCGTCCCGATAGGAGCGCCTTTGTCACATACGACCATACACCCAATTCTGCCCCCACAGGCGGGATTTTTTGGCGTATGACAGATGAATTGACCATCGGTGATAAACGGCTTAAAATTGTGGGAGATGATGTGGTCTATGCCGATGGTACAGCCCATTTTGGAGATAGCTTGCATGAGGCATTATTAGGGATGAGGGATAGCTGATGGATGCGTTGATAGAACAATTTTGGGGCGCAGGGCTAATTCAATTTGGGCGATTTGACGAGGATGGCGTGCCGTTCAAAATTGGATTTGACTTATTGCCGTCTTATCCCGATATCTGGTCAAATGTGTTAGAACGGCTCATTTTGCTTGCGGATGTAAACCGTTATGAGCGTCTGTTGGCATCGTCAGAGGCATTGCCATTGGGGACGCTATTGTCATTTTTGGCAAATGTGCCGTTGGTCTATAGCAGAGGGACAGGGCGTGAGGGGGTGTATGACCTGTTGGGCGCGTATGATGTGGGGCATCCCGCGTTATTTGTGGCGAATACATGGCAAAACTCGCATGAGGGACTCATCCACAAGGCGAAAAAAGTCGGATTAGAGATACATACGGCGTGGGTGTTGATGACCACTGGCAAGGTAACGGCGAATATGCCTAATCTGACCATCCACAGCCTATTTCGGTTAGAGGATGTGATGCTTGACCTGCATACCGCCAAAAAATTGCCCACTGGGCAGGTGGATGCGGTGCTGGCATGGCTTGGCTAATCATCTACGAGCCGATTCACGGCAATCACGGCGCTCATCAACAATAATCCAGCAAAAATGGCAACATGAGGGGCGGTGCGGAAAACACTCCGTCCTTCTGCCAAAATTGCGCCCCATTCTGGTACACCAATGGCGACCCCCACACCGAGAAAATTAAGCCCGGCACTATTAAATAGGCAATAACCAAAGACAATGCCCATTTGTGCGCCAAGTGTGGGATAAATTCCGCGCCGAACATGCACCCACGCGATGCGCCACCAGCCCGCCCCACATGCCCGCGCCCCCAAAATATAATCTTCTACCAAAATTTGCCGTGTGACCCCGCGTATGACCTGCGCGGTCATTCCCACCTGACTGATACCCACTGCGATAATGAGTGCCGTGTCGCTCCGTCCGAGTAGGGTGAGCAGAACCAGCGCCATCATTAACGGCGGAAATGTGAGCAGGGTATTCATCACCAGAACCAACGCATTATCACCAAATTTACCCAACATCGGCGCACCAATCCCCAAAATGCCACCAATGGCTATGGCTAGGGTGGCGCTCAATCCAGAAATGCCCAATGTGCGCCCCGCCCCCGCCAATAATCGGCTCAATACATCGCGCCCAAGCCCGTCTGTGCCTAAAAAATAAACCGTATTGGGTGTTTTTGAGATGCCGTTTTCTTGTGGGGTCATGGGGTCGTATGGCGCGAGGTATGCCCCAAAGAACGCCATGCCAACCAAAAAAATTATCCAGATAAGGGCAATTTTGCGCGTCATGTCGTCATGCCCCATTATCTAGCCAACGGAGGCGTGGGTCTAATAGGGTGGATAAAAAGTCGGTAATGAGCGATAACCCCGCCACTATCAGCGCCGATAGTGCGACTATCGCCTGTACAACGGGGTAATCTTGTGCGATGACACTATCGAGCAATAAGCGACCAATCCCCACGCGCACGAATAAACTTTCGGTGATGACTGTCCCGCCGAGCAATAACCCAAATTGGGTGCTAATGACGGGTAATACGGGCAATAATGCCACGCGCAACACATGACGGCGCAAAATGGTGCGTGGATGCAAGCCTTTGCTCTGTGCTACTGCAACAAATGTCAGCGACTGCACCGCGATGATATTGGCATACGCTACCCGTGCAATACCACCCATCCCATGAAATGCCAATACCATAATCGGTAATAACCATGCCTGCCAATTATCTACCCCGCTATAGGGGATAGTTGCCGATAGCGCGATAATGGCTAATGTGCCTGTCCAATATAATGGGGTGGCAAGCGATAGGCTCATCACCCCACGTCCCATCATGCCCCAAAATCCGCGCCTAGTCGCTATTATGCCGATGCCAATACCCCATAGTACCGCGAGGCTCATCGCAAAAATGGCGAGGATGGCTGTGGGCAATAGACGCGGGGCGATGAGGTCAGTGATGGGAAGCAGTCGCACCAATGAATAGCCAAAATCCCCGCGCACCACCCCGCCTATATAACGGATATATTGGGCGAGTGGCGGGTCATCCAAGCCCATATCGGCGCGGACTTGGGCGATTTCTGTGAGTGATGCCCCACCCAAATCCATCTGGGCGGATATGGCATCACCAGGGAGTAATCGCAATAAAAAAAATGCCAGTGTGAGCGCCGACCACACAGTGAACAGGGCAAATGCGAGGCGTTGCATGGTTATTGCACCATCATTAGTTCAATGTGACGGCATAGAGCAACGGAAACCAGCCATAGGGGTCATAAATCAGCCCGCCAATTTCTGCCACCGAGGCATTGATATTGACATAATCGCGGATGGGCAAAATAAGCGCGTTATCCATGACAAATTGTTGAATTTGGGCATAACGGGCATAGCGCATCTCTGGCGCACTTTCGGCGGTGGCGCTCATGAGGGCGGCATCCAATTCGATATTTTGAAAGAGTGTATAATTATTTGTGCCATTGCTCATAAAAAATCGTGTGAGGACTTGTGGGTCATAACCCGCGTTATCAAACGCCACAAGGTTATAGTCGCCCGTGGCGACATTCTCACGCAGGGCGGTGAAGCCTGCGACTTGTTCTAAGATTGCATTCACACCCACATTGCGCCACGATTCTTGAATGAGTTGGGCGGTCTCTGGCATAAAGTTCCATGGGGCAAATAGCAATGTTACCTCTAAATCGCCATCACCTGCGTCCAGATAACCATTATTATCTTGGTCACTAAACCCCACCGATTCCAACAAATTACGGGCGGCACTGAGTTCATACGGATAGGTATTGTTCAGTTGCGGATTATAATAGAGGGTGTTGGCAGACAGCGCCGACCACGCCACAGGCGAAAATCCCTGATACACCACATCGGTGATGAGGCTACGGTTAGTGGCTTGGATAAGCGCACGGCGCACAATCACATTATCAGTGGGATATTGTTGTGTATTGAATATAAACTGCATCGGCATACCAGGGATGGCGACAGGGTATAGCTGAATATTGCTATTGGCGGTGATGGCACGCGCAGAGGCAGGTGGAATTTCGCCCATGATATGTGCGGTTTTGCTCTCTAATGCCGAGAGGCGGGTGGGGGGGTCTGCAAAGAAGCGGAATATAATTTCATCCACTGCATTGCCTGGCAAGTCGCCATAAAAATCGGGACCCCAGGTGTAATTTTCGTTTCTGCGGATGACCAGCTTGTCGCCTGTGGTATATTCAATAAACCGAAACGGTCCTGTACCCACTTGGTGAAATTGATACCGATTGAGCGAATATTCTGCCAATGCTTTGGGACTGGCGATGCCCAAATACACCTGTGCTAACGAATCGAGCAGAGGCGTATAGGGTTCTGTGAGGATGATTTGGATGGTGAATTCATCCACGATGAGATATTGTTGGTAGGGTCCCAACGAAAATACGGCACGTTGGGATGGGGTCTCTGGTGAGGTGATGCGGTCTAAATTTGCGGCAACCGCTTGGGCATTAAATGGCTCACCATCGTGAAAGGTCACACCGCGCTTAAGATAAAATGTGTAGGCTCTGAGGTCATCAGAAATCACCCAACTCTCGGCTAATCCGGGGACAATTTCATTGGTTTGTGGATGCCGATAGACCAGCGTGTCATACACTTGGCGCAATACGATGCCGAGTTCTGACGATTGATGGATATGCGGGTCAAAGCCAGATGGCTCTAGGGTTAGCCCATAGACGATGGAACGTAAAGCGGTTGTGGGCGCAGATGACGCGCACGCACTGAGCAAAAAGGCAACGAACAGGGTAATGAATAGTGAGTTGCGTTTGGTCAATTTACACTTCCATGTGGTTTTTCGATACGATAGGATAGATGAAAAGAGAGTCTACCATAAAACAGGTCACAAAATGAGATATAACCGTCCAAGAATGCTCACGCCACCGCGTGAAGAAGAAGAAGTTTATCCCTATCGGCGGGCATGGGGGAGTATTGTCCGCGAAATTGGTATTTTAACCGTCATTAGCGCAGGATTTTATGCGCTTGGTGTGGTGGGGTTTGTCATCCCAGAACGGATTTTTGCGCCACTCAATTTTACATTGCCATTATTGACAGTGGGGTTGTGGCTGTATTTTTCGGCATGGAAAGAAAGCCGTGTCCAAGAACCGCGTGTGCAATTGGTGGCGGTGATGGTCGTTTCGGCGTTGGTCGCCAATGCTATCGGCGTGCCATTGATTGGGGCGTTGCGACCGGATGATTGGTTGGCATCGGCGGGGTCATTTGAGCGAATATTGGGGTATGCGCTCACGGTTGGTCTGGTGCAAGAGGGGCTAAAATATGGGGTGTTGCGGGTGATTTTATGGCAAGAGGGATTTCGCAATCGGCTAGATACCCTCGCGTATGCCACTGCCGCCGCCGTTGGTTATGCCACTGTGACCAATTTGCATTTGCTGGCAGACGGACTTATTTCCCCCGATGTGTTGGCGTTGCGCCTGTATACCAATGTGATTATGCACTATGCGTCTAGCGCGATATTGGCGTATGGCTTGTCTGAATTGCGCTTTAATCCACAGGTGTTTTTTATTATGCCTGTCATGATATTCATGAGTGCCTTAGTCACAGGCGCGACCATCAGTATCCGCGCTACATTGACCAATAGCGGTTTTGTTTTGGGGATTGGTGGCACACGCCCCTTGTTGGGATTTGTATTTAGTGTGGTGTTGGTAGTCACGGTGCTTTTTCTCACCGCCTTTTTGTATAACAACGCAGAACGCCGTGAACGTGAAGCGGTAGAGGGGGATTGACACAGATGGGCTTAGTCGAAATTACCGGGCGGGAACAAGTCCTCATCCGCCAGCAACGACTCGGACATTTTTTGACCCTCTTGGTAATTCTGTTGGGATTGCTCTATTCGCTCAATTTTCGGAATGGGGTGGTCAATGCCACCGTCCCATACACCAATTTGCGGGCGGGTATTAGCGTGAATTATCCATTGAACTGGTTACTCGATACAGCGGGTGATTATGTGTTCCGTGTGCGCGATATGTCGCGGATCGGGTTTAAGACCACGCTACAAATTACCCTACGCCCTGTGGGGGCAGATATGACCGAGCGTAATGTGTTGGATGCGCTTAATATCACCCGCCCAATTATATTGTCTACCTACGATATTCAGTCGGTGGAACAAATTATGCTCACTACCGAAACCCGCGCCACATTGATGCGTTATACCTATGTGGATACCGAGACAAATCCATTTTTGGAGAGTTTTCCGATTGTGGTGGCGGGGGAAGACATTCTCACCCTAAGTGGTGGTCAAGCCATTATTATCACTTTTCGCACAGATGCCCGCACATTTGAGCAAGACCGCCCTCTATTTCTACAATTTTTGCGGACATTGGAGTTTTAAGCCTATGATGAAATTGATTGGTATGGTGGCACTTTGCTTGTTTATCATCGTCCCCACTCTTGCCCAGACGACGATTCCCGACCTCGATTTAGACCGTATTCGCCGTTCTACGGTATACATCATGCAAATTCGCACGGTTGGCGGTATCCCCATTATTACCTGTGTAGGTAGTGGGACGATTATAGACCGTTCTGGCTTAATTATCACCAATGCCCATAACACCGTGACAAATAATGCATGTTCTGGCGATACGATTATCATCTCATTGAGTATTTTGGCAGAAGAACCACCTGTGCCATCGTATTATGCAGATATCGCTCAATCGGATATTGGGCAAGACCTCGCGTTGCTCCGTATCACCCGTGAATTAAGTGGGCGTGTGGTCAATCGTGATGCGTTGTCGTTGCCATTTGTGGAATTGGGTAATTCGACCAATGTAAATTTAGACGAAACGATTACAGTGGCGGGGTATCCCGATGTGGGCAATAGTTCTGTCGAGACCTTGCGTGGGACGGTGAGTAGTTTTGTCTCTGAGCCTATCGGTGGCGATAGGTCATGGATAAAAACCGATACCCCTATACCAGGGACAATGACGGGTGGCGGAGTGTATAACCAGCAGGGGCAACTGATTGGTATTCCCACCACCGTCCCTGTGCGTCCATTGAGCGCCGATGAGACGTGTTTGCTCCTCGCAGATACCAATGGCGATGGCTTGGTGAATAATCGGGATTCATGTGTGCCAATTGGCGGGTTTATCAATACCATTCGCCCGGTGAATTTTGTCCGTCCGCTACAACGGGGGGCGGCATTGGGTATTATGTTGCAACGGATTACACAGCCGGTCATCCAATTAGAAGGTGGCGGAGACCCGACTGTATCTCGCTTATTTATCGCCCCATCAGAAATAGATGGAATGCCGACCACCGTGTCGAGTAGCCTGCCCACAGGGACAGATAGCTTATATTTGTTTTTTGATTATCGCAATATGACCCCAGATACCATCTATGAATTGCGTGTGACCATAGATGACCGCCCAAGCCCCACCTTTAGCCTTGCGCCTGTGCGGTGGGGCGGTGGACAAAATGGCATGTGGTATATTGGCAGTCGTGGGCAGGTGTATCCCAACGGGATTTATCGGTTTACTCTGTATATCAACGGGCTTGCCAGTGGTAGCCGCGAGATTATTATTGGCACACCGCAACAAAACACCGCATCGTTTAGTAATATTGCCTTTGGGATAGAAGATGGCGAAAATCTGTATGGGCGCAACAATATTTTGCCCACAGGGATTATTGTCAATGCGCGATTTATCTATCGCAATATTTCCGATGGCGCTCAGTGGGCAGAAATTTGGTACTATGGCGATACCATTATCCGCCGAAACGACTCGGTATGGGCAAATGACACCCGCGATACGCGCATTATTCGTGTGGAAGCCCCTGGTGGGTCGCCATTGCCATCTGGACGGTATCGGTTGGAGTTATATCTGGATGGGTTGTTGGTTGCCACATCCGACTTTGTGATAGCGGGTGCGCGTGAAGGTGCGTTTCCGCGTGTGTTTAGCAATGTGCGTTTCACTTCCGCCGATTCATTGCAAGTGGCTGTCACAAACCCGAGTGTACGCACATTTTCGACCACTACGCGCCAGATTTATGGGCTGTTCGATTGGGAATTTATCGCACCAGGGACACTTTGGCGGGTGGTGTGGTCAGTGGATAATGTGGCGTTCTATGACCAAACGCTCCCCTGGGATAATATCGAGACGGGGCAAAATTTTGGTATGTTGCTGAGTAGCGCCTCGCGGATTCCCGATGGCACATATCGGCTACAGCTCTTCATGGGTCCCGCGCTTCTCGCCACCTTTGAGGCACAAGTGGGGATTGGTCAGTTGCCCATTGACCCATTCGCACAGTCGACAGGCGTGCAGATGAATGGGCGCGTGATTGATGCCGAAACCCGTGTAGGGATTCCGAATGTGAGCTTTATTGTCATCAGCGAAGATTTTTCTGTCGAAGATTTTGTGTGGACAGCTAATCAAGTATACACACAGGCAACCACAGACCGCAATGGACGCTTTCAGCTAGAGCGCCCCTTGCTATTTGGATTGCCCTATAGTGTGATTGTCGTGGCAGACGGATATTTGACCGTGAGTGCCGATGCTGTGGAAGTGGATGCAGAGACCGAAAATCCGCTAGAAGTTGTTATCGTCATGACGAAGGATTAACCAATATGGCAGAAAAAATTCGGTTAGATGTCTTGCTCCATCAACGCGGACTCATCGAAAGCAGAGAAAAAGCCCGTGCCATGATTATGGCAGGTGAAGTGACGGTGAATGGTGTTTTGGTAGATAAACCGGGTACCAAAATCAATGAAGCAGATGAACTTATCCTCAAGGCAAAGCCCCGTTATGTGAGCAGGGGCGGGGATAAGCTAGAAGGGGCATTGCGCGATTTTGCATACGACCCCACAGGACGCATTTGTGCCGATGTGGGCGCGAGTACGGGCGGATTCACCGATTGTTTATTGCAACATGGCGCAGAAAAAGTGTATGCCATAGATGTGGGGTATGGCATTTTAGACCATCGCATCCGTATAGACCCCCGCGTGGTGGTGATAGAACGCACCAATGCGCGATAT
>Ga0105045_10000469_pt1 | contig 29156 bp, 20 predicted proteins | sample MAT02_FD_78089 | JGI IMG/M metagenome (GOLD analysis project Ga0105045, IMG submission 78089) | Freshwater microbial communities from Lake Fryxell liftoff mats and glacier meltwater in Antarctica - MAT-02 (megahit assembly) | ecosystem: Environmental > Aquatic > Freshwater > Ice > Liftoff... | reverse complement strand
GCGGCGGTCGGACGCGGCTTGGCTGCGCTCGCGTGGGTGGCCGCGGCCGCGGTGCGGTCCTCGACCTCGATGGGCTGGCGGCGCGCCTTGTTGGCGTAGACCTGCGCGGCGCGGGGCACGTCGACGCTGAGCTTGAGCGGACCGGGGGTGACGATGCGCTCGGCGACGACCTCTTCCTCGGCGAACTCGATCTGTCCCGAGTCGGACTCGCCGCCGATCGAGTCGGGCTCGAGGTCCTCCGGGTTGACGTGGGCGAGGTCGTTGCGGCCGAGGTACGTGACGGCCAGCTCGCGGAAGATGTAGTCGATGATCGAGGTCGACATCTTGATCCGCGGGTGCCCCTGCACCGAGCCACTCGGCTCGAAGCGGGTGAACACGTAGGCGTCGACGAACTCCTCGAGCGGCACGCCGTATTGCAGACCCAGGCTGATGGCGATGGCGAAGCAGTTCATGAGGCTGCGAAACGCGGCGCCCTCCTTGTGCATGCCGATGAAGATCTCGCCCAGGGTGCCATCGCTGTAGTCGCCGGTGTGGACGTAGACCTTGTGGCCGCCGATCGTCGCCTTCTGGGTGTAGCCGGCGCGACGGTCGGGCATGCGCCGACGCTTGGCCAGGTAGCGATGCACGATGCGCTCGGTGATCTTCTCGATGACCTGCGGCTGGCTGGTCGAGAGGGTCTGCTCGCTGCCGTCCTCGGCCTCGACGACCAGGCCGGAGCTCAGCGGCTGGCTGAGCTTGCTGCCGTCGCGGTACAGCGCGTTGGCCTTGATGCCGTACTTCCAGGACGCGAGGTAGACCTCGCCGACCTCGATGACGGTCGCGTCGCTCGGCATGTTGATCGTCTTGGAGATCGCACCGGACAGGAACGGCTGGGCGGCGGCCATCATGCGCACGTGGGCCATCGGCGCGATGAAGCGCTTGCCGTAGCGGCCGCAGCGGCTCGCGCAGTCGAACACCGGGAGGTGCTGACTCTTGAGGTGCGGCGCGCCCTCGACGGTCATCGTGCCGCACACGTGATCGTTGGCGCGCTGGATGTCCTCGGCGGAGAAGCCGAGCGCCTCGAGCACGTTGAACATCGGGTTGCCGAGCTGGACATCGGTGAAGCCGAGCACGCCGTGGCAGAAGTCGTCGCCGAGCACGTAGCGGTTGAACACGAAGCCGATCTCGAAGGCACCGGCCAGCTCGCTCTCGACGCGCTGAAGCACCTCGTCGGTGAAGCCCTTGCGCTTGAGGTCGGCGTGGGAGATCCGCGGGCTGCCGGCCAACGTCCCTGCGCCCTTGCAGTAGCGCACGATGTCGGTGATCTGCGTGTCGGTGTAGCCGAGGGTCGCCAGCGCGGCCGGGACGCATTGATTAATAATCTTGAAGTAACCGCCACCCGCGAGCTTCTTGAACTTCACCAGCGCGAAGTCCGGCTCGATGCCGGTGGTGTCGCAGTCCATCAACAAGCCGATCGTGCCGGTCGGGGCGATGACGGTGACCTGCGCGTTGCGGTAGCCGTGCCGCTCACCGAGCTGCAACGCGCTGTCCCACTCCTGCTGGGCGGCCTTGAGCAGGTACGCCGGGCAGGTGCGCTGGTCGATGCCACGCGGCGTGGTCGACAGGCCCTCATACTCGCTGCGGGCGACGTCGTAGGCGGCGCGGCGATGGTTGCGGATCACGCGGAGCATGGTCTCGCGGTTGGGCCCGTAGCCGGGGAACGGGCCGTGCTCGCGGGCCAACTCGGCGCTCGCGGCGTAGGCGGCCGCCGTCATGATCGCAGTGATGCCGCCGCAGATCGCCACAGCCTCGTCGCTGTCGTAGGGGATCCCGCGCACCATGAAGTAGGTGCCGAGGTTGGCGTAGCCGAGGCCCAGCGTGCGAAACTTGTAGCTACGCTCGGCGATCTCGGTGCTCGGGAACTGGGCCATCAACACCGAGATCTCGAGCACGACGGTCCACACGCGGCAGGCGTAGCGCACCGCGTCGACGTCGAAGTCACCCGCGTTCGGGCCGCTGGCGACCATGAACTTGCTCAGGTTGAGCGAGGCCAGGTTGCAGGCGGTGTCGTCCAGGAACATGTACTCGGAGCACGGGTTGCTCGCGCTGATCCGGCCGTCGGTCGGGCAGGTGTGCCACTCGTTGATCGTGGTGTCGAACTGCAGGCCCGGGTCGGCGCACGACCACGCGCTCATGGCGATCTTGTCCCAGAGCTCGCGCGCCCGCACGGTGCGGTGGACCTTGCCGTCGGTGCGGCGGATCAGGTCCCAGGTGTTGTCCTCCTCGACCGCGCGCAGGAAGTCGTCGGTGACGCGCACCGAGTTGTTGCTGTTTTGCCCCGAGACGGTCCCGTAGGCGGCCGAGTCCCAGCCGGTGTCGTACTCCTCGAACTCGAGGCCCCGCGCGCCCTGCCGCGCGAGTGCCACGGCCCTTTGCACGTAGCTCTCGGGGATCTCGGAGGCGCGGGCGGCCCGGATCGCGGCGGCCAATTCCTTGTTCTTGCGCGGGTCGAAGCGGGTGTCGTCGGCGGGGTCGCCGGAGTGACAGGCGCCGATCACGAGGTTGAGGTGCCGATTGCACAGCTTGCTGCCAGCGACCAGCGCGGCGACCTTCTGCTCCTCGATCACCTTCCAGTCGATGAAGCGCTCGACGTCCGGGTGGTCGACGTCGACGACCACCATCTTGGCGGCGCGCCGCGTGGTCCCGCCGCTCTTGATCGCGCCCGCCGCCCGGTCGCCGATCCGCAGGAAGCTCATCAGGCCGCTCGAGCGTCCGCCGCCCGAGAGCCGCTCGCCCTCGCCGCGCAGCGCCGAGAAGTTGGTGCCTGTCCCCGAGCCGTACTTGAACAGCCGCGCCTCGCGGACCCACAGGTCCATGATGCCGCCCTCGCCGACGAGGTCGTCGCTGACCGACTGGATGAAGCAGGCGTGCGGCTGCGGGCGCTCGTACGCGCTGCTGGCCCACTTGAGCTCGCCGGTCTTCTCATCGCAGTAGCTGTGCCCCTGCGCCGGTCCGGTGATCCCATAGGCCCAGTACAGGCCCGTGTTGAACCACTGCGGGCTGTTCGGCGCGACCATCTGCCCGGCGAGCATGGTCACCAGCTCGTCGTAGAACACCCGCGCCGAGTCCTCGTCGGCGAAATATCCGTACTTCCAGCCCGAGTAGGTCCAGCAGCCGGCCAGGCGGTGGAACAACTGGCGGCTGTCGTCCTCGCCGACGCTGCGCTGCTCCGCCGGCAACCGGGCCAGCTCGAGCGCGTCGGGCTCGCTGCGCCACAACCACTCGGGCACGTTCTCCTCGGGCACCCGCCGCAGCCGCGCCGGCACACCAGCCTTGCGGAAGTACTTCTGCGCCATGATGTCGACCGCCACCTGCGACCAGCCCTGCGGCACCTCGATGTCGGCGGCCTCGAAGACCGTCGTTCCATCGGTGTTGGTGATGCGCGAACTGCGTCGCTCAAAGTCGATGCCGGCATAGGCGCGACCTTGGGCCTGGGTGAATAGCCGAGACAGGTTCATGGGGACAGACTCCGGAACGAGGGGCGAGGGGGACAGGTGGGAGCAGGTGGGCCTGCGCGCGCGGACGGGGACCCGACCGCGCCGACCCTTCCACCCGGGCAGGGGGTGAAGGAGTCGGCCGGTGGCGCGCAGATTGTCGAAGCGATAAGCGCCCGCGGGCAGGCGGACCAGGAACGCAAGGCGAACGAAAAACGCAAGCCGAAACGGCCCGCGGGGCCGCGCGCGAGCAGCCTCGCGCACGGTGACGACCCCACATCTGGGCGTCGGGCGACCTATAAACCACAAGATGTTGGGGTCGTGCAAGTTTGCGAAGCGCGCGCTCGAGGTCTGGACCGGCTCACTGGCCGCGGGCAATAGCGCGACTTCTTCACAGCTTCCCCACCTGTCTCTCGGTTCTGGAGCGGACGATGGAATGCTGTTTCATCGGCCCTCCGAGATCGCTCAGCGGGGGCTCCGCGCGAGCCTGCGGCACCCCCGCCGCGTCGCGCTTCGAGCGCTGCACAGGGCGATCCCGGGGCCGAAGTCGCCCTTTCGCTGGGTACACGATGGAGGCCCGGGACAAGGGCGCGAACCGCGGTTCACGGGCCTCTGGGAGATCTCTCCATCGACCCGTATTCCCTCGCCCTACTCCGCACAAATCTGGCTGCGACCGCGACCCAATGAGCGCCCGCCGGCTTGCGCGGATCGCGGCGATCCGCCATATCAAGACAGTTCGATGACAAGAGATGCCAACGCAATTTTCCGGGCCGAGAACGGCGCGCTCGAGCGGCTGAGCGCGCTCGAGACCCTCAAGGGCCTCAAGAACCGCGAGGCCGTGACCCTCGGTGACCTGGTCCGCTACCTCGAGTCGCGGGGGCTCTGGGCCCAGTTCGGCAAGATCACCCTCGCCGACCTGCGCGACGGCTTCTGCGCCCCGCCCGAGCCGAGCGCCAACGACGAGGCCGTGAAGGCCCCGAAGAAGCGTAAGCAGAGGATCCTCGAGGACGAGCTCGCTGACATCGAGGTCTCGCCGACCGCGAAGGAAGCTCCGCCCGAGGACGGCGGCATGTCGACCGATGAGGTCGCCCGCCAGGTGCTGCCCTTCGTCGAGGGCAACGGCGACGTGACCGTCGAGGACATCGCCGAGTACACCCGCATCGACCGCAAGGTGCTCCGGCACCACCTCGCTGCGCTGGTCAAGCAGGGTCGGCTCGAGCGCATCGGCGTCGGCCGCCACGCGGTCTACTCGACGCTGTAGTCGCTGCAGCGGTCAGCGCCGCGGTGACGTCAGCGCCGCGAGGCTCGGCAACACGAGGATCGCGGTGATGGCCACGACCGCTATGCCCATCACCGCGAGCGCACCGATGCCGCGCAGGCCACCGTTGTCGGCGATCATGAAGGCAGCGAAGCCCATGACGGTGGTGGCGGTCGCCGCGAGGATCGCCGCGCCGGTGCCTCCGAGCGCGCTCGCCAGGCCGCCCGGCTCGCCGTGCAGGCGGCGGATGCGGTCGGTCAGGTAGACGCCGTTGTCGACCCCGATGCCGAGGATCACCGGCAAGATCGGGATGTTGAACAGGGTGAAGCGGACGTCGAGCAGGCCCATCAGGCCGACCAACCACAGCATGCCCAGCGCGAGCGGCAGCAGCGTCAGCAGCGTCTGGCCGACCGAACGCAATTGTAAGAGCACGAGGATGGCGATCAGCGCCGCCGATGCGCCGAGCACGTAGGGGGCCTCAAGCAGCATCGTGCGATACATCAGCGCGTAGACCGTCGTCTCGCCGACGAACACCGAGGCCTCCCCCGGCGCGCCCAAAGGCTGGGTGTAGGTCGTCGTCTCGGCCATGAACTCGACGCCCTTGCCGATGTCCGCGGCGTCGAAGTTCGGGTAAGCGTGGATCGCAAACTTGCCGTCAGCGCTGCGCAGCTTGCCCTGCAACGCGGGCGGCAGGCGCTCGACGGTCACCGGCTCGGCCTTGAGCATGCGCTGGAGGCGACGCGCGTCCTCGGTGCTCAGACCCTCGGCCTTCGCGGCGGCCTGCTCGCGCTCCGCGGCGCGCTTGTCCAGCCGCTCCCAGGTCGACTCGGGCAGGTCCTCGGTGATCGCCGCGATCGCCTGCTTGCGCTTCTCCACGTCGATCGCAGGGTCGGGCAGCAGGTCGGGCGCGCCGAACAGCTCGGCGACCGTGGTCGTGCCAGCAGCGAGGCGCGCGGCGTGGTCGGCCCTCGCGTGGCCCAGCACCGCCCGCGCCTGCTCGAGGGTGTCGACGACGAGCAGCCCCGCGTGGATGTCCCGCCCGAAGATCTCGCTGATGAGGAAGATGTCAGCCTCGACCTGCGCGCGCGTGCGGTCCGACTGCAGCTCGCGGCCGTTGTTCTGGAACTGGACCCGCCGCGCCCCGTAACCAGCGACGCCGCTGAGCAGCACGACGATCGCAAGCACCACGCCGGGCCGGCGCAACACCGCCATGCTCAGGAGGTCAGCGGTCTCGGGTCGACGCTGCAGCGCGCGTCGCATGCCGCGCAGCAGCGAGGCCGAGGGCGACGCGTCGGCCTCGCCCCGCTCCGTGCGTCGCACGATGCGCTTGACCCCCGCCTTGCACAGCGCCGCCGGGTACACGGTGACCATCGCCAGCAGGCACAGCGCGACGCCGGAGCCGGCGATCAGGCCGAACTCCTGGAACGCCGGGAACGCCGAGCTGGCCATCACCGCGAACGCGCCGAGGGTCGTGCCCGACGCGACCAACAGCGGCGCGATCAGCCCGCCGAACGCGCGCGTGATCGCCTCGTTGTCCGACACGCCCGCCTGCTCCTCGCGCACACGCATCAGGAAGTGGATGCCGGCGTCGATACCCATGCCCATGACGACCGTCGAGATCAGGCTGGTCAAGGTGTTGAGGTGACCGAGCACCAGTTGCGTGAAGGCCATCGACCAGACCACGCCGCACACCAGCGGGACCATCAAGGTGAACACGGCCCGTCCCGAACGCAGCAGCAAGTACAAGATCACGATCACGCCGAGGGCCCCGAACAGGCCGCTCTTGAGCATGTCCTCGCTGATCGTCGCCCGCTCGTCGGCCTTCACGATGTACGGCCCGACGATGTTCCATGTCATCGCCGAGCCGGCCCACGGCGTGCCCGGCTTCGCGTGTACCTCGGCCACCGTCGCCCGCATCTCGGCGGCCACCCGCTGCGAGAAGATCAGGTCGCTCGAGGCCCGCGTCGGATGCACCAGCACGACCAGCGCCGGGATACCCTCGCGCTCGAAGTAATCGCGAAACTGGGTCCGCTCCGCCGCCCGACTCTGGAGATCGCGGACGAAGGTCTGGAGCGCCTCGGGGGCCGCCGGGTCGGGCGGCGAGAGGCACACGTCGGGCTCGGCCTTGCACAGCTCGTAGTGCGTCCACGCCGACACGAGGTCGGTGAGCCGCTCCATCTCGACGTCGCTGAAGTAGTAGAGCGCGTGGTCGGCGAAAAATTCGCTGCGCAGGCGATACTCGACGTCGCGGACCAGCTCGCTGGTCGCGAGGCGAGCGGCCAGCTCGTCGGCGAACGCGTGGCGCTGCTCGAGGGTGCCGTCCTTGACGACGATGTTGACGCTGCCGAGCGCGCCGAACGAAGCTTCGATGCGGTCGAGGCTGACCAGCACCGGGTCACCGGCGGGCAGCAGGGACCGCAGGTCGCTGTCGATGTGCAGGCGCGAGGCCAACCACCCGGCCAGCACCGTCACGACCACCGCGAGGACCAGCACGAGCCGATGAAAGCGCAGGACCCAGGCGATCCAGCGATCGCGGAGGCGCAGGTGGCGGGCCGGCGGCAAGGCGCGGCCATCTTGCCCCAAGCGACCCCGCGCGACCAGGGTCGCTCGCGCGGAAGCGCCCGACGCGTCAAGCGCCCGGCTCAGGTGCCCTGTGGCGCGGCAGTCGGCTCCAAGACCGGCTGCGAGAGCGTCTGATGAATGACCGCCCGGACATGGGCCTCGACGCGGTGCGCCCCCGCGACGCTGAGGTGGATGCCGTCGCCCGCACGCACGCGTTCGGACTTGCCGCCGGGCACACCGTCAATGTCGAGGCGGTCGGTGTACTGCCCGCGTTCGTTGGCGATCAGCCGCCAGATGTCGATGAAGTGCCCGCCCGGACGGATCGCCATCTCGGCGCGGAAGATCGTGTTGACCCGTTGCACCCGCACGTGAAACTTCTCGGGGCGCATCACCGGCATGCCGATCCAAAACAGTGGTTTACCGCCCGGCGCGACGATGTCGGCGAAGGCGTTGATCCGCCGGGCGTACTCCGCCGACCAGCCCGGCTCAGGCCAGGTGACCCACGCACCCTTGCCCATGTAGAGGCCCTGGACGTCGTTGCCGCCGAACATCGCGACCACCGCGTCGGGCGGAAAGCCGTCGACCTGGGCCTTCGCCTCCTTCGGCCACGAGAAGAAGTCCGGGCGCGCCAGGCCGGTGCTGCTCTTGCCCCTGCGCTGCACGCTGTAGCCGTGCTCCTTGCGCAGGCCGTTCTCGAGGAACAGGCCGACCGCGCCGGCGATCATGCTGTCACCAAGGATGAGGATCTTCTTCGCGTCCGGGTCCACCGGCACGCTCGGCTTCGCGGCCGTGGCGGCGCGCGGCAGCAGCGCGACCGTCGTCGCGCCCACCGCGGCCAGCAACAGGCGCCGACGCGTCAGCTCGGGGGTCTTGTTCGGGTACATGGTCATCTTCGTGGGGCGGACAGACGTGAATGTGCCCAAACTTGTTCCGCCGCGCACTGGTTTTCACGCGGCGCCGCGGGTATCACCATCGGCCCGGCCCAAGAGAGACCTCGTCATGACCGACCTCGACACGCAAAAGTACCTCGCCAACCTCGTCAGCAACCACAAGGTCCTGCTGTTCATGAAGGGCAATAAGATCTTCCCCCAGTGCGGGTTCTCGGCCGCCGTCATCGAGGTGCTCAAGCGCCACGGGGTCCCCTTCGAGACCATCAACGTGCTGCAAGACGCCAACGTGCGCGACGGCATCAAGCAGTTCTCGAGCTGGCCGACGATCCCCCAGCTCTACATCAACGGCGAGTTCATCGGCGGCTGTGACATCGTCCGCGAGATGGACGCCAACGGCGAGCTCGCCGACAAGCTGCAACAGACGACCGCCCCGCGCGAGGCCTGAGACCTCACCGGGGCGCGTGGGCGGTCAAGCCCCGAAGGACCGGTTCACGGGGCCGTGCACAGACCAACGGTCTGCATCGGGACCGGCTTGCAGGTCATGCCCTCGGGGCACATGTCCATCATCTTCGGGTCGCAGATCAGCGCGCAACTGGTCGGCTCGTCCTCCATCGGCTTGCTCAGCACGCACTGCGCCTGCGCCGTGACGCCGGCCGGCACCGCCGGGCAGCCCATGCCCTCGCAGTCCGGGGCGCAGAAGTTGCCATCGATCATGCCGACCCCCAGACAGAGCTGGCCGGCCGGGCACATGCCCATCGCGTCGCACGGACCGTAGAGATCCTCGCCGGGGCCGCCGGTGCTGGTGCCGCCGCTCGGGTCCGTCGTCGTGCCGTCGCTCGGGTCCGTCGTCGTGCCGTCGCTCGGGTCTGTCGTCGTGCCGTCGCTCGGGTCCGTCGTCGTGCCCACCGTCGTCGTGCCCGCGCTCGCATCGTCACCCGTGGTCGTCGGGCTCGTGCTCGTCGTCGGCGTCTCGCCCGTCGTCGTCCCCGCGGCGGTCGTCGTCCCGGCGCTCACGTCCGTCGCGGCCGTCGGGTCCGTCGTCGGCATGGTCGTCGGAGTCGTGTTGACCTTACCGTCGTCGCCGCAAGCCACGAGGCCGAGAGCGAGGGTGAGCATGGTCGTGAGAGAGGTCAGTGCGCGCATTTTCAGGTAACTCCAGGGAAAACTGTGGTGCGCGCCCGGAGGCCCGCAAATCGCTACATACCTGCCGGGCCCGTAAAGACACGAAATTACCGTGAATGTGACGGGAGACCTCTCGCACATAAAATGGTGCGAAACCGGCGACATCTCCCCGTGCGTGCGATACGATGGCGAAGAGACGAGGAAAATCACGATGGCATCTGCCCACTTCAAGGTCTTCATCGCGGGTGGTCTGCTCGCCGCTGGGCTCGCCGCCTGTTCCCCCTCCGAGAGCCCGGCCGAATGTTCGGCGACCAAGCCGTGCCCCAACCGCGGCGAGGCCTGCGACGACTTCTTGCAGGAGTGCACGCTGCAAGACCTCACGGTCGAGTCGACCAGCGAGGAGCCGACCCCGGCCAACTTCTCGGGCGTGGCGCTGCCGTTCTTTCGCGGTCGGGTGTGCATGCCGACGCGGGTCCAGCCGGGCGACACGGTGCCGGTGAAGCTGACGCCCTGCGTCCACAGTTGCATCACCCCGGGCGGCTACAACTTCAAGAAGCAGTACAGTTGCGAGGGTGTCTACTGCGAGGCTGCGGTGCTGCAGACCTTCGGCACAGCGATGGGCGCGAGCTGCCCGGCGGACGCCTTTGGCAAGTTCGACCGCACCCAGTGCGCGCCCGGCGAGGACATCATCGCCAGCGCCGGTCCATTCGTGATCAATGGCGACCAGATCCGCGGCAACGCCCAGGTCGAGATCCCCTTCCTCAGCAACGATGACGCCGCGAAGATCCGCGACGGGGCGGCCGTGCCTGCCATCTGGGAGCTCATCAAGCAGTACCCGCAGTCGCAGGAGCGGGTGTTCGCGGTCTCGATGGACGGCGCCAACCCGGCCGCGCCCGCCGACTGCAGCGACGAGAGCAAGTGCGACTGCCGGGAGATCGGCTTCTGAGCCAGCCCCCGGACCAGGACGAGTCCGCGGAGATCGAACCACCGGCGCGTGGCGCTCGCCCGAAGATCGGCCTCGTGCTGTCGGGAGGCGGGGCCCGCGGCGCCTACGAGGTCGGCGTCCTCCGCTACATCCGCGAACGCCTCAAGGGCGAAAGCCGGATCGACATCATCACCGGTAGCAGCATCGGCGCGATCAATGGCGCCTACATCGCCGCCACCGCCGACCGTCCACGCGCCCAGGGCCGCCTGCTCGCGCGCGTGTGGTCCGAGCTCAACCTCGACGAGGTGTGTCGCTTCGGCTGGACGCAGATGCGGGCGCTGCCGCAGATGCTGTTCGGCAAGATCCGCGACAAGTCGACCCACGGCGCGCAGATCGGCGGCCTGGTCGACCCGCGGGCGATGCAGGCGCTGGTGCGCACGCGCCTGCCATGGCACGCGATCACCGAGAACCTGCACCGCGGTCACCTCTCGGCGATCTCCGTGACCGCCACCGAAGTCGCCACGGGCAACGTCACGATCTTCGTGCAGACCGCGAGCGGCACCCTGCCGCCGCACTGGCCGTCGGCGCAGCGCCAGAGCGTGGTGTTGACGCCGATCACCGCCGCCCACGCGCTGGCCTCCGGTGCGATCCCCGTGTTGTTCCCGGCCGTGCGGGTCGGCGACCAATTGTTCGCTGACGGCGGCCTGCGCCAAAACACCCCGCTGCGCCCCGCGATGCGCCTCGGCGCGACCCGCCTGCTCATCATTGGCCTGCGCCACAAGCCCGACGCCGGTGAGTTCCAGCAGATCCGCGAAGAGGCCGAGTCGACCTTCCCCAGCGCGATGTTCATGATGGGCAAGGTGCTCAATGTGTTGCTGCTCGAGAAGGTCGAGAACGACCTCGAGCGGATCCAACGCATGAACCAGATCCTCGCCGCCGGCACCGCCGAGTTCGGCCCGGACTTCGCCACCCGCCTCGCCGGCGCGATGCACAAGGACAAGTCGACCCCCTACTCGCACGTGCACACCGTACTGATCCGCCCGAGCCAGGACCTCGGGCGCGTCGCCTTCGAGACCGTGCAGCGCACCGGCCTCAGCAGTTACTCCGGCGTCGTGGCCAGGTGGATCCGCTGGGCCGTGCAGGCCGACGGCGCCCGCCAGGAGAGCGACCTCGCCAGCTACCTCCTGTTCGACCGCGAATACGTCAAGCGCCTGATCGACCTCGGCTACGCCGACGCCGCCCGCCACCACGACGAGCTCACCGCGCTGTTCAACGAGTGAGTGAGCGAGGCCCGCTCACTTGCTGACGGTGGTCTTCGCCTTGACGGGCTTCTTCTTGGCGGCCTTCTTGTCGGCCTTGGCCTTGGCCGTGTCCTCGGCCTTGATGAGCCCCTCGATCTGCTTCTGCTCGGCGCACTGACACAACGTCACCCCGCCGAAGAGATCCATGCAGGCCGCCGCCAGGTAGCGCAGCGTGCTGTCGGGGCAGAAGTGCCCGAGCATCGACGAGCACAGCTCGGCCTTGCTGGCGTCCTTGTTCTGACACTTGCACTTCGCCGGGTCCGTCAGGCAACCATCGCGCTCGAACTTCACCGAAGCCGGCGCCTGTGCCCGGCTCTTGGCCGGCAACGCGGTGGTCCGCGCCTCCTGATACACGCCCTCGTCCGTCGCGGCGACCAGCGGCTCGCCCGCCGAGGCAACTGTCCCAAAGGCCAGAGACCCGACAGCCAGAGACGCGACGAACAGGCAAGGGATGGCGCGGCGAACGAACATGAGGGCCCGAACATAGCCCACCGCCGGCCCCGGGCGCCAGAGCGTCCATCGGCGCCCGGCGACGCGCGCTTGCGCCGGCACGGCCGGCCATGCGATGCCCTCGGCATGTCCGCCGACTCCTCCACGACCGCGGCGCTGCAGGCCCGCGTAAGCGCCTGCTTCGACGACCGCGGCTTGCTCGCCGACCCCGCCCACCGCGAGGCCGTGTTGCAGACGATCGCCCTGCTCGACCGGGGCGCCCTGCGCGTCGCGACCCGCGACGAGGCTGGCACCTGGACCGTGCACGCGTGGGTCAAGCAGGCGATCCTGCTGTTCTTCGCCACCCAGGAGCTGCGCACCATGGAGCTCGGGCCCTTCGAGTTCCACGACAAGATCGCCCTGAAGCAGGGCTGGGCGGCCGCCGGCGTGCGCGTCGTCCCACCCGCCGTCGCCCGCTACGGCAGCTTCATCGAGTCCGGCGCCGTGCTCATGCCCAGCTACGTCAACATCGGCGCCTGGGTCGGCGGCGGCACCATGGTCGACACCTGGGCGACCGTCGGAAGCTGCGCGCAGGTCGGCCGCCACGTACACCTCTCGGGCGGCGTCGGCATCGGCGGCGTACTCGAGCCGCCCGGCGCCGCGCCCGTCATCATCGAGGACGGCTGCTTCTTGGGCTCGCGTGCGATCGTCGTCGAGGGCGTGCACCTCGAGCGCGAGGTGGTGCTCGGCGCCAACGTCACGCTCACCGCCTCGACGCCGATCATCGACGTCACCGGCCCCGAGCCGGTGACCCACCGTGGCCGCGTACCCGCCCGCTCGGTGGTCGTGCCCGGGACCCGCGCCAAGGAGTTCCCCGCCGGCACCTTCCAGATCGCCTGCGCCCTCATCATCGGCCGTCGCAAGGACAGCACCGACCAGCGCACCAGCCTCAACCAGGCGTTGCGCGACTTCGATGTGCCCGTGTGAGCGTTCTTCGCGCGGATATCGCACCCGCCAGAGGCCCCCCGAAGCCACGGCGCGGCAGATCGTGTAGTGTGGAACAGACGTGCCGCGCTGGCCGTGACAAGCGGGCGCGCGGCACTATCCTGGGATGTCGATGAACCGTCTGCGGCCGACAAAGGGGCGACGCCCCGTGGGAACTCCTCGCCGCCTCCGCTTCGACGAGCGCGGCCAGGAAGACCTCGGCCACGACGGTCACACCGGCTCCCCACGCCCCGAGTTCGAGCCGCGTAACCTCCCGGCCGTCCGCCGCGGCGCGGTCGGCTGGGACCACTCGGGCAACCCCGAGACGCCGATGTACCGCGGCGCACACGAGGCCGAATCGCCGCTGGCCGCCCGCGTGCTCGCGCTGCTGTCTGACCCGCGCATCGACTTCCTCACCGTCAGCTCGACCGCCGAGGCGCTCGGGCATCCGCGTCAGGACATCGAGACCACCCTCGAGGCCATGCGTCAGGCCGGCGTCCTGGTGGCGATCGGTGGCGGCGCGGTGGTTCGTTACGGCGTCACGCCCGACTACAAGGCCGAGCTCGAGGCCGAGTTCCGGGCCGCCGCCGCCGAACTCGGCGAGCACGCGATCCTCGCGCGCCTGTCCAGCGACACGGCGCTGGTCCCCTTCGAGGACGAGGAGCCGCGCCTGCCGGCCACTGCGGGCCTCCTGAGCCTGTTTTTGCCCGGTACTGGCCAACTGCTCAACGGCGACATCGGCCGCGCATCCCTGGTGTTCGCGGTGTGGAGCCTCGCGTGGATCACCCACCTCTCGCCGGTATGGACCTTCGTGTGCCTGTACGCCGGCGCCGAGGCGTTCCTGACCGCGAAGATCCGCAGCATGGAGCGCAAGCTCGCCGACGAGCAGGGCACGATGGTCAGCACCGGCCCGAAGAAGCTCCCGGCCCCGCGCCTGACCTGACGCGGGTCAGCACCGGCCCGAAGAAGCTCCCGGCCCACGCCACCACGCGCCTAGCTGCAGCACCTCCGCGAACGCGAGCCCGACCGGCGACGCGACCAGCCCGAACACCGCGGCCCCGAACCCGAGGATCAGCGCGCGCCCGAGTAATCCGGTCAGGTCCCACACGATGACCCGCCGCGGCTCGGTGGCGATCACGTACTGCCGCCCGATCGTGTTGGCCAGCCTCAGCCCAGCATAAGGCGCGCTCCACAGCACCAGACCGCCGATGCTCGCCGCCAGCGACCAGCCGACCGCCGCGTCCACCTGCCTCGCCACCGGACCCCACCCGAGCATCAGCCCCACCACCACCACCAGCCCGGCGCACACCAGCCCGCCCAGCACCGCCCAGCGCCGCAGCACCGCGTGCGCCTCCGGAGCGCCGCTCGCCGCGGTGCGCAAGCCGACCACCGTCGCCGCCGCCGACGGCACCATCAGCGCCGCGTTCACGAACAAATAAGCATAGTTGAGCAGCGCGAAGCCGCCGTCGGCGAACAGGTGCGAGAGCGCCGCGTCGAGCAAGCCGAGGTTCGCGTAGACCATCGCGTCGAGCAGCAGCACCCGCATGCGCCCCGGGTCGGCGACCGGCCCGCCTGTGGCGACTTCTACCTGTCCTTCGGGACCTGTCCCATGGGCCATGCCCGCGAACACCGACGGCGCCAGAGCCACCAGCCCGACCACCAGCCCCGCGAGGATCCCGAGCGCCGGTCCGAGCGCCCCGTGCGGCACCAGCAGCGCCCCCGCGATCGCCCCGAGGGGGAGCGCCCACTCGAGCACGAAGCCCCTGCGCTCGAGCCCCGCGCGCTCGGCCAACGCCCGCACCGCGCTGCCGAGGACCGCCAGCGGGACCGCGACCGCGAACACCCACAGGGTCGGGTCGCGCAGCGCCGACACCCCGGCGATCGCCCACAACGACACCAGCGCGAGCCCCGTCATGCCCGCGATGGTCCCGACCTCGGCGCGCAGCAGCCTCCTCGCGGCCGTGTGCATCGGCACCGGGATCCAGCGCGAGCGAAACATCGAGTTGCCGACCGCCCGCGCCGCGCCGACGATCACCAGCCCGCGAAAGAACAGGTCCGCCTCGCCGCTGGCCCGCAGCTCGCGCGCGATCCAGAACTCGCGCAGGACCCCGAGCAGCAGGGTCACCAGCGAGAGGCCCGCCATCCACAGCAGGGTCTTGCGCGCCGGACTCACGAGACCCGCTCGAAGGCCACGCGCGCCAGGATCGCGTCGGCGCCGACCAGACGAAAGTGCCAGCCGGGGTGCATGCGCAAGAACTCGTCGAAGGCCCGCAGCTCATGCAGGCGGTCGGAGAACTCGTCGAACAACAAAAATGTGCCGGGCAAAATGTGCCGCTCCAGCGCATCGAGCACGGTCTTCGTCGACGAGTACAGGTCCGCGTCGAGGTGAACGATCAGGCGCTCGTGCGGCGGCACCTCAAACGCGGGCAGCGTCGCGTCGAACCACCCCGACACGAACCGCACGCGGTCATCAGCGAGCACAGGCCTCTGCCCCCCGGTCGAGAACGTGCCCTTGCCGTCGATCGCCGTCCAATCCTCCGGCAGCCCCTCGAAGCTGTCGAAGCCGACCAGCCGCGTCTCCGGATTCATTAGTAGCTCCGACCAGATCCGCATCGACTCACCGCGATGCACCCCGAACTCGAGGTACAGCACGCGCACATCCCCCAGCGCCGCCGCGATCTTCGCAAACGTCTCCCGCCTGTCGAGCACCCGGCGCGACGTATCGAACCCCTGCGCCGCCATCCAGCGCCCGACCTCAAGATAATTGATCGCCGCGTTGAGGCGATGGATCGCCCGCACCGACAGCCGCGCCCCGATCCTCGTCAACAGCCCCTTGAATCCCCGCCCGACGCTCACGCCTGCTCCCCTGGAAGGCAGATCCCGATCTTCCAGTCGTCCTCACAGCCGGAGGCGATCGTTCCGCCGGCCTCTGGCCGCTCCGGCGAGCGGACGTCGATCCGGTCGAGGGCGCCGCGGATCTGGGCCCAGCGATCGTAGGGTGGATGGTCGGCGTCGAGGATCAGACCGACGCGGCGGCAAGTCTTGGCCGATGGCCCGACGTTGGCCAACAACCGCTCCACGCTCTTGCAGTCCATCACGAACGGCAGCCGCTCCTGGGCCGGGCGTCGCGTCTTCTCGTCGCCGAAGTCGAACCCGTGACGCGCGAGCAGGTTGATGATCGCCCACTGATCGTCACGACCTTCCACCAAGAGGCGATGAGGACTCTTCTCGTTCAAGCTCATCAGCGTGCTCCTCGTACCTCGAGGCGGCTTTCGGCGATCACGGGCAGCTCATCGGCGGTGTAGATCGTGGTGTGGTCGCGGCCCTTCTCGACCCGATGCAGAAGCACGCTGTCCTGGATCGTCGGCTGGGTCTGATAGAGCTCCGCGAGCGCGTCCAGGCAGTCGAGACTGTGGGTCGTGGCGAACACTTGGACATCCAAACGCTGCGCCGTCTCGACGACGAGCTTCCACATCTTCACCATCACCGAGTGGTGGAGACCGGTGTCGATCTCATCGATGAGCAGCGTGCCGCCGGCGGAGCGCACCAGGCAGATCGCCAGCGCGAACAGGCGGCGGATCCCATCCCCCATGCTTCCCAGGGGCGTCCGTGAGCGACTCCCCTGCATCAGCAACATGAACGCCCCCGAACTCACCTCGCGGTCCACGGCCGCGATCCGGGCGATCCGAGGCTCGATGATCCGCAGAGCGTCGAGCACGAGGGCTTCGTCCGGCGAGAGCACGACCTCGTCCCAGAGTCGCACGAGCGGACCGACTCCGACACCAGCCGTTGTGATGAAATTATAACCGTCCTTTTGCTCCGCGAACGGCGAGTCGCGCGAGCGAGACTGGGGCACGTACGCGAGGGTACCGTCCGGGCCCAATGCCAGCTGGGAGAGTGGCTCGGCGCTTCGGTTTGAGTGCACATACAGCCCGGGCGGGCGGGGCTCACCGTCCCGCGGGGCGACCCCGACTTCGACCCGACGGGGCTCACCGTCGTCACCCTCAAGCCTGAAGTTACTGGCGGGAACGAGCTTGTGGCCGCGAAACAAGTGACAGATGGCGACCTCTTCGTGGGTGTACTGTCTGCGGCCATCCGGATGGACCTCCATGGTCTCCTGCCGGCGTAGGGAACCCGCGACGAGCGCATGGATGTCGCCGCATCCCAGCAAGATCTCGACCGCCTCGAGCAGCGAGGTCTTCCCGGAGTTGTTCCCGCCGACGAAGAGGTTCACACGTGCGAGGCGCTCGACGCTCAGGCGCTCGAAGTCGCGAAAGCCGGTGATGCGCAGGGAGCGGAGCATGACCCGGGCATGGTCGCTCAGATCGCGTCTGGGGTCCAGTGCGCGGCCTATGGTTGGCGCGGCGCGAATTCCCGGTCGAGCACGCCGGCGCGCCGCAGCTTCTCTTCGTAGATCAGCAGGTCGATGAGCATCGGGTACCACAGCGCGTGCATGCCGGCGTGCATCAGCCCCGGGATCCCGTCACGCCAGGCCCCTTGCACGACCACCGCGCGAAAGCCCAGCGCGAACGGCCGGACGAACAACGGCATTTTATTGTAGGCCCAGCGGATCCCGATCATGCGGGCGGCCTTGGTGCGCAGGCCGAAGCCGGTCAGGCCGCGCTTGCGGTCGACGCCATCGAGGTACGCGAGCGCCTCCTTGCGCGCGTAGCCGATGTGCTTCGTGAACAGGTGCGTCAGCGGTCGGGCGTCGCGGTGGATCATCCTCGTCTTGAGCACCGCGATCTTCAGCTCCCGGTCGTCGACGCGCTCGTTGATGCCGCGACCGAAGCGGGCCTTCTCCGGCCTCATGAGCCGCAGGACCATCGAATTCGTAAACTCACCGTGCGTCATCCGATGACCGAGCCAGCGGACATCGAGGCGCACGTAGGCCCCGTCGACCTGGTCTTTGGAGCAGGTCGCCTCGACCTCGTCCCACAGCGTCGGCGAGAACTCCTCGTCGGCGTCCAGGAAGAAGATCCAGCGGAAGCGCTCCGCCACCTGCTCGAGCGCGAAGTTTCGCTGGCTCGCGTAGTCGACGAAGGGATGCACGATGAACTCGGCCCCGCGCTCGCGGGCGACCTGCGCCGTGCCGTCGGTCGACTCCGAGTCGACGATGATCACCGGGGCTCGCTCGCCGATCGAGGCCAGCGCCTTCGGAAGATTAAGCTCCTCGTTGAAGGTCAGCATCACCACCGCGAAGGGGGCACGTGAGGCCGCAGCTGCTTCGCTCATGCCGGGACCACGCTAGGGGGTTTTGCCGCCGCCGGCAACGCGGGCGCCAGCTCCGACAGCATGCGCAGGCTGGCACCGACGACCATGCCGACCATCGGGACCAGGAAGTAGCTCTTGTAGGCCGCCGCGGTCACCAGATACACGAGCACGCTGGCGGCCCCGCCGAGCACCGTGGCGCGCAGCAGCTTCGGCGCGCGCAGGGCCTGACGGGTCAGCCCCCACAGCGGCAGGGCGAACAGCGCCGAGCCGACCAGGCCGAACTTCCACAGGTGGTACGCGAGCATGTTGTGGACGTAGGAGACCACGAAGCCGTCGACCACGAAGTCCGCCCCGAGCCCCGCGCCGAAGATCGGCATGCGCGTGAAGTACTCGAGGCACATGCCGATCTCCCTGACGCGGCCGTCGACCGTCGCCTGGTTGCCGAGGCGGAGGTACTGCGCCCCGAGGTCGAACACGCTGGCCGTGAACAGCATCACGAGCAGGCCGGCGACGGCGCCGACCAGCAGACCCCGCGCGGGCCTGCGCACGTAGAGCGCCGTCAGCAGGCCCAGCACGAGGCCCAGCATCATGCCGCGGCTGACCGTGGCGACCACCGACAGCACGAGCACCGCCTGGGCGACCGCCAACGGCCAGCGTCGGGCCCGACCACGGACTTGTTGGTACAGGAGCGCCGCGCAGTAGACGCCGACCAGCGCATGGCCAGCGATCACTTTGAAGTGATAGTAGGTCGACCGGATCCGGCCGAGGTCGAAGGTCGGCATGCGCACGAGGGAGATCGTCGCGTCGGTCAGACACACCGCGAGCACCGCGACCAACACCCACCGCGGCCGCGAAGCCCCGCGGCCCGCGCACAGGCCCATCGCGAACAGCAGGTAGGGCAGCGCGTCCTCGAGGGCCTGGCCGAGGCTGTTGCCGCGGAGGACCCCGACCATCAGGCTCAGGCCCAGCGCCACCAGCCACGGGGCGAGCAGCGCCAGCTCGGCCCGGGCCGCCGCGCTGCGCACGAAGCCGCCGAGCCCGGCCAGCACGACCAGCCCAAGAAAACCGACGATGGGGATCGTCAGGCCGTCCGGGAACGTCGGCAGGGCCAGCGTCAGCAGCATCGCCGCCGCCGCGAACAGGGTCGTCAGCACGGCCCGGCACGCTAGCATGAGACCTCGCCTTGTTTGGGGTCATGGAGACCCAGCCAGCTCGCCGCGGTCGGCCGCGATCCTTGCCGCGATCGGCAAACCGGGCCCTGCGAGTCGGCACACACGCCCCCTCGGCCATCCCCGGGAATCCCTCGGAAGCCCGTGAAGTAGGCCCTCCGCCTCCGTCAAATTTTCAGCTTTTTCATGCGACCGATCCGTCGGCGGCGAATCCCCCCGCGATCATGGGTCTTCGGCCCCTGGATCCAGCACCGATCCTCCGTGGACGCGGCCCGAAGCCCGCGCAAAGTGGGTTTCAGGCCTTGCACGGGGGGGCTCGATTGCATAGCTTGCACTGTCTCGCGTCGGCTCGCGACGCGTGCGGGATCTTTGGTCATGCACCGGCAATGGTTGGACTGGCATCGGCCGCTGCTGCCCGCGGCGGCCGCCTGGCTCATCGGCCAGCACAGCGACGGGAAACGCTGCGACCTGCGGCAGGTCCGTTGCGTGCTGCCGGGTAGCCGCGCCGGTCGCCTGCTGCTGCACGCCCTGCTGGCCCAGTGCGCCGAGCAGGGCCTGCGCCTGGTGCCCCCGCAGGTGCTGACACCCGGCACGATGGTCGACCAGTTGGTCCCGCCGACCCCCGACACCGCCTCGACCCTCGAGTGCACGCTCGGCTGGATGCACGCGCTACGCGACGCCGGCGTCGAGGAGATCGCGTCGCTGCTGCCGAGTCGGCCCGACTCGCAGGACTGGCCGGCCTGGCCCGAGCTCGCCGCGCAGATCGGCCGCATCGTCGAGGAGCTGTCCGGCGAGCTCCTGAGCCTACGCGACGTCAGCCGCGTCGCCGGACGCATGGACATGGAGCGCGAGGCCCAGCGCTGGGCCGTGCTCGAGCGCCTCGCCGACCGCTACCGCGAGCGCCTGCGTCGCTGCGCCCGCATCGACCCGCATGAGCGCCGCCGCGAGGCCGTCGCAGCGCTCGTCGACGCCGACGTCCCGGTCGACCCCGAGTTCAAGCTCGTACTGATCGGCGTCGTCGATCTCGCACGGGTCCAGCGCGCCGTCGTGCGCGCCTACGGCGAGCGAGCGACCGCCCTGATCCACGCCCCCGAGGCGCTCGCGCACGGCTTCGACGCCGATGGTTGCATCGAGCGCAGCTTCTGGACCGGCCGCATCGTACACATCCCCGACAGCCAGCTCATCATCGCCGACCGCCCCAGCGACCAGGCCCAGGCCGTCGTCGAGTGCCTCGCCGAGCTCGGCGGCAAGTTTCGTCCGGAGCAGATCTCGATCGGCCTCGGTGATGACAAGCTCGGCCCGGCCATGGCCCAGGCCGGCGAGTGGGCCGACCTCACCGTGCACGACCCACGCGGCCACGTGGTCCTACGCAGCCGCCCGTTTCGCTTGCTTGACGCCGGCCTCGAGTGGACCCGCGACCCGCGCTTCGGCGCCTTCGCCTCGCTGATCCGCCACCCGGACGTCGAGGCCTGGGTGCGCCGCTGCCTCGGCGCCCGCAAGACAGTCGCACCGGACGCGCCCGCGACCGAGCCCGCACTCGAGACGGCGCCGACCGAAGTCACCGCGCAGACCACCGAGGCCAAGCCCGACGCGCCTGTCCAGGAGGACATGCCGATCCTCGAGTGGCTCACCGTGCTCGATCGCTACTACACCGAGCACCTGCAGGACACCGGCGGTGGTCCGTGGCTCGGCGACGACAAGACCGTGCGCAGGATGGAGATCCTCGATGACATCGTGCGCAAGCTGTTCGCGCCGCTGCGTGGCGAGCGGCGCCCGCTCACCGAGTGGTTCGAGCCGGTGCTCGAGGTCCTGCGCCTCGCCTACGGCCACATCGACGTCGGCACCCAGCAGATCTCCGAGGCCCGCGTCGCCGCCACCTGCCTGGAGATCGCGCGCACCCTCGGCGGTCTGACCGGCGCCGCCGCGGAGCTGCAACCTCGCGTCGACGGCCCGACCGCGCTGCGCCTCGTGCTCGCGCAGATCGCCGGCCTGCGCATCCCCGAGGACCCGCGCGCCGGCCAGGTCGAGATGCTCGGCTGGCTCGACCTGCACCATGACCCCGCGCCGGTGCTCATCCTCGCCGGCTTCAATGACGGCGCGATCCCACAAGCCGTCAGCGCCGATGCATTCCTGCCCGATGGCCTGCGCGAGCACCTCGGCATCCTCAGCAACGGCCGTCGTTACGCCCGCGACATCTACTTGCTCGAGGCCATCCGTCACAGCCGCGAGCGCTGCACCTTCATCGCCGGTCGTCAGGCCGCGGACGGCGAGCCACTCACCCCGAGCCGCCTGCTCCTCGCCGGTGAGCAGCACCTGCTGCCGGCGCGCGTGCTCCAACTGTGCGACCCCCAGCACGCGCTGCGGCGCAACCTGCCCTACGGGGCGCCCCCATCCGGATCGACCTCCGGCTTTCGCATCCCCGAGGTCCCCACGTCTCCCGTACCCCCCGAGGCGATGACGGTCACCGAGTTCGGCTGGTACCTGCGCTGTCCGTATCGGTATTACTTAAAATACATCCGCCGCCTGCGTCAGGTCGAGGACAGCGCCGTCGAGCTCGACGCCTTGCAGTTCGGCAACCTGACCCACGACGTCTTGCAGCGCTTCGGCGAGGACCCCGATCACGCGCGTAGCACCGACCCCGTGCGGATCGCCAGCTACCTCGAGGAGCTGCTCGTCGAGACCGCCCGCGCCGGCTTCGGCGCCCAGCCGCTGCCTGCGATCCGGATCCAGCTCGCGCGCCTGCGCGAACGCCTGCGGACCTTCTCCCGCTATCAGGCCCGGCGCTGCGCCGAGGGCTGGGTGATCCGCCGCTGCGAGTTCGAGCTGCCTGAGGCCACCTACCTCGAGATCCCCGATCAAGAGAAGATGCGGATCAAAGGGAAGATCGACCGCATCGATCAAAATGAGCGCGACGGCTCGTGGATGATCATCGACTACAAGACCAGCGAGGCCGGCAAGACCCCCGACCGCACCCACAAGGCCGCCCGCTCGTCGGGCCGCGTGTGGGACGACCTCCAGCTCCCGCTCTATCACCACCTCGCCGCCCAACACGGCATCACCGGCCCGGTCCAGCTCGCGTACATGAACCTGCCCAAGAAGGCCGAGCAGGAGACCCTGCACGTCGCCCGCTGGTCCGCCGCCGACCTCGACGACGCGATCGGCACCGCACGCGACATCGTCCGTAACATCCGCGCCGGTCGCTTCGAGATGGCCGACGACTACCCCGCACGCTTCGAGGACGCGTTCGCCAACATCTGCCAGACTCGCGTCTTTGGCGGCGCCGAGGACCTGGAGACCGAGGCTTGAGCGCGCGCCGCAACACCTCGGCGAACCCGGTCGCATCCGCACCGCCAGAGTCGCTGTGGCTGTTTAGTGACTCGCCCGCGCCGCCGGTCCCCGCGCGCGCTGAAAAGACCGCCAAGCCCGGCGCCCCGCAGCGCAAGGGCCCCCGCAAGCCCCGCTCCTCGCGCCCGAGCCGCGACCTGTTCTCCGCCGTCGACCGCGTGTTCACCCGCAGCAGCGAGGCCGCCCGCGCCGAGATCGCCGGCGAGCCGGCACCGGCGCCGCAGGCCCGTCCAGCTCGTCATCGCGTGCCCGCCGAGGGCCCGCGACCTGTCCCCGAGGCCAGGCCCGTCGTACCTGTCCAAAAGGACAGGCCCGCTCCGACCCGCGGCCCCGCCGACGACCCGGTCCCGTGGGACGCCGAGGACAGCGGCCCGCGCTGGCGCGACCACGAGCACGACGACACCCCCGACCTCGACGACCCCTGGGCGAGCACCCCGGGCGAGCTGCAGATCGGCCTCGTGCCCGGCGCCGGCTCGCGCACCGAGGTGCTCGCGCTGCTGCGCGAGGCCGAGGATGTCGCCAGCAGCGCGATGACCTTCGAGGATGAGCGTCCGCTCGAGGGCGACGCCACGCTGCAGCACGTCAGCATCCTCGCCTCCGCCGGCTCGGGCAAGACCTACCAACTGACCAACCGTTACTTGCAGATCCTCGCCCGCGGCGCGGCTCCTTACGCGATCCTCGCCAGCACCTTCACCCGCGCCGCCGCCGGTGAGATCCGCGATCGCATCCTGCGTACGCTCGCCGAGTCGGCCGACGCCGACGACAAGCGCCACGAGCTCGGCCGCCGGCTGCAACGCCCGGGGCTCTCGCGCCAGTTCGTCCTCGACCTGCTCACTGCGCTCGCCCACAACCTCCACCGCCTCCAGATCCGCACGCTCGACAGCTTCTTCGGCACGATCGTTCGCTGCTTCACCCTCGAGCTCGGGCTCCCCTCCGACGCCCGCATCATCGACGAGGACGAGGCGTTTCGTCTGCGTCGCGCGGCCATCCAGCGCATGCTCGAGGAGGGCGACGAGGCCGCGATCATCGAGCTGCTCGCCTCGCTCACCGAGGGCAGCTCGGAGCGCGCCGTCACCGACACGATCGACAACACCGTCAGCGCCCTCTACGACCTCTACCGCGAGGCCCGCTACACCGACGCCTGGCACGCGATCGCCCCCGGTGAGTGCCTCACCGAGGCCGCCCTCGACCACGCGATCGCCGACCTGCGCGCCGCGATCCCGGCCGGCCCCAAGCGCACGATCGACGCCCACGCCAAGGACTGCGAGCGCGCCGTACAGATCTCACGGCCCTCCGGGCCTGAGCACGGCAAGACCGGCAGCTCCGACGACTGGATGGAGTTCTTTGGCCAGGGCCTCGCCGCCAAGATCGCCGACGGCAGCCTCGTCTACTACGCCAAGCCGATCGACGGCCGCACCGTCGACGCCTACGAGCGCCTGCTCAAGCACGCCAAGGGCGTGTACCGCCGCCGCGTCATCGACCAGACCCGCGCCACCCACGAGCTGCTGCTGCGCTTCGACGACTGCTACCAGCGCGTCAAGCATCAACACAAGGCGCTGACCTTCGCGGACCTGACCTTCGCGCTCGCGCAGGCCGACCTCAGCGGCAAGCTCGACGACATCTGTTATCGCATCGACGCCCGCCTGCGCCACGTCTTGCTCGACGAGATGCAGGACACCAGCATCCAGCAATGGAACGCGATGCGCCCGATCGTCGACGAGACCGTCAGCTACACCCCGGAGGAGCGCAGCTTCTTCTGCGTCGGGGACGTCAAGCAGTCGATCTACGGCTGGCGCAACGCCTGCCCGGAGATCCTCAGCCGCATCGACCAACTGCTCGGCGCCGGCGCCGGCATCGTCAAGCAGAACCTCTCGACCAGCTACCGCAGCGCGCCCGCCATCATCGATGTCGTCAACAAGATCTTCAGCGGCCTGGTCAACAACCCCGCCCTGATGCGCTACCCCGACGCCGCCCAGCGCTGGGACGAGGAGTTTCAGACCCACACCACCCAGCGCAAGGAGCTCGCCGGCTACGTCCGCCTGCGCACCGTCGCCCGCTGCGAGGACCAGGCCAAGCGCCAGAACTTGCGCTTACAAGAGGCCGCGCACCTCGTCCACGAGCTCTACCACCGCCACCCCGGCAAGACGATCGGTGTCTTGCTCCGCACCAACGGCGCCGTCGGTCGCGTGCTCTACGAGCTCGGCCCGACCCGCCTCAAGGTCCCTGCCACTGGCCGCGGCGGCGGCCCCTTGACCGACGCCCCGGCCGTCAACGCGATCCTCGATCTGCTGCGCCTCGCCGACCACCCCGACCACAGTGTCGCCGCCTTCAACGTGCTCAGCTCCCCGCTCGGCCCGGTCGTCGGCCTCACCGAGGACGGCCCCGGCCCGCGCCACCGCGCCGCCGCCCGTGTGCGCCGCCTGGTCGCCAGCGACGGCCTCGCCCGCACCCTCCAGCCGTGGATCCGTGCGATCGCTGGTCAGGTCGACGAGCGCCAGTATCGTCGCTGCATGCAGCTCATCCAGCTCGCGCAGACCTGGGACCAGCGCGCCAGCCTGCGCTGCGACGACTTCGTCGCCATGGTCGAGGCCCGCGCCGTCGCCGACCCCGCCGCCTCCGCCGTCCAGGTCATGACGATCCACCAGGCCAAGGGCCTCGAGTTCGACATCGTCATCTTGCCCGAGCTCGAGGGCGAGCTCGCCTCGACCCGCACCCTCAAGGTCGTCTACGAGCGCAGCGGCGATGCCGGACCCATCTCGCGCATCGCACGACATGTCTCCAAGGACATGTGGTCGATGTTCGACGACCTCCGCCCGATGTTCGAGCAGCACATCGGCCGGCTCGCCCACGAGAGCTTGTGTCTCCTCTACGTCGCCGTCACGCGCGCGCGCGAGGGCCTGTTCATGCTCATGGACCCGCCCGGCGAGTCCAGCAAGACCGCACCCGCGCGCATGGCCTCGCTCGTGCTCCACGCTTTACATGACGGCCCCGTCGACCCCGACTCCGTCGTGTTCGAGTGGGGCGACCCGCAGTGGCTCGCACCCCACGCCCCCGTCGCCGCCGCACCGATCGACCCGAGCGCACCCCACCTCGAGACCCCGCAAGCCCCGCTGACCTTCGCGCCGACCCAGGGCCCCCTGCTGCGCAGCACCGGCGCCAGCGCCAGCGACCTCGCCGGCCGCACCGTCGGCCAGGTGCTCGTCCTCAACGACGGCCCGACCTCCGCGTGGGGCGGGGCCATCCGCGCCCTATTCGCCGAGCTCACCTGGCTCGAGGACTTCACCGAGGACCGCAGCGCCCTGCTCGCCGCGGTCCAGAGGGCCGCCCCGAACCGCGACGAGGAGTGGGCCAAGACCTGCGTGCTCGAGTTCCTGCGCATGCTCGAGTCCTCGACCCTGCGCCGCGCGCTCAGCCGCGGCAACGCTCCGGCCCACGCCTTACAGGTCGAGCGTCAGGTGCCGTTCGCCCGCCTCGAAGGCGGCGCCCTCCAGACCGGCGAGGTCCCTCGCGTCGTGCTCGAGCTCGGTGCCGACCTGTCCGAAGGGACAGAGCCCCAGGCGCGCCGCGCCACCGTGCTCGGCATCTGCCTCGACAAGGTCGACACCATCGAGCTCGCGGTCGAGCGCGCCGCCTCGTACCGCGAGCCGATGACCGCCTGGCGGGCCGCGACCGCCGAGCAGTGGGGCCTGGAGCGCAGTGACGTCGCCGGCGTGCTGCTGTTCGTCGTCGCCGGCCTCGCCGTCCCGCTGACCTGAGCCAGTGCCGCCTGGCTCGCTCAGCGGACCACGACCGGCTCCGGGTTCTTGAACACGCTGACCCCCCGTGCCACCCGATCGATCACGCTTTCTCGGTTGGCCCGCGCCAGCATCGCCGTGCGCGCGTTGTTCTTGCGATCGGCCAGCCGCTCCTGAAAGTCCAGCAACGGCTGGACCTGATAATTCCAGCGCCTGTCCCCCTCGCCGCAGTCCTCCCAGCCCGTGAAGCGGTCGTGGATCGTGCGCAGCACGATGCTACCCGGCTCCGCCGGCAGCCCGCGCACGTTGTCGACGAACTCCGAGGTGTACGACAGGTACTCCTCGGCGTTGCTGAGGTAGAGCACCTTGACCGGCAGCTCCAGCGCCCGCGCCCCGGCGGCGATCGTCGCCATGGCTGTCTCTCCGGCCAGGTTGCCGTTGATCGGCCGCAGGCGCCCGCTCGCGACCATTTGGCGCATGTGCTCGTAGAGCGCGGGGTCCGACAGCCAGGTCACCCCTTGCTCGCCACGTCGCGCCGCATACACGTCCCCGAGGTAGCTTCGCAGCGCCTCGCGGTTGTCCGCCACGAACTTCTGCGCCGCCGCCCGGTCGACCTCCGCCATGTCGGCGAGCCCGGCCTCGATCAACGACCGCGTCTCGGCCTGCGCGTCGGCCTCGAAGCGCCCCATGAACGCCGCGGGATCCGGCGACGCGGCGATCAACGCCATGTACACGCGATGCAGTCGGACCACCTGACGATCGAGGTCGATGAGATACCCGACCTCGCTGCGGGCCACCGCCATCAGCGTGTAGTTCTGGTCCGACGCCACGCCGACGAAGACCCCGCCGAGCCCGCGCAGGTACGGGAACCACAGGTCGTGGCGGTACTCGTTGCTGACCGTGAAGTGCTCGCGCCGACTGATGATCCGCTCCTCGCCGCCCGTAGTCAGTGAGGCCCGCGCCGCCGCGCCGAGCGGGGCCAAGCCCGTGGGCGGCAGGGCCAGCTTCGCCGGCTCGTTCACAGGGCTCGGCTCGGGAGCGGGCGCCACCGCAGGCACGATCTCCGGCGCCGCCTCCGGGGCCGGCCGACCCGGGGCCTCCTCAACGTCCTGACAGCCACAGGCCAACAACAGGGCCACCCTCGCAAACCGCAGGATCTCTCGCATCGGGACGCGGAGAATACTGCAACTCCTCCGGCCTTCGGTAACCGACGTGAAGCCGCTTCCCGGGGCCGCCGGGGCTCGGGTAGCATGCGGCCGAGGCACGCATGAACCGCAAGCTGCTCCGTGGCGAGTACCCCGTGGCGACCTGGATGGACGTCACCCTGACCACCCACCGCATCTGGCAGGTCGTGCGCGACGGCTCGAGCTCCGCGATGGTCTCGTTCCCGGTCGAGGCCGTGCAGTGGACCAAGCTCGGCCGCAGCCACCTGCCCTACCTGCTCTGGATCGCCCTGCTGGTCGCGCTGCTCGGCATCGTCGCGCTCGAGCACGACCGCACCGTCACCTACTGGCTGTTCGGCGTGGTCTTGCTGCTGCTCCTGCTCTACGCCACCTCGCGCCGGCTCATCCTCTCGATCGGTGCCGGCCACGGAGAGATCCTCGTGCACGTCGTCGGCGAGGGGGCCAGCGTCGAGGCTGCGCTCGAATTCATTCATCAAGTCGAGACCAGGCGCCTCGCCACGCCGGGCACACCCGAGCGCCCAAGCGCCTCCACAAGCCCCTCGGGCCCCGTCAGCGCCTCCGGACAGTCGAACCACGCGTGGGTCACCGAGCCCGCCGAGCCGATGACCACGCTTGAACCAGTCAAGGAAAGTGTATCGCTGTCAGCCGGAAACGCATAATCTGCGCTGCGCGAAGGAACAGCGTGCGCGGGCCATGAAGTAGGTTCCTGAGCGAAGGGAGGGCACAATGTCCGCCCTTCCCCGCACCGGTATCGACATCGATCATGGCGAGCTCGCAATGGACGCTGCCCGAGCAGTTCGATGAGTACCGGCTGGTACGGATGCTGGGCCGCGGCAGCATGGGCGTGGTCTTCCTCGGCCACGACCTGGTGCTCGACCGCCCGGTCGCGATCAAGTTCCTCAACGCCGTCGACGCCAACACCCGCGCCCGCGAGCGCTTCCTGACCGAGGCACGCGCTGCGGCCCGCATCCAGCACCCGAACGTGATGGGCATCTATCGCGTCGGCGAGCTCGAGGGCCGCCTCTATATCATCGGCGAGTACATCCGCGGCGAGAGCCTCAGCGAGCTGCCGCGACCGATGCCCTGGCAAGCGGTGCTCAAGCTCGCCGTCGGGCTCGCCCGCGGCCTCGCCTGCGCCCACCGACAGGGCGTCTTGCACCGCGACATCAAGCTCGCCAACGCCATGCGCAGCGAGACCGGCGAGGTCAAGCTCCTCGACTTCAGCCTCGCCAAGCTGCTCGAGGGCACCCCGGTGGTCAGCCCCTCGCGGACCGCCCAGGCCCGCACAACCCTATCCGAAGAGTCCGACGACCCCGACGCGACGCGACAGCCGCGCGTCGTCATCGGTCAAGGTGAACGCGGCGGGCGCGTCGTCGACTCCACGCTGACCACCAGCCCCTCGCGTACGCCGAGCGGCCCGACGACCGCGGCCAACCCGCTGACCGCCGCGCTCGACAGCACAGTGTCCCGCGTATCGACCGATGCGCCGCAGGCCCAGCCCGCGCGGATGAACGACTCGAGCGACGCGACCGTCGTGGGCACCCCGTATTACATGGCGCCGGAGCT
>Ga0105045_10000467_pt1 | contig 29183 bp, 20 predicted proteins | sample MAT02_FD_78089 | JGI IMG/M metagenome (GOLD analysis project Ga0105045, IMG submission 78089) | Freshwater microbial communities from Lake Fryxell liftoff mats and glacier meltwater in Antarctica - MAT-02 (megahit assembly) | ecosystem: Environmental > Aquatic > Freshwater > Ice > Liftoff... | reverse complement strand
TGGCATCCTTTAGATTTAAGGCACTTGAAGAGGTAATGGGTCGCAAACCACTGGGCGTAGAAACCCCCTCCCCAAGAATTTCGGAATACTTCTCAAGTAAGGTTTTCGATATGGGAAAAATGCGGGAATACCTGTCGGACGAAGCGCTCAAGAGCGTGAACGATGCCATGTTAAGTGGAACGGCTATATCTCGAGGAGTAGCCGATCAGATAGCGTCCTCCCTAAAAGATTGGGCTATGTCGAAAGGTGTAACCCACTATACCCATTGGTTCCAGCCGTTAACAGGCAGTACTGCCGAAAAGCACGATTCTTTTTTCACACCACTTGGCGACGGTCGATCGATCGAAAAATTTGCAGGCGGCAACCTCGTACAGCAGGAACCCGATGCGTCTTCCTTTCCAAATGGCGGTATTCGAAACACATTTGAAGCGCGCGGCTACACAGCTTGGGATCCTTCCTCGCCAGCTTTTATCATGGGTAAAACGCTTTGTATTCCAACTATTTTTATCTCCTACACTGGTGAGTCGCTCGACAATAAAATGCCCTTGTTAAAGGCAGCCCATGCTGTAGATCAAGCCGCCGTGCGTGTATGCAAGTACTTCGATAAGAACGTTAAAAAAGTGCACAGCACGCTTGGCTGGGAGCAGGAGTATTTTTTGATTGACACCGCCCTTTTCAACGCCCGCCCCGATTTGCAGATGACGGGTCGCGCGCTTTTTGGTCATAACCCCGCTAAAGGCCAACAGCTCGAAGACCACTATTTCGGTTCTATACCGGACCGTGTGCATGATTTTATGCGCGATTTCGAAACAGAAGCTCACCAGTTGGGTATTCCGGTTACAACCCGTCATAATGAAGTTGCTCCAAATCAATTTGAAGTTGCTCCGATGTTTGAAGAAGTCAATCTCTCAAACGACCATAACCTCCTTTTGATGGACTTGCTCGAAAAGGTAGGACGAAAGCATAATTTTAAGGTGCTCCTTCACGAGAAGCCTTTTGCCAGCGTAAACGGTAGCGGAAAACACAACAACTGGTCGCTTGCTACAGATACGGGCGTCAATTTGCTTTCGCCAGGGAAGAACCCGAAGTCCAACCTTCAGTTCATCACCTTTTTCGTAAATACCATCAAGGCCATTGCCGATAATGCCGATATTCTTCGGGGACACATTGCTACGGCTGCCAACGATCACCGATTGGGGGCCAACGAAGCGCCGCCAGCCATTATTTCCGTTTTCATCGGCAGCCAGCTATCCAATATGCTCGACGATTTAGAGAAGAGCATCAAAGCAGGAAAAATGACGCCAGATGATAAGACCCGTGTGAAATTGAATATTGGTAAAATCCCTGAGCTACTCTTAGACAACACCGACCGAAACCGTACATCGCCTTTTGCTTTTACCGGCAATAAATTTGAATTCCGCGCTGTAGGTTCGAGCGCTAATTGTGGCGTACCAATGACGGCCTTAAATGCCATAGTAGCCGATCAACTCACCAATTTTGCCAACGTCATTGACGCCAGTCTCGAAATAGGAGAAAAGCGCGATGAAGCTATTCTGAAAGAGCTCCAAAAGTTGATCAAAGAGTCTAAAAAGATCCGCTTTGAAGGCAATGGCTATGGCGATGAGTGGGTCGAAGAAGCCGCTAAACGCGGACTTTCAAATGTAAAAGATGCACCAAGAGCTATTCATTTATTGAAAAATAAGAAAGTAGAAGCGCTCTACGAGCGACACAATATTCTTACCCCTCGTGAGCTTGATGCACGAATCGAAATTGAATTGGAAAAATACCGCATGCAAATTCAGATCGAGTCGCGGATGTGTGGCGATATTGCCCACAATCATATTATTCCAACGGCTATTCGTTACCAGAATATTCTGATTCAAAACGTGCAGGGCTTGCAAAGCATTATGGAGAAAGCAGCTGCAACGAAGGCGTCGAAAGTGCAGTTGCATATGATCGAAGAGATTTCGGAGCATGTTACGAAAGTGAAAAGCCTTACTGACGAAATGATCGAAGCTCGCAAAAAGGCCAATCAAATCAGCGATGTCTATAAATCGGCTTGTGCATACTGCGACGATGTAAAACCCTTCATGTCTCAAATACGCTACCACGCCGATAAGCTCGAGCTTTTGGTGGACGACGAGCTATGGCCAATGCCGAAGTTGCGGGAGTTGTTGTTTACGAGGTAGTTGAATTTAAAATGTCAAACATAGGCACATCTCAAACAATTGTGCCGAGCTATAAAAAATCCTATGAAATCGCAAAGATTTTATCGGATCAATTCCGCCTTCGAACGAAATCCAGAGTTGTTTTCTCGAATGGGTGCCGGTTTGTAGAAAAAGGTTACCAATGTGTCGCTTCACAGTGGCTTTGGCAATATGAAGTTGTTCAGCTACTTCGTTGTAGCTCAACCCTTTTTGAAGATAGCTCACCAATTCAAATTGCCGAAGGGTCATCTTCACTTGGAAATGATTTTCTACATACTGTCGATGATTCAAAGAAACCGCGCGACCTTCTATTCAAGCATATTTTACAGGAATGTGTAAATCTATATGACAGATTTCCTGCAGTACAGAGCAAAAGGTGCCAGATAGCCTTCCTTCAACAGGTTTTATTGGAAAGCTACTCCGTGTAACATTAATATAACGCCCAGATTGATGTAGAAGTCTGTAGGAAATTCGGAGTTGACAATTAAAACTAATCTGATGGAAGCCTGCAAACTCGAGTGTTTTTTTCTCAATAGTATAGACAAGGGGTCTATCTTCAGGATGAATTAATTCATTCAATTCGCGATAGGTCAAGAGCCGCGTGGTCAGGCCAAGAATATGCAGTAATTTTTTCCGGTAGCTTATTTCTTCAGTGCGGTAATCGCAAAAATATATCGTTTCATTCGGCGGTAATTGTTTAGAATGTTAGCTCCATTCTCGCTTACCCATACCCCCAGTTTTCGGAAGTATAACCCTTCGAACGTCCGAAGCAAACTTACGTGAAAGTTGAAACGAATACTCCATTAGTTTCGAAGTCTTTGGCTTTAAAAATAAATATTTCTTCTTAGAGATTCAATATTTACACGAATTCTTAACGCTAAACTGAAAAATGCACCTGAAGGTGTATTTTATTTTCAGTTCCTTCCAACGACTTTTGTAAAGTTCGAAAATCGAATACCGTATTTCTTAATTCTGAACACTATATGATGTTTGCATCAATACCTTAATCTTAAATTGGCTCAAGGAAGAAATTTGCTTGACAATAACCACAGCAAAAGCCTTGTTGTCCAGTTGTAAAAAACTTTTAGTTTCAACTTTATAGATCAGTTTTGCTACTTTTTCTATACAGGAAGCATCAGCTCAGAATGAAATAATTACTGGTTATCCGCAATACAATCAAGGTTATCTCATATGCCAAAATTATAATGACAATGTCAAGTTTTGGGTTGTTGAAATTGTACAAAGGGCAAATGATGGAAGCGATATAATTAATGAATAACATTTAAAAAAATACGAAATCTGGAATAAAAATCATTTCAAACTGGATAAATCTTTCTTTAATGTAGGTCATAATGATCGACTCAACCTGGCATTTGTAACTGGTTATGATCAAAACGGAAATATCCTTGAAGCAGATACTGCAGGGCTTGAAAACTATGATGAATTGGCTCCTACTTCCTTATACTTCAGAGTTTGTCTTTGGAAATGTGTGGGTTACAACTACGCTTATGCCATACAGCAGTTTAGGAATCTTTCCAATCCCGATTTTGGTCACTATTCGATAACTCCAACTTTAGACTTTGAGAGTGAACAAACGGGAACGCGCATTCCATTGTATGGATATTTCGATGACCTATCCATTAATAATTACACATTTAACTTCAACTCGAATCCCCCATCGGTAGGTTACGATATCAATCCGATTACGATCGATACGATTTGGATTGGCCCATCATGCAATTTGCCTGTATTTCACGGTTTACCGAGCTGGTCTTTGGACTCAGCTGTTGTCGGTAATAGATTTTTTACTTTTCAGCAGTTCCAAGGTGATAATACGCATAATTATTACGATAACGGGATACTATTGACAGCTCCCACGCTGTACGCTCTATTTAGAACTCCTGGCTGGTGGCGAAGCGGTGGTTTCAGAAGTCCTGCTATTTGGGAGCATATTCAGTTTCGTTTTGGGTGCTTTTTCTTCTGATGGGGTGCTTATTTGGAGTTTGTGCGTTTTGGGCAATGGGGATGAGCAAAATGTTTCATTCACCTTAGGTTCAGATGATATAATATATGTTTTCGGGAGAACATCGTCTACAAGCGGAATAGCTGCACCTGGATCACACTTAGAAACATATATTGCTGCAAACAATAATGAAGGCGCCTATACTTATTTTATAAGAAATTATTCTTCTTCTGGATCTCTAATGTGCGGAACTTATTTTGGTGAAACGGGAATCAGTTTTACAGGTATGCAGACCATCAAATTTGCTGAACCAAACTTGTACATTGCGGGGTCGGTAAACATCAGTGCAGGCTTCGTTTTCGGCAACAATCCTTTTCAAGAGCAAAATAACAGTACTGCCAGCAGTTCAGAGACTATTTAGGATTGTTTTCTCGCCAAAATGTGTACTACTGGTCAGGTCTTATGGTCCACATACTTCGGTGGAAATTTTAATGACGCTCCTACTGCCGTAATTCCTTTTGAAGGTGGAAGTAAAATTCTACTTGCCGGAGCTACTTTGAGTACTGAATTTTACGCCAATCCATCAAGTTATCAATCCGAACGAGCTGGCAATTTTGATGGATTTCTGGCTGTACTATCAGATAATGTTCTTTCCACTCCCGCGCGCGAAGCGAGTGAATCATTCCGCGTGTTTCCTAATCCTTGTCTGGGAGAATTGATGGTGAGCTGGTAAGCGGAAAACTTCAATGCAGTAGATTTAAATCTTACGGATTTGCAAGGACGAACACTACTCCGCGCAAATAACTACATTAATGGCAGCGCACTTTCTTTAGAAGTGAAATCTGGAATATATCTTTTAATAATTGAAAATAATCAAGAACGATACGCGCAAAAGTCGATGGTGCAGTAGCTATTAAGCCTGCCAAAACTCTTCGTTCGTTTTACTCTAACAGCTAAATCATCCTTAACAATGGTTCGGCTTTTTCCTTGCTGTTTTGGCTATATCACAACTTTATCTTTACTTTGGAAGGATTTTAGACCAAGTCCATTTCACTTTAAAATAACTTATGAGAAAAGCGCTTTTTGTTTTATTAGCAGTATTTGCTGTAAACCACACATTTGCACAGGTCGAACGCCTGGTCAAAGAAGCCGATAATGCCTTCAAAAACGAAGCCTACTACAGTGCTGTCGATATGTATAAGAAAGCTTATGCCAAAGAGCCCAGTGCGGATGAGAAGGCGCGTATGCTTTATCAAATTGCCGAGTCGTATCGGTACACGCTCGATTATGAGCAACAAGTAATATGGTATAACAAAGCACTCAAGGGCGACTACAAAGAGCCAAAAGCTTTCTTGTACCTCGCACAGGCTTATCACCACGAAGGAGACTTCGGGCAGGCCACCGAGTATTACAACCGATATCTGGAGAAAGTTCCCGGCGATGCCATTGCTGTCAAAGGTCTGTCAGATGCCAAATATGCGAAGGAATTGCAGAAAGTACCGACCCGATATATTGTGCAAAACGAAATCTTGTTGAACAGTCCCGAATACGACTTTTCGTCCGGATGGGCTGATGCAGAAGGCAAGACAATTTTCTATAGCTCTTCGCGACAAGGCGCGCAAGGCTTGGAAATAGACGGACGAACGGGTGAGAACTTTCAGGATATCTTCTTCGCTTCGCGCGATTCAAAAGGTAAATGGAGCGAGCCTGAGCGCCTGACTTACAAGATAAACACGGTTCACAATGAAGCTACGCCTTTTTTGACGAGCGATTTTGAAACCATGCTTTTTACCCGCTGCCAAAGCGATAAGGACAAAAATAATGGTTGCGACATTTTTGTAAGCCGCAAAGTAGATGGTTCCTGGTCAACTGCCCAATTACTGCCCTTGAAAAATGAGCAAAGCACAGATCTTACAACCGTTGGTCACCCCGCGCTTACCATAAACGAAGACTACATAATCTTCGCCAGTGACATGCCTGGCGGCCAAGGCGGACGAGACCTCTGGATATCTACTTATGATAAAGGGTCGCGCACGGCTGGAAAAGCTGTGAACCTTGGGCCTTCGATTAATACGCCGCAAGATGAATTGTTCCCCTTCGTTCGTAAAGATGGAATGCTTTTCTTCGCTTCCGATGGCCACCCTGGTATGGGAGGTATGGATATATTCAGTGCTGAGAAAACAGGCGATAATGCTTGGGGAAATCCACAAAATGCAAAAGCGCCAATCAATTCAAATGCCGACGACTTTGGTATAATTTGGCAGGGCGATGCAGAGCGCGGTTACCTCAGTTCCGACCGGGCAGGTGGAAAAGGCAATGACGATATCTACAGCTTCAACCTTCCCGATTTGCTTTACGCGCTCGAAGGTCAAGTTTACGATAAGGACACCCAACTACCTGTGGCCGATGCAACTATAAGCGTGGTGGGCAGCGATGGTAGTTCTTTCGAAGCGCTCAGCGATGCCGGTGGTGCTTTCTCATTTGCCGAAAAAGGCGAAGAGCGCTACATCAATCCGGAGACAAATTACTCCATTCAAGTGGCCAAGCCTGACTATCTGGTAGCCAAAGATCAAATAAGCACGGTGGGGCTTAATGAATCAACCACATTCCTTAAGGAATACTTTATCACCTTCACTGCGCCCGATAAAGCGATCGAGTTCCCGGAAGTGCGCTATGCTTTTGCCAAGGCCGAATTGCAGATCAATGAGGAAGTAAATTCTGCCGACTCGCTCGACTTTCTTTACCGCACCTTGGTGGACAACCCCACCATCATTATCGAACTTCAAGCCCATACTGACTCGCGTGGTAAGGACGCAGCAAACATGGACTTATCGCAGCGCAGAGCTCAAAGCTGCATAGACTACCTGGCCGGAAAGGGAATATCCAAAGAACGCATGGTAGCCAAGGGTTATGGAGAATCACGCCTCCGCATTTCGGATGCCGTCATTGCCAAAATGCCTACTGAAGAAGAGAAAGAAGCCGCACACCAGAAGAATCGACGGACGGAGTTTTCTGTACTAAACTTTAATTACGTCCCCCAGGATAATAATTAGCGTAGGTCCAATAATTTTTAAGGCATCCCGGAAAGGTCTTCGGGATGCTTTCTTTTTTAATATGAACGTAGAAAAAAGATATCAAGCCCGTGGTGTAAGTGCCGGAAAAGAAGACGTGCACGCTGCTATTGCGGCGATCGATAAGGGGCTTTTCCCAAAAGCGTTTTGCAAAGTCATCGCCGATATGCTCACCGGTAGCCCGGAACATTGCATCGTAATGCACGCCGACGGAGCGGGCACCAAATCGTCGCTTGCTTATGCTTATTGGAGAGAAACCGGTGACTTAAGCGTCTGGAAAGGCATTGCCCAGGATGCGCTGATCATGAATATCGACGATCTACTCTGCGTGGGCATTACCGATAATATATTGGTGAGTTCGACCATCGGACGCAACAAACACCGTATCCCTGGCGAAGTGATCAAGGCTCTGATTGAAGGTACCGAAGCGGTACTCGAAGACTTGCGCACCTTGGGAATAGGCATACACAGCACAGGTGGCGAAACGGCCGACCTTGGCGATTTGATACAAACCGTAGTGGTGGACAGCACGGTAACTGCACGCAGCCTCCGAAGTAAGATTATCGACAACGCTAATATTCGTGAAGGCGACGTAATTGTGGGTCTCGCTTCTTATGGCCAAGCCACTTATGAAGATTCCTACAACGCGGGAATGGGAAGTAATGGCCTTACCTCGGCACGACACGACGTCTTCAATAAATCGGTGGGTCAAAAATACCCGGAAACCTTCGATGCGAACGTCCCGGAAGAACTCACGTATTCGGGGCCTTACCATCTCACCGATCGGGTAGATAGTATGCCGGTCGACTTAGGTAAAGCGGTGCTCTCACCCACGCGCACTTATGCCCCTATTATTAAGAAACTACTCGAAAAACATAGATTAGCGGTGCATGGTATTGTGCATTGCAGCGGCGGAGCGCAAACCAAGGTGCTCCACTTCGTAGAAAATGTCCATATTGTTAAGGACAATTTATTTGACACGCCGCCGCTGTTCGACCTTATACAGAAAGTATCGCAAACTCCCTGGCAGGAAATGTATAAGGTATTCAATATGGGTCATCGCATGGAAGTTTACACCGATGCCAAAACAGCAGAAAGCTTGATCGCCATCAGCGAAAGCTTTGGGGTGAAGGCACAAATAGTGGGAAGGGTAGAAGCTGCTACCAAGGCTCATTTAACCATATCTACGCAGAGCGGAACTTATCATTACCAATAACAATGGATCAAAGAGAAATATTAGCTCGTTTATCAGTGGTAAAGGAGCATTACGAAGAAGTAGGCAAGGCCATTACCGATCCCGGTATCATGACCGATATGAAGCGGTACGTGAAACTTACAAAGGAATACAAGGAATTGGAGCCGATTGCTAAAGCATACGACGATTATCTCCTGGTTGTGGAGAATTTGGCGAATGCAAAGCACATTGTGCTCACCGAAACGGACGAAGAATTCAAGGAAATGGCGAGTCTCGAATTACCGGAATTGGAGAATAAAAAAGAAACGCTCGAAGAGGAAATCAAGGTCTTACTGATCCCAAAAGATCCGGAAGATGTGAAGAATGCTATTCTTGAAATCCGCGCAGGTACGGGTGGCGACGAAGCCAGTATTTTTGCTGGCGACCTCTTCCGAATGTATTCTCGATACGTGGAGATGAAAGGCTGGAGCATCGAATTAGTAGATACCAATTACGGAAGTGCTGGAGGTTTCAAGGAAATTATTTTCAATGTCATAGGCACTGGTGCTTATGGCACGCTGAAGTACGAAGGGGGCGTGCATCGCGTGCAGCGCGTTCCGCAAACTGAAACGCAAGGACGCGTTCATACATCCGCAGCCACAGTAATTGTGCTTCCCGAAGCAGAAGAATTTGACGTGGAAGTGAAAGAAAGCGATCTGCGCGTGGATAGCTATTGCTCTTCGGGTCCGGGTGGTCAATCGGTGAATACTACCTACTCCGCTATCCGGCTTACCCACTTACCATCGGGTATCGTGGCTCAATGTCAAGACCAGAAGTCGAAGATGAAGAATTACGAGAAAGCACTGGGAGTGCTTCGGACACGTATTTACGAAATGGAGCTCGCGAAAAAATTGAGTGCCGATTCTGAAAAGCGCAAGTCTATGGTATCTTCCGGCGACCGATCGGCCAAAATTCGCACGTATAATTATCCCCAAGATCGGGTGACAGATCACCGCATTAATCTAACGCTCTATAATTTATCGGGCGTGATAAATGGCGAACTCGACGAAGTGATCGGCCCGCTTCAGGTAGCGGAGAATGCCGAGAAGCTTCAGGAAAGCATCAATCAAGGCACGTGAACCGAGCGCAACTCATATCTGCTATCCGCCAAAAGCGCAGCTTTTTATGCGTAGGGCTCGATCCGGATATCCAGAAGATTCCATCCACGCTTCGGCATCTGGACGATCCGATCTTTGCTTTCAACAAGGCGATAATCGATGCGACTCGCCCTTATTGCGTGGCTTATAAACCCAACACTGCTTTTTACGAAGCTCTCGGCTTAAAAGGCTGGCAAAGTTTGCAAAAGACGATTGAGTATATCGGCAAAGACCATTTCACCATAGCCGATGCCAAGCGGGGCGATATCGGAAACACTTCGCGAAAGTACGCCGAAGCATTTTTTGAAACCATGCCTTTCGATGCCATCACTGTGGCACCCTACATGGGAAGCGACTCCGTGATTCCTTTTCTCGATTTCCCAAACAAATGGGTCATACTACTTGCACTTACATCCAATAAAGGTGCGGGCGATTTTCAACTTAAGGGTAGCGATCAACTCTATCGGGAGGTATTGCGCACTTCGGCGAAATGGGGTACCCCTGAAAATATGATGTACGTGGTAGGAGCGACCCGCCCCGAATTCTTTCGCGAAGTGAGAGTTTTAGCCCCCGATCATTTCCTCCTTGTTCCCGGTGTGGGAGCACAAGGTGGTAGCTTGGCCGATGTGGCAAAATATGGCTTAAATGGCGATGTGGGTCTCTTGGTGAATGCTTCCCGCTCTATTCTTTACGCATCCGACGGCCTTGATTTTGCGGAAGCTGCAGCCCGAGAAGCCAAGCGAATGGCTGAAGAGATGAATGCTATTCTCACAGAAGCCGGACTTTAAAAAGGGGTTATGAAGGAAGATTTTCTACATTATTGCTGGAAACTCCGACGATTTGCGCAAGAAAATCTCCAAACCACCAAGGGAGAAGCCATCCGGATTTTGCAGGTAGGCAATCACAACACCAATTCGGGCCCCGATTTTCTGGAAGCACGAATCCAAATTGGCGACACCGTATGGGCGGGCAATGTAGAAATACACATTCAGGCATCCGATTGGTACCGCCATGGCCATCAAACAGATGCGGCCTACAAAAATGTGATCTTGCATGTGGTCTACACGGCCGATCAAGATGTACTCGACCCGAGTGGATCACCCATTCCGGTCTTAACCCTTCGCGATCTCATCGATTACCAAACCTACCGATATTACACAAGCTGGACGGCGAAAAAGCTATTTATCCCTTGCGCAGAAAGTGTTTCCGATATTCCGATTATCTACAAATCGCAAGCAGTGGAAGCAGCTCTGGTAGAGCGCCTTACAGAAAAAGCCGATACGTGCCTGCAATCCCTTAGGCTCCATCAAGGCGATATGGAACAGGCTTTTTTTGAACTGCTTTGCAAGGCTATGGGTGCCAAGGTGAATACCCTGCCATTTGAACATTTCTCACGGATCACGCCCATATCGCTTATCCGCAAGAATTCGGCTTCCATTTTGGAGTTGAGTGCGCTCTTCTTTGGGCAAGCGGGTTTGCTACCTATTCATCCAAACGACGATCCCTACGTCTCAGAACTTCAATCTACCTATAGATTTCAAGCGAAAAAATATGAGCTAACGCCTATGTCGGCTGGTTCCTGGAAATTTGCCCGCATGAGGCCCCAAAGTTTTCCCACTTTGCGTTTGGCCGAATTGGCTCAATTATATTTCAATCAAGGCGCGCTTGCGCAGCGTACTGTAGAAAATCAGATTCTGCTGGACTACCTGGGCATGTTCGAACTCAATTTGCAGGAACCGTATTGGTTGTCACGTTATACCTTTGGCGATGAAGGGCAGAAAGTGGCTAAGAGTATCGGTCAAGATTTGGGAAATTCGATTCTGATTAACGCGGTAGCACCTTTTCTATTTGCCCTTGCAAGCTATAATAAGGAGGAAGAGTGGAAAGAAAGAGCTGCGACTTTACTCGATGCGCTTCCAGCAGAGTCGAATGGTATTGTCAAAAAATTTGAGAACTTAGGCTTTCCAAAGCGAAGTGCATTTGACTCGCAAGGATTAATAGGATTGAAAAAGTCGGCCTGCGACAAGCTGAAATGTTTATCTTGCAAGGTAGGAGTACAATTATTAGAAAGACATGGAAAGGATCATTCAAGGCATTTATAATTTTTTTGAACGCCAAGCCTACGGCGTTTGTGCCTGGTGGGGCGGGAAGTTGAATATTCAATCTTCAACTGTGAGGTTATATTTTATTTATATTTCCTTCATCACCTTAGGCTCCCCACTGCTCATCTACCTTTTTATGGCCTTTATGCTGGAGCACAAACATTACTTCGTTTCTACCACGCGCCCCACCATTTGGGATATCTAAGTAGTGGGCTCATTTCGGTTTTTCCGCTTCTTTTAGTAAACTCGCAGCGCGGGTTTAAAGCCCGCTCACCTTATTCTATATGACCAAGCCGCTCGTATTTCTAGTTTTTTGTATTGGCCTCATCACTTCATCTTATGGCCAACTAGTCGGTAACCTTGCAGTGGAGAATGGTTCGACTAAAATCAACGACGTTACCGCAAGAGCCGTGGTAAGTGGAGGCGAAGAGCCCTATACCTATAAGTGGAGTAATCAAGGTACCGCGCTTAGCTCTGATCTGAGCAAAGAAATCACGGAAGGTCAGGATATATCAGTGCTGATAACGGATGCCAATGGAGCCATTTTAGCCCTAAGCGGAAAAGTTGAGCCCGGATCGGCAGAAGAGCGCATAAACGCCATTTTTTTGCCATTAGTGAATGCTATGGCATCTGTGCTGTTTTATGATCCATTAGCGACTTTTGGAATTGTTGACCCCACCGTATATGCAGAAGAAGCGTATGCATATGCGCCAGGATGGAAAGACCAGCAGGTTGATTCGATTCGCCTTGATACCTGGCTGGTAGGCGATGGGGAAAAAGTAAAGAAAGGTCAGCGTTTAGCGGTCATTCGTCAAAATGAGCGCGACACTTTTTCGCTTTTTTCGCCAGATAGCGGAATGCTGAACCAAATTTTTGAACCTGGCGATAAGGTTTTCCAACGCGGGAGCTTGAAAGCCCTTTCGAGCGTCGAGAAAGGGGTGGTAGCTACGGTGCAATACGATATCCCAAGACCATTGACCCACCCCAATGGAGATCCTGTTAAGAAGAATATACCTTTCATTGTGATTTGGCTCGTGCTGGGAGCTATCTTTTTTACCATCAAAATGCGCTTTATCAACTTCCGCGGTTTTCGACATGCGCTTTCCCTTGTTGGGGGCAAATACGAAGACCCGAGCGATCGGGGAGAGGTGTCCCATTTTCAAGCGCTCACTACTGCGCTGTCAGCTACAGTTGGGCTTGGGAACATAGCCGGTGTAGCCATCGCCATTGTTATTGGAGGAGCCGGAGCCACATTTTGGATGATTGCGGCCGGCTTCCTCGGTATGGCGAGCAAATTTACAGAGTGCACCCTTGGGGTAAAGTACCGACGCATAGACGAAAATGGCGTGGTGAGCGGGGGTCCCATGTACTACTTGAGTGAAGGATTGAAGCGCCGAAATATGGGCACACTCGGTAAAGTGCTGGCAGTCGTCTTTGCTGTGCTTTGCGTGGGCGGCTCTTTTGGCGGTGGAAATATGTTTCAGGTCAACCAAGCTTTCGTGCAAGTATCTAATAAAATTCCATTTTTTGCCAACAACGGCGCTCTTTTCGGAGTGATTATGGCCATTTTGGTAGCTTTGGTGATCTTGGGCGGCATTCGCAGTATCGCTAAAGTCACTGATAAGATTGTGCCTTTTATGGTTGGAATTTATGTCGGGTTCTCTTTGCTGATTATTTTCATGAATATTACCAACATCGGTATTGCCTTCCAAGCTATTTGGGAAGGAGCCTTTAGTCCTTCTGCGCTGAAAGGCGGAGTAATCGGGGTTTTGGTAGTGGGCTTCCAACGTGCCGCTTTCAGCAACGAAGCAGGAGTTGGCTCCGCATCAATCGCACATAGTGCCAGCCGCACCAGATATCCCGTGAGCGAAGGCATTGTAGCCTTATTGGAACCCTTTGTAGATACGGTAGTGGTTTGTACCATGACCGCGCTCGTATTGATATTCACCGGTTTTGCCGTAGACCCAGCCGGACTCACGGGTTCCGAACTTACTTCAGCAGCTTTTACTACGGTGGTGCCTTGGTTTGATTGGGTTCTCTTGGTTGCCATTGTATTATTCGCCTTCTCTACCATGATTTCCTGGTCGTATTACGGCCTAAAGGCTTGGGCATATCTCTTTGGAGAATCCAAACACGCCGCAAATGTCTACAAGCTCATATTCTTGATTTTCATCGTTGTAGGCGCTTCTGTAGGACTCGGGAGCGTGCTCGATTTTTCAGATTTGATGATATTGGGTATGGCCTTCCCGAATATTCTGGGCTTAGTATTGCTCTCTGGTGAAGTTCGAAATGATCTGAAAGCTTATTTGGCAGATTTGAAGTCGGGCGTGATCCGAAAATTCAAAGCGTAAATCTGTAGCAGTCGATATGCGAATCGGTGAGTATTTCAGGCATAACAAATCGGAGCGCAATGGGGCGATCGCACTTTTAGTCATCGGTGTACTCTCACTCGTCGGCACCGAAGTGTACTATCGACTCAGACCCCCGCGAACCAACAGTGCGGAGCTTTATGCTCGCCTGGACTCCTTGCGCGAAGCTTCAAAACCAACTATTGAGATCGAACCCGAGCGCATCGGTGAGTATTTTACTTTTGACCCAAACACCCTTCCCGACTCGGGTTTTCAAAAACTGGGTTTCTCAGATCGCGAAATTACCTCCATGCGCAAGTATCAAAAAGCCGGCGGCACCTTCCGGGTAAAAACCGATTTCGGACGGCTCTTTTTTATCGATTCCTTAGAGTATCTCGCACTTGAACCCTACATCGACCTTCCCGAAAAGAAGGCGAAAGCAGATACTTGGAAATCCTTTGAAAAGCGAGATGTTGAAACGAAAGAAGGAAAGGTAAAATGGTCTGACACGGCTAATTATAGTGGTTTTTCTCCGAGCAAACGCAAATTGGTAGAGCTCAATTCGGCCGATACTATTCAATTGGTAGCTGTGTATGGAATTGGAGCTTACACGGCAAAATCTATTGTGAAGCGCCGCGAAGAATTAGGAGGATTCTACAGCTTAGCGCAGCTTATGGAAATCGCTAAGATGACTCCCGAGCGCATTGACCAAATAGCCCCGGCTGTGGAAATCGACCGTCGAAAGATTCGGCCCATTTCAATCAACTCGGCCACGGCGCGGGAATTAGATCGACATCCTTACTTCCACATGAGTTTGGCAAATGCAGTGGTCATGGAGCGTGAGCGGAATGGTCAATTTATTGACATTCAGGACTTTTGCAAACGAAACTTGGTAGAGCCTCAATTATGCGCTAAATTCACACCCTATTTAGCCTTTCATTGATGCAGCTTATCGAAATTCTTCGAAATACCGTCCGCGCTGTGCCCGATTTTCCCAAAGCAGGTATTTTATTTCGTGACATCACCCCGGTTTTGGCAAACCCAGCCTTGAGCCAAGAGATATCGGAAGCACTGCGCGCCTACTTTGAAAATAAGGGGATCGAAGCCATTGTGGGTATCGAAAGTCGTGGGTTTCTATTTGGTTTCCCTTTGGCTATGGCCTTGGGTGTGCCCTTCGTAATGGTTAGAAAAAAAGGAAAGCTACCTACCAAAACCTTATCGCACAGCTATCTGTTAGAATACGGCGAAGCGGAGATCGAAATCCAGGTGGATGCAATAGCACCTGGAACGCGGGTATTGATACACGACGATTTGCTGGCAACCGGCGGTACTGCGAAAGCAACGGCCGAATTGATACAAAGAACTGGCGCCGAAATAGCTGGCTTTAGTTTTATAATAGAATTGGAGGCTCTACGAGGCCGCCAAAAATTGGAAGTAGTCAGCGATCACATTCACTGCTTGCTACCATATTCATAATGCACCAACTGAAAATAATTATATGAACGATAATCAAATTATGATCGCGGAAATGGCAAAGCAGTTTGCCGAACGCGAAATTCGCCCCAACATTATGGAATGGGACGAAGCGCAATTTTTTCCAATCGAAACCATGCGCAAAATGGGCGAACTGGGCTTACTCGGAGTTCTCGTTCCTATAGAATACGGTGGAGCTGGCTTCGGATACGCCGAATACTACACCGCCATTTCCGAAATATCGCGCGTTTGCGGTTCTATCGGCTTGTCGATGGCCGCTCATAATTCGCTTTGTACCGGGCATATTTTGGCCTTTGGCACGGAAGAACAAAAGCAAAAGTGGGTTACTAAATTGGCTACCGGCGAGTGGATCGGGGCTTGGGGCTTAACGGAGAGCAATACCGGTAGCGATGCATTGCGCATGCGAACAACAGCGGTGCGCGAAGGCGACGAATACGTTATTAATGGCACTAAGAACTGGATTACCCACGGTATTTCAGGCGAAGTGGCTGTGGTGCTGGCTCGAACAGGCGATTTGCTCGAGACGCGTGGTATTACCGCTTTCGTAGTGGAGCGGGGTACGCCCGGATTCAGCGCCGGAAAAAAAGAAAATAAGCTTGGTATGCGTGCTTCCGAAACTTCCGAAATGGTTTTCGACAATTGCCGAATTCCTGCTGCAAATATGCTCGGAAAAGAAGGTGAAGGATTTATTCAGGCTATGAAAATCTTAGATGGGGGTCGGATTTCAATAGCCGCTCTATCAGTAGGAATAGCAAAAGGCGCCTTTGATGCCGCCTTAAAATACAGCAAAGAGCGGGAACAGTTCGGGCAGCCGATTAGCAATTTCCAAGCTATCGCCTTCAAGCTTGCCGATATGGCTACGGAAATAGAAGCCGCCGAATTGTTGACGCTACAAGCGGCTGATCTCAAAAACAGAGGGTTGGAAGTGACTAAAGAATCGGCTATGGCGAAGTATTACTCCAGCGAAGTTGCCGTGCGCACATCTGTGGAAGCAGTTCAGATATTTGGTGGTTATGGATATACCAAAGACTTCCCAGTCGAGAAGTTTTACCGCGATAGCAAGCTTTGCACAATCGGGGAGGGAACCAGTGAAATTCAGAAAATTGTGATCTCCCGTAAAATTCTTAATTAAATGCGCAGCGTTTTGAAAAATCATTATATTTGCGCTCCTAAATTGAACATTGCATGTTAATTATTCCAGTTAAAGAAGGCGAAAACATTGAGCGAGCGCTCAAGAAGTACAAGAAAAAATACGACCGTACCGGAGTTGTCAAAGAGCTGCGTCGTCGTCAAGCTTTCATTAAGCCTTCGATTCAAGATCGCCAGCAGCGATTGAAAGCAATTTACATCAATCACATTCGGAACGAAGAGAACTAAGATTCCAATTGGAATACCGATATTTAAAGCAGACTTAGTTCTGCTTTTTTTATGCTCGAAAAATTCTTCGATTACCTTACCATAGAGCGGCGTTATAGCGCGCATACCTGCGAAGCTTATAGATCGGACCTGAATCAATTTGCCGAATTTCTCGGAGAGCCCATTACTGAAAAGGTTCTAATCCACCTCTCGAGGCAGCGGGTTCGACATTGGATGCTTGCCCAACTCGATGCTGGGAATAAGCCTCGCTCCGTGCGTAGGCGCATGTCGGCTTTGAAAGCGCTTTACCGCTGGTCCATGGTGGTTGGCATAGCCGAAATTGACCCTACACGCTATCTCACCATGCCTAAAATGGGTAAGTCGCTACCGATCTTTGCTTCCGAGAAGTCAATGGATCACTTGGCCGATCGGCCCGTTGAACCAGGATATGAAGGTCTTCGCGACCGCATCATCATGGAATTGCTTTACCAAACCGGTATGCGCAACGCCGAATTAATTGGTTTGGCTTGCCAAGATATCGACTTTGGCAATGGCTGGCTTAAAGTTATGGGAAAGGGCAACAAAGAAAGACTCCTACCGCTCAGCGGAGACATGCTCCGCGCCTTGGAGCATTATTTGGTTGAGCGCAATGCCCAGCAGGGGTTTCCATCTGAAGGTGCGCTATTTTTAACCAGCTCTGGAAAAAATCTTTACCCAAAACTTGTATATCGAATCGCAAACAAGTACCTTGGAATCGTCTCTTCGTTGAGCAAGAAAAGTCCGCATGTGCTGCGCCATACATTTGCTACACATTTACTCAACCGCGGCGCAGAGATCAATGCGGTAAAAGAATTACTCGGGCACACTTCGCTAGCTGCTACGCAAGTTTATACCCACACCAGCATTGAAGAGTTGAAGGATATTCATAAAAGTGCCCATCCGCGCAAAAAGGATGGAAATTCTAAACGCTAAAGTGAAACCATATGCATGTAAATGTCCATTCTATCCAGTTCAAGGCCGACGTCAAACTATTAGACTTTATCGAAGGCCGACTTCACAAACTCGAACAATTCCACGACAAACTTATCGGTGCCGAAGTTTTCTTAAAGATTGAGAAAAACGCGCAACTCGGAAATAAGGTCGCCGAAATAAAAGTTCACCTACCGGGAAAAGAGCTTTTTGCCAAGCGTCAATCGGCATCATTCGAAGAGTCTACCGATCAGGTGGTGGAAGCACTCCGCCGTCAAATCCGTCGCTCAAAAGGAAAAACAGCGATGGTTTAAGCCCTTTCAAAGGCCTTAATTCGGAACTGTATAAGTGGATTTTTCCTTTTGCAACGGCACTTTGGTGCAATAATCTACTCTGCTCAGAAATTTACAAAGAAACAGTTCTGAGCAAGAGAAATGTTTTATACATTTGCACACCTTTTACGAAAAGGTAGGACACTTTGTCCTATAAGCGTTCTTAAACGTAGGAACATGCCGGTGTAGCTCAGTTGGCTAGAGCAGCTGATTTGTAATCAGCAGGTCGTGGGTTCGAGTCCCTCTACCGGCTCTTTTTGTATGAAATAATGATGGGGAGATACTCAAGCGGCCAACGAGGGCAGACTGTAAATCTGCTGACTATGTCTTCACAGGTTCGAATCCTGTTCTCCCCACCAGAAAAAAGATTGCGGGAGTAGCTCAGCTGGTAGAGCTTTAGCCTTCCAAGCTAAATGTCGCGAGTTCGAGTCTCGTCTCCCGCTCTTTTTCTTCTAAGCCGATGTAGCTCAGGGGTAGAGCGCGTCCTTGGTAAGGACGAGGTCATGGGTTCAATTCCCATCATTGGCTCATTAAATTTGGCGTTAGTGCACTTAGAAATACGAACAAAATAACCACTTAAAACACTTAGCAATGGCTAAAGAAAAATTCGATCGCTCCAAACCCCACCTTAACATAGGTACAATTGGACACGTTGACCACGGTAAAACCACCCTTACTGCAGCAATCACTTCTGTGCTTGCAGCAAAAGGATGGGCCGAAGTAAAATCATTTGACTCCATTGATAACGCTCCGGAAGAAAAAGAGCGCGGTATTACAATCAATACGTCGCACGTGGAATATTCTACAGCAAATCGTCACTACGCTCACGTTGACTGTCCAGGTCACGCCGACTACGTGAAGAACATGGTTACTGGTGCTGCTCAAATGGACGGCGCTATCCTGGTGGTTGCTGCTACAGATGGCCCAATGCCACAAACGCGTGAGCACATCCTTCTTGGTCGCCAGGTAGGTGTTCCACGTATCGTTGTGTTCATGAATAAAGTAGACATGGTGGACGATGAAGAGCTTCTCGAGCTTGTTGAGATGGAAGTACGCGAATTGCTTTCTTTTTACGAGTACGATGGCGACAACACGCCTGTAATCCTCGGATCAGCTCTTGGTGCACTGAATGGTGAGCCAAAATGGGTGAAAACTGTTGAAGACTTGATGGATGCTGTTGACGTTTGGATCGAAATGCCTCCACGCGATATCGAGAAAGATTTCTTGATGCCAGTTGAAGATGTATTCTCAATCACTGGTCGTGGTACTGTTGCTACTGGTCGTATTGAAACTGGAATTATCAACTCTGGAGACGAAGTTGACATCGTAGGTATGCAAGTGGAAAAATTGAAATCAGTTGTTACTGGTGTTGAAATGTTCCGTAAAATACTTAACCGCGGTGAAGCCGGCGACAACGTAGGTCTTCTCCTCCGTGGTATCGATAAGAGCGATATTCGTCGTGGTATGGTTATTTCGAAGCCTGGATCTATTACCCCACACACTAAATTCAAAGCTGAAATCTACGTTTTGAAGAAAGAAGAAGGTGGTCGTCACACACCATTCCACAACCGTTACCGCCCGCAGTTTTACTTCCGTACCACGGACGTAACTGGCGAAATCGACTTGGGTGCTGGACGCGAAATGGTAATGCCCGGCGATAACGTTACTATCAATGTTGAATTGATTGTACCGGTAGCGATGGACAAAGGACTTCGTTTCGCAATCCGTGAAGGTGGCCGCACAGTTGGTGCAGGTCAGGTTACTGAAATTGTAGCTTAATTAAACATATATTCAACAGGGAAGGTGAGCATCTATGGTGCTCACCTTTACCTGTCAATAAACGGGTGTAGCTCAGTTGGTAGAGCGGAGGTCTCCAAAACCTTAGGTCGTGAGTTCGAGTCTTACCTCCCGTGCAAATAACGAATACAGTGGCTAGTTTAAAAACAACATTTCAAGAATCGTACGAAGAGTTGGTGCACAAGGTAACTTGGCCCACCTGGAAGCAATTGCAGAGTAGCTCCATTTTAGTTTTGGTTACTTCTGTTATTATTGCGCTCATCATTTTCTTAATGGACTACATCTTCGGAGTACAAATCGTTTCGGGCGAAGGCTTTGAGTGGCGGGGTATTTTGGGATATATATACCAAGCGCTCAGCGGTATTTAATCTGTGGAAACCATGACAGAAACTAAGACTACCAAAAAATGGTACGTGGTGCGCGCCATCAGCGGTAAGGAGAAGAAGGTAAAAGACATGATTGAACTCGAAGTGAAGCGAGCCAAGCTCGACGATTTCGTTAGTCAGGTTCTTATTCCCACCGAAAAGATTTTCCAAATCAGAAATGGAAAGAAAATCAGCAAGGAGCGCAACTTCTTCCCGGGCTATGTTATGATTGAAGCCGATTTGGTTGGGGAAGTTCCTCACCTTATCAAAAATGTGAATAACGTTATTGGCTTTTTAGGAGCCGAGAAAGGTGGAGATCCTGTACCGCTCCGAACAAGCGAAGTTAACCGCATACTCGGCAAGGTAGACGAACTCGCTGTGAGTGAAGAAGAATTGAACATTCCTTTCGTAATTGGCGAAAGCGTGAAAGTAATCGACGGACCGTTTAATAATTTCAACGGTGTAATAGAGGAGATAAACGAAGAAAAGAAAAAGCTCAAAGTAATGGTGAAGATTTTCGGAAGAAAGACTCCACTCGAACTGGGCTACATGCAAGTAGAAAAAGACGCTTAAAACCTGGATTCAACAGAGCTATACTTCAACTTGTGAGATTTGAAGTGCTTCCAATAACTCTGAATCAATACATCATAAATAAAACTTGAAATGGCTAGAGAAGTAACCGGGCTGATCAAACTCCAAGTAAAAGGAGGAGCTGCAAACCCATCGCCACCAGTAGGACCTGCATTGGGTTCGAAAGGGGTGAACATTATGGAGTTTTGCAAGCAGTTCAACGCTCGCACACAAGATCAAGCTGGTAAAGTTCTACCCGTTGTTATCACCGTTTATGCCGATAAGTCTTTTGACTTTGTCGTTAAAACGCCACCATCAGCAATACAGTTGAAAGACGCCGCCAAGATTAAAAGTGGATCGGCAGAATCAAACCGCACCAAGGTAGGGAGTGTTTCCTGGGATCAGATTAAAGCGATCGCAGAGGACAAAATGCCAGACCTTAATTGCTTTACGCTTCAATCGGCGATGAGCATGATAGCGGGAACTGCACGCAGTATGGGGCTTAATGTAAAAGGCAAAAACCCGTATAACAACTAAAACTTTTGCTATGCGAATATCTAAAAAAAGAAAAGAAGCACTGAGCAAATACGACGTGTCAAAGAGCTATTCGCTCGATGAAGCATCAGGCATTGTGAGAGAAATCTCCAGTGGTAAATTTGATGCATCAATTGACTTGGCCGTTCGCCTTGGTGTTGACCCACGAAAAGCAAACCAAATGGTGAGAGGCAGTGTGTCGCTCCCACATGGTACCGGAAAAGACGTACGCGTTCTTGTACTTTGCGGTCCCGAGAAATACGATGAAGCCCTGGAAGCAGGTGCAGATTTCGTTGGACTCGACGACTACATTGAGAAGATCAAAGGCGGCTGGACCGACGTAGACGTAATCATTACAACTCCAAACGTAATGGGTAAAGTCGGCGCTTTAGGACGAATCCTCGGACCCCGTGGATTGATGCCTAACCCAAAGACTGGAACCGTAACCATGGACGTTGCGAAGGCTGTGCAAGACGTAAAAGCTGGAAAGATCGATTTCAAAGTCGATAAATACGGCATCGTTCATGCATCGGTTGGCAAGGCTTCATTCGAAGCAAGTAAAATCAAAGAAAACGCTCACGAAGTGATCCAGACTTTGCTCAAACTTAAGCCAACCGCTGCAAAAGGCATTTACATTAAGAGCATTCACATAAGCGGCACCATGTCGCCGAGTGTGAAGATCGAAACCAAATCGGCATAACTGATTAAAATCTGAAGAAATGACAAAACAAGAGAAGAATCAGCAGATTGACGATCTAGTTCAAACGCTCACAGCCAATAATGTAATCTATCTCGCCGATGCCTCCGGGCTAAGCGCCGAGCGCACTTCTAACTTACGAAGGATTTGTTACAGCAAAAACGTAACGCTTACAGTGGTAAAGAACACCTTACTGATGAAAGCGTTTGAACGTGTTGAAGGCAAAGATTTCAGCGAGTTATATTCTGTGCTTGGGGGCCCAACGGCAGTGATGACCGCGGAGGCGAGCAATGCTCCCGCCAAACTCATTAAAGAGTTTAGAAAAAAGGACACAAAGCCCGCCTTGAAAGGGGCTTACGTTGAAGAATCGTGTTATATAGGCGATGACCAACTCCAGGCCTTGATCGATATTAAATCGAAAGAGCAGCTTATCGGAGAAGTTATCGGCCTCCTTCAATCACCTGTTAGAAATGTACTTGGCGCCCTTCAATCTGGCGGGCACACCATTGCTGGCTTAGTGAAAACACTTTCCGACCGCTAATTAATTAACACAACAAGAATCAACAACTTAAAACAAGAATAAAATGTCTGACGTTAAAACTTTAGGTGACCAATTGGTTAACCTTACCGTAAAGGAAGTAAACGAGCTTGCAGCTTACCTTAAGGAAACTCATGGTATAGAGCCTGCTGCAGCTGCTGCAGTAATGGCCGCCCCAGGTGCTGGTGGTGGAGATGCTGCTGAAGTAGAAGAGAAAACATCTTTTGATGTAATCCTTAAATCTGCTGGTGCCGCTAAACTCGGTGTTGTTAAACTCGTGAAAGACCTAACCGGACTTGGCTTGAAAGAAGCTAAAGCTGTAGTTGACAGTGCTCCTGCTCCTATCAAGGAGGGCGTTTCGAAAGAAGAAGCCGAGTCACTCAAAGCACAACTTATAGAAGCCGGCGCGGAAGTTGAAATTAAGTAACAAAACAACTTTCCAATTATCCTGTTAAGGTTTAGGTTGCTCCATTTCGGGGCGACCTAAACCCTTTTTTACCCCTGACACTCACCTGAGCGTTTCTTGTTAAACCCAAATTTCCACAGTCTTGGCTACCCTAAAGAATAAATCAAACGAGCGCATTAATTTCGCTTCGAGTCGACACCTTATTGATTACCCAGATTTCCTCGAAGTTCAGTTAAAATCTTTTCGCGAATTTTTCCAGCTTGAAACAAACCCCGACGACCGCGCGCAAGAAGGTCTCTTCCAGGTTTTTAGCGAGAACTTCCCGATTACCGATACCCGAAATCAATTTGTATTAGAGTTTCTCGATTACTTTATTGACCCACCCCGCTACAGCATGCAAGAATGTGTGGAGCGTGGGCTTACTTATGCTGTGCCACTTAAGGCCAAGCTAAAACTTTACTGCACCGACCCAGAGCACGAAGATTTCGAAACCATCGTGCAGGATGTCTATTTGGGTACTATCCCTTATATGACTCCGCAAGGTTCGTTTGTGATCAACGGTGCCGAGCGCGTTATTGTGTCTCAACTTCACCGATCGCCGGGTGTGTTCTTCGGCCAAAGCCGGCACGCAAACGGGACGAAGCTTTATTCCGCCCGCGTTATCCCTTTTAAAGGATCGTGGATCGAATTTGCTACCGATATTAATGCGGTAATGTACGCGTACATTGACCGAAAAAAGAAACTTCCGGTTACCACACTCTTACGAGCTATTGGTTACGAAAGCGATAAAGATATCCTCGAAATATTTGACCTTGCCGATGAGGTGAAGATCACCAAAACGGGAGCCAAGAAACTTGTAGGTCGGAAACTCGCGGCCAGGGTTCTTAAAACCTGGATCGAAGACTTCGTTGACGAAGATACAGGAGAAGTAGTTTCCATCGAGCGAAACGAAGTAATCATCGATCGTGAAACGATTATAGAAGATACCCACGTTGATGCTATTCTAGATGCCGGGGTTAAAACGGTAATTCTGCACAAGGAAAATTCCAATAGCGCCGACTTCTCGATCATCTACAACACACTTCAGAAGGATACTTCCAATTCAGAGAAAGAAGCGGTAGAACACATTTACCGTCAGCTTCGAAATGCCGAGCCACCAGATTTGGAAACTGCCCGTGGAGTAATAGACAAATTATTCTTCTCCGAAACCCGATATGATCTAGGTGAAGTAGGCCGATTCCGAATCAATAAAAAATTGGGCCTTCAAACAGGCTATGAAGAGCGAACGCTCACCCGTGAAGACATTATCAAAATCATCAAGTATCTGATCGATTTGATCAATAGCAACACTGATGTAGATGATATCGACCACTTGAGCAACCGACGTGTGCGAACAGTAGGTGAGCAATTGCACAACCAGTTTGGCGTTGGTCTTGCCCGTATGGCAAGAACCATCCGCGAGCGAATGAATGTGCGCGATAACGAGGTATTCACTCCGACCGATTTGATCAACGCGAAGACTCTTTCTTCGGTTATCAATTCCTTCTTTGGTACCAACCAGCTTTCGCAGTTTATGGATCAAACTAACCCGCTTGCAGAGGTTACCCACAAGCGCCGTATGTCGGCACTTGGGCCAGGTGGTCTCTCGCGTGAGCGAGCTGGATTTGAAGTCCGCGACGTTCACTACACGCACTACGGTCGTCTTTGTACGATCGAAACACCGGAAGGACCAAACATTGGTTTGATCTCTTCGCTTTGCGTATTCGCAAAAATCAATCGACTCGGATTTATTGAAACTCCTTACCGCACCGTAAAAGACGGACAAGTGGACTTAAAAAGTGAGCCACTTTTCCTCAGTGCTGAAGAAGAAGACGAGAAAATGATTGCTCAGGCTAACGCTCGGGTATCTGAAAAAGGCTCGTTTGAGCCCGGAAGCGTGAAAGCGCGTAAAGAAGGCGACTTCCCAGTAGTTGAGCCGAATGATATCGACTTAATAGACGTAGCTCCAAACCAAATTGCATCCATTGCCGCATCGTTGATTCCATTCCTGGAGCACGATGATGCCAACCGTGCTTTGATGGGTTCGAACATGATGCGCCAGGCAGTGCCGTTGATGCGTCCGCAAGCTCCGATTATTGGAACGGGTCTCGAACCATTGGTGGCTCGCGACTCACGCGTTCTTATCACAGCCGAAGGCGAAGGAGTAGTAGAGTATGTAGATGCTCAGAAGATCATTGTGAATTACAACCGATCGGAAGAAGAGCAATTGGTTAGTTTCGATGGAGATACGAAGGAATATTCCCTTGTGAAATTTCTGAAAACCAACCAAGGAACATGCATGAACCTCCGCCCGATTGTAAAAAGAGGCGATAAAGTTTCTAAAGGCGATGTGATGAGCGAAGGCTACTCTACCGAGAAAGGGGAGTTGGCTATCGGCCGTAACCTGAAAGTGGCCTTCATGCCTTGGAAAGGGTACAACTTTGAAGATGCAATTGTAATCAGCGAAGAAGTAGTTCGCGAAGATATATTCACATCGATCCATATCGACGAGTACATTCTTGAAGTGCGCGATACAAAGCGCGGACAGGAAGAACTCACCCCCGATATTCCAAACGTGAGCGAAGAAGCCACCAAAGACCTCGATGAGAACGGTATGATCCGCATCGGAGCCGAGATTAAGGAAGGCGATATTTTAATTGGGAAAATTACTCCGAAAGGAGAAACAGACCCTTCGCCAGAAGAAAAACTTCTCCGCGCTATCTTTGGCGACAAAGCCGGCGATGTGAAAGATGCATCGCTTAAGGCACCACCATCGCTTCGCGGCGTGGTTATCGATAAGAAGCTTTTCACGAAAGCGATTAAAACGCCCAAATCAAAAATTTCTGAGAAATCGCTTGTAGATGAACTCGACAAGAATTTTGACAAGGACACTGCAGAGCTCAAAAATCGATTGATCGAGAAATTATCCAAATTGGTATTGGGCAAAACTTCGCAAGGGGTGTTCAATAACTTCAAGGAAGAACTCATCAAGAAGGGCGTTAAGTTTTCGCAGAAAGCGCTTATGGCAGTAGAATTTGGCGTGGTGAATCCAAGCCGATGGACTACCGACGACGGGATTAATGAGCAGATTAAGCGTTTGATCCACAACTTTAACATCAAGCAAAATGACTTTATAGGAGCGCATAAGCGTCAAAAATTCCAAATTACGATTGGCGATGAATTGCCAAGTGGTATTTTGAAACTCGCCAAAGTTTATATCGCCAAAAAGCGCAAGCTGAAAGTGGGTGATAAGATGGCTGGTCGCCACGGTAATAAAGGGATTGTTGCGCGAATCGTTCGTAAAGAAGATATGCCGTACCTCGACGATGGTACACCGGTAGATATCGTGCTTAATCCATTGGGCGTACCATCGCGTATGAACCTTGGTCAGATTTACGAGACCGTACTCGGATGGGCCGGCGAGAAGCTCGGGTTGAAATTTGCAACGCCAATTTTTGACGGAGCATCGATCGACGATATCAATTCCTACACAGAGAAAGCAGGCCTTCCTAAGTTTGGGGTTACACAACTACGCGATGGGGGTACCGGCGATCATTTCGACCAACCCGCTACCGTAGGAGTAATCTACATGCTGAAATTGGCGCACATGGTTGACGATAAAATGCACGCCCGATCGATTGGTCCATACTCACTTATTACGCAGCAACCGTTGGGTGGTAAGGCGCAGTTTGGCGGTCAGCGTTTCGGAGAGATGGAAGTTTGGGCACTCGAAGCATTCGGTGCTGCCAACATCCTCCGCGAAGTGCTTACTGTGAAGTCAGACGACGTGGTAGGACGTGCCAAAGCGTACGAAGCCATTGTGAAAGGCGACAATTTGCCTGAACCTGGTATTCCAGAATCATTCAACGTGCTTCTGCACGAATTGGGAGGTCTTGGACTGAATATTTCGCTTGACTAAGCGCTTTAATTGATTATTTCAAATAAAAGGAACTATCATGGCCTTAAAAAAGGACACCAAAGTAAACGCCGGTTTCAATAGTATTACCATCAGCCTTGCTTCGCCCGAGCAAATACTCGAGCGCAGCTATGGCGAGGTATTGAAACCCGAAACCATTAATTACCGAACCTATAAGCCCGAGCGCGACGGATTATTTTGCGAGCGAATTTTCGGCCCGGTCAAAGATTACGAATGCCACTGTGGTAAGTACAAGCGTATCCGTTACAAAGGGATCGTTTGCGACCGATGCGGTGTAGAAGTTACCGAAAAGAAAGTGCGTCGCGAGCGCATGGGGCATATCAGTCTCGTGGTGCCTGTGGCTCACATTTGGTATTTCAAATCGTTGCCAAATAAAATAGGCTACTTGCTAGGATTGCCTACCAAGAAGCTCGACCAGATTATCTACTATGAGCGCTACGTGGTAATCAACCCGGGAACTGGCAAAGGTCCAACGGGCGACGATCTGCTACGTCTTGATTTCCTTACGGAAGAAGAATACCTCGATATTTTAGAGGTGATGCCGAAGGAGAATCAATACCTCGACGACGCCGATCCAAACAAGTTCGTGGCAAAAATGGGAGCCGATGCGCTTCACGATCTTCTACGAACCACTAATCTCGATGAACTGTCTTATGATTTGCGTCATAAAGCAAACACCGAGACCTCACAGCAACGTAAAAACGAAGCCTTAAAGCGTCTGCAAGTAGTTGAAGCTTTCCGCGATGCGAACACGCGTATTACCAACCGTCCGGAATGGATGGTGGTGAAAGTAGTTCCGGTAATTCCACCAGAGCTACGTCCACTTGTGCCGCTTGATGGAGGCCGATTTGCAACTTCCGACTTGAACGACCTTTACCGTAGGGTGATCATCCGAAACAATCGCTTGAAGCGACTCATCGAAATCAAAGCCCCCGAAGTAATTCTTCGAAACGAGAAGCGTATGCTTCAGGAAGCCGTTGACTCACTTTTCGACAACTCGCGTAAATCGAGCGCCGTTAAAACAGAATCAAACCGACCTTTGAAGTCACTTTCCGATAGTTTGAAAGGAAAGCAAGGTCGATTCCGCCAAAACCTTCTCGGTAAACGAGTTGACTATTCAGCGCGTTCCGTAATTGTGGTTGGTCCCGATTTGAAATTGCACGAATGCGGTTTGCCAAAAGATATGGCTGCGGAGCTTTACAAGCCGTTCATCATCCGCAAAATGATTGAGCGAGGCATTGTGAAAACAGTGAAATCGGCCAAGAAAATTGTAGATCGCAAAGAGCCTGTAGTTTGGGATATTCTCGAAAGCATATTGAAAGGGCACCCCGTATTGCTTAACCGCGCCCCGACCCTTCACCGCTTGGGTATTCAGGCTTTCCAACCAAAATTGATCGAAGGAAAAGCGATTCAGCTCCACCCACTCGTTTGTACGGCTTTCAACGCCGACTTCGATGGCGACCAGATGGCGGTTCATTTACCGCTCGGTCACGCTGCTATTCTCGAAGCACAAATTTTGATGCTCGCTTCGCATAATATTTTGAATCCTGCCAATGGAGCGCCAATTGCGGTGCCTTCTCAAGACATGGTTCTCGGTCTATACTACATTACCAAAGGTCGAAAAACCGAAGGAGATGTAATAGTGAAAGGAGAAGGAAAAATCTTCTACTCGGCCGAAGAAGTGGAAATAGCATACAATGAAGGTAAACTTGCCTTACACGCTCATATCAAATTCCGATTCGAGAAGTTCGACAAGACTACCGAGCTCATCGAAACCACCACCGGCCGCGTGTTGTTCAACAATGTGGTGCCGAAACAAATGGGCTACATCAACAGCGTACTCACCAAGAAGGCATTGCGCGATATTATCGGCGATGTAATTAAGGAAGTGGGTATGGCTCGTGCGGCTCGATTCCTCGATGATATCAAAGAACTAGGTTTCTACATGGCATTCAAAGGTGGACTATCCTTCAACCTTACCGATGTAATTATCCCGGAAGAGAAGGTGATGCTCGTTGAAAAAGCCAAGGGTGAAGTAGATAGCGTGATGGAAAATTACTCGATGGGTCTTATCACCAATAACGAGCGCTACAATCAGATCATCGATATCTGGACGCATACGAATTC
>Ga0105045_10000465_pt1 | contig 29192 bp, 20 predicted proteins | sample MAT02_FD_78089 | JGI IMG/M metagenome (GOLD analysis project Ga0105045, IMG submission 78089) | Freshwater microbial communities from Lake Fryxell liftoff mats and glacier meltwater in Antarctica - MAT-02 (megahit assembly) | ecosystem: Environmental > Aquatic > Freshwater > Ice > Liftoff... | reverse complement strand
CGTTTTACCCTGCCCGCGCAGCGGGAGGGTCGAGCATCAGCGAGGGGAGGGCTTGGCGCGGTCACCTAATCGCGACAGATCAGGAGGCAACGCCGAGGAGATTCGTGATCTGTTCGAACAAGTGCTCAAAGTCCATCGGCTTGGGATTAAACGCGTCGCAACCCGCGGCGATGGCGCGCTCTTCGTCACCGGGCAACGCGTATGCGGTCAAGGCGATCACGGGAATTCGATTCGCATCGCCGCTTTCCCTGATCTGTAACGTTGCCTCGAACCCGTCCAATTCCGGCATGTTGACGTCCATGAGGATCAACGACGGTTTACAAGTCGCCGCCGATACCACCGCTTCGATTCCGTTTCGGGCCGCCAATACTGAGTATCCACGCTCCTGCAATCGGCGCATGATCAAATCGCGAATGTCATCGTTGTCGTCAACAACAAGGATTGTAGTCATGAAACGATGCCCAGGGGTTCGAGCTTTGAAGCGGATTGAATCGGACTAATTTGTTTAGGCGTGGGCCCGTGCTGTGCCTTTCGACTGACCGTCGATTGCACCTTCGCGCGGGTTTGTCGAAACGATGTGGTGACATAAGTCGCTCCCGATTTTCGAAACCGGATAAAGATGCGGTCGAACTGTTTAAATTTTCCAAGACAACCGACCACGATCGGTCCGCCGTACCCTTCGGCGCGAATGGTTTTACAAAGAAACCTGGCTTGTTTCAAACCGCCGGCGGGCAAAACCATGATGACGGCAACCGCGGGCGAGCGTGTTGCGATTCCATGGGCAATCTCATCCGGCGATTCATCTTCGTCCGTTCGCTCCAGACAATATTCAGATTTATCCGTTTTCATCACGTCCAACAAAATTCTTTCGCCGGCGTGATGCGACGGGCATCCAATGACCAGTGCTAGCGGTGGCTGGACAGGGGAACTTTCGTCGGTTGACTCGACTGGCAAATCCACCCACGCCGCCTCCTTTTGTATTTGCTCAATTTTTTCCATCAACATAAAATAATCTTCATCGGTTAAGCGATCAGCGTCACAGTCGGCTTGCATCCGTTTCATCGCGGGAATCAACACGTCATCACAAACGCTATCGAGGCCATTTTTCTTAAAGTGCTGCTCAATCAATTCCTTTGCGCGACGATCATCGTTGGCCAGCAGTCGTTGGTAGAATCGCAGCGAAGGCTTGGTTTGAACATCTTCGCCGAGCAATGTCGTAAAGACACTGAAACGCTTTACGTGCCTTCCCAGAACAACGAGGCTGACCGTCAGCGGCGTCGAAAGCAGCAGACCGACCGGCCCCCAAAGCCAGCCCCAAAAGACCGCTGCGATGATTACCGCGACGGCCGAAATCCCGGTGCTCGTTCCATACAACCACGGTTCCACAATATTATTACTGATCAATTCCAATAAAATGATCAGCGCAAAAGTAGCTGCGAAAACACCATAGCCGGGAAACATGGCAAGCGAAACGGACAGCGGGAACACGGCACTTGCGGTTGGGCCGATATAGGGAATGAATCGAAGAGTGCTCGCCAGCACGCCCCAAAGCATCGCATTGGGGAAGGCGCCTTCATCGGTCATCGTCATGCCGATGACGTACAATCCGACCATCAATACGAGGCCGTAAGACGCATTCATAACGGTTTGTGCGACCAGGTAACGGCTGATCCGTTTGCCAACCTCGTCGAGCGCTTCGGTCGTCGTAACGTAATCGCCATGGCTGACCGCGGCAATCATCCGATCACGCAGATCTTCACGGTGAATCAACATAAAGATCGCAAATACGGATACGAGGCCCGCCGTGGCGAGTGGCCCAAGTATCGTGCCGGCCGTAGCGGCCCAAGTTGCAACCGTCAATTGGCGGTCAACGGGTTGGATGTAAAGCGGTGTTCGCGGTGTACTGCCGTCGTTCGCTTTCCTCGCTTGTGCGGGTGATTGGCGGGGCTCGGTGATAGAGCGATCAGAGCCATCCGCATTTCCGACCCTGCCGTCCGTTTTTGGGTCTCCCGCATCTTCCATCGCCTTGGAAACGTCCTGGGCCAATTTGTCGACCGAACCGCCAACTCCCGACGTCAATCCGCCAAGTTTTTTTGCTTTCGCGAGTAGCTCCGTTCGATACTCGGGCAATTCCGAGACAAACCCTGACAGCTCCCTTCCGAGAATTGATAATCCGCCAGCGAGCAGCAAGAATGCCAATGTTGCCGTCGTGACCACCGCGAAAACATTGGGAACGCCCAGGCGTTGAAGTCGATTGACGATCGGCGTCAACAGAAAAGAGAGCAGCAGGCCCAGCGTGAGAGGAATAAAGACACCGCGGGCGAAGTACAAAGCCGCGATCACCAGGACGATGCTCAACAGCTGAGCCACCGATGCGATCATTTGAACTTCGGTGCGTGTCGTCATACTCGTCGATCAGCGGCGAAAAAGGGGAAGGGCTTCTAACTGGACAACGCAAATTCATCGACCAAAGGTCATGATCTACAATTATTTTGGATTTCGGAAGCGGTTTGGTGCTAGCTGCCAGCTTACCGTAATTTACCGATTCACCGTGTCATCCCTGTCCAGCAAGGATGTCGATCGCTTGTCATTTCGGTCCTGACGGGCGGGAGATGAATTCCACGGACGCAAGTAGCAAAGCTCGGGCCGAAACAGTGAAGCCGCGTCAGTCGCCGGTCACGGTACAACAGTTGCCTCTGCCGGAAACTTGATCGTCTTGGACCGGATCGCATCGGGCCCGTCGGTCGTCGACCTAGACAAGATCAGCTCACTAATGCGATGCGGCTTGCGGACCAATGGTCTTGATCCGATCACCAGTGACGCCTTCGATGACGACTCAATCGCCAACGTGCTTGCGTCAAACTGAATCCCATCCTGATTGGGTTTCGTCGTTCTCGGCGAGACCTTCGGCGTAAGCCCAATTGTGGATCGGCTGGAGAATTTCTTGGACGTCGGCCAACAGCGCGGCGTCGATCGGTTCGTCGATCCAATCGCACCACTGACTGATGCGTTCGGGACTTGCCGACCCCGCAATGCAACTGGCAAATCCATCGCCGGCAACGGAGAACTGGAGGGCCAACTTGGCGATATCGGATCCCGCATTGCGGCAATGCTCCGCCGCCTTGGCGGCGACCTCGCGGACTTCGGCGGTCGACTTGTGCCATGGCGGCAGGGTCGCATCCGACAACAGACGCGCGGAGAATGGTGCGGCGTTGATCAATCCGACGCGTCGTTGTTGACAGATAGGAACCAATTGCAACGCCGTATCGTTCTGCAACGTGTAATGGTTATACGTCAGCACGACATCGAGATCGGCATGGTCAAGCATGTGACGCAGCATCTTTATCGGGTAACCACTGACGCCGATGTATTTGACCTTACCTGCGTTCACCTGTTGACGAAGTGCAGGAATCGTTTCATCAACAATTTGTTGCAGGGGAACGAATTCGATGTCATGGCAGAAGACGATGTCGACATGATTCAATCGCATTCGCTCCAGTGAAATATCGATACTCTCGGCAACCCGTCTTGCGGAGAAATCAAAGTGGGCCGGTGCGTATCGTCCCAATTTGGTACTGAGCACGAACGAGTCACGCGGCAGATCGGAGAGGATTCGCCCCAGCACTATTTCGCTCATGCCGCGACCGTAATACGCCGCCGTGTCGATGTAGTTCATGCCCCGATCCAGTGCGACGCGGACACAACGGACCGCATCGTCTAAATCGATCGCTCTAAATTCGGCACCGATCGATGATGCACCGAAGGACAATATCGAAAGGTCCAAACCGGTGTTGCCCAGGGCACGTGTTTGCATCTGCGGACCAGAATAAGAGGACGGTGGGCAAAGCCTTCGTGTTAGGCAGCGGGCATTTCAGCCTGCCCGCGCGGAGGTCGTGCGGCTTTCGTGTTGTGGCTCCGCAGGGGTTTATTTCACTCTCCTTCGGGAGAGTCGAGCCTAAGCGAGGAGAGTGGGATTGCGCCGAGCCCTCCCCTCGCTGATGCTCGACCCTCCCGCTGCGCGGGCAGGATGAAATGCAAGCCACCCAATTCGCTGAAGCTGTTCGAACTACGCGGCTTTCATACGGGCCGTGACGGCGTCCCAATCGACGACGTTCCAGAACGCGGTGATGTAATCTGGGCGTTTGTTTTGGTAGTGCAAATAATAGGCGTGCTCCCAAACGTCCAAACCCAACAGCGGCGTGCCGCCGATGCCCGCAACGGCTTCACCCATCAACGGCGAATCCTGATTGGCGGTGCTGCCGATCTTGAGCTTTCCGGCGTCGAGGTACAACCACGCCCAACCGCTGCCAAAACGCGTTGTGGCGGCGGCGGCGAACAGCTCCTTCATTTTGTCGAATGAACCGAACGCACCATCAATGGCGGACGCCAAATCACCCGATGGTTTGCCACCTTTGCCGGGACCCATCACGGTCCAGAACAACGAATGGTTGGCGTGGCCACCGCCGTTATTTCGAACCGCCGTTTTCTTTTCCGCCGGGACGTTCGACATGTCCGCGATGAGCGATTCGATCGGCAGCGATGCAAGGCTGGTGCCTTCCAGCGCGGCGTTCACATTGTTGATGTAGGCCTGGTGATGTTTGGTATGGTGGATTTCCATCGTCCGGGCATCAATGCTCGGTTCGAGGGCAGCGTAGGGGTAGGGCAGCGTGGGGAGTGAATAAGCCATGACGGTGAATGTCTCCGTGGCGGGTGAGGTGGGGGAAATCAACGAATCCTTCCAGCATATCGGCCCGTCTACGGTCCAGGAACCCGCCGCAGCGTTCCTGGGTCACCCGTCACCCGTCACCCGTCACCAGTTCCCCGTCAACGCGATCATTCGCTCTCGATGTGGCCCATCAGGTAGCTCTTCAACCCCAGGATGACCTGATTGGAGCAAAGATCGATTTCCTTCAGGCGACGATCACGATGCCGCACCGGCGATAACTCGACTTTGACATTGGTGACAACGCCTTTGACTCGCCGCGTCGTATCGACACTGGTTTGGGTCAAACGCAATTTGACGTCGAACGGAATTTGCGAATCCGACGAGCGTCGACCGCTGTTACCAAAGCGAACGTTGATGCGCAAGTGCAGGTTACCTTCGCTGACACAAACGATTTCCGCTTTGTGATCGGCGATAAAGCCTCGCAGTTTGTCGATCGCCAAGTTTGCGGGAACGGGCGTAACAATTTCGACGGTTTGAGAATCGGTAGAACCGCTGGCATCAAGCCAACGCCACAATCCTCGACGACGTTTGTTCGCGGTCGTGCTGCCAATGCCTTCGAAGTGATCGCTCGCCCCGGTTCCCAGTCGAATCACTTGGTTTCGCCCATTGTCTTTGGCTTTCAACAACGCACGGTCGGCGCGGGAAATGATCGATTCGGGTGAATCGCCGGCTTGAACTTCGGTGACGCCAAAGCTGGCGGTAACGGATTGATTGCCGATCGATGGCAACAGCGTTTGTTCGACGGCGTGGCGAATCGTCTCGGCGCGGTCGAATGCGATCGCAAGATTGCAATCGGGTGACACGAGCACGAATTCTTCGCCGCCATAACGCGCCACCAGGTCGCCCTCGCGGCTGTGCTTGGTGAGCACTTTCGCGAAGGTCCGCAACGCCTCGTCGCCCGCGGGGTGACCATGAACATCGTTGACACGCTTGAAGTGATCGATGTCGCAGATGATCAGGCTGAACGTCGCTCCGGTCTTGGACCGGCGAATGACCAAGTCTTCGAGGAATCGATCGAATGCGGCGCGATTGGCAACTTTGGTCAGCGGGTCGTGATTAGCTTGCTTGTGCAACGATTGAACACGCTCTTCGAGACTCCGCTGTTGGGACGCGTCGTGAGCGATCAAAATCACACCGCACAAACCCGGTTGATCCGATGTCACCGGGATGGCATCAATGCGAACGGGGATCGAGGTTCCATCGGGGCGATTCATGGTGTAACGCCCCGTGAACGGCGCGGACGTATGGATGGATTGTCGTACCGGACAATTCAATTCATCCACGGTGCCTTGATCATCACACAGTCCCAATAGCGACGGGGACCAACTGTTTTGCACCACGCCACTGGCGGGTAACCCGGTCAATCGCTCAGCCGCTTGGTTCCAATTCCGTACGATCGAATCGCGATCGATATAGATCACACCATCCGTCATATTAAGCAGCAACTGGTCATGAAAACGGACGTGCTCGTTTTGTTTGATGTCCGCAGGGCTGGTCGTTCCGGCATGATTTTGATGCGACCAGCGTCCGTCGGCAGCACCCGCGGCACCGCTGAGCCAATGGACCAACGTTTGTTGTTGAGCAATCTGCGGGTCCTGCCTCATCATCTCGCAGTAGTCGTGTGTCAGGTCCGGATCGAACTGGGTTCCTGAATTCGCGAGCAATTGCGAGATCGCGGCGTCGCGAGTCTGGGCGCGGCGATAGACGTGATCGGTCGTCATGGCATCAAACGCGTCGGCGATCGCCAACATCCGTGACGCGATCGGGATCGCTTCGCCGCTGCGGTCTTGGCCGTGACGTCCACTGAACCACGCCGATCCGTATCGAATGATCGCCAGCAGGTCATCGTCCCCGCAACAGCCGCGCAAGATCTCGCTACCCAGCGCAGGGCACAAACCGACCGTCAATTGTTCTTCGATCGTCAGCTTTCCGGGTTTGCGCAGGATGCCGTCGGGAATGCCGATCTTGCCGATGTCATGCAGCAGGGCGGCGACCTCCAGCCGTTCTCGATCGATCGCCTGCAACTTCAAACGCTGGCCCCACGCGGAACACGCGATCGCGACCCGCAGGCTGTGCGAGGCGCTCGGTGGGTGCTTCGCGCGGAGCGCCGCGAAGAGGCTTGTCGCCATCCCCAGTCGCACCATTGCGAGGCGGTTTTCGTGACGCGAGTCTGCGGTTTCGTTGACCGATACGGTCGCTTGGGGCGCCAATTCGGCAAGCCCGGCAAGCAATTTAGAAACGCCGTCGCGCTGATGCAACACCACCGCCGCGGCGTCGCCCTCGGGGACGAACGATAGGCCTGGGGTTAAGGAAGTATCAACGGACGACATATCGGCAGCTCGATGAGGGGATGCATTAACGATGATGCCGGCAATGATGAATTTGACGGCCGAAGCCGCATTTCGCATCAGACCTTTGCCGGCATGGATCAAACAAACGTAGGTCACAACTGGGATGCCAGCAAAATTTACACAGCGGTTTTCTGGGCAATCGGAAATGCCAAAGCTTGCGATGCCGGCATCCCCCACCTACTATGCAAGACGCGCCAGAGGATTGGCGCGCCCCTGTTTTGCGTTTTCGACGAGTTCTTATTCCCGGTGTGATCGCGTGAGTCTTTCGGACGTTGATCGTCAATTGTTAGACCGATGCTTGGGCGGTTCGCCGCGAGCATGGGAGGATTTCGTCGACCGGTTTCTGGGCTTGGTCATGCACGTCGCCAACCATACCGCCCAATCTCGCGGAATGACGCTGCAAACGTCGACGAGGGATGATCTGGTCGCCGACGTGTTCATGGCGATCGTCCTCAACGACTACGCATCGTTACGACGCTTCCAACGCAATTGCTCGCTGGCGACCTACCTGACGATCATTGCCCGGCGGGTCATCGTACGAAAATTGATCAGTACGGGCGGGAACCATGCAACATCCGCTTTCGCCGCTGGCGATGTCGTCGATGGCGACAGTGCGGGGTCGATGACTCGACTGGAAAATTTCGAAGAGGTTCAGGACCTCTTGCTGCGACTTGATCCCCAGGAAGCCAAGATCGTACGCATGTATCATCTCGAAGGCATGTCGTACCACCAAATCAGTCGGGAGGTCGGGCTGAGCGAGAACAGCATCGGTCCGGCGCTGACGCGGGCGAGAGACAAGATGCGCGGTACCTGAGATTCGCAGTCGCCAGCAATAGTCGTCAGCGGTAGCGGTCGACAACACGCGTCATCTCACCACCAGGCAACGCATACGCGGATCGAGGCATCGGTGGCGTGACCCTCGGCGGAGCATCGGGCATTGCGTGGGTCGATGTTTCGGCGATCGAAGGTGGGCCGCCCGTATCGGCCAGATTGATCTGCTGGCGAGCCGATCGAGGGATCGCGAATAACTGGGGGTCGCTCGACAATAACTGGTTCACGGCATACGAACCGATCGACAATTTCAACTCCAGTGGCGGGCCGTTGTCGGGGATCAAGCGAACCTGAACCGAATGCGGCAGCGAGCATCGCTGGGCATCGTAGTACCGGTGATTCGATGCGCTAGCACCAGCGATCATCTTTCCGGAGGGACCATACAAGAATTGGTCAGTGACGTATCCGGCGGTGGGTTCAATCACGCAAACGCGACTGTACAGACCGTCGGGATACGGCATCATCGATCGCACTTCCAAGCGTCCATCGGTCCGCAGAATCGGCCCCTCGACGACCTCTTTGGTATCCAAATGCACCAAGCCCAACGCCTCCACAAACCAGGATGGGTCGACCGGCAGGACCGAGCGAACGGATTGGCGTTGAAATTCGTCGTGACGAGAGTAGTAAAGCGTTTGGGTCATGTTGTCGGGCACTTCAAACCAGAAGACCTCGTCGTTGCTGCCCAAATCGATGCCCGAACCCAGCAGGATCGGAATGCTCGCTCGCATCCGAAATTGGCGAGGGCGGTCCAGTGCCAACGTCGCCGACAGCCTTGGGACGTTGGACATGCTGGGCACCTCGACCGACACCGTATTGCTGGATAGCTGGGTGATCGCGTCGGTGCGATTCATCACCTCGGCAAGTTGTTCGAGCGATGGCATCCCTTCGAAAACTTCGGGCGGCGGCATTTTCGCGGTTTGACGCGTTTGGCGGTAACAGGTTGCCCCCCCGGCGACCCACAATGTCAATATCGAAATCATCCAATGACACGCCAATCGCGTCCGCTGATGCGTCGCGCCCTTTGGCTGCGACCCCTGACGGGAAACGCGGTGGGGATCGATTCGCGACGCCATCATTCCGACGCCTCGCAATAAAGCAATTCTTGAAGCGCGGTTTCGAGCGATTGAGTTTGTGATGCCGTAATCCCACACGGCATCACCTCAATCTCGGTGCCGTCGGATTGAACGCGTAGCAACAAGGGGGTGAGGTGGCGATCAACTTGCGAAGCGGTCGCGTTGTTTTCAGTCGTGGTTGTCGGTGGTACCGGAACGACCACTCGGCGGCGGAGCAACATCAGGGCAAGCAGATATCGCAGCGGTTGACGGGCGGACGATTCGCCCATGCCACGCAGCAGGTCGACCAAAACGGGATCGGGTGCCAAGACCCACTTTCGCGCACCGGCGACCGGCATTCGTCCTTTCCACCAACCGATCACACCGTCGGGCGGGCCAGTCCACGATTCGGCGGAATAGTCCCGGCGTATTAAATCATCGCCCTGTTCGGTCACGACCGAAAAATACCACTCCCCGTCGCGAAGCGGTCGCGATTGGTGATGGCAGCGTCGAGAGCAACGATTGACTTGATAATCAGCAAGCAAAACGGGATGGCTCCAAATTCGGGAACTGTCGTAGGTATGCTTCTAGTCACTTTTCACGCACCGGCGAAAGGTGAATGTGGATGGTACCGCACCGTTCGCCCCCCGCCGGCGCCGTTCGTAACGCTCGCCACCCACGGCCCCATGCAAATTCACGACGCACTCGCTCGGCATTTCGGATTCGCGTCATTTCGGGGGTGCCAGGAATCCGCGATCCGATCGGTGATCGATGGCAACGCGACCATGATCATTGCACCGACCGGAAGTGGCAAATCACTTTGCTACCAAATTCCGGCGCTGGTCTGGAACGAGCCAGCGGACATCGTCGTCGTTTTGTCGCCGCTGATTGCGCTGATGCAGGACCAAGTCGACTCGATGACCAAACGTGGCATCGACGCGACATTCGTCAATTCATCGCTTTCATCCGACGAGCGGCAAGAACGATATCGGGGCATCGCGGAAAATCGCTTCCGTTTGCTTTACGTCACGCCCGAGCGATTTCGAAAACCGGAGTTCCTGGATGCCATTGGCAAACGAAATGTCCGCCTGTTGGCCGTCGACGAGGCCCACTGCGTCAGCCAATGGGGCCACGACTTTCGTCCCGATTACTCCCGCTTGGACGAGATTCGAAAAACGCTACGCGAACCCATCGTGATGGCGCTGACCGCGACCGCAACCGGCGAGTGCCAACGCGACATCGCCGACCAGATCGGCATCCCTTGGGACCAGTGGCGGTTGTTTCACGAGGGGATCGATCGGCCCAATCTCGAGCTCGACGTCATAGAAGTCTACGGGGACTCCGAGAAGATCGATGCGATCGAGTCGATCCATCGTGACCCACGGTTGAAGGGCGGCAGCCACATCATTTACTTTTCGCTGATCAAGACGCTCGAATCATTCAGCGAACGATTGCGAGATCTCGAACTGTCGCATTCGGTCTACCACGGCGACCTGTCGCGTCATGATCGCCGCCGAATCCAAACAAGGTTCATGAACGGCGACCAGCGTCTCGTCCTGGCGACCAACGCGTTCGGGATGGGCATCGATAAAGAGGATATCCGAACCGTGATCCACGCCGAAACGCCTGGATCGATCGAGTCCTATTACCAGGAGGTCGGCCGAGCGGGTCGCGACGGCGAACCGAGCCGCTGCGTTTGGTTGTATGACCAAGCCGACCTGATGATCCAAATGCAGTTCATCGATTGGCGAAACCCAGACGCGGATTATTACGGACGGCTGATGCACCTGTTGCAGGAACGTGGTGAAGAATGTCGAGCGTTTGGACTGGAATGGATGAACGAAACCCTGCAACGCGTCAGCCGGCATGATCACCGACTGCAAACCGCGATCGCTATGCTCGATCGGCGAGCGATCATTGCCGGCCCGCAGCCGCCAGATTGTTTCGAGCTGCTCAGTCACGTCGACGGGGCCGTCCAGGATACGTGGTCGCTCGACGAGAAGAAGCGTCGCGATCAACAACGTCTGCTCGCGATGGTGCAGTTCGCCCGGCACGACGGCGACCGCAAAGGTTTTTTGAATGATTACTTCGCTTGAATTTTGGAAACGGCAAAAACGAGCGGCGCGGCCGGCTCACTTTGGGTTCAATAAATGATTGACAAGCGGTGTCGGTAACACTATCGTCAGGCTAAGTAAATCAATCTGCCGTTAACCGAGCTGCACGGTCGGTCGCTGCGGCGGCGAATGTCGGAACGATTTCCTCCCGCCCGCGTCCTTTCTACGGCGCTACCGTATCGACCGAAATGGATCGATGCCGGACCGGCTTCATCCGCCATTCCGCTGCTTTCCTGCCGAGAGACGAGCTTGCCATGATGCGTTTCAGCCCGGTACACGATTCCCCACGTTGGCTTCGAGCAAGCGTTGCCGCGGGCGTGATGCTCGTTTTTGCGTTTGGTGGATTTCGACCCGGCATGGCCATCGAGCCGGAACCGACCGACACGACTTCGGACGTTGCGGTGTCGACCGATTCAGAGCGGACCGCGGTGAGCTATCACAGCGACGTCGAGCCGATCTTTCGCCGCGCCTGCTTCGGGTGTCACCAGGGTGCAAAACAATTGGGCGACTATCGCATGACCGATTTTGCGTCACTGCTCGCCGGAGGTGAATCGGGTGATCGAGCCATCGTCGCGGGCAAGCCGGACGAGAGTCACATGGTTTCGCAAATCACGCTGGTCGATGGTCATGCCGAGATGCCCAAGGCTCCCGGCAAACCGCTCAGCGAACCTGAGATTGATACTATCCGGCGCTGGATCGCGGGCGGTGCGATCAACGACTCGCCCGCAACATCCGGAAGCGTTTGGGAGGCGGGACAACAGCCGACGTATTCGTTGCCACCCGTCGTGACATCGATCGATTTATCGCCCGACTCGCGGCGGCTGGCCGTTGCCGGATATCACGAAGTGCTGTTGTTTGACATGCAGACGTCGCAGGTCACACACCGCTTGATCGGCGAAAGTCCGCGGATCGAGTCGGTGCGATTCTCACCCGATGGGCTACGTCTGGCCGTAGCCGGTGGTTCCGCCGGAGTATCGGGCGAGGTCCAGATTTGGGAGGTCGCGACTGGCCAATTGCTCGTCTCGCGGCAACTGACCTATGACACGCTGTCGGGTCTGTCCTGGTCCGCCGACGGCAGCAAACTGGCGGTGGCATGCAAAGACAATTCGCTTCGCGGAATCGACAGCGAGACAGGCGAGCCGTTTCTCTTTCAGGGGGCCCATGAGAACTGGGTTCTCGATACCGTCTTCACCACCGACGCGAGCCACCTGGTCAGCGTCGCACGCGACATGACGTGCAAGTTGACCGAGGTCGAGACCGAACGTTTCATTGACAACGTCACGTCGATCACTCCCGGTGCGCTGTCCGGTGGATTGGCGGCAATCGCCCGGCACCCCGCTCGTGACGAGATCGTGGTCGGTGGGGCCGATGGCGTGGTGAAGGTGTACCGCGTATTCCGACGCACCGCTCGCGTGATCGGTGACGACAGCAACTTGGTTCGCAAGCTGCCCGCGATCAATGGACGCATCTTCAGCGTCGTGGTCAGCCCCGATGGGTCGCGGATCGCGGCGGCGGCAACCATCGATGGCAAGAGCGAAGTCTGCGTTTGGGATTACAACTTCGGTGGCGACGTCGAGATTCCAATGCAGGCGATCCGCGACAAGCCCGCACAAGATCGCACGCCGGAGGAAACAGCATCGCTCGATGCATACGAAAAAGCCGCCGGAACCGAGCGAACGCGATTGACATTCGACTCGCCCGTCTACGCGGTCGAATTGTCGCAAACGAACGAGTTGATCGTCGCCGCGTGCGACAACATCGTGCGGGTTTGCTCGCCCGACGCAGTGCCCGTTCGCGAATTTCCGCTCGTGGAATTGGAATCTCCCGTTGCCGACGATGCCGTCGCCCAGTCCGTCGACTTCATTCGCGACGTGAATCCGTTATTGAGCCGTCTGGGGTGCAACCAGGGGACATGTCACGGTGCCCAAGCGGGCAAAAATGGATTCAAACTTTCCTTGCGAGGGTACGACCCGATCTTCGACATCCGCGCGTTGACGGACGAGAGTTCGGCGCGACGAATCAATACCGCCGAACCGCTCGAATCGCTGATGCTGCGTAAGCCGCTGGGGCTCGTGCCGCACCAGGGTGGCGTGTTGATGACGGCAGGTGATCAATATCACACGATCCTGGCAAACTGGATCGCCGCAGGAGCAACGCTCGATCTTGATTCGCCACGCGTCACGTCGCTCGAAATGTCACCGATCAATCCCGTTGTCGAAGATGCCGGGGCGACCGCGCAGATGAAAGTCATCGCACATTACGCCGATGGTCTGGTTCGCGACGTCACCGCCGAAGCGTTCATCGAAACCGGAAATGGCGAAGTCGCGACCACCGCGGCGGGCGGAATCGTGACGGCGATCCGTCGTGGCGAGGCACCGATCCTGGCTCGCTACGAAGGCCAATACGCTGCGACGACGTTCGCGGTCATGGGGAATCGCGAAGGCTACATGCCGCCGACGAGCTCGACTCAAAATCGGATCGATGCATTGGTTGCCGAGAAATGGGAGCGGATGAAAATCGTTCCGAGCGACCTGTGCGACGACGCCACGTTCCTGCGCCGCGTGTACCTCGACTTAACCGGATTGCCACCATCAAGCGCCGAGGTTCGTGCCTTCCTGGTTGACGCGACGCCGACCCAGCAAAAGCGATCGGCGGTCGTCGATTCCTTGCTGGCCAGTGACGCGTATGTCGAGTACTGGACCAATAAGTGGGCGGATCTTTTGCAAGTCAATCGCAAGTTCCTGGGCGTCGAGGGCAGCACATCGTTACGGGCGTGGATTCGCCAAGCCGTCGTCGAAAATCGTCCCTACGATCAGTTCGTCCGCGAGATCCTGACCGCGACCGGGTCAAATCGCGAGAACCCACCCGCCGCGTATTTCAAAATCTTGCGTGATCCCGACCTGACGATGGAGAACACGACACAATTGTTTCTCGGCATCCGCTTCAATTGCAACAAATGCCATGACCATCCATTTGAGCGATGGACCCAGGACCAGTACTACCAAATGGCGGCATACTTCGCCCGCACCGGACTGGACCCTGACCCGCAATCGGGCGATGCCAAAATCGGCGGTTCGGCAGTCGAGGGCGAAAAGCCGCTCTACGAAATTGTCAAAGACATGGCCGATGGCGACGTGCGTCACGCGCGGACCAATGCGGTCGTCGAGCCAAAGTTTCCCTATGAGGTGTCCCACGTTGCACCGGAGCAAGGACCGCGTCGCCAGCAGTTATCCGCATGGATCACGGACCCGGACAATCCGTACTTTGCTCGCAGTTACGCCAACCGTGTTTGGGGCTACCTGCTCGGCACCGGCTTGATCGAACCGATCGATGACATCCGCGCCGGCAATCCGCCGACGAACCCACGACTGCTCGATCACTTGGCCGAATCGTTCGTCAGCAGCGGGTTTGATATCCGGTCGTTACAGCGAATGATTTGTAACAGTCGGACCTATCAATTGTCATTGCAAAGCAACGCGCTGAACGTGGATGACATGATCAATTATTCCCATGCTCAACCACGCCGCTTGCCCGCCGAAGTGATCTACGACACCGTTCACGCCCTGACCGGATCGATCAGCCGCATCCCCGGTGTGGAGCCGGGCACGCGAGCCGCCCAGCTCAGTGACGCCGGGGCGACGACGCCCGATGGCTTCCTGACCAACCTGGGTCGTCCGTCTCGCGAGACCGCTTGTGAATGCGAACGCTCCTCGGACCTGCAACTCGGTCCCGTGATGGCGCTGATCAGCGGTCCGACCATCGGGTCGGCAATCGCCGATACCAGTAATGATCTGGCGGGCATCGTCGCGAACCATGATCGTGATGACGCGGTGGCCGAAGAATTATTTTTGCGATCCTTGGGGCGTTTTCCGAAGCCCGAGGAGCTCGCCGCATTCGCCATGCTCGCGGATGAAATTCGTCGCGATGACGAATCGATCCAGTCCTCATTGATCGACTCCGAGGCCCAATGGGTTCACCGCCGCTCGCAACTTGAGCAAGAACGCTTAGCGGCCATCGAAACGATTCGGCAAACGATCGTGACGACAACCGAAGCCAATCGGCCCGAGCGCGAACGACTCGACGCCGAACGTAACGCCCGCATCGCCCAGGCCAACGCGGGACTCGAAGCCCAGCGTGCCCAATTGCCTGAGAAAGCGACGACGATGGCCAACACCGCTGCCGCGATCGAATGGTTTACCGCCATTCCCCAGCAGAGCTCAGCGACCAACGGCGTGACGCTCGCGGTTCTACCCGATCGATCGATTCGAGCATCCAGTCCAGCAAACGCAACCGTCGACTACACGCTCCGGTACAACACGTCTCTTGACAACATCACCGGCGTACGTCTGGAACTCCTTGATGACGATTCATTGCCCAGCCGTGGACCCGGATTGCCTCCCAACGGGAACATCGTGTTGACCGAGTTCGTCGTTCGCGCGGTGCCCATCGCCGGTTTGAACGATGCAGTCGCCGACGACGCTTGGCAGCCCCAAAAGATTGCGGCGGCGAAAGCGGACTTCACGCAGGCCGGTTTTGCGATCGAACAAGCGATCGACGGCAATCGTGACAACCCGCAGGGCTGGGCTTTGTCCGGTGCACTCGGCGCGACGCACTGGGCAACATTTCAATTCGCCGAACCGATTCGGCGAACCGAAGCCAGCGGGTTGCTGGCGGTTCAAGTCCAATTGCATCAGGCGTTCGGAACCGAACACCAGATCGGCAAATTTCGCATTAGTTTCACGACGACCAAGGGTGACATTCCGCTATCGCTGTCGGAGTCTTTGGTCACGCTCGCCGCGACGCCGCAAGATCGCTGGACGGATGCCGAGCGAAACCGATTCGAAGCCCATATCGCCACGACCGATCCCCAGTGGATTGCCGCAATGCAGGTAATTGCGACCGCTAACCAGCCTGTGCCGCCGGATCAAGAACTGATCCGTTTGGCCGCGCGAGTCACTCAGCTCGAACAGCCGACCGCCGACGATCCCGCGATCATTCAGCTCCGTGAAGACGCCAAGCGAAGCGCCCAGCAGTTATTGCAGGTGCGTTTGACCGCGGCAGAAGACTTGACCTGGGCGCTGATTAACAGCCCCGCCTTTTTGTTCAATCACTAAACACGTCCACTCAACAAACCCATTTAGCAAATCACGCGAGGACACGACCGATGCTATCCATCTTCGGAGCCAAGGCCAAAGATCTCTGCGATCCAGAATTGTCACCGTCCCGCCGCGCGTTCTTACGTGTCGGCAGCGTCGGGATGCTGGGGCTCTCGCTGCCCAATCTGCTGCGACTGGGTGATGCGTCCGCCGCGGAAAGCATTGCCGCCGCCGCTCATGGTGGTGGCCCAGGATGGGGCAAAGCGAAAAGTATCATCCTGGTTTACTTGCAAGGAGGTCCCAGCCATATCGACTTGTGGGATCCCAAGGAAAATGTTCCTGATAACGTCAAGAGCCAATTCAAATCGATCTCCACCAAGATCCCCGGCATCCAGTTTACGGAGAACCTTCCCCGGCTCAGTCAGATCAATGATCGAATGACGATGATTCGTTCGATGTCGTACACGCCCAACGGTTTATTCAATCACACCGCGGCGATCTACCAAATGATGACCGGTTACACGACGGACAAAGTCAGCCCATCGGGTCAACTGGAGCCACCGACACCCAAGGACTTCCCAAACTTTGGCAGCAACATCGTCAAGATGCGTCCAGTCGATACGCCGATGCTGCCATTTGTGATGCTGCCCCGGCCGCTGCAAGAATCCAACGTGATCGGTAAAGGGGGCACCGCGGGCTTCCTGGGCAAGTCGTTTGATCCTTATACGCTGTATCCTGACGGCGATGATCTCGACATGAGCAAGCTCGAACGGATCAAGATCGACGACCTGCAACTTCGTCCCGAAGTCTTTTCGGTCCGCTTGCAGCGTCGAGCCCACCTCCGCGACTTGATCAACGCACAGATGCCGACGATCGATGCGGCGGTCCAGTCGTATCAATTGGACGAGTACTATGATCGGGCACTGAACTTGATCGTTTCGGGCCAAGCCCGCGACGCGTTCCAATTGTCCCGCGAGTCCGATGCGCTTCGCGACGCTTACGGACGAAACACGTTTGGACAAAGTTGTTTGATGGCGCGGCGATTGGTCGAAGCGGGGACGCGGGTGGTCGAAGTGATTTGGCCGAAGGTCGCCAACAGTGACAATCATTCGTGGGATCACCACTCCGATTTGAGCAAGCGGATGAAGGATCAATCCGCCCCGATGCTCGACGCCGGATTGTCGACGCTGATCACTGACCTGGATGATCGCGGAATGCTGGAGGATACGCTGGTCGTCGCGATAGGCGAATTTGGTCGCAGTCCCCAACGCGGCGTCAGCACCAGTGGCAATGGTAACTCCGACGATGGCCGCGATCATTGGCCGTACTGCTATACCGCCGTCATGGCCGGTGCGGGGATCCGCCGCGGGTACGTTCACGGGAAAAGCGATAAGACCGCGTCAGCACCGATCGACAATCCGGTTCACCCCGCAGAGATCCTGGCAACGATTTATCATAACTTCGGGATCGCGCCCGAAACGATCGTCTACAACCACCTCAACCAACCACGAGAACTGGTCAAAGCGGCCGCCGTCACATCACTGTTCACCTAAGCCCGAGCTGTCCAGAAGCAGGGGTGCTACGGTGAGAGCATGCGATTGTTTAGCAGGGCGGGTCAAATCGCGACAGCGATGCCGACCTGCCGATGGCCGATAAAACGAATGGGCTTGCCATGCGATTCGCATCAGCCCGGCAAGGGTCAAAACGATAGGTTTCACTTTCCCAAAAACTAAATCTTTGAGGCACAAGGTCATGCGCTGCACACCAATCGGATCTCGGTCGGCCTTTGGAATCGCCGTCGCGTTGGCGATCGTTTTTTGCGGTCACGCTTGGCTATCGCCGAGCCTTCGAGCCGAGACGATTGCGGTGAAAGCCGACATCGCATCGCGCGGGCGATTGGCCGAACAATTGACGCCATTTTATGAGGTGTGGTCGGGCAAGGCGGAGCGGTTCACGCTTAGTGTCGACGCGACGGTGCAACTGGATAACAAGCCTCAATCGATCACCGCGACGATCGCTCGACACGACAACGAGTCATTCGACTTCATCGTCGCCCATCCCGATTATGCGGTGGAGGTATACCGGCGTGCGGAGATCACGGCGATGGTATTGCCCAAGCACAACCGTTCATTCATTGGTACCGGCTCGCTGGCTTTGGATGGCTTCCATGCCGACGATCATCTCGCGCCGCAGGGGATCTCCAGTCGTCTATGCAGCCAGGCAAGCCAGATCACGGGCTTCGTCAACATGCTTTCGATGGGCGATGCCGGATCGATGATTTCATTGGTGTCCAGCCTGATCGAAATCGAGCAACTCGACGACAACCGTTCCTGGAGGCTCGGCGGTACCGTGGGGGTAACCTTTGAGACGGTCGACGCGAAACAACGCATGATGCTCTCCATGGGAGACAACGTCGCGACCGTAACGCTTGCGGCGAAGACCAAACCCGCCGATGCGATCGCGTGGACAAAATATGAACAAGTCTCGCTACCCCGCGCCGAGATCGAGGAACAGTTTTCGCGCGGTATCCGTCGTGCCTGGGAGATTCTCTGGCCATCGGCGACACTGACGAATCCGAGTCTCGTCGCCAAACGTGTCGAACATGGCGAATTAAGGTTCGTCGATGGACAACGATTGGTTTTGTTATCGGGGACGCCACAACAGGTCGGCATCGCGCATGGTGAGCTTTTGAAAGAGGAGTCTCAAAAGTGCATTGACTCCGTCCTGAATACATTCGGCAGCGTGCAGACGATCAACAGCGGACGATGGTTCCGTCACGATCTGGCCAATGCGTACGCGAGACTGAAACCGCACATCCCGGCCGACCACATCATCGAAACTCGCGCGCTCGCGGCAACCATCGGGCAATCGCCGGAGATGATGGAGCAATTAAATGTGTTCCCCGAACTGTTTCATTGCTCGGGGTTTGCCGTGTTCAATACCGCAACGGTCGATGGCAAGCTTTATCATGGCCGTGTGCTCGATTACATGACCACGATCGGCTTGCAGGATGCCGCGACGACGTTTGTCGTCTCCATTGATAACAAGATCCCCTTTGCCAACATCGGCTACGCGGGATTTACCGGCAGCGTCAGTGGTATGAACGCCAACGCGATCTCGTTGGGTGAAATGGGCGGACGCGGGGAAGGCCAATGGGATGGCGTACCGATGGCAACGCTGATGCGACGCGCACTCGAGGAATGCTCGACGCTGGATCAAGTAAAAGAACTATGGTCCACCAGCCCTCGAACGTGTGAATACTACTATGTGTTCGCCGACGGCAAAACAAACGAGGCGGTGGGTGTCGCGGCGACGCCCGAACAGGTCGAATTCGTCGCGCCTGGACAATCCGACCCACGGTTGGGCGAAGGGATCACCGATGCGGTCGTGATGTCCGCGGGCAGCCGCTTGGAAGAGCTTCGCAAACGCGTGACGGATCATCACGGCAAGATTGATGTCGATAAGGCGATGTGGTTGATGAGTCGTCCCGTTGCCATGTCTTCCAATTTGCACAACGTCCTGTTCGTGCCCGCCGATGGCGTCTTCTACGTTGCCAATGCGAGTCATGATCAACCCGCCGCCGACCGGCCCTACGTCAAATACGATTTAAGACAATTGTTGCCATAGGCCAGTGAACCACGAAAACATTTGGAAACGAACAAGTTTCCACCGACATGTGGTCCCGATGGGACGAGGCAAGCCTGTTCAATCTTTGAATTTGACCCTTACTTTTGCGAGCAACATTTTTCTCATTCAGATGGCGTCGGCTTTACGCCAACGGCGTTTAGGAAGACGCACCAAACGCACGGCGTACCCTACATCCGGAGTTTTTGGCGAATGGCTGCTAGCTCATTTCGGAACGCGCTAGTACCGCTTTGTCGTTGCAGAATTTGGAACGTCCGAAAGATCTGATTTCGCAGTATCTCGATGAATTGGTGATGGTTTGAACCTAAACAGCAACGAGTCGAAACGAGCTGAGATCGTCCGGCAGAGTAGACGTAAATCTTGCATTCTCTTGGTGACCGCAACCAACGGATTGATGATTTTTTTTGCTTGGCTGGTGTCACCAAGTGGTTTTGCGGACGACCTGCCGACAAAGGCCGCGAAGGCGGGTTCGGTCGTGGCGTCCGAAGTCACCGCACAGCTTCCTGATGCCGGGACGACGTTCGCGGCCAGGGATACGCTGGTTTGCGACATCGATCCTTCCGACGATGCCCAGCAATGTCTGACCGGGCTGCGATGGAAACCGATTGATTTTTCGGTCGAGATTGCTGCGGCGGAAAAAGACACTTACGATCGTTTGGTGTTTTTCCCGTCTCCGCTGCCCGCTGGCGATCCGGTTCATGATCGCGTTTCGATGGAATGGTATGCGGCCAAGGATGCCGACGGAAAACCGGTTTTCGCGCCAGCCGTTGTCATCGTCCACGAGTCCGGCCGCAGCATGCCGGTGGGACGCATCATCGCCAAAGGACTGCGGGATCATGGCTTGCACGCAGTCATGATCCACTTGCCAGGCTACGGCAACCGGCGCACCGAGTTAGCCGAGCGGCCTGAATTGATCCTCACTTCGTTGCGTCAGGGGATCGCCGATGTCCGGCGTGCCCGCGATGCGGTTGCGCAACTGCCGTTTATCGACACAACGCGTATCGGTGTGCAAGGAACCAGCCTCGGTGGATTTGTCATATCAACGGTGCTCGGGTTGGACGACGGGTTCAATCGTGGATTCGTCCTGCTGGCTGGTGGGCGGCTCGATCAGGTTGTTCTCAATGGCAAGCAGGATGCAGCCAAGATTCGCGAAAAGCTTTCGTCGCTCGGGATTACCGAAAAACAAATTGTCGACCTTGCACGCCCGATTGAGCCTTTGCGTTTAGCACATCGCATTCGGCCCGAAACGACGTGGCTTTACAACGGCATGTTCGACGACGTTGTGCCTCGCGAATCATCTTACGCACTGGCAAAGGCCGCCAAGTTGGCACCGGAGAATCACATCGAATTGTTAGCCAATCATTACACCGGCATCATTTTCTTGCCCGTCGTCTTGCAGAAGATTTACGACGAAATGGTCAAATAGGCCCACGTAAGACAAAGATCAGGCGAAAGAAAAAACAACACGAAAGTGGTTGCTTAATTGACTCGCGCGATACAGGTCGTCGCTGGCTAAAATTGATCCCTTGGGGTGATCGGAGTGGTTGTCGCGTGCGGACCTCGCAAAGTTTGCATCGGCGCGTAAAAAAAGACGCAGCGGATGCTGCGTCTCTCACCAAGCGTTTGAATGGCTTTGGGCCCCGTCGGAGGCGATCAACGTTGGGAAATCGTGCGTGTTGAAGTGGGCAGGCTTAGTAGTCTCGGTCGCGGTCCCGACCTTCATCGCGTCCGCCACCGCCATCGCGTCCGCCATCGCCATCGCCACCACCACGGTATCCGCCACCGCCGCCACCACCACGGTAACCACCGCCACCGCCACCGCCACCACTGCGACGTTCTTCGCGGGGACGTGCTTCGTTGACGGTTAGGGTCCGCCCACCCAACTCGCGCCCATTGAGCGCTTCGATTGCATCATCCGCACCGTTGTCCATTTCAACGAATGCGAATCCGCGACTGCGGCCGGTTTCTCGGTCTGATACGACGGAGGCGCTGGTCACTTCGCCAAATTCACCGAACGTGTCTCGGAGGTCATCCGACGTGGTGTTGAACGAAAGGTTGCCAACATAGATTCTCTTACCCATCTCTCAATCCTCGAGCCTCAGTTGAAGGCCCATCCCAAAGGTCAAACTTACGCCGCACAATCGACGACTTCGATTGCTCCGGCGCGCCGCCGCAAAACCGATGCGTGAGCACCAATCCCCGACGTAGATATCATTGGCAACACGAGTTACCGGGGTCGGAGTCTACACAATTTCAAACAGGGGGGTGATACGCAATCGCGCGAAAAAAATCGCTTTTCAAAAAATCTTTTTGTCCGTTTTTCTCGCTTTTAGTTTGCTTTCTGACTTTCCCCACATTGTCCAAATTTGCTTTGCAAAGAGTGCTGTGAACTGGCGGGCGGGTAACTATGATTGGCCCGCGGTGGCTCATCGCCGTCGGTTTTACCCGATCGAGCGTTGCCGCCGCAGAACCGTGGGTCTGACACGGGCCGCGCAATCCGGGATATTCATTTATGTGGCTAACCAGCACTGGCAAACGAACGTTACAAGGTCCCGAAGCGACGCTGGTCGCGGCGGGCATTGCCGCCCTGTTGGATGTCCTCGCGGAACGTTTGAGCGACGACGACGAATCGGTCGACGATGACGACGATTGCCAACCGACCGCTGACATGCAAATCGGGATCGCCGTCTACGATGGCCTGACCATCCCCCAGCGGATCGCGATGCTGCATCATGCGGCGCGTCATCTGTTAACGTTGACCGCAAACGCTCCGGAAGACCCTTCGGCGATCGAAGATGCGACCATCGCGGCGATCTTCCTCGAGATCCAAGACCAGGTCACGATCGAAATCGACCTGAACCGCATCGACAATACGGTGGCGGATCTTCCATCGGCGGCCCCGTTCCATGCTCCGCGGGTACATGGTCAATCGTCCGCGGAAAGCATCGCATGGTATCGACAACAGCGTCAGTCGGCTTATTGGCGCACGCTTGTCATGGCAGCCCACACTCATGTCTTTGATCCTGCCCAGCAGGGCATCGACCGCATCGAAGAACCGGCAATCGATTCGACGGTCGCGACCCTCGGCGACGTGGATTCGCCGATGACGTTGGCGGCGGATCACTGGGAAAACATGATCGATGAATTGGCGTCCGCGATTCTGTGGGATCGCGATTTCGAGCTGGCCGACGGGTTCCTTGACGAAGACCCCTCTTCGGCGCGACATCGACGCCGCCTGCTCGGCATTCACGATGACTACTTCATGTTGCCGCCGCTGGACCCGGGCGTCAACCAGACCCGCGTCCTGCTCGCCCAAGCAAGGTCGATCGCCAACCGCCGGCCGCGTTAGTGGTCACGTTGCGGGATTGAACGTTCTTAAAATCTTGCGGCCCTTGAAAAGATTCCACACATCGACAGGCTCCAGCGGACGAGCCCGACCGGCAACCGGCGTCGGGATGATCTCCAGCCCATCGGTCAAAACGCGACAGGGCTTGTCGTCTCGCATCGCCGAAAACACGACCGCATGCTCATCCAGGAACACGCCGAACAGTTCTGGTTTTAGATCTTCGTATTCTGCCCTTCCCAGCAGCGTTTTGAATTGCTCGGCGACCCTCGTTTGCCCGGCGTTAAAATGTGTTGGCGCGAGCGTAAATATTTCATCGTGTTCGGCTTGCCAGCCGGCATAAATCGCGTAGATGTCGTCGATCTGCATGTCCGCGACGTCGCAGGTCAACGCGAATACGGTGGGTCCGGCGATGGCGATGTTGCTGTATTGTCGCTGGCCAAGGTCGTACGAAAATCTCACCAGGAAACAATCGACAGGGTCCTCAAAGCCCGGCCACATCATCCGCCGCTGGTCGATCGTATCGACCGACGTGGGTGGCACTCCGAAGCGATCCGGCTGTGTCAACCAAATCGCGACCTCGGATTCTGCGATCGCGGATTCGGTCCGGTATTGCGGATCGATATCGTCTGCGATGCCCAGCTCCTCGGCGTACGCGATCACCCGCAATCGCGCCGATGGTTCGCTGGCGAGCAAGACCAAGCGTTCGCGTCCGTCGCTGTCTCGCATGCGTGCGAGCGCACCGGCGGCTTCGCACTGGACCCTTCGGTGTCGCAAGTGCAACGCGTCGGCGAGTCTGGGTCGAGACGTCGCGTCGCCGATTAATCCCAACGCATCGCACAGCGTCACGCTGAGCGAGACCGCTTGCGACAATCGATCCTGCACCGTTTTTACGTCATCGCCCAGCGAAGACGGGTCCGCTTCGAAACGTTCCAATTGGCCCGTCACGGCACCGAGCAATCGATTCAGCAGGTCGACTCGGCCCACCGCGGGATGCGTTTTGGCGATACCGGTCCGAGTCGCAAAATTCGCAACATCAATGACGGGCGTGACCAATGACGGGTACACGACGCCGTCGAGAAGCCGAGGAAAGACGGCATCGAGCGACCAGTGACGGCTCTGCATCAGCGGACTCAGTACATGAGCCACTTCCATCCAACCACTTGGCGGGTCATTGACCAGGATGGCGACCAACGCCTCCAGCGATCGATCGGTCTTGGCCATCGCCAGCAGGTGCAGCAGTAGAAAACGATTGATGCACTCGTCCGGCAACGACGACTGTACGCGAACGACCAAGCCCGGGTCGATCGCCGCGAGCGATGCCGGTTCGTCGCGCAGGACCAGCACGTGGATGCCGCGAATCAAGCCGCCGATCACTGCCGGGTCGCTGGCGGCCAATTCGTCGTCCCGATCCGCGATCGCCGCGAGCAGGTCCAAACCAACGCTCGGCGCCGCGGCCCCGATTTGCCGAAGTGCTAAACCGGCGGCGACGGGGTCGATGTCGGGGCCAAGGAGCGATTCGAGGATATCAATCGAAATGTCATTCATCTTGCTGGGCGGTCATAGGAAACGTGGCGGAAGTTGAATGCGTCGATGCGGTGAATGCGTGGGTCGCGATCGCGTCGACAGCGGGGACAGCTTCGTCATTCTCGTCGGGAACGACGCCGGGCAGGGTGACGATAAAAACGGTGCCCTGCATTTTTTCACGGTAGTCAACTTGGAGGGTTCCCCCGAGTGATTTTGTGACCGTACGAACGAGGTACAACCCCAGTCCGGTGCCGGGTTTGGACCGTTCCAGCTCGCTGCCCAGTCGGACAAATCGTCCAAAAATGCGTCGCCGTAAATTTGGCGGGATGCCGGGCCCGTTGTCGGAAACGCGAATCGTTACCCGTAAACCGGCAATGACCGATGCCGTGACTTCGACCGACGGCGGCGTCCCTCCGTATTTCACGGCGTTGTCCATCAGATTACGAAACAGAATATCAAGTTCGATGCCACGGCTGAGCAACATGATCGACGGGCACTGGATCGTGATCGTTTCCGGGGGTGCCGCGTAACGTGCCGTCGCCGCGATCGCGCCCTGACGCAACACGTCGGCGAGCAGCAATCGTTCCAGCGGCAGCGGTTTGGTCTGGCCGTCGAACCGTGCGGCGTCGAGCAGGTGGTTAATCAATTGATCCAACCGCTCGACGTCCTCCAGCATGAAACGATGAAAATCTCGTCGTTGGTTTTCGTCGACCGGTCGCCGCGACATTGTTTGCAGATACAGCTTCAGCGACGCGATCGGACTTTTTAGCTCATGCGTCACACTGTCAATGAAATTGGATTGACGGCGATTCAGATTGATCGCCTTGACCGTCAGCGTCAGATAAGCGATCACGCCTGCCAGCACCACGGCCAAACCGACGCTGCCAATGGCCAGCACGACGTAGTAGACCGGCGCGGAATCGCGATTGATCGTCGCGGCTATCACGTTGATCGATACCCAGCCAATCGTCAACGCGACGACCAACAGGATCATCACCACGCCCAGCGTGATGGGTGCCCGGAGGGAGCGGCGTTCGAGCATGATCAATCCAACACGGCGGGTGCGGCGGCGTCGCGGAACACAAATTGCAACTCCGCATCCTCCGATGAACGGAGATATTTCGACGGTTGGTTATATTGCTGGACGTTATTTTTTGAAAGAAGTGTGAAATTCTGGGGATGCAATCTGGAAGCTTCCGCGTGGGAATGCTAAATTTTACAATTCGCGAACGAATGTGAGTACAGTCACCATTGCGAGATCGGCAACGCCGCAAAATCTCACAATGATGACAAGCCGATCGCGGGGCGAACCCAGGCAATCGCCAGAACGCGGCCATCGCATGGCAACATGCGGTAAGCCCAATGATAAATGCCGTTTCGGACGAACCGAAGCGGATGTTTAAGTCCACGGTACCATTCCGGTTCCGCGAGGCCTGTTGGCGAAAAGTGGGCGTCTTACCCAGGGAGTTACGTGATGAGCGCGGAAACCAGAGCGGTTCGTTTTCCTGAGAGGGTAATGCGCCAGGTTCGTTTGGACTCGCACCGCGCAATTCTTCGTGGGCGGTTCTGTCCGGATCGAAGCGAAGTCTTGAACCTCCGTTGCGTTGACAATCGGCGTGAATCGGAGAGCCATTACGGGGCCCAATTGTGGTATTTCGATGGCGCCGGTGTCGATGAATCCGACCGCCGTCGCCCCATCTATGGCGTTGTTGAATACTCGCTGCAATTCGGCCTACATGAGTTGGTCGAGGACGGCGTTTTTGAAAGCAATGGCGAGCGGGAGCGATTTAATCGCGTTTACCACCGCGAGCACGCTCAGATCGGATGGTCGGTCAGGGCAAACCGCTGGCTCGCACTCGGACTGGTCTGCGTCAGCGTGCTGATGATGGCGTTTCTCGCGCGAACGCTGGCGCTGTGATCGTTCCTCAATTTCCGACGATCGGTATCATCGAGAATCGCCAATGACGGTCGTTTCGAATCCGGTCGTTTCGGTCATTGGGCTTTCAAAATCATACACCGGCGGCCTATGGTCCCGGCCCTTCGTCGCCCTGCGAGGTGTGACGCTGGATACCTTCGCCGGCGAAATCTTCGGACTGCTAGGCCCCAACGGTGCCGGAAAAACCACGCTGATCAAAACCTTGCTCGGCGTCGTCCGCCCCAGCGGCGGAACCGCGAAATTGTTCGGTGAAACCGCGGGGTCCATCGCGGCGCGAATGCGCGTCGGATACCTGCCCGAAAGCCTCCGTATCGATCGACATCACACCGCCCGATCGGCGCTGAGGTATTACGGACGAATGAGCCGATTGTCCGATTCGGCGATCACCGCGGGCATCGATCCATTGCTTCGGTTGGTCGGGCTGGAAGGCCGGGACCGTGAGCCCGTGCGTCGGTTCAGCAAGGGCATGTACCAGCGCCTCGGCTTGGCACAGGCGCTCCTGCACGACCCCGACCTGCTGATTTTGGACGAACCGACCGATGGGCTCGATCCGGTCGGACGCAGTGAAGTGCGACGGTTGCTTTTGGAATTGAAGGCTCGCGGAAAAACAATTTTTCTGAACAGTCACATCCTGCAAGAAGTCGAAATGGTTTGCGATCGGGTCGCCATCATGTCTCAAGGCACCGTCCGCGGCATCGGCAGCATCGACGAATTGACCGCCGCGTCAAATGATCGCGACGTCACGATGGACATCGGTACTAGTGAAGGCAACGAAGGTGACGACGACATAGGACGCGTGCTTCAGCCGATTCATGCCAACCCGGTCAATGTACAATCCATGCCCGGCGGATTTTATCGAGTGAAGGTGACCTGCGACGACCAGCAACGCATCAATGCAACCATCGATGCGGTGCGTCAAAACGGCTGGAGCATCATCGCGCTCAAGACCGGCCGGCGAACGCTCGAAGATGTGTTCCTAGAATTGGTGGGTACCGGATCAGAGGAAGCGGAGATCGATCGCAAAGCTTGCTAACGCCTTCGGCATCACGTCACTCTCCCGCCCCGTAAAGGTTGTGCAGTTTCTTAGTGTTTGTTTCGCCGGCATGTCTCCCTGCCCGCGCAGCAGTCGTGCGGCAAAGCGTTGTCGAGTCTACGGCGACACGGCAGCGGATCGGAGTGGTCCGGTCGCTTGGCGGTGATGTTGTTTTCGATTTTCGCGACGCTTGGTCTTTGGAAAATCAATCCATTGAGTTGGCTGACTTGGTACTTTGAAGCATGTACAGCGGCGGGAGGCAAAGCAGCGCCGCACCCCGCATCCTTCTTGCCTTGGAATTTGAGCAAAGAGCGGCTCGCCGAGTTGCAGATTTTTTCGCCGAGTCAAAGCCAGCCTAACACAACGTGATTTGGCTCGGCCGAGCCGCGTTACCACAAAATGGTCGCGTTCCCATCGGAGCAGGCAACCAAAACGCATCGCCTGATAAAAAGGCAGCGCCGCCTACGCCACCCCATTGGCGAATGTTTACCCTTTGAGGTTTCCCTAAGTGGATACCCTCTGGGAATCGGACCATTGGGAAAGCGCTGCTGGGGGTGAGGTGGTTCGGGAGAAACGTAGTCAGCGGCAAAATCCGCTTGCGAGGCGACTGAGATCGGCGTGCTCCCTTAACTTCTCACCGAGTACAACCAGTTGGTCATTGTTTGCCAATATTCCGACACCCCTACAATCGTGAATCTGAAATATGTCCGTCGTGACAATAGATCCGAAGCAAAGACGTGATATAGTCAACTTATTAAAAGAAGCAAGCAATAAAAGTAGGCGGAATCTAGGAGGTTGCGTCAAAGCAGTCAGTTGGGATCTTGACGACTCTGATTACACAAAGTTCAGCAGTCGCGAACGCCAAAGTCTCGTCTTTGCGTAAATGAGGGAGACTCCGCGTATTGTGAGGTGTGGGAGAATTACAGAGATCCTGATATCTCAAAACGCTATAAAGAGGAAGCTGCGGTGCTTAAATTTTATCGGCTGCATCGTCCGGCATTTCCATTGGTCGTTTAAATCAATAAAGATTGACTTTCACCCCGAGCTGGAATCAACTTTATGGACAAGAGGACATACGGTTGCAAGCCAAATCGGATGCTTAGCCGACTTAGAGCCGCCAATTTATGGAAAGTTTTCTGAGTCTTCCAAATCTAAAGTCAATTGTCAATCATTTCCTCGTTAATTTCAGCACAATCACAATAATTATGAAAGTGTTGAGCACTGGATACGAAGTTCCTTAGGCCGGACTATCGGGACGAAGAACTACGGGCTCGTGTTACCAAATGGGCTCTGGTAAACGATGTCGTCAACTCCGATCCTGATGGGATCGACGATGGACTGGATCAGAGACCGCTGTTGGCTCTCGCCATGTGCTACACTACTTCCTTGATCGGATCGATGAAGAATAAACAACCGCCGCTCTGGACTACTGCGAAGAGAACGTGGATTGACTGATGGCTGAACCACACAAAATTTGGAATGAGCAATTCGAGGCGGCGGAAAATATTGAAGATGACTTCGGCACGCAGAAAGCTCTT
>Ga0105045_10000464_pt1 | contig 29203 bp, 34 predicted proteins | sample MAT02_FD_78089 | JGI IMG/M metagenome (GOLD analysis project Ga0105045, IMG submission 78089) | Freshwater microbial communities from Lake Fryxell liftoff mats and glacier meltwater in Antarctica - MAT-02 (megahit assembly) | ecosystem: Environmental > Aquatic > Freshwater > Ice > Liftoff... | reverse complement strand
CCCTTGCAAGGCGCAAACGGCTTCACGATTGGCCAATTTGTCGAAAAACCCAATCTGACGACAGCGCAAGGCTACATAAAGAGTCAACAGTATTGGTGGAATAGTGGCATGTTCCTCTTTTCTGCAGGGGCTTTTGTGCAAGAGCTCTTGTTGCATGATGCTAATATTTATCACGCTGCCAAAGCAGCTTATCGCGGCGCACGCTTCTCAGAGGATTTCATCAGGCCTTCACAGGCAGAGTTTGATAAAAGCCCCGTTGATTCCATCGACTACGCTGTGATGGAAAAAACCATTAATGGTGCCATGTTGCCTTTGCAAAGTGCGTGGAATGATGTTGGCGCTTGGGATGCCTTAGCAGATTTAATGGCTAAAGATAATAATGGTAATGCGCTGCAAGGCGATGTGATCACAAGCCATACCCATAATTCCTTGATCCAAGCCAATCACCGTTTAGTGGTTGTTGTGGGGGTTGAGAATGTGGTGGTCGTTGAAACGCCCGATGCGGTATTGATTTTAGATAAAGCTAAAGCGCAAGAAATTAAACCCATCGTTTCGCAAATGCGTGAAAATGCGCGTAAGGAAGTGATTTTTCATCAACGCGTGAATCGCCCTTGGGGCGCTTTTGAATCTATCGATCAAGGTGAGCGTTTTCAAGTCAAGCGGATCACGGTGGCGGTCGATCAAAAACTATCACTGCAGCGCCATCATCATCGCTCTGAGCATTGGGTGGTAGTCAAAGGCACTGCAAGGGTGACAAGGGGCGAAGAGGTTTTCTTGCTTGCAGAAAATCAATCGACCTATATTCCCATTGGTGTGAACCATCGTTTGGAAAATGTGGGCAAAATTCCGCTTGAGATTATTGAAGTCCAATCCGGAGCTTATTTAGGTGAAGATGATATTCTGCGCTTAGATGATCAATATGGTCGCAGTGAAGAAAAAATTGCCGTGGCGAGTATTATTGAAGAAGCCTAACCTGTCATGAAATAAAGCCCGGCGCGACGTTTTGCGCGTTTAGCGCCTGGTTTTAGCCTTCTATCCTTTTCTGCCCTGCTTTAGTTGATCTTAACTCGTAATTTGGTAAATTTACCCCAACATCAATTAACTAACTCATTTTTGGGGTATTACATGCTTTCATTTTTAACTGACACCTGCGAACAATTAGCCGAAGGCCTTGCTCATGAAGCTTGCGAATGGGCTGTTTCTAATCCAGCAATTGCGCTTGGCATGACAGCGGGTTCATTATTAGCCACTGCTGCAAGCGGACTTTATTTTTATAACCGCAGACCTGCTGCTAACACACCGGTACCAACCGTTCCTGTAGCGCGTCTTGCACGTCAAACCGTTTGTCAAACCATCAGCGATATTAATGTTGATCAGAGCAAGCTTGTTGCACCTTCTGCAGGACGAAGAATACCAGTGCAAACTATTGTACTAGGTGAATTGCATCGTCAATTACAAAATCCTGCAACTGCCGTAGCGGCAAGACAATTACTTGATTTGCGCCAAACGAAAGGTAAGCAAATTGATAGTTTGGTATTAAATGGGTTAGGTTTACCTGAAGACGGCAAAATGCCACAAACCCAAGTAGGCCAAGCGCGTCATGACGCCGTAGTAACCACATTGAATATGTCACACTTAAGACTTCGCTAACCTAAATACACCTTCCCCAAGGCAAATAGTGCAGCTATTTGCCTTTTTTTTTCTTGATAACCGACCTCACCTCTTAGCGGCTCAAAGGCCCACTTCATCCCAAATAACAGTTATTCAATTGACCAAATCCAAAAGGTATTTATAATGACTTCTACATTTTTAGAGAAATGTTAACAGTTAACTTATATCTATTTGAGAGGAAATGATTATGTCTACTTTAGGTCCAAAAGATGCTGCCCCAATCTGGGATATTGCTGCCCACATTTATAACGCAGTTGCTGGCTCTGCAACAGAAGTTGCTAAAGAAGCAGCAAACGTTGTTACTGAAGAATTGAAAGAAGTATCGGAAGGCCAAAGCGCTGCCTTTTTGAGCCAATCAGTACCTTCATTCGCACTAAACGGTTCAACCGCACTCGTTCCTTATTTCTTTGGTGACACCTACTCACTTAAAGCAGCTGAAACAAGCTCTTCCTATTTAGGCAGTTATGCAGGTTATGGCCTGAGCGCTGTTGCCGGTTTAGGTTCCGTTTTTGGACTGTATAAAACGTTTGGCGCAAAGAAGAAAGCGGCAGAAGTTATTACGTCACCAGAAACTCTCACTATTCTTGAACAAATTTCAGGATTCTTAGATTCCCTGAATGTTTTGTTGAAAAATCCAGCGGTTGCTGCAATTATCAAATTGCTGACACCACAACAAGCGCAAGCTTTGAAACAATTGGAAGAGACAGTTCCTGGTTTCTTCGCTGGGATTGCTAAAATGCCGGCTGCACAACAATTACTTTCTTTTCAAGACGCGTTAAAGCCTGTTGTTTCAGCTTCTGCTAACTTACCTGCTGATTTAACACAAGTTGATTTAAGCGCTGTGTTGAGACAAGTTTCAGCTGCATCATCTAGCAATGCGATGTCAGAATCTGCTCCTAAAAAAACTTCTTTAGTTGACAGCATCATGACCTCACCTGAAGCGAAGCAAATTGTCGCTATCATTAATGGCCATGATACGGCTAAACAAGTTCTTGGAATGATGAACGAAATGTCCTTGAAAGTGTTAGCTAAAAATGCCGTTAAATTTGCACCAACTATGGCTAAATATGACGACAAACAGAACACCGACGTATTAGTAGGTGTTGCTAAAGCCGCTAAACAAACGATTGAACTCGAAGCGCCAAAATCTGCTTTGAAGCTATAATTGTTAAATAAGCTAAGAAACGAAATAAAAAAGCAGGCGCTAGCCTGCTTTTTTTTGTCTGTTTAATGAAGTCGATTACTAGGCGGATAATGCGTGATCCGCAAATTGGGATCCTCTGTATCAATAGAGAAGTTTTTTCTATCCATATACGCATCTTTCGGAAAATATTTCACTTCAACCACCACCATGTTCTTTTGCTCAATCACATGGTTTTTGTCATCTAATGGCCAATGGGCCGCCGCTAAAGTGGTGCCTTCTTCTTCCATCGGGGTTAAGGTGAGCTCTTCCAATGGAGGCCATGGGTGTGCTTCATCATGCGTTAACGGTGAGAGCAAGCGGTGGATTTTCTCTTGGAAATCGTACCAGGTTTGTTTACAACGTAAACAGACCGTTTGAAACTTACTGCGCAAAGGATGTAAAGGTGTTGTCATAATGCTACTGCCTTTATTTTTTTATTGTTACTACCGTTTCTTCTTGATTTTTTGCTCCGAATATACACTTATCCAGACTAGGTTTATCGAAAAGCTATTTAGTCATTACAATTAATTGCAACGATAAAGTCAATCCGTTCTTATTCCCATGTACTGTATGTACTTTATTGATCGCTTTAAAATTGACCGATTTTCGTAAAAGTGTATTTACAGGGATACGGAGGGTTTTGCCAACAGTTGTTGAATTTGGGGTATTGCTGCGATCGCGGCTTCTCTTCCTGCTTGATACATGTCTTCATTGGCATGATCATCAAACATGCCAAACTGGTCGATAGCAGGATGGATCACCACATCAGCTTGTAAATTTTGCCAATAAGCGAGTTTGTGATAGGAAATATGCAAGCTACGCACACCCAGCTGATAAGCATTCGTCACTGGGCCATAGTCGGGGCTGGTGCCAATGTCGACAGCAATAATGATTTGCGGCGCATAGCGCTGGGCAATTTCTACAGGCACGGGGCTTGCGACGCCACCATCCACTAAGGTGCGGCCGTACATCATAACAGGACTGAAAACCATGGGTACAGCACTGGATGCATGAATAGCCGGCACTAAGGGACCACTGCGGATCACAAAAGCGTCGCCACGATGAATATCCGTTGTGACAACCGCTAAGGGGATCTGGAGTTGATGGAAATCTTGTGCACGCATGTTTTTTTGCAAGAAGCAGCGTAGCGCATGGCCTTCAACGGGGCCTCTTAACTGCCAGAACATTCGAATACCTGAAGAGAAGTTCACATCGAGCAGATCCCATTTATTGAGCGCAATGATTTTTTTGCGTAGTTGTAGCGCATTGGGGGTATCTGCATACAGTGCACCAATAACACTTCCCGCGCTCGAGCCAACGATTAAATCAACCGGGATCTGATGCTCTTCAAGCACCTCAATCACCCCTGCATGGGCCAAGGCTCTTGCACCACCACCACTTAACACCAAAGCAACCCGCAAGTCTTTTAAAGGGGTAGCAGGGGGCGGGGAAGCTGGTATGAACACAAATCTGGGTTGTGGACCGGCGCAGCCGCTCATGATGGTGATGGCAACACACAAAAGAAGTGAAAAGAGTGAAGGTGATAGGCGCATAAGTTACTGCATATATGAAAACGCGTGCAGGTTCATTCTACGATCATTATATTGTTTTACAAAAAAAATCACCCATCCATCTGCTGCCCCCTTTGGTCTGTGATGAATTGCGCTCCCAATGTAAAATGAGTTAACTTACATTCAGTTAGGGGAGGGGACTATGCATCTGATTGGTATCGCCAGTTTAACCGTTTTACTCGTTCAAATTTTTTGTGTCATTCATGCGCTGCATAAAGGCTACCCTCATTCATTTGTGATGATGGTTTTATCGGTGCCGTTAGTGGGGGCGATTGGCTATTTAATTATCGAATTTGGCCCGGCGCTTTACTATTCCCATATTCGCAACGCCTTGAAAAAAATTCGCAAAACAGATCCACAGCTTGAATTGGTGGCAAAGCGTCAAGCGGCTTTAATAACACCCACGGTTGAAAATGGTCATACGCTGGCGAAATGCTACCTTTCATTAAATGAATATGAACAAGCGTTAATTCTACTGGATGACTTATTGAAAAATCAGTTCAGTCATGATCCGTATTTAATGTTAGATAAGGCAAAGGCGCTATTTGGGCTAAAAAAATATAATGAAGCGAAATTTGTTTTAGATAATTTGCAGAACCAAACTCCAGCGGGGTATTCAAACTATGCCGAAGCACATTTATTATATGCTCGCTCGTTAGTCGCATTAGGTGAAACCCATTTAGCGAATCGCGAATTTGAACGCTTACAACAATATTATATCGGTTTAGAAGCCTCGTATTATTACCTACAACATCTTCGTCAATTAAACCATGAAACGCTTGCAGAAGAAGTATTACGTCATATGCACAAGCGTTTACATCGCTTACCTAAGCATTATCAGCGCAAAGAACTGTCTTGGTTAAAGCAAGCGCAAAAAGACTAAGAACCTTTTTTGTGCTCTTGGGAGTCGTATGATTATGAGTCCCCTATGAGCACAAACAATTTGGTTGCCCAGTCATCCTAAATTTAGAAATAGAGTGACTAAATTAATAGTCATAATGATGGCTATACTATTGCTTGTATATCCGCTGGAAGGAATAGCCATTACCGTGATTTAATGGATGCGCAAGGTGACCGATATCGCGAAGAAAGTGATTTACGCGAACAACAAAATAGGGACTATTGGGAACGAAGACGATAGCCTGTATTATAAAAATAGCATACAACAAGGAAGCAGTAGGCTGTGACGGAAAAAATCAATTATCACCAACGATTCTTATTCACCACGCTCTTACAACTCCTCTTTATTGTCGTTGAGATTTATTATGGTTTAAGAGCCAATTCTATCGCATTGATTTCCGATGCCATTCACAATGCAAGCGATGTGTTAGGGCTGTTGATTGCCTGGGGTGGTTTTGTATTAGCAGAAGTGAAAACCTCCAACCGCTTCACTTTTGGTTTAAAAAATACCACTATTATAGCGGCCTTTATCAATGCTATTTTTATTTTTGTCGCTGTCGGCGGCATTGGCTGGGAAGCCATTCAGAGGTTAGCTCAACCAGAAAGTATACAACCCTATACGGTGATGATAGTGGCAGCGGCAGGTGTTTTGGTGAATGGGTTAAGCGCCATTTTGTTTTTGTCTGGCAAAAAAGACCTCAATATTTGGGGAGCCTTTATCCATTTAGCGGGGGATGCAGCAGTCTCCTTTGGCGTTATTATTGCTAGCGTCGCCGTTTTATTTACGGGTTGGTATCGGTTAGATGCAGGTAGCAGCCTCTTGATTTGCTTGCTAATTCTGTTTGGCTCATGGGGTTTGTTTAAAGAATCGATTAAGTTGATGCTCCATGCAGTACCCTCTGGCATTAATCTTAATGAGGTAAAGGAATTTCTTTTAGCACAAGAAGGCGTGTTAAGTTTGCATGATTTGCATGTGTGGGCGATAAGTACCAGCGAAACAGCGCTATCGGTACATTTGGTGACTTCTCAAACCAATGCAAACAATATGATACTACCATGTCTTGCAACTGCTTTAGATCAATGTTTTCACATCAATCATGCGACGATCCAAGTAGAGCAACAGGGCAGTGAATACTGTGAAACAAATTGCTAAAAATAATTTAACACACATGTAATGAATAGAATCGAGCACGTTAGTAGCTTATTTTGGTGCAGGGCGACATTGAATGGGACTATTTTGGTTATACAACGAGGCTGCTGTTAAGGCTATGCTTTAAGGAAGGAGCACCACCCATGATTGAAGTAAAAAATCTCACCAAGCGGTTTAACGACTTTGTCGCGGTTGACGATATTTCGTTTTTGGTCCCTAAAGGTACGATATTTGCTTTTTTAGGTCCTAATGGGGCCGGTAAAACCACCATAGTCAAAATGTTAACCACCCTCATGCATCCGACATCGGGCACCATGACGGTCAATGGATTTGATTTAGCAAACAATAAAATGGCCGTACGCCGATCATTTGGGATTGTCTTTCAAGATCCAAGCATAGATGACGAGTTAACCGCTTATGAAAATATGGAATTTCATGGTGTATTGTACGGGGTGCCATTTAAAAAACGCCAACAGCAGATAGCACTGTTGCTAGATTTAGTCGAATTGTCAGATAGAAAAAACGAATTCGTCAAACAGTATTCAGGTGGTATGAAGCGTCGCCTGGAAATTGCCAGGGCACTGTTACATGAACCTGAAGTGGTTTTTTTAGACGAGCCCACTTTAGGTCTTGATCCCCAAACGCGCAATCATATCTGGGGGTATCTTAAAAAATTAAATGAACAAAATAAAATAACCGTATTTTTTACAACGCACTATATGGATGAAGCTGAAAGAGTTGCGCAGGAAATTGCGATTATTGATAGCGGAAAAATTGTTGCGCAAGGAACAGTGCAAGATCTTAAAAATCAAACCCAGACAAACTCTTTAGAAGACGCATTTATTTCTTTAACAGGGCATGTGATACGAGAAGAAAGTTCTACCACGATAGATAATATGCGATTGCGACGTCGCCTTTGGAAACGATAATGAACGTTATTTATATTTTATGGCTAAGACAAGTGAAACGCTATTTCCGCTCTCGTTCGCGAATGATTGGCGCAATGGGCCAGCCTATTATGTTTTTGCTCGCTTTTGGTTTCGGTTTCAAATCGCTTTATCAGTTAAGTGAAGGTGAAAATTATATTCAATTTATCGCTCCAGGCGTGATGGCGATGGGTATTTTATTCCTGGGTGCCTTTAATGGTATTGAAATGATTTGGGATCGCCAATTTGGTTTTTTAAAGGAAACATTTGTAGCGCCGGTATCGCGCTTAAAAATTGTTTTTGGCAGAACGCTGGGAGGGGCCACCGTAGCAGTTTTTCAAGGATTATTGGTACTTGTTATTTGTTCTTTAGTCGGCTTTCGTATTCAGAGTTTTTCACTATTTCCAGTGGCATTAGTTTTTATGTTTTTAATAGCCTTGTTTTGTGCATCGCTAGGGACGGCGATCGCTTGTGTTGTTGAAGATATGCAAGGCTTCCCTGTGATCATGAACTTTTTAGTGCTGCCCTTATTTTTCTTTTCAAATGCCTTATTTCCAATCCATGGTTTACCCAAAACGCTACTCACCATTATTCATTTAAATCCCCTCAGTTATGGTATTGATGGTTTAAGGGGCGCTTTAACCCAAAGTAACCACTATCCCTTTTATCTAGATTTAGGTGTATTGAGTGCGGCAGCAATCATCATGTTAATGACTGCTAGCTTCCTATTTTCCAGAATTGAACTCTAATTTGTTTTGACGACTTGTAGAGGTGAGTGGGATTGTTAAGGCGATAAAGCTGGCGCCAATCTCAAGTGCTTTTTATGCATCACTGGGCACTTGCACACTGCCTGCAACCAGCAATGGGTAATGGCTTCCTAAATGTTCTTGAAAGTAAGCCACAATAGAATGTTTGTGATATTGGCAAGTAGGTTGTCAAGAGCCCCATATTGCTGAAAAGGATGGCCTCATCTACAATGCCAGAGGTAATAACCCCCCCTCTCGTTATATGAGAAAGCCTGCATTTAAATGCAGGAAAAACACTCATTTTGAACTTTTTTTAAGAAAAACATCAATTTTCTGTCTTTTTTCACAGTGAAACGCTCAAATGTTCTCTGAATTTTACAGATGAAAGGAATGTCGATTAGTTACATTGTAAAACGACGGGAGTTAAATTATGAAAATTGTATCTACAGTACTGTTAGGCGTTATGACGACTTTTGCAGCTGCGGCTTATGCAGGTTCCGGTAGTCCTTATAGCAATCCCTGTAAACCTGTGTGCCCACAACGTTGTGCTCCGGTTAATGTTTGTAGCCCATGCTATAACTATTCACCTATCACATATCGTTGTCAGCCATCATGCAATCCTTGCTACAAACCTACCTGTGTTAAAAAATGCTGGTATGACAGCTGCTGCAAACGCGTTTGCAAAAAGGCTTGCTACTAAGCAAAGTCCTTTCTGCAAATGTTAAGTTCACTATTGTGGGTACCTTTGGGTGCCAATGATAGTGAACTTTTCTATTTATAGGGATTTAAAAAATGGGTAACAGTAGGTGATGTTTTGGTTGACACTTTGGATTCTGCTCGCCGATGGGATGTTGCCTTATCAAAGTGAACCGTAATGAGTTGGGAATTCAACCAACTATTGCTGCTAAACAGATGAAAGCGATATTAACTGGTAAGGGAAGCGAAGTTTTTGGCCTGGCGAAAACAAACCTTTGGAGATAGCCGCCCCGGGGTTGCCAAGGCGGTAACGATAAGTACCAGATAAGCTTACTTACCTTTGTCTTTCTTTTTAGCGTCTTTAGCAGCACGCTTAGCTTTGATATCTTTGTGAACAGGGGCTTTCTTGGTCTGTTTCTTTTGCCCTTCTTGTGACTTAGCCATTTGGTCTCTCCTTCAAGTTAACACTAGCCGATGCATATACTATCCATAAATAGTAAACATATCCAGTCACCTTAGGCAACCACTTTTAGGGCTTGTTCGTCTATGTTTTAGCGATGCAAGACACAAAGACAAGCCAAACTGCCGTATGGATTGCGAAGGGATTGTTGTATCTCAACTAGAAGGGGAGGTTGCCTCTGGATGCTGATAGTCAGCGGATTTTATTGTGGCAAAACACTTTAAACCTTATGGAACCTGGATGGTTAACTTTATTACAGAATTCATGGTATCAGCGATGGTTCGGATTCGTCGAGCGTATGATCATCCCTGGCTTGTTTGATTATAATGAAAAATATGCGGAAAATATTCTATAATTTTTACCGGATTGGCGTCAGGGGAACTTAATAATCACCGAAGTGTATGTGCCGCTAGAGGAGATCGATCATGCTTTGACGTTTAATGCTAGTTTTTATTTAACGTACCATCGTTATGCCAGAAAAGATCAAATCGAAAAACCCTATCCATAATTTAAATCGTTTTTTGCGTTAAAGCGATAATACTATCCACAGGAGCGCTTTCAAAGTAATTGGTATCAATTTTATAAACGGATGTTTATGAGCTAATAAGTGGGTGCATAATAACTGATTTTCCAATTTAATATAGCGATGGCAAATCGTCATGGTTTAGTGGCCGGAGCAACCAGAACAGGTAAAACAGTCACCTTGCAGGTGCTAGCAGAGCAATTATCGAAAGCGGGTGTCTCGGTATTTACGGCGGATGTGAAAGGAGGCTTAAGATAGAGAATCGGCTTATGAGAAAATTCAGCAAAGAATGCAACCCAAACGTAGCGTTGGTCGCCCTAGAGGATCCATAGCTGAGGCGATGATGAAATCAACGGCGAGAACGATGGGTTCTACACTGGGCCGGCAAATTGTGCGTAGTTTGTTAGGATCTATTTTTGGAAGTAAAAGGTAATATTGTAAGGTTTCTCTCTATTAGTATTTAGCAAAAAAGTTTAAAATAGAGATTGCCATGCAATAGGCAGATAACTAAATAAAATAAGAGAGCCCCGGATGTTGCACGCTTTTCATTTAAAAAGAAATGAGCATCAGGATGAACCCCTTGTCTATTTCAAGCAGCACTTACTGGATATTACCAGAGGGGATATTGCAAATTCATTAGAGCAATATGTCAGATTAAAATCTGATCGATCCACAACCCTGGAAGATCTCGCTGCTTTAAATACGTTTGGCGAGGAAGATAAAAAGGCACAAGCGCTATTTGCTGATTTGCTAAAGGTAGTACAACAAACAGTTCCACGCTATCACAATAGTTTTCATCAATTGCAAGGCTTTGCAGACTTTGCTGTATTTAAAGTGGAGCAACTGCTTCTTCAGCCAGAAAATAGAGATCAGTATTTACATGCTCTCTTAGAAATAATAGAAATAGAAGAAAATAAGCAAGTTATGCTGCAAGCGTTTGAAAGCCTATTAACAGCACATTCGATTGTTAAAAAAGAAAGGGGGATTGTTAACCCATTTGAGCAGCAGCTTAAGCAAATGGAGCAAACCATTCAACATTCACCTCACCCTGCTATGGTGGTGCAGTTACAAAAACGCATACCGGGCTTACAGCGTAGTGCAGTGCTATTTAAACCTTTTATATCTTATCTGAAACAAAATGACCTAGAACTTGCCGAGCAAGAAATACGATGGCATCGTAAATGAGCTAGCTAATTTATTTCCTAAGATTTATCTTCATAAACCGAAACTGCAGAAAAAATTATAGTGCTTACGTATTATTAGGGGATCGTAATGTTACAATTAGGGCCAGAGCCAGTCATGACGGTATCTCCCGTCGTTGCACAAATAACGGCATGTTATATGCAAAAAAAATATCATCAAACGGCCGCTATCATAGCCGCAACTCAGGATATGGACGTTGCTGAAGCTATTTATAATTGTGTTTTTAGAATCGTTCAGCCTGGGTGTTGGATTGCTTTTTTAAAAAATGACAATTTAAATCACTTTCTTTGCTATCCACAATTGTTAAATATTGTTAAACGCGTTGAGATCGCACTGAAAAATTCAAAGGATCCGTTGGTGGTCCAATCGGCTAACAAAATTTTTCTGACCATTGTGCAAAATGAAGAATGGTGTCGTACCTTAAGTTATCGCTTCTTTATCGATTTGGTGCCTTTAAGTAAGCCGCTTGCTGTCTATATTGTGAGTCAACCAGCGTTTTTATTGCACCTTCATTACCCACATCTTTCATTGCTGATTGCTAAACTGCCTGCTTTGGCATCTCATCTAATCGAAACGGTAGACTCTGTGATATTCGATGATGAAGAACATACTGAGTTGGCTATTGCCATGTTAAAATGGTTGCTAGTGCAAGATGAGAAGGCAAGCAGTATTATGTTGTCCAATGGTCAATTTAACGACTTGTTAGAACAGCTATTTATTGAATTTGAAGAAGACCGCGTTTTTGCATTGGAAGTTTTAAAAAGGCCTAATCTGTGTCAACAATGGCTGAAGTCGGACGATGCTTATGTACATCCGCTATTAAAACCCGATCATTATCGCGAGCTTGGTTTATATTACGTATTATTTAATGAAAAACTAAGTCTGCAATATGTGAGATTGGCGGGTAGTCTATTAGAGCAGGAGTTGTTTGACCTCATTAACAAAATGGAATTGCTGAAAATACAAGATGTCACTGAGAACGACGCAACCTATACGCCAGCAAAGGAAATGGCTAGCGCACCACAACATCTACAAAGCAACACGATTAGCTTGCTTAAAGATACGCCAAGGAACAACGTTTAATGTTGATACCCATGTCTTGTTCGCTATTTTCAGTAACATTGGGATTTTCTATTCTTTTGCGGCTGTTACCGATTGACAGAGTCACAATGAATAGTTTCGTTAGGTTAGCCGATACACTCTACTAAAAACGCACCTGGCTGCATTGCGGAAGAAATGCTAAGGTACGCCCTACCTTTTTAAAAACTCATTTTAAGGATGCATTGATGAGTCCATTGCAAATTGCTGTTATTGTTGGAAGTTTACGTAAAGATTCGTTCAATAAAAAACTAGCTAGCGCTGTCGCTAAATTGGCACCACCCAATATCACCTTTAAACAAATAGAAATCGGTGATTTACCCCTTTATAACCAAGACTATGATGCAGAGCCTACGGCTGCGGTCAAACGTGTTAAATCAGAAATTGCAGCCGCGCAAGGGTTACTATTTGTGACCCCAGAATATAACCGTTCTATTCCTGGCGTGTTAAAGAATCTGATCGATCATGCTTCACGTCCTTATGGTCAAAGCGTTTGGGCAGGAAAACCTGCTGGCGTATTAGGAATATCGGTAGGTGTGATTGGTACGGCATTAGCGCAGCAACATTTGCGCAATATCTTAGCGTATTTGGATGTGCCTACACTGGGTCAACCGGAAGTTTTTTTACAAGCCAAAGAAGGCTTGTTTGATGAAGCGGGTAATATTGGCGAAGCGAGCAAAAAATTCCTGCAAGGATGGGTCGACCAATATGTTGCTTGGATCAAAAAGCACGTAGCTTAATTTTTAAACAACTTTTTCGAATAGCCTTCTTCACGTCCTTAGTTCTGACCGCCAATTCATACGCTCTTTACTCAATGCGAGTAGAGAGCGTTTAGCTGTTAAAATCCGAAGTGCTTAAATCCCCAGAAGAAAATTGACCTATCATGAACTAGGTTATTATTTATCAATCATGATAACGAAATGAAAGGTGATCTTATGCTCGCTTTACATGATCGCAAACACTATACCACCCAAGAAGTTCTGATGATCTCACGCGCCGTTAGCAAGCAGCTAAGTGTAGATCCTTTTGCATTTCAAGAGCAGGGTGTGTTTAGAATCTCAGGTGACCATCAAAATGTGATGCAAATTATAAGTGATATTTTAAAACATAAAGATTTTGTAAAAAGTCAATATACCATTCATGATTATGTGGGTGCTTTAAAATATGCGTTAACGAATGGTGAGTTGCTTTCTAAGCAAGATCCTTCTGTTAATGCCTTAAGAGAATCTGCGATAACGCAAGACTTAGCATTAGGTTTAGAGGGAGTGAATCAGTTCATTCAGGAATTGGCGCAGTCGGATGATAGAGTTAAGTTTATGGTTGCAGAAGTGTTATATGAGTATCTTCATTTACTTTCAAACGCTTTAATCTTTCAATTAAAAAACAAAATGAATCAACAGAATTTAGGCATCATTGCTGGGCCATTTCTCGCTAATTTCGTTGAAGAAGAACCTGTTGAATTAATTAATGTGACTTTAAAACTCAACCAGATCAGTGCACAGATGCTTATTGAAGGGTATTTTCAAGATAGTTTTGAGACTGTTTTTAAACCAAAAGTGGAAGCATGGCGTGAAAAAGATCTCACGGCATTAGAGGATGAAAGATCTTTGTTACTAAGGTTAAGAGACCTCCATGCGGATAAAAAAAATAATTTCAGGGAAGAAATAGCAAAAGATAAAGAAAAATTAAGTGAAAAAAACAAACGACTCTACGACGACTTTTCACCGGGCGCACCGGTTCAGGAAATGGTAGTCAAAATTTCTCAGTTAAAAAAGAAAAATCATTAAGGAGGTGGTTATGCTAACATTGAATGACAATGTTTTTAATCAAGCAGTGACTAAAATTGGGTTGGAAAGTAGAGTGGTTTATCCTTATAAAGAGTTATTGACTAGTGAGATAAGCTACCTTAATCATTTTTTATTCTATTTGAATGACGAGGATATTGAATCGCTATTAAGAGTTTATGAACATAAAAAATTTCGTTTACAAGGAAATGAAATGACCCAAGAGCAATTACGCTCAATATATAATTGCCTAAAAGATTTGCGTGAGCGACAAAAAGATTTCATGCGGCGATTATATGAGCCAGAGCCGCAACGCTGGTTACAATCGCTATTGGATTTACAGGCATACTATCAACCGTATATTAAAATGAGTTTGGGGATGGTTGTTCCCGCAAAAGTTAATCTCAAATTCAAAGAAATTCAAGCGGTTAAAATAAAAGAGCATCATCCACAACTGGGTACATTAACTGCCGTATTAATTACACCGATACAGCGGTTGCCAAGATATGTGTTACTGGCCACAGAGATCATTAAGGCGCTTGAAAAAAAGGAAGAGAAAGGGCAGCCAGGGAATGAAGCGTTAACCCATTTCAGGGCAGCCATGATACTTTTTTTAAACGGGGCAAATGCACTGACCCGGCAAATCAATACTATGATGGAGCCCGAAGAACAGCAGCCACCAGCGCCGCCAGAACAGCAAGGTTCATCAGAAGATGAAGAGCCTAGTTCGCCTTATTTTCAACCTTCTGGACGATTGCATCCCAGGGTAAACACATATAAACGAAGTCAACATGAGGCGGGGTTTCCCGCTATGAATCAAGATGTGAAGCATTCCAGGCCAGCACTTTAATAACCGTGAAATCTTTGACAAGGTAGGGGGGCTTTAGTAAATTCATAGTCTGTTTTAAAAAAGGGGATATTCATGATGAGTACTGGGCCAAAATTAACACTGTACATTGGTAAAGGTTGCCATTTTTGTAAACGAGTGACTGACTATTTGGAGCAACACCCGCTTCCTGTAGAGATAAAAGATGCCTGGCTAGATGAAACAGTCAATCAAGAAATGATAGCCCTATCAGGAAGCTCCCAGGTGCCTTGTTTAAAGATTGATGATGCCTATATGCATGAGTCTATGGATATCATACAAAAGTTAGCAGAGTTCCAGAAAGACTAACTCTTGTAGGTTCCCTTTTTAAGGGAACCTCTTTGCTAAAGTGGTAGTCACGTTGTAAAGATGGTTTTTTTAGAATAAAAATGATCGGTACTGAAATCTCGCTATTACAAGAGTTGATTGATGAACTTGACCCTCCTGTCGGGGAATCGGTTGAGTTTTATATCGAAGCGAAAAAAAGCCGTTAAACTCATTCAGGCAACGCCTAGCTTGCTAGGTCAGCATGAGCTTTCCCCGACTTCACGGACACCTCTCAAAATGAGCAGTGAAGCGGACATTATCGTTGCTTAAAACCTGTGTGGTTGCTCTATATTCAGAATATCGTACGTTAATCAAGTTTATATTGTTACTGCAGGTATGACTCGAACCAATTTGCTTTTAGGCTAGGCGCCTAGGGGCGAGCGTACCGGCGCTTCATTTAATCCCTTGGTCAGCTAAATCATTTGTTGGTTTGCTCGGATGATGAGCCTTGTCAGGGCTAGCAATAGTAATAATCGTAACGAACCTGATTTAACGGTACAGGCACTAAAGCGTGGTGTTGAAAAAAATCATAAGTTGTTATTTTGAGCAGGGATGCATCTAAACAACCAGTGCCTTTTCATTTATTTTATTGTCAATTCACTGTTAATAGCGCAATAAAGTACTCATGTTGTTAAATTATTCACTATGCTTCTCCATATTCGTCTGGAAAGTAGCGCGCCATTTGAACGAGGTAAGTTTTAGATGTCCAATTATCAACAAGCGGTTATTAATCCACCGCATGAACCCGAAAAACAGCTGCCACAGGATCCGGAAAAGCCTTTTCCACATCCGCCTGAAACACCGCCTTTACCTAAAGAACCGGAAAAGCCAATTGATCCGCGAACAGAACCACCCGCAAAGCCATTAGAGCCGCCATTTCTGCCCGATGGAAAACCGGAGATCCCTGGGGTAGAACCCCTTCCAGGTCAAACCGATCCTAAACTACCTGATATACGATCTCTCTCAACCACTTAAATCATTGTTCGGAGGTTATTATGAATAAAGATATCATTGAAGGTAATTGGACTGAACTTAAAGGAAAAGTAAGACAACAATGGGCCGATTTAACAGATGATGATGTTGAACACATGAAAGGCACAAGACAAGAATTGAGCGGCTTGTTGCAAAAGAAGTTTGGCTATCAACAAGATCGTGTCGAGCAAGAAATTGATAAATTCTTGAAAAGAAATGGTGTTGAAGACGACAAGTAAGCGTCCAGTATAAATTATCCAAGTTAAAACGTGATTTGTGCGTCAGGCAACCTGGAGCACAAATCAATTTGTTAAGCCTCTAATCGCTAATACTCGGTTTTAATCTGTTCATGCCGCTTACACATCCAAACAGGCGCTAAACCTATCCTAGGGATTGTGTGCTTTTCAATCCGTTGGTTGTCTTAACAGCTTCAAGCGTATTATTCTAAGACGCTATACTGAAAGTAAGAACCTTTCATCAAGTGCCTGAGGATAGGATAATATGCCAGCAAAGCTGCTCAAAGATGAAATCACCCTTCTTACAAGAGAAGTAAAAGATCTCGCTAAAACCTTAGAAAAGAAGATGAATAAATTAGAGCGATTAGTTCTTAAGCAGGAAAAGCTAAGTAAAATTGAAAAAGCGAAAAGCCAAAAATCATTGCCAAAGATCTTTAAAAAACAAAGTAGAAAAGTCAAAATAAAGATTAAACGGATGTTGACAAGAGAGCCTAAATGAAACGACTAACAATCATGTAAAGGCTAATGATCATGATTAGAGAGCCTGCGAAAATCATCACTATTTTAGCGGGGAAGTATCTTACTGAAAATGCGGCAAGTGGTGCCGCTATCGCGCCACCGATAATGAGTCCTAATATAATTTTCCAATGTGTGATGCCAATAGCGGTGAAAAACACAATGGAGGAGCTTAAAGCAATTAAGAATTCTGCTAAATTGGTGGTTCCCACGGTGAGATGTGGCTCACTTGGATCCTGAGCTAATAACGAAGAGCTGACAACCGCCCCCCAGCCGCCGCCGCCTATGGCATCGCAAAACCCACCTGTTAATCCAAGTGGTATAACGCGGTAAATACTGTGCGAGTGTTTTTCACGATGTAGGGCTTTATTGATGAGATTGCGAATGTTACTCATCCAATGAGCTTCTTTAATGGCTTTGTAGAGGATGAGAATGCCCATTAACAAGAGATATCCTGAAATATATGGTTTAATAGTGTCGCCTGGGATCTTGGTTAGTAGCAAAGCACCAATGATGCTCCCTACCATGCCGGGGATAACTAATCGCTTGAAGAGCCGAAAATCAATATTTTTGAACATGATGTGTGAAGCGCCGGAAATACCGGTGGTAAACACTTCGGCCGTATGGATGGCAGCACTGGCAGCAGTAGGCGGGACACCCATTCCCAGTAACACGGTCATACTGATGACACCATAGGCTAACCCTAATGCGCCATCGATGAGCTGGGCAAAAAAACCTACGAATATGAAAAGAATAGTGTCGTGCATGCCGGCATAGTCCGTTTGGTTAAGTTTTGCTCTTGAACAATAATATGGGTGCAGAAATCTTGTGAATAATTTGTTCTGAGTGACTGCCAAAAAAGAGTTTTTTAATGACATCTTTTTCATTCATTCCCACAACGACTAAATCAGCCTTCCAGCTTTTCACCGCTTTTAAAATAAGCCCATCGACTCTGGCGGTTATTTTAAAGGATTCAATAAGCTGAATATCGACTTTGATTTTTCTTTTCAGGGCACTCTTTTTAGCGTTATCTAGCATTTTTTGAGCAACCATTTGTAATGCATTGTGAATGGTTTCAGTATCCATGCCTTCAACACCTGCACTTAGGGCGATATAGTCAATCGCATGAACAATTCTTAACCGCGCTTTATGAATTTGGCATAAATCGATGGCTTTTTTTAATGCCAAACGGGCAGCCTTGCTATCATCAATGGGGACTAAAATACGTTTGAACATAAAATATCCTCTAAATCTGAATATTGGCACTGTGTATAATTCAAGCCCTGCTAACGCAGATGGCATAACCCGTTAATTATAGTTCCAAAAGGACGGCCAATAGTAAAGGACATCCAATAATGAAATTGCTAAAAAAACTGAGAGCATCCGTAAAGTAGTAGTCGGAAAGTTTTTTAAAGGGGCCCTTTCGAATGCGTGTACGTCATCCTTAAAGAATAGTTGCTTTATGTCGATATTTTGACTATCACCCTTTCCTTGAAGTGTTCATTATGAAAAGTATTTTATTGATGTTTTTCCTAAGCCAGTTTATCTCAGTTTCTTTTGCTGTTGGACCCAACGAATTAAATTTTGATGGGACAAGGTACATTAAAGTCAGTGAGAAAAAAAAGGGCAACTCGATTGCTGCGGAATATACAACGCAACGTCGAAATGGGTATTCTAAAGTGATTATTACTCACGTAACAGATAAGAATGATCCGAACAAAATTGCAACGGATTTAAAAGGTAAAAAGGGCGTCGATATTATTGATATTGAAAGCCTAAACCCGGATAGATCGGATTTGATTATTCGCTTTATGCAGTTTGACGCTGCGAACTCGAAAGTTAAAAACAATATTTGCCGTATCAAGAAAAGTTCTAATAATCGAGGTTGCGTTGTTTTTCAGTATGTTGAAAATAAACATTTTCAACAACAAGCAGGCGGTTCTGTTTTGCCAGACTTTACTAAATTGGCAGAGAACATGAAGGAATTACCTGTCGAAAAGTATTCAACTTCACTGTCACAGCGCTTCAATAACTATGATGATGAAGAATATCAACCCTGGTATCAGCGTCAACGATATCAAAATCATTGGGGTCGATATCCTGGGTATGAATAATAGCGCTGGGGTTGAATTTTAACCCCAGGTACCACTTCTTTAAAGAATCGCATCTACCACATGGACGATTGGTGCTTCAAACGGTTGAACATAAACAGAGTGCGAAGCAGTCGCTTCTGTTGTAACCATATTCGAAGAACCCTCTAGCACGCTCAAAGAATCATCAGCACTGAACACCTCTGAAATATTAATTGCCGCACCCTTTTGTTGCGTAGAAAGGAAGGTCGCAACTTCCGTATGTTGCGTTTTGACAGCTTCTTGGAACGGCGTTTCACCTTGTTTATCAAGCACGGCAACACTCGCGTGATGTTCAACTAAAAATTTCACCATTCCCAGATTACCATCTGCCGAAGCAAAATGAAGTGCTGTTTCACCCAGATTGTTAACTGCATTAATAGATGCACCGGCGTCAAGTAACTTTTGAATAAAGGCAGGTTCATCAGTAAACTGCGTGGCATAATGCAGAGGTGTGTTACCTTTATTGTCTAATGCATTGATGCTTGCACCCAAGCTAATCAACGTATCAACAGCAGCACTTTGATGCGTCATGGCTGCGAAATGAATAGCTTGCACGCCATCATAATTGGTGTAGTTAAGCTAAGCACCACCGTCTGTTAACGCAGAAATCACACCGCTATCACCATGTAGCGCAGCATAATGAAGAGCTGTCATGCCATATTGATTAGTGGTATTTGCCGACATTCCTTTTGCTAGCGCGGCTTCAATATCCGCTACTTGGCCGCTCAAAACTGCTTTTAACATATCGTTATTAGCAGGGATCTGTAGTTTATCGATTATCGGCAATTCGAAAGTATCTCTAATAAGTTCATTAGTTGATTTAAGACCTTCACTTAAAGGCGTAGTATTGTAATTATCTTTAATAGTGCTACTAGCGCCATATTCTTTTAATAGTAAGATATCTTCAGGATGATTGGTTTTAACCGCATCCATCAAGGCGGTTTTGCCAACTTTATCCTTAATGTTAGGATTTGCGCCACTTTGGAGTAAAGCATTTAAAGCATCGACTTTGCCTAACCGAGCGGCAACATGGGTGGCTGTTTGCCCGAGTTCGTTTTGATTGTTAAGGTTGCCACCGGCTTGAACGATTTGTTTGATGAAATTCTGAGATGCACCAGCGCGGGCTGCGAAGTATAAAGTCTGATTATTGTGACGGTCACCTGAATTTACATTTGCGTGATATTTAACTAATTCTGCAAAAATCAAAGGTTGATTTGCCATTGCAGAATAGTGAACTAATTTTAAATTGTCTTTGCCGATAGTGTTAGGATTAGTACCTTGCGCTAGCAAGGTTTTAACGGTTGCTAAATTGCCGTCAATAATTGCTGTAACAATGTCTACCATATATAAATGTCTCCACTTTGAATGTTGAAATTATCTTTGTCATTATGTAAAAGCAAGGAATACTCAAGATAATTGATGAAAGTTGAATTGTCTATTGGTTTGCAGTGAGACTAAGAAATATATCGGCATTTTTAAAACTAAAAATAAAATTGAAAAAATAATTTTAAAATAAAAAATGCATTGGTAAAAGTGCGAAATGATTTTTTTGAAAATAAAAAAAACACAGAGAGCTTTATAAAAGCAATTAAACGATATCACAGCTAAAGAATGAACAGCGAGAAAATGTCAGGAATAATTTTACGTCAAGCGGAGTAACTTATTTTAATTTATTGTTTGTTAACGTATCTTCTAATTAGTGGGGTTCCCGCAAAAACTAGCTTACCATATAACAACCAGTTAGGGTCCTAAGAATAAAGTAAAACAAAAATTATGATAAGTTTCCCGTAACCGTTGTTTTATGTAATTTTGTCTTATTAAATTGTTCAGCTAGTTCTGTTTCCTGTTGTAGTTGAATTTTTTTCTTTAGTTCTAATAACGGTAAATATTTTCGATCATTGCTGTTAGTTATGCAAATTTCCTTGACGCCCATTTCAGATGCTAAATCACTGAGGGATTCTTTCCACACCATATGACCAATCATTTCATCAGGCTCTATAATCCCAGGTGATACCGTTATACTAATTTTACGATTTTGTTTATCAATCGCATTCCAACAAGAAATGGCCGCTGTGCCGTGGGCAAATGGAGAGTTTGCAGTGCTTAATAAGTTAGTAGTTGGCAAGGTAAAAGACTTTCTGCATTCAGGGTTGTTAGTCTTAACGGATCTTTGTTTTTCTGTTAAGGGATCTAAAATGCCAATCTGCGAGAGCTTCCCTGAGAAGCAGCAAGATAGACGTACATGTGAAACTAAGGGGCATCGATTCACAAGGTCCGCTAATTGTTGGCCTGTTACGGTCGCATTTCCCCTAAAAGGCCCAAGATTAGCATTAAAACTTTGTTCATCTGCGATGACGCCATGTCCTATGACCTGCAGGGTAAATGGATTTTGCACTAATGATACATCATTGGGTGAATAGGTAACCGCAATATTTTCATGTGGATGGTTTTTATATATCATGTCCACCGTGCGAATAATTTCTTCGTCAACGATATCTTCATGGCCCATTAAAATAATTCGATGAACAGGTATATTTTGCGCATAACTATTATACGTTTTCCAGCTTCTTAACTGTGGCTGATGCATAACAAAATCACAGAGGATCTTTCGTAATTCTTCAGCTATCACCTTTGTTTTAATGGTTTGAATAATGTTTGTTAATATTTTCTCAACGTATTTATCTGGAATTATTTTCGGTGCTAGGTGTCTTAAATGTCCAGATAACTGTTGAACGCATTCAAATGATATCGTTTGATTATATTGGTGCTGAAAATAGGTGACCGAATGCAAAAGATCTAATAAATAATGAAATTGTTGGTAATATGATGTATTTGAATTATCACTTAATGCATTTTCAATTTTAAGCGTGGAATATTGAGCATCAAAGTGAAAAAGTGGCTTCTTTGTTTGCCATGGATGAGCTTTTGCAAGATTATATTGAATCATATCCAGTGATTTCTGCTCATCAACACCTAAAGATTTTCTGTAAGTTAAAAAGGTAGTGTAGACAAGACCGTTCGATTTAATTCTTGATTCATAGTCTGAAATAAATCCGGTATCGATATCGTCAATAACTTCGTTGCTGAATCCCAATAGTTTGCCCAGCCTTTTGAACATGTTGTCCATTTTTTCGCTGTCAGGCTTTAATTCTCTTAATTCAGGAAATGTATTTTCTTGAATGGCTTTTACGATGATGGCAGTAACGTTAGCAGTTGTTTCATCGCTTAATTCAAGTGGGCTCGATAATAGTGGTGTAGACGATTCGCCAGGACGGTGAGTAAGCAGCGTCATTGTCCAATCAATTAAAATGCACAGGTTTCGCCGTTCAAGGTCACTGAGTTCATGGGGATTAGTGTTTAATGCAACTGCAATGTCTTCAATCAGTAATTTACTCACGAAAGGCCCTTAATTAAGCGTAGGTGCAAGAGATTAAATTGATCTAATAATCATATACAAGAAGCCGGCAACTTAACAATCTAAATGACTGATTGCAAGGTTTTAACTCATCAGCGTTGCCTTAGATTTTTTTAGTGTATATGCAGGTCAGTGGCGGAGATTGAAAATCACTTGCAACGTGTGAAAGGTAAAGAAACGAAGGGCGCTAGTGCAGCGGTTAATACCTTAACGACAACGTGTGAACAGTTCATCCAATTTGCTAAACATAGAGGTCAACCACGTGTTGAGCCTATCAGTGCAAAAAGGAGTAGCAGCTAAAAACTACCATTCCCCATTATTTTCCATCGAATACCAAGGCTCTTGGCGATCAAGGGCTTTGCCACGTTGCAATATTTCAATCGAGATATCATCCGGTGAACGGATAAATGCCATTCTACCATCGCGCGGTGGGCGTGAAATGGTAACGCCTTTACGTTGTAGCTCGGCACAAAATTCATAAATATTATCGACTTCAAAAGCCAGATGACCAAAATTACGACCACCGGCATAAGGTGTTTTTTGATCCCAATTATAAGTTAATTCGATCATGGGATCGTTTGGGCCGGTTGAAATAAAGATCAAGGTATAGCGCCCTTGTTCGTATTCGCTTCTGCGGATTTCTCGTAAGCCTAGCTTTTTGACGTAGAAATCAAGTGCTTTCTCAACGTCAAAGACGCGTACCATGGCATGTAAATATCGCATTCAGTCCTCTTTGCTAAGATTTGGAAGGGTAAAATCTAATCACTCATTCTATAGATAAAGTATCGTGATGGGTAGTTTGGTTGTTTAACTTGGTTCTGTTTACTATAATTTATATTGGCATACTTCAGGTTATTATATGAAAATTGAGTAAACTTACATGATACATTCTATGCCGCTAGTTACCATTATTGTTGCGGGTTTTGGCCTTGCTTACGTTTTCGGGATGGTAGCTTATTATTGCAAACTCTCACCCATTGTAGGTTATCTTTTAGCGGGGGTGATGTTAGGGCCGGCATCGCCTGGCTACAATGCCGATGTGAAACTTGCTCACGAACTCGCTGAAATTGGCGTCATTCTATTAATGTTTGGTGTCGGCTTACATTTTTCATGGCAAGATTTACTCAAGGTTAAAAAGATAGCTTTACCTGGCGCTATTTGTCAAATGGCCATTGCGACTTTAATGGGGATGGGATTGGCACATTTTGCAGGATGGTCTTTAGGAGCAGGTTTTATTTATGGATTGGCCTTATCAGTGGCAAGCACGGTTGTTCTGTTACGAGCACTAGAAGAAAGAGATCTGCTAGCAAGTGATCGGGGTCAGATTGCGGTGGGTTGGTTAATTGTTGAAGATTGTGTGGTGGTAGTTGCGCTGGTTATTTTGCCGGCAATGGCAAGTTTTATCCACAGCGATACTTCATCGGCAACCAGCTCATTTCTGGATAAGCAGTTACTGTTATCATTAGCGTTGACCTTATTTAAGCTGGTTACCTTTGTCGTTTTCATGTTAGTCATTGGTAAGCGCGTGATCCCTTGGTTACTACACACCACAGAAAAAACCAAATCAGCAGAGCTCTTTCGCCTCTGTGTTCTTGCCATAGCGCTTGGCGTTTCTTACGGGGCTGCAAAGCTATTCGGAGTGTCGTTAGCCTTAGGGGCATTTTTTGCTGGTATGATTTTAAGCGAATCAAAATTCAGCCAAAGAGCGGCTGAAGAATCTTTGCCGTTGCGTGATGCTTTTGCCGTTTTATTTTTTGTGGCCATGGGAATGCTGTTAAGCCCTGGTATCCTAATTACACAGCCTTTACTTGTTTTAACCACTGTTCTAATTATTGTGTTGGGAAAATCATTAGCGGCTTACTTGATTATCATTGCATTTCGCTATCCTCAGTACACGGCATTAACGATTTCTGTAGCTTTGGCACAAATTGGTGAGTTTTCTTTTATTCTTGCTGAGTTAGGAGTTAAGTTAAACATATTGTCTGCACAAGGACAGGATATTATTTTAGCTGGCGCTATTATTTCGATATTGCTTAATCCACTATTGTTTAATTTATTAGATCGATTTAGAAAAGATAAAAAACATCTAACTCATTGAAGGGGGGCTACGCACACGTTATACCATTATTAAGTGCCACTCTTTTTAGCGCTGCTGATGGCGGTCTACAGCATGGCGCAATCAAGTGTCGGCGGGCTGTTGCCATTACTAGGGCAACCTTTTATGGGGAAATGAATGAAGAGCACTCTCAAGCTTATGAACTTCGTTTATAAAGCCTAATCATAATTAACGAACATAAGTAGATAAATCCAATCGGCGTAAAAAAAATGAATAAGAGTGGCCATAGGATTGAATCCATAAACAAAGAAAAAACACAAAATCCTGCCATGGGGATCATCAAGAACAAAGGAAAAAAAGCAGATTTTTCCATTTTCCCTTATATGCCGCTAGTGTATAGATTTGCAAGAGCAAATAACCTGGCACCGACAAAAAGAGGAATAAAGTAAGCAAATCAAAGCTAGAGTCGGCATATGAAAGTGGATTTCCAACACTGACTTGCTGGGCGTAGGGCGAGGCTGGGCTCGTTTCAATCAATTTTACTTCAAGGGCGGCCAGAGAAAAGCTTGCAAGAAGAGATATCAAAAGGGCTACTACATAAAGCTTGCATGTATATTTCATCAGGAAAGGCATCTGTTGAACAAGTTATATAAATCATAGCCCAAAAATATCGAAGGCACCCTGATGGTATTATTGATTCGTAGAACAAGATCGTCCTGGGGACATTTTACGTGGCAGTTCAGAACTTGTGGAACCCCCAATGGCTCGTGGAGAGGCCATTTCACCTTGGACTTTTAAAAATGCACTAGTGGGTATTAATATGAATCGTGTAGCGATTTCGCCATACCCTTTAATGGCACGTATTGTCTGTGTTGAAAATTCAAAATCCTTCTTAGCCATTTGATAAATATCATCAGTAACTTGTACTTGATTAGGATGGCTTGACGATTCCATTCTTGATGCTTTATTGACAGCTTCACCGAACCAATCAATTTGCTGGCGTATTTGACCGTTGGATTCTTTGATCCTCGTCAGTGTTTTGGTTGCTTTGCCCATATGTATACCAAACCTAAAATCAACTTGATGATCAGACTTTTGCTTATTGAGTGCAAACATGAAATTTGAAAGTAATAAACCAATATATATCATGGCATTCACCTGTTTTTGGGTTTTATCAGGCGACACATGACCTGCTGCTAGCATGATGCAATCACCTTGTAGTTTAACAACGCTGATCCCAACGTCGGCGCCATGTTGTTCAACAATATGTTGAAACGCTGAAAAAATGGTGTTTAATAAATCAATTAAGGCTCTTGAGGGTATTTGTTGCGATAGGATAGAAAAGTCTTTAATGTCAGCAAACAAAAAAACCGCTTGATTAAAGTCTTCAATAAATTCGATCGTTCTAAGATTGTGCGGGTTCATCAATAACATGCGCGGGGGACTTGAGAATAACTCATCATGATTCAGCAAAGGTTGTGATTTTGATGATCTCCGGCCAACTTTAGTTAACTCATTTGCTAGATCCGGATCGATCATTAGCGTTTGTTGTAATTGATGAGACAGCATATCCGTATCGTCACTCTCAGTGAAATTGAGGTTGAGCATTTGGCAATCCTAGTTTGGTGAATTTCTTTTAAAGTTAATCCAATATTGGCCTACTGTAACTTATATTATGCCCTTCTACGAGAGCGTTCGATGGCTGTTGAAGCACATTGATGAAAATCCTTTGCAAAGCGGGGGCTTGCTACCAATTAATTGTGAAAAACTATTTGAGCATGTAAATCGTAAAATCATGCTGCAAATAATCTTTACGTAAGGTGACGTTAGGCGTCAGCTGTTTACAGAAGTGAAATATATCGCCAGGGATCTGATAGTACATGCCATCTTCTTTTTCTTCGGCCAAAGAACTCAGGCAATTAAAAGCCAGCCCTTTTTTGGCGCAATCAAACAAGGCAGGGATCAGGTTTTTAGTTTGCTGTGCATCGGTTAGTGCGAATATCCCGCTGGCCAATACATAATCATGCTGGTTGTGTGCAATTGAATCGATATCATTGCATTCAAAAAGGGAGTCAGGGTGGCGCTTTTTAGCATTTAAAATCATTTGAGCGACAATGTCGATGCCTTTATAAATGCCGCTAAATTGATTGCTTTTTAAATAATCAACCAGGTGCCCTAAACCACATCCCACATCTAGAATATTGCTGTTAAAAATGTCATTGGCAATGTCACATAATATTTTAAAGCGAACACATTGTGATTCAGCACTTGTCCATTTTACCCCACGGTAATCATTGGGATAATCACTAGCGCTTTCGAAATAAATCCGATTATTGAGACTGTATAGGTCGACCATAGTTGTCAATGTAATTATGTTTTGCGAGGTTGACCTATACTAAGCTATTTACTTAATAACAACAAGACTATGCTCATTAAATGAACTGCTACTTTTTCACCTTTTTTACATTAAGAAGTCATTAAAAACAACCTTTCCGGTATAAACAGGTGCTAGTAATAAGCATATTTTTGAGAAAATACTGAGAAGGGTTAATTAAAAACCCCATTAGTTTTGAAAATATCGAGTTTCCAGAATGTTTCATATAATTGGCTTCGGGTTTTACAACTAAATTTTGTTTTAATATTCCGCATAAACGTGTCAATGGTTACTTTCTTCAAATTCAACAGGGCTGCAATTTCTGAGGTTGCTTTACCTTTTAAATAATGGCCCAAACATTCAATTTCTCGTTTTGATAATTTTATCCCATCAAAATCGTCACTAAAATAAAATCGTTTAATAGCGAGAGAATCTTTTAGCAAGCTTAATTCATCAGTGTTCGCCATAATCTTTTTAGGCGCTTTGCTTATCATGTATTCTGGCAATAAAAGGGGGGCTGCTATTGCGGTGTTGATAATCTTTGCTGCTTGATCTTTAAAATGCAAAAAGAATTTATTGACTAAGCTCGTATTGTTCGCATAGAACTGTAGATGATTAAATGAATTCGTTGGTGAGCTTAAAGCATAAATTTCGGAGTAGGTAGGATAGCGCTTAAAAATAAAAATGCCATTGTCATGGCCAAGTGCTTTAAGATCTTCAACCAATGCATCATTTTGGATGTCACTCCATAAATAGATCCCATCCGCGACATGCGCTGAACAATAGGCACTCTTATTTTCAAAAGAGGCTAGAAAAAGCTCGTTGTTGGTTTGCAATGAGAAACTTTTATAGGTATCGAAATCTCGGGCATAACTAAAGAAATTAAAACCGGTAGCATCAAAAAAGGGTCTGGTGATTTTTTGGACTGTTTTGGTAGCCGTTAGGCAGACGTTGCTGCTAGGTAATGTAAAGTCGCTCATTTTTAGCCTACCTTTTAGTTATGTTTAGTAACTATACCATAATAAAATGTGATAAATATGACTTAAATACACGATAAATCAGGGGTTTAAGCCCAATGGTATTCAAAGGCAGATTAGAAGCGTGTGTAGTCAACGATGATATAGAATAAAAGGCTTTAAAAATCGGCTTTTCGCTAAAAATATAATGCAAAATAGGATGAAATGAATGATTTGAAATTGCCAAGAACGGAGCGGAGGATATTTTATTTAAAATCGTCGAAAATGGCTCGTCATATGGAACCATTTTCTATGATTATACATTATTTAATCGATGGCTGGGAGCTAGGGTCTGGTTACTTTTTTAACGCTTTAAAATAATCACTTAATGCAACAGGCGCTAACACTTCAGGTTTGCCTTCTTTACCAAAGTCTGTTCCTTGGTAGACATTGCATTTTGAAAATGAACGATTCTGCCATGGGTTATGCATTTGCGTACCAATTTTGGTTTTTTCGGAATTAAAGGTGACCATTTTGACTAAATCACGCGCATTGGCTTCGGTCGTTGCGCGCACGATGATAGCGTCAATTTTTTTAAAGTGAGCAGTAGGCCATTTGGGATTGAAGGGGGTTAGGACAAATAATTTCATTAATGTGCTCGTTATAACTGGTGGAAAAAAGCCGTTTAGCTTCAAAATACGTTTTATTTGGCATGAGATTCTATCATTAACCTACCAAATCCTCAAATTAGTTGCCTAAATAACATGCGGAGCTGCAAGCATTCCTGAACTTTACCCCATTAATAGGGGTCCCAAAGTTTGTTAGTATGGATTAGAGAGGCCTTATGGAAAGAGGTGTGTATACATAAGATTTTCATACATTTATGGCAAGTGTGGACGCTCTTGGTGCAAAAGCCAACAGCAAAGGACCACCACTTATGGTTTGCCACAGAGTTTATTATGAACACTGGGGTTCACCTTATGAAAGAAATGAGTGGCGAAAAATCCAACGTAAAAGACCCGAGTTCGTTGAACCAAAACACGTGTATTTAGCTCCTCCAGATAAAATTCAAGACAATAACATCGTCAAGATAAACTTGACCCATGGAACATGGGAGTTTATGACCCAACAGGGGATCTCGTTAATTCAGGAGATATTTCAGGCGGAAAAAGCTACTGCCCAGATATCAGAAAACCTTGCAAAACCGCTATGGGTACTTTCACGGTTTATGACAAGAGAGGCCCTAAGTGCAAATCAAAAATTTTCCCCGTCGGTAAAGGTGGAGCCCCCATGCCTTTCTCTTGTTTAGTAAAAAATCCATATAAAACGACATTGGCAAGTTTAATCCTCAGCGCGGCCGCCCCTCTGTATTTAATCTATAGTATCAAGACCTCAAAAGATCCTATGGCTTCGATGGCGCTGATTGGAATGGTTATCTTTTAT
>Ga0105045_10000463_pt1 | contig 29215 bp, 20 predicted proteins | sample MAT02_FD_78089 | JGI IMG/M metagenome (GOLD analysis project Ga0105045, IMG submission 78089) | Freshwater microbial communities from Lake Fryxell liftoff mats and glacier meltwater in Antarctica - MAT-02 (megahit assembly) | ecosystem: Environmental > Aquatic > Freshwater > Ice > Liftoff... | reverse complement strand
GTAAATTTTTGAGCTAAATTATTTTGAAAATTAAATAATGATGGAAAACCTTGCACTTCAATTAACTTCGGAATTATTTTTCCGTCTTCTTCACAAATTCCAAAATCAATGGCTAAAAAAGTAGTGTGTTCATCTTCATTTGGAACTTTTCTATTTAGTTCTAAAGCTCTGTCTGTTAATTTTTTAAATTCATCCTTTTGAATAAAAGCTATCACTTGTTCACAACCTTCAATTAATTGATTTTTTAATTCGGTTGAAATAAAAAAAGGAGTTTCACCAATTCGAAAAGTGGGTTTATAATCAAAATCGGAAGTAATACTTTCTATTAAATGATTGTATTTTTCAACCGTAAATTGTTCGTTAAATTGCGTTCTATACGTTGGATTCATAGCTGTATTTTTTAAACAAAAAAGGCACAAAAATTAGAAACAATTGTGCCTTAAAATTGATTATTTACCTAATTAATTCGATAATATTTTTTTGTGTTTCAACAAATCATTAATTGCAATTCGAAGGAAATTTGGAATAATGGTTTCATTGGTTTTATAGATTTTATCTTCTTCTACCAAATTTTCAAGCATTTTCATATACTTCGCTTTTCCTTTCATTTTAATAATTTTTTCTCTAAAATCTTTATTTTTCAAATGAGCTAAAAAACTCATTGGGTCAGCTTCTGGGTGAAATTGTAAGCCAACGATTTCCTTAGAAAACCGAATTCCCATAATCGCTCGTTCATATTGCACATGATCCCTAATTTTCTCTAAAGCGATAATTTCTGCACCAATTTTCTTGAAATTTTTCAGATGCGGTTGCACAACTTGATAATCACGACTATCAATGCTGTAAAACGGATTTTCAAGTCCTTCAAAAATTGGATCTTTCAAACCTGAATTCACTTTATGCGTTGTCATTATGCCAAAAGAAGTATCTTTTCGTTTATTAATTTCTGCTAAACCGAAATGTTTACAAGCCATTTGAAACGAGTGACAAATGAATAACACATGTTTTTTCATTTTGTTTTCTTGATTCCATTTCCAAATTGAATCTAAAAAATCATAATATTTTACATCCCATTTTCCGTTTCCTTCTAATGGATTTCCTGGACCGCCGGTAGAAATATAAATGTCAAACTTCTGTAAATCTGGTATTTCTTCTTTTCCGCGGATATCAAACACCTGAAAAGAAATCATTTGATTGAACCGATTGATAATATCAAAAACGCAACGCATCCCTTGATTAGGCTCTCCATCATACATATCTAATATGGCTACTCTTATTTGTCTATTCATTTGAAAACGATTTATTTAAGCAAAGATAACTTTTTTTATGAAAGTCAAAAATTCCTAACACTATTCTATTCCTTTTGTAAACTGATTTGTGATGAAATCAACTACTTTTTTTAAGTCTTGTGTTTCTTCAAAAATAGCTAATTGTTTGGCCGCTCCGGTTCCTTCTCTCAAAATGGTATGCACATAATTAATTTCATCCCGACTGCCCAACTCATCAATAACATCTTCTACAAAATCTAATAATTCCAAGATGAGTTCTTTGGTAGGCACTTCTTTTTGCAAACCAAAATCAATCATATTTCCTTGCACACCATAACGAGCGGCACGGAATTTGTTTTCTTTAATCAAGGCCAAACGGTAAACATTAAAACTTGTATTGCCCATGTTTAATTTATATAATTTTGCTACAATTGCTTGAATAATAGCGACTATACAAATGGTTTCATCAACCGTTAAACTCACATCGCAAATTCTAAACTCGATGGTATTATAAAAAGGATGCAAACGTAAATCCCACCAAATTTTCTTAGGATTATCAATACAATTGGTTTTGACCAGTGTTTCTAAAAAATTGTCATACGATTGCACTGAGTCAAAATATTCAGGTAAACCGGTACGCGGAAATTTGTCAAAAACCTTGGTTCGAAACGATTTATAACCCGTATTTCTTCCTTCCCAAAAAGGGGAATTAGTAGACAAAGCGAAGATGTGAGGCAAAAAATAGCACGCTTGGTTGATTAATTGCAAACCCACTTCACGACTTTCAATTCCAACATGACAATGCATGCCGAAGATTAAATTTGAACGAGCAGCATCTTGCAATTCGTTGACAATGGTGTGATAACGCGGATCATCAGTAATAGGTTGGTCTTGCCACTTGGAAAATGGATGCGTTCCAGCAGCACCAACTACTAAGCCTTGATTTGCAGCTAATTCGACAATTTTTTTTCGTAAAAAGGTAATTTCTTCACGTGCTTCTTTTACATTTTTACAAATGTTTGTGCCCACTTCTACAACAGATTGGTGCATTTCGGCTTTCACTTGCTCTTTGAGAATAATTTTAGCTCCATCAACAATTTTCGACATGTGCGAACGCAAATCTCTAGTTTCTGGATCAATAATTAGGTATTCTTCTTCCACACCAAGTGTAAAAACAGGTAAGTCTTTCTTCATAGTCATTCAGTTATATATAATTTGTTTTGGTCTTTTTAAAATCGTTTGGTTGCATTCACAGAATCCTTCATGAAGGTGCCCCAAGTCAGATTCATTTGTCCGTCTTTGTGTTTTTTGGCATAGTCAATGGCCATTTTTGCGGCTTCTTCCACAACCCAATCAAAATTTTCTTGCCCAACAGAGGTTAATTCTGCATCGGGAGCTGGATTTCCAAAGTCGATTGCATACGGAATACCATCGCGAACCGCAAATTCAACCGTATTAAAATCGTAACCCAAACCTTTACAAAGGCGAAGCGTATAATCTTTTACCGTTGCTAATAATTTTTTATCGGCTGGTGGTCCATCGACAACATAGCGTAAATGATGGGGATTTCTTGGTTCATACGGCATAATTCGAACTGCTTTTCCGCCAAGGCAATACACTCTAAAATACTGGTCAAAAACGATTTCTTCTTGTAAAAGCATTACTAATTGGCCTGTTTCGCGGTGAATTTCCCAAAACATATCGCGGTTTTCTAATCGGTACACATTTTTCCATCCGCCACCGGCATAGGGTTTCATGTAGGCTGGGAATTTAATGTAATCGAAAATTGCTTCCCAATCCATTGGATATTTCAAGTTTCGAAACGATTTACTAGACGTATCAGTAGGATGTTCTGCGGAAGGAAGAAGAACCGTGTTGGGCAACGGAACACCTACAACGTCTGCTAAACAGTTATTAAAAAATTTATCATCGGCACTCCACCAAAACGGGTTGTTGATTACGGCCGTTCCGGTTAATGCTGCATTTTTAAGATAAGCTCTATAAAACGGAACATCTTGCGAAATTCGGTCAATGATGACAGCATAATCAGAACCTTTATTTTGAACAACTTTGTCGATTGAAACGGCTTCGGCCATAATTCCTTTTTCGTTTTTAGAATTGACACGGTCAATAAAAGCTTGTGGGAAGGTATCTTCCATTCCAAATAATATTCCAATTTTTTTCATAGTTATCTATTTTTATGAGTTAGTTTAATTTAATTAATGAAATTTAATTCGTGATAAATAATGCGTAAACATTTCTCGCCAAACGGGCCAATCATGTTCTCTATTTTGACGAATATCGAGCCAATGTTGAATATCGCGATGGGCCAAAACGCGACTTAATTTTAAGTTTGCATCTAAACAAATATCCCAATTGGAAGTACCTAAAATAATATCCATATTCCAAAGTTCTCGATCGTTAAGACCGTGTAAATAATCTTCTGGACTATTATAAAATACATTTTCATCGTGATAGCCATCCATAAAATTTTTAATATTGAAAGCTCCGCCCATTGAAAATAGGTGACTCACATAACCTGGATGTCTAAAGGCAAAATTTGCGGCATGGTAACCTCCAAAACTACAACCCGCCACAGCTACTTTACCAGAATAGGTATTGTTTTTTACTTTTTCTACTAGTTCATGGCAAATCATCTTATCATACCAGACATGATTCTGAATACGATGTGTTGGATGAATTTTTTTATTGTAGAAACTATCTTTATCGATGCTATCTGGACAAAATATCTGAATCAAACCTTGTTCAATATACCATTTTGCAGCATTAATTAAGCCTTGGTCTCGATTTTCATGATAACTTCCCATCGAAGTTGGAAACAAAATGACCGGATAACCTGCATGTCCAAAAACCAACATTTGGATTTCTCTACCGAGGTTAGGGGAGTGCCATTTAAAATATTCTTCTTTCATTTTAACGATTTTAACAATAGTATTTAAAAGTAGCTAAAAGCGTTCAGATTTTAAAGGTTTCATGTTATTTTTACGATAATTTGTATGACAATTTAAATTGGATAGATAAAATTCAAAAAAGCACTCAAAATAGAGTCACCGTTTCCATAATCAACAAAATTTATAGTAGTTTCGATGGATACTATTTTTCATCTTTACCCAATTTATACCTTCATGAGCTAATCAAAACAGCAAAATCTGGTAATGTCGATGATTTTGAATAAAAATTCCGTAAATTTATATAGCATTTTAAGTAGGATTAATAAATCAAAAAAATGAAAAATATAGCTTTTTTACTCGTTTGTGTGGTTGCAGTAGTGGGTTGTACAACTATGCAGAAAAACACAATAGTCCATTTAGAAACGCCGCTTTTAAAATCAAAAGCGATGGGTTATTTTAAATCATCCGGAATCAATCCGGATTGGAATTTGGAAATTTCAGAAAAAAGCATACGTTTTCAATCGAATGAAATAGAAATACAAACCCCGCATGTGGAACCTATACGTGCTCTTGATGCCAACATAAAAATGTATCGTGTATTTTTAGAAAATGGCGAGATGACCATTTCCATCCATCAAAAAGGATGTGCGTTGAAACCCTCTGCTGAGGCGTTTTCTGATGAAGTTAAAATAACTATTACCAACGAAAAAGAATTGAAAGAATATGTGGGATGCGGCAATTATATAGCTGATTACCGATTATATGATTTATGGGCTTTAGAAGAATTGGATGGTAAAAAAGTTACGGTTGCCAATTTTACCAAAGAAATTCCGACATTAGAAATTAATGCTTCCACTAAGTCCTTTTCAGGCTACGCTGGATGTAATCGGATTAGTGGAACGTTATTTCAAGAACGCGAGTTACTTCGATTTACATCTATAGTGAGTACAAAAATGGCTTGTTCTAGTGTGAATTTAGAACAAGCATTTTTAAAAGCTTTACAAAGTTCAACACAATATGAAATAAAAGATAACCGCTTATATCTTTCTAATTCTACGAAGAGGAAAATTATCTTTAGGAAAGTAAACTAATTAATTTGGACTTTCAAATAGGAGCACATTACTCTTTAATCGTTCAATAAGCATTGTCATCATTCGTTTATTTAAATTAGACGAATTAAGTACATACTCGGCATATTCATCTATGGTATATAATCCTATAACCATTCCCTTTAAAGAGTTTCTAAATTTAATATCTTTTTGGACAGCATTTTCTATGAACTGCAATTTCTTTTCTACAGAGAAGGCATAGAATTCATTTTTATGTTTGGAGACATAATTTTTAAAGACTTCTACGAACAAATCATTTTGCAATTTCAGAATAGGGCGGATGGTCAAATTTTGAAAGCGTTCTTCTTGCGAAGATTGTTCTGTTACAACACCAAGTGCTTCGCCTCTGTTTTCGATAATAAAAGAATCACGTGTTTTCATTTTTATTTTAAAAGTATAAAAAAACCTCTGTCTTTCAACAGAGGTTTACTATAGTTATTAAGAATGAATTGTTAATTAATTCACTCGGAATGTTACTCTTCTTACTAATTTTCTAGCACCAGCAGAATCTTTCTGAACAGATGCATCTTCACCTTGTGAAACAACGCTTAATCTGCTTTCTTCAATTCCAGCTTTCATTAAAATATCTTTTACGCTAGTAGCTCTAGAAATTGCTAATTTATCGTTGTAAGGCGATTTACCAATTTCATCTGCATGACCAATAATCTCAGCAGAAGAGGTTGGGTTGTTACGTAAATACGTCAAGATAAAATCAATTCCTTCTGTAGAAACATTTGTTGGTTTTGTTTTATCAAAATCAAAATAGGTAGCTACATAGCCATCGTTAATTAATTTTTTAACTGTTTCTTTTTCAGAATTAACAAGCGTTTGGTTTGTGATATACGTTGCATTTAGATAACGCTCCATTTCGTCTGGAACACCATTTTTGTTTAAATCAACCATTCTACCTTTTGTATCAACAGTAACACCAGCAATAGAATTTGGCTCCACGTCTAAATAATCTGGCACACCATCTTGATCAGTATCAGCCAAGTTATTTTCAATTTCACCAACACGTTTTTCAAGTGCTTCAATTTCTTCTTGTTGCTTATTTCTCATGACAGCCCAATCTCCGTGGATTTTTTCTGATCCAAAAGAAAAGGATAAACCTAAAGAGGCGGTATACATACTTCCTGCTAAGTTGTTGCTTGGCTCCGAATAACTTCCATCCCAATTGAAATGTTGTCTAACATTTGAAAGCATGGTAAAATCTGCAGTAAGTGCAAAATTTTTGGTGAGTCTGAATTCAGGTGTTACTCCAAACATAATTCCACCATTCCATTCGTTTCTGCCTTCGTTGATGCCACTTTGTGGAGTCATTTGAGCAACTTGAAGACCACCATGAAAAAGTAATCCAAATCGTCCCATCGCTTCTTGAATATCAAATAATCGTGCACCGTTTACAACTCCTTGTATACCAAAACGAATTTGTTGCATTTCAAAATCTAAACTTTCATCGCTTAAATTTTCTAAACGATCAAAAGCCACATCTGCTTTTAAACCAAATTTTGGACTAAACATATAGCGAACCCCTCCGCTGTAATGATTGGCTGTAAAACCTCCAAGCACTTTACCGGGGTCACTACCAAAATAGTTTTCGGCATAGGGTTTAATTCCTTTGCTTTGCCCTACGTTTACTTCAAAAGACCATTTGTTGTATTCGTCTGTAGCTGTTGATTGAAGTGAATCTTGTGCAAAAGCTTGCGTTAAGGTAAAAACCGAAAATGAAAGTAAGAGTACTAATTTTTTCATTTTTAATAGTATCAAGTTAGAATTGTTATTAGCTGCAAATATATAGCAAATGTTCAGAAAAGCAATAGTATTTGTTAAAAAAAGATTTTAAATGCTTAAATCAAAAGTAGTTAAACTATAAATCGATGAAAAGCACTACTATAAAAAACAAGCCTTACGACCAAACTAATTATCTTTTATATGATTGATTTTCATTACATTAAATACATATTAATGGTTGAATAAATACGATAACTATAAAGGAGGTATATCGAATTTTAATTTAAAATTTTTTTCTCAGCATAAAATGTACCGAAAGGAACAATTGAAGCCAGACAAATAAGTGTAAATTTTTTAAAATCCCAGTTTAAACTGAATTTTAATCCGATAGCTAAGACAATATACGCAACAAATAGTACACCATGAGCCATTCCTATTGTTTTGACATAGATTTCGTTACCCGCGATATATTTCATTGGCATTGCAAAAAATAATAACAAGAGTAGTGAAACCCCTTCAAACCAAGCAATTTTTTTAAAGATTGTCAACATATTATAACATTTGATAAATGGCAAAGCCATAGATTACAAAACGGAAGAAACGCAACAAGGCAAATAGTAAAAAGACTTTGAAATCAAATTTAATCATTCCAGCTGCCATCGCTGCCATTGCAAAAGGTAAGGGTAATAAAGCACCAACGGCAATTAAAAACCCACCCCATTTTCTCATATTTTTCATATGCTTCGCCATTTTCACACCCATAAAATGATGAACTGAAGGAATCAAAAGGATAGCTTTGCCCAATAAATAAGATACTACTCCTCCAATGTAAGATAGGATAGCTAACATAGTAAGGTACAAAATCGGGTTTGAGGTGTTTTTCGTCCACGCAATAAAAATATCTGGAGGCAATAAACCTAAAATAGATTCAGATGCAAAAAACACACTAAAGATTGTTAAGTCACTGTAGCGGATGGTTAGCAATTTGAGTGCTTCATTAATATTCATTACATTATAATGTACATAAAAAAGTGCTCCAAAAATAAGAACCATTGGTAATAGTGCACTTTTTAAGCCTTCATAAATAAATCTATAAAAGCCAGTATAAATATAATAGAGGTGAAGTTGTTTCCACTTATTTTTTTTAATTCGTTCTTTTTCCATAATAAAAATTATTCGTGCTCTGTTATATCATATTTTTGGTCACTTTCATTGAAATACAAAAATAAAAAGCCAATTAGTCCGCCAATTAAGGATGCTATAAGAATACCAATCTTTGCTTGTTGAATGAGTCCATTATCTTCAAAAGCCAAATTAGCTACAAAAAGTGACATTGTAAAACCAATAGACGCTAAAAATCCCGCTCCTATTAGATGTTTAAAATTCATACCTTCTGGAAGTGTAGCAATTTTAAGTTTAACCAATAAACTAGTAATACCCACAATGCCTACGAATTTCCCGACTAGTAACCCTACTACTATACCAATTGCCACATAACTTGTTGTAGAACTTGCCGTTTCTGAGGATAAGGTAACACCTGCATTAGCTAATGCAAAAAGGGGCATCACAATAAAAGAAACAAAAGGATGCAGAGCGTGCTCTAATCGTTGTAATGGTGTCATCGCTAATTTCGACAATGTTCGCATATCTTCTAATAAATGAAGTTGCTTTGACGTAACTGTAGGAGCATCATTTGGATCTGCATTTTTGAATTTTTCCATGTACATTTTCATCTTTGCAGTAAATCCAATTTCGTCAATTTTGACATTCGCAGGAATGGTAAATGCAGCCAAAACTCCAGCAATAGTGGGATGAACACCTGAAACTAAAAAGGCCATCCACAAACCTCCAACTCCTAAAGCTCCATAATAAGATGTATTACGAACGCCTAAAACATTAGATAAAATTAAGAGTAGTAAAAAGGCAGATCCCACTATTAAACTTATAAAGGAGATATCGGAGGTGTAAAAAAAAGCAATGACCAAAACAGCTCCAATATCATCAGCAATGGCCAAGACTGTTAGGAATAATTTTAGCGAAGTAGGAACCCTATCACCTAAAAGAAATAAGACACCAAGTGCAAATGCAATATCAGTGGCCATTGGAATTCCCCAACCGTTTTGAGCTTCGCCTGTGGTATTAAAAGCTAAATAGAATAAAGCAGGAAAAATCATTCCACCTAACCCAGCTGCAACCGGCAACAAAGCGTTTCGCGGATTTGACAATTCTCCACCAATGATTTCTCGTTTGAGTTCTAAACCTACCACAAAAAAGAAAACAGCCATTAAACCGTCATTAATCCAGTAATGTAATGATTTATCTAATACATAATCACCAACACCAAATTTAATATGATATTCCCAAAAACGATGATACACTTCTTGCCAAGGCGAATTCGCTAAAAGAAGGGCAATTACCGCAGAAACAAATAAAACAATCCCGCCAGTCGTTGATTTATTTATAAATCGATTGACTGGTTGAATGACCCACTTATCTACTGGAGTAATTTTTATTCGGTATTTCATACTAGCCCCTTTTTTAAATGGATGTAAAAGTAGAAAACTAGATTGATTTTTAAGAGAAAACGGGAGTTTTTAAACTTAATTTATATATAATTTAACCTTTGAAAAATCTTTTTTTAAGATAATTCGCTTAAAATTGGATTTCGGGATTTTATCTACTTATTTTTGCAAAAATTCATTTTACTATAAATGTCAAAAAAAGATATCTTACTGGAATTAGAGGAGAAGAAAAAACTCTACAATTATCAGTTGGGTGATATCGATCGGCTATTTGATAAGATTGAAAATGCTCCCAGCAATTATCATTTACTTTACCAGTTGCCAACCGGCGGTGGAAAAACTGTAATTTTCTCTGAAATTACTCGTCGTTATTTAGAAAAATTTGATAAAAAAGTAGTGGTATTGACACATCGCATCGAACTGTGCAAACAAACTTCTAAAATGTTAAAGGGTTTTGACGTAAAAAACAAAATTATAAACAGTGATGTTAAAGATTTACCCGATCAGGATGATTATGATTGTTTTGTAGCGATGGTAGAAACATTAAAAAACAGGCTCAACGATGAAAAATTTAACTTAAATAATGTGGGTTTATTGATTATCGATGAAGCCCATTTTAACTCTTTTCGAAAATTATTTCATTCATTTAAAAATACTTTTTTTCTTGGCGTTACCGCAACTCCATTGAGTTCAAATATCAAATTGCCCATGCGGGAAAATTACCAAGAATTAATTGTTGGAAATAGTATTGGAGCATTAATTGATAAAGGCTATTTGGCAAAAGCAACAACTTACAGTTATGATGTTGGTTTAACCTCTTTAAAAATTGGAATAAATGGCGATTATACGGTAAAATCATCGGATGAATTATATAGTAATTTGGCGATGCAAGAAAAATTAATTCACGCTTATCGCAGTCATGCTTTTGGAAAAAAAACCTTGATTTTTAATAATGGAATTATCACTTCCCTAAATGTTAGGGACACGTTTAAATCGGCTGGTTATAAAAATGTGAAGCATCTTGACAATACCAATACGACTGAGGAACGCAAAGAAATTTTAAAATGGTTTAAGGAAACTCCAGACGCCATTTTAACGTCTGTTGGTATTTTGACGACCGGTTTTGATGAACCAACCGTTGAATCGATTATATTAAATAGAGCAACAAAATCATTAACTTTATATTTTCAGATGATTGGTAGAGGTTCGCGAAAATTACCTAACAAAGATGATTTTAGTATCATTGATTTAGGAAATAATGCGGCTCGTTTTGGACTTTGGACAGACAAAATGGATTGGCAACACATTTTTAAATATCCAGAACAATACCTTCATAATTTAAAAGGCGATGTAGAAATTGAAATGAATTTCTATTATAAAATGCCAGACGAACTAAAGGCTAAATTTAGTAAAACTGACAATATCTCTTTTGATGTTGAATCAGAATATCACAAAGCACTAGCCAAAAATCTGCGACCCAAGGTAGTGATTGAAAAATCAATTGACCGCCATGCCTCTATGTGTGTGGATAATACAGAAACGCTATCCGAGGCTAAACTTTTAGCAAAAGAACTAGCAGACGACATTGAAAGTAGGGTTCGTCACTTTACAAATTGTTTGAGTAGTTCTACTAAAAATTACCGCGATTGGTTAATTGAAGATTACAAAACAAAACTTTCTATACTGATTGGAAAAAAGTATCGAGAGAGGCTGTTTTCCGAAGATTAAACCCTCTTTTTTATGTTAATTTAAACATAATCCTTCTTATTTTATTCAAACACTTTACCGATAATCGGTATTATAAGTAGCTCATCCGTAGCACTCTGCATTTCATCGATAAAATGAGTATTTTCAACAGATTTCAGGCTATTTATTTTGAGCAATATATATTTAAATCTAAATTTGACACAGATTTAAGTGTTAGAAGGTAGTATTAAACAATTGTTAATACTTTTTTTAAATAGTTAAATTTTTTGAATCGTCCCCAAAACCGGCGTACCAAAAAAAATAATACCACAAAGCACCCTAAGATTGTTAAAGTGTACCAACTTGTCAGATTCTGCAGTGGCAGAATTTTAGACGACAGGAATTTTATTATGTAAATGTTATGAACAAAAAACACGACGTAATGTTAATTTTAGAAGGAACTTACCCCTTTAATGGTGGAGGAGTTTCTACTTGGGCCCACATGTTATGCAATGAAGTGAAAAATTCAAATTTCACACTTTATTCAATCAATGCAGAGTTTGAATCTAAAAGTAAATACAAATTAAGCGACAACGTAACGAGCCTTATTCAAGTTCCTATGTGGTCTCCAATGGAGCCGCAAGAAATGATTGATTATGGCAAGAAATATTACAAAATTATCTCCTTAAAAGAAAAAAATGATTTGAATAAAATTAACCAAATTTTTATTCCACTCTTTCAAGATTTGCTGCGTCATATATTTTCGGATAATAGAGATGTCAAAGCTTTTGATGATACCATAAAAAAAATGTGGCATTATTTTCAACAACACGATTACAAAAAAACTATGAAAAGCGAACCAGTTTGGAAAACGTTTTGTTTCATGGTAAGTGATTTAAATGGTGATGAGGAGAATGAAAAAGTTTCTTTATATGATTTAACTTCTGGAATGCGTTGGATTTATCGTTTTTTAATTCCACTTTCAATAGAAGTGCCTCGCGTGGATGTTTCTCATTTAACGCTTTCTGGTTTTCCTGTAATTCCAGCTTTGGTGTCAAAATATAAATACGGAACTCCAATGATTGTTACTGAACATGGCGTTTTTATTCGAGAGCGATTATTGGCCATCAACTCTTCCGAATATTCTTTTTTCTTAAAAAAGATGCTGATAAAATTTTCGGAAAGTGTTACTGAATTGGTTTATTATAAAGCGGATAAGATTTTGTCTGTTAACAAATTCAATATCAAATGGGAAAAAATGTATGGTGCTGATCCAGAAAAAATTGAGATAATTTATAATGGAATTGATCATGAGGTTTTTAAACCTTTACCAAAACCAGCCCATTTAAAAAATTGCCCAACTGTTGTGGCTGCGGCTCGTATTTTTGATTTAAAAGACATTGTGACCATGATTAAATCATGTGCAGTGGCAAAAAAACAGATTCCAAACATTCAGTATTTAGTCTATGGAGATAACCAAGCAGTTCCGGAATATACCGCAGAATGCGAACGTTTAATAGTCGAATTAGATTTAAAAGATAATTTTAAACTAGCTGGTTATCATGACAAACCACATGAATTATTTGCAGAAGGCGATATTTCTATCTTAACTTCTATTTCCGAAGGATTTCCTTATACCGTTTTAGAATCAATGAGTTGTGGTATACCAGTTGTCGCAACAGATGTGGGCGGTGTAACAGAAGCGTTGGATAATTCTTGTGGATATATTTGTAAACCAAAAGACCATGAAGAAATTGGGAAAAGAGTGGTTGAACTCTTGAATGACGAAGTTTTACGTAAGAAAATGGGAGAAAACGCACGTCAAAAAGTAATTGATAATTTTACTATCGATAAATTTATAAACGCGTATGAAAAAGTGTATCACCAAGTAGTAACTCGCGAAGTGAAAGAAGTAAAATTACCAATTTTAATACCATCTATGGATGAACAACAAACTGTAAAAGCCTCATAGCCCCGGCCCAAATACAACTTAACCTAAAAAACAACTAGAATATTTTGTATTCTAACAATGCCAATGGAAAAGCATAGTGAAAATATAAAAATCTTAATTCACAATGTAAAAGACAAAATAGGAAAGCCCGTAAGCAGTAGAGTAGTGGCCGCAACTATTGAATCATTTGGAATTAGAGATATTGATACACAAATAGATTTTGGAGTCTCCAATATCCAGGATTTGTCTATTTATGTATACAAACAGCTGACTTCTTCCTTGGAACATAAAAATAGTTTGAATTTGAAAGAACGCGCTTTTGTTGCAAACAACACTAATACGGTTCAACTTTCAGACTACATGGTAGTTAAAGCAAAAATATTTGCACAATATTATTCGCTAGGAATCTTACATTTACTTCCCGTTGTCCTTCAAATTGCCGCCATCGTAGTTTTTGGTTATTCGTTATGGACACATGTTCATTTTAATCATTTGCAATCGACCGCAGTTGTTTTGGGCGTAATGATTGGAATTATTACAAGCGGAGGATTTGTTCAAGTAATTGGTCGTCAAGCTTCTTTTTATTGGAATTACCATGACTATTCAATGACTAAAAAAACGATTAACTATTTATTACTGCTCGGTGTTAAATCGCTATTTATTATTTTTTCCATCATTTGTTTTATTAACGTTTTTATACATATTTATCCATTCAAAGTTTTATTAGTTGTCTTTACGTATGCTTTTTTTGTGGGTACTTTGTTATTAGTTCTCGCTCCTTTGCACACCGTCAAACAGCGATGGATGATAACGGTAGCCGTTGTTTTAGGAACACTACTTACAGTTATTTTGAATAAATATACCTATTTACATATTTATTTTACACACTGGATTGGAATTGCCGTTGCAATTATTGCAGCAAAATCTTATCTTTATTTTTTCTTCAAAAGATATTTAAAAAATCATCCACCAAAAGCCGATTTGACGATTAAAACATCCGTATTTATTTATCAAAATCACCGGTATTTTTTATATGGACTTTTTGTTTATTTTTTTATTTTCATCGATAGAATCTTAGCATGGTCTGCAAACGATGGATCGCAATTGCCTTTTATCATTTATTTTGAAAAAGATTATGAATTAGGAATGGACTTAGCAATTCTAGTATTTTTATTATTAGCCGGTGTATTAGAATTTAGCATTGCCTCTTTTACTCGATTTTTAGATATTACACAAAAATTAATACAATTCGAAAAACCGAAAGCGTTTAATAATGAATTGCACAAATTATATTGGCAGAATATTTTAGTGTTACTAGCTTCTGGTTTGTTGATTTACTTTTTTATATATCAAGTAATCTTTGCTTCTTGGGGTTATAAAGGACAATTTAACGAAGATTTAGAAAATATTAGTATCTTAGTTTGCTCAGTAGGCGGAACTGGTTATTTCTTTTTGGCTTGGGGAATGCTTAATACCTTATATTTATTCACATTAGGACAAACGCAACAACCACTTAAAGGAATAATTTATGCCATCGTAATCAACATCACCGTTGGCTTTCTATTGAGTCGTTTTTTGAGTTTTGAATACAGTGTTGTGGGGATGCTAGCAGGCTCTCTATTTTTTATGTTTTATACTTTAAAGCATGTATTTTGCTTTTTTAAAAAATTAGACTATCACTATTATGCGTCGTTTTAACTTATTTTTTTTGCTCGTCCCAGCACTTTTCCATGCGTATGGAATGCCTTTGCCAACGCAAAAAAATTCTGTTTTGGTATGCTACGGAAAAATTGAGGCTGCTAAAATAAAAGGATATGAATATGTTATTCTTGAAGAAAAAAATTTTAACAAAGATGAAATTAGTTTAATCAAAAAAAATAATAAAAAAGTAGTTGCCTACATTAGTTTAGGTGAAGTAAATGCAAATGCCAGTCATTATAATTTACTAAAAAATAATACCTTAGGTAAAAACAAAAATTGGAACAGTCATTATCTTGATTTAAAATCAGAGAAAACTACGATTGTTTTGATGCGAATGATTAAAAAGAGTTTAGACAAAGGTTTTGATGGTATGTTTTTAGATAATATTGATAATTATGGCTCTTTTGGTCCGCAAAAATCACAACGAAAAGAATTAGTGGCATTGATTTCAAAAATAAAAAAACAATATCCAAATCATTTACTTATTCAAAATTCAGGAGCTGAATTAATTAAAGAAACCTACAACGACGTTGATGCACTACTATTTGAATCGGTTGCTACCAATTTTAGTTTTACGGATAATATATACAAACTACGTGAAGAGTTTGATTATCAGTCTTACATAAAGCGATTAAAACAATTACAGTTCACTTATAAATTGCCCATACTTTTAGTGGAATATGCCGATACTGCCTTGTTAAATGCGGCTGTTGTTAAACGCCTTTCAGCAACAAATTTTAATTATTTTATTGGAAAAATCGATTTGCAATCACTTCCAATTTTTACTAATAAGCGAAAATGATTTTAACCAGTACCATAGTAGTCGGTTTTCTAAGGCTCATCTTGTTGTTGCTGTTTTTATATTATTGCAATAACAAACTTGTAAAAAGGAAGGAAAGTCACACGTTGATACAATTTATTGTAAACGAATGGTTTAAATATGGTAGTTTGACAATTATTATCTTATTTCTATTAAATCTATTACAGCTTTATAGTTTAATTAATTTAATCTTGATTTTACTTTTTGTAATTTTAATGGACGCTGTCGGAATAAAAAACTTAAAAAATCCAATTAAATTTTTTAAACAAACAGCTAAAGAACGTTTTTTCGAATTCATAAAAAATATCGAAAACAAAAAACCAGTTATAGAAATCATTCGCTTAGAAAAACCAAAAAATAATAAGGACGACCGTGTTTTTGTGTTTTATATCACGCTAGTGCTAATTTTTGCTGCTTTTATAGGTCGGTATTATTTTTATAGTTATGACACGTATTTGCTTTCGGATTTATGGTTAGCCGATTTAAATAAAATCATTCAATTTGATACTAATAATTGGTTTGGCGGGTCGGTATCTGTTGAAGGCGAATTAGCCATGAGTAATTTATATTCCAAATTACTCGATGTTAGTCCGGAAGTCGCTTTGCAGTCGCTTTCTATTGTTGAAGATGTGATGCTGAGTTTAATTATCTTTTGGGCTATCCGAAAACTTACTTTTTCTCCCGTTTTTGCTCCCCTAATAGCCTTTTTTGGGTTTGTGTTTCTCTACACTTTTTCACCAGTAGAACTTCACTATCTGCTTCAAAATCAACCCGTAAAAATGGGTCTTACGCTTGCCATTCCTACTATGGTTTATATCATGCGACCGGATACCATAAAGTTTAAAAATACCAACTTTTTTATCAGTTTCGTAATTTGCTTTTTTGCCATTGGGTTAATCGATTTATTTACGCTTTTAATTCTAGTGCCGCCGTTTCTATTAATTGCTTTACTTTTTAGCAACCCCAGTTTTAAATATTTTAAGTTGATTGCTTTAGCATCCTATATTCTTGGAACAACCTTAATCTTAATGACTTATTATTTTTTATGTCAATTTTATCAAAATGATTTCCTGATTTTTGTTCAATCCAGCTTAATTTCGGTTACCTCCTTTACATATATGCCAAATTTGAGTATCCCTTTTGAACAATTATTAACCTATTATCAATATATTTCGCTGCTTAGTATTGTAATTCTACCCATTTTAATTTGGTTCAAAAAAGAAGAATGGAAACCCGCTTTAGTTTTTATGCTCTATTTTAACTTATTGGTAACCTTAAGTTTTTTAAATGTTGAGTGGATTGATGTCGACTTACTCCGTCTCGCCTTAGCTGCCTTTATACCAATTACGTTGGGCATCACAGTGGGCGTTATGCTACGATTACTAGATCCATTATTTAAAAATGTAACTAATTATACTTATTTTATTGCCTCTTCAGCAGCTGTTTTGGTATTAAGTGCTATCATTTATTCTCAAAAAAGCATCGTGCAAGGAATCAAACCTTCTGATAAAACATCGCGTATTGTTTTAGATGCGTATGATGAAATTACACATAATTATTTTCCGCTTTCGTATGCGGTTGTAAATGATAATATTACGCAAACCATAAGTTTAAACAAACACTTTTTTATTAATTATGAAACATTTCTGTTAGACTATCTTGAAAGTGATATGATGTATCACAAAAATAAAGATAAACCAAATTTCTTGCTTGATAATCCGCAGTATGTTATACCAAAAAGTATTTTAGTTTTTGTTTATAAAAAAAATAAAAAAGATGGAAATTACTTTTCAGAACAAAAAGAATTAGAAATGCTACTGTTGGAAACGATAACAACCTTAAAAAAGCGAGGTCGAACGGTAAATAAAATTTATAAAGACCCAGCTTTAGATGTATACGAAATTGTAAATGAACCCAAATCTAGTCACATTGACGATTTAATATATTGAAAATGAAAAACCGAGCCCCAAAATATCGAATTTTCAAACAGAGCCTACTTTTTTTAGTGTTTTTATGCACGATTAGTTGTGCAGATTTTGATGCGTTTATCAATCCAAATGACACTAATTTGTTTTCTGATACAAGTGAAAATTCTTCTTTAAAAAAATATGACGAGGAAGCCTTAAATTTACCACCGCTAGTGCAATATATTATTGATTTTGAAAATCCAATGAGTGTAAAGTATAGCAACCATCTAAAAAAATTAGCCAATTACACCAAGATTCCATACCAAACTCTCAACGTAAAAGCATGGAATGCTAATTTAGAAATTGCAGAAACAACACGCGTTTTATGTGTTTTTGAAACCAAAAAATTAAACGACGAATCAGTCAAGAAGATTTTGAAATTCGTTTCAGAAGGCGGAACACTTTTTTTGCCTTTTGCATGTGAAGATAAACGTTTTGGTTATATGCTAGGAATGAAAATTAACTCGGAATATACTACCGATGTGACTTCGTTGGGAATTCAATTTACGGAGTCATTTATACCTACTTTAAAAGGTGTTGCCGCTCGTGAAAGTATAATTCACTTTGGCATGAGTGGCGAAAATTTTGATTATTCCAAAATTAAAGTCTATGCTACCGCCGTCAACAATAAATCTTATCCTGCCATTTTAGATAATCGAGTAGGCAAGGGGAAAGTTATAAATCTAAATACCACATTTGAATTTGAAAAAATGGATCGTGGAATCTTGTTTTCAGCGATGATGATGGGATTAGAAGGAATTCCGTATCCAATTGCCAACACCAACACCATCTTTTTAGATGATTTTCCTGCTCCACTATATGATGCCAAGGAAGAGCCAATTAAATCAGAAATGAATATGTCAATTTCTGATTTTGTTCAAAAAGCATGGTGGCCCGATATGAAAATTTTAGCTAAAAAGCACCAAATTAGTTACACCGCCATTCCCGCATTTGATTATAATGTAAAAACAAATCCACCATTTTTGTTCAGTCAATGGGATAATAAAAAAATAAGTCAAAATAACAATACCGAGCCTCTGAGCAGTTGGTTAATGCGTGACTGTTTGAAAAATGGACATGAACTTGGTTTTCATGGCTATAACCACGTTTCATTGCTAAAAAGAGATTGGAAAAAACCTGAATTTATTGTGACTTCGTTGGAAGGAGTGCAAAAAAAATGGAAAGTGAGCAATTTTGGAGATTTACCCGTTTCTTACGTGCCCCCTTCTAATTATATTGACCAAATCGGAATTAAAAAATTAAAAGAAGGTTTGCCGTCTATTCAGTTCATGTGTAGTTTATATTTAGGTGAAACCTATAATGGCGGAAATCGGGAATATGATTTTGATCCTTATCACCATAGTTTATTTGATTATCCAAGAATTTCGAGTGGTTTTGACATAAATGACGTTTCTAAATATAACATTCAGTCGCTCTATTTGTACACAGGAATCTGGAATCATTTTGTACATCCAGATGATGTTTATCAAATTCCAAGTCCATTTAACAAAAGTGCAGGGGATTTTGATTTAAGAAACTCTAGAGGCTTAGGTTGGAAAACTACGAAAGGCAAAAAAGGTGGTTTATATCATGAATTGGATAATTATTTGCAAGAATTTTCGGATGCTTTTCCGCAATCTCGCTTTTTAAATGCCAAAAAAGGAGGGATGATAGCCTATGATTGGCGAGCGTCACGTTTTGATCATAATGCAATGAATGGTTATTATTTTGTAGAAAAATTAAATCCAGCTAATTCTGGTTTAACTAGCCAATATTGGTTTATGTACGGCACTTATGAAAATGCCGAAAACATTGAAGCACAACTAAAAACCATTTCGATTATTTATTCTAAAACCACGTATTTAGATGGTTATTTATACTCAATTTATACCCGCGATCCCCAAATTAAAATTAAAGATTATCGAGAATATCGTGCGAAAGAATTAGATTTTATATTCAATAAAGTGAATAATGAATACAATACTTTTCTTGCAAAAGTATCTGAATTTGAAAAAGGAAATGATATTGTTGATAATTATGATGATAATCTAAAAATAGAAAAAGAAGCATTAAAAAAACGAATACTTTTTGAAACTGCCATTGATTATGAAACATGGAATAAATATGCAGAATATTTATCTTGGGAAGAAAAAGGAGCCGAAGTGTGGGAGCTTTTAGATAAACATTGCCTCAAATATCCTACTAAAAATAATGTGCTATATTCAGAAGAACTAGCCAAAAATATAGGTTATCCCAATGATTTAGCTATGGAAAAATGGATTAATGCACAACTTTTAGTCAATCCAAAAGACAAAGATTTATTAAATAATTATGTTGCTAATTATAACACGCCAGAAAATGCCATTAAAATTAAAGAAGCATTACTAGCACTTTTAAGCATTGATACGGGCAAAGAAAGTTTGTACAATTACATTCAACATTTGCTTTGGTATGAGCCGAAATCAGCAGTAGTAGAAGTTGATAAAATTGAGCCGTCGTTAGAATATAAAGCCTTGGCTACCAATATTACATGGCTTTATGCTAATGAAAAAATGTATCAAAAAGCGTATGATTGGTCACAATATAGTGACGAAATTGAGGTGAGCACTAAAATGGAATGGTTATTTGAGTTGAAACAATATGAATCATTAATCAATGAATATAGAAATTACATCACAGAAAACCCTTTAGATTATAAAACAAAAGCATTGATGAGTAGTTATTATCAAGCCATGGGTAAATTTAAAGAAGCTTGGGTTCTAGCAAGTGAATTGCCCGAATCTAGAGAGAAAGAAGCGTTGCGAAAATCCCTAAACGAAGATGTCGTTTATCAAGATGATTTTGTTCAACAAGATTTGTTGACCAATTATCCTGAGTTGTTTTTAGATAATGTGAGCAAATCTTTAACTAAAACTAACCGATTGAAATATGGTAATTTTATTGAATCAGAAAATCAATTGCAAACCAACCAAGATCGAAGAGCGGCTTTAACCACACGCCATTCCTATAATTTTTATGACAAAAAGAAAAATTCACATCGGATTGCCGCTACGTTTTCAGAATTTTATCCGCTAATTCGTTCAACAGTCGCTACCATTGGCCCTCCGCAGGGTATAGAAAATGCAAGTGCTTTTGAAAATTTAGGGGTGTCACGGGATAACGTATTTAGAAATGTTTATGGCTTAGAATACCGATTCAAGAATCCATTTTCTTTTGATAAAGTGCAATATTGGTCTCGAGTTCGAGTAGAAATGGATAATTTTGATAAAGTTTATATGCAATTCGGACTTGGATTGAATAAATCGTTTGATAAAAATTTTAGTTCATTTGAAATGAATCTTTTTCCTGTAGAAACTGCTCCAGGTCACGCAAAAGAAATTTATCAAGTACGAACAAATCTATATCAAAGCGTCTATTTTGCTAGTGTAATCAACGCTAGTGTAGCTCTTGAATCTAATTATTACTCAAAAAGTAATTTTAATTCTGATTTTATTACCGATAATAACATTGATGGTTCCGCAACCCTAAAAGTGGGATGGGACCGAGGTAACCCCAAAATGTCAAAATTTGTTCCGTTCCTAGAAACAGCCTATCAATTGGGTTCTGCAGATTTAAGCGATGGTTATCCCTATTGGATGTTAAAAGAACGCCTATTTGGCGGTGGAGGAATAAATTATAGTTACGGTCTCGAAGCCAGTAATTTTAAAGCAACAATAGAAGCAGCCTATTTCTTTGATGATTATGCCGATGTTTTTCAACGTTTATCTGGAAACTTATCTTATCAAATTAAAAATTATTTCTCGATTACGGGAAGCTTTGAACTTTTTAATCAAGATAAATTCTATTCCAATACACTCAATGTTGGATTAAAATATAATTTTAAATAAAAAAGGTGAAGTTCAAAAAAACTTCACCTTTAAACTAACAAACTTAAAATTATAAAAACGGACTAATGCTTAACAATAAATCGTCTGGAATCATTAATTTGACCATTTTCAAATTGTATAAAATAGACTCCATTACTTAAAATTTGTGTATCAATACTCACTTTATTGCCATTTCGAGAAGTAGTTAATTTCATTTCTTGACCTAAAGAATTATAAATTCTAAATCGGTAATCTTCCACAGCATCCATTTCAATATTCAATACATTATCAGCAGGAACTGGATATAAAACAACATTTAAACGCATATTATCTGCTACACTAAGTGGTTGATTAACAATTATATTGTGACTCAAATTATTATAACCAGTAGCTGCTTCCCACATCGAATTATTTGCAAAACGAATTGCATATTCTGGTCGGTTTGCCAACGACGCATAAGCGTCTGGCAAGTGCAAATACGTAGCATAATTGCCAGGAATTATGCTAGCCGGCAACGTTAGATTTTCAGTAACCGTAATTTCACCACGCCAAGTTCTAGGGTCAGACTCCATTAAGATTGAAAAAACAGCATTGGTTGATAAATTTTTCAAAACAATGTAGGCATTTCGCTCGTTAAAAGGAGCAGCATAACCAACGTTATTTATGTTTAAAGTGACAGCTAATTGATTACCAGCAGTGATACTTTGCGGTAATAATGCACTAGTTAATTGAAAACGATAGCCAAGGTTTTTTTGAATTTCTTGATAGCAGTCACCTGTTTGCCATCCATTTATAACACTCGGATGGTAATCTAAATTAAGGTAAGACCAATGAAATTTTTCCATTTCAAATTGGGCTGTTTCACAGTTTGTTCTTGACTCAAAAACCGCACAGGTTTCGCCACCCATTGGTACGAATTGGGTTTCTTGATTTAGATATGGATATTCTGTACTTACATTTGAGTACGTGCCAACGTCGGTATTACTTGATAAAAAGCAGTCATTATGATGACCAATTCGTGCTAAACTCGTATTTGTCCAAGCTTGACTTGGCGGAAGAGGAGCAGGAGTATTATACATTTGTTGCTTCATTTTTGGATAACGAATTTGTACCGCTCTTGTATTTGGTAACGCATTTAAAATAGCATCAGTAATATTTTTCCGATGTCCATAATTGGCTGCTGTTAGATTTGTTTCATTATAACCCCAACCGCCAAATTCTGCTTGGTCTGTGTAATACCATTCACCCCAAGCTCCAATAAAGCCGGCTTGCATCACAGCAATAACGTCTGCATTGGCTATCAATAAAGGTTTAATTTGATTAATATGTTCCAATATTCTGGTTTTTGAAGCATCTAAAATCACGTTGTCACCATAATCATCGGAATAGGCAAAACGAATTACACTTTTTAAACCTGCATTCCGAATTCTATTAAAATCGGTTTGCATATTATTCAAATAGGACTGCGGAATCGAAGAATTGACAAAATCATTTAAGTAAAAATAACGAAAAACCAAGGTAATGTTTTGGTTAGTACGATAATTAGTTAATGTTGATTGATTCAGGAGATTGTAAGTACTTGAAGAAGAAGATTCCGTATCACTGTACTTGTAAAATCCACGCTCTGGATTAGGAAAGTTGACACTTGATGCAGTATACGTTACCGTAGCCGTTTGTGCACTTCCATAGGAGAACAGAAGAACACTTAAAAAAGTAGTTAAGTTTTTCATTGTAGGTTTTGTTTTTGCTAAATTTGGGTTATAGCAGGTTATGTGCTTTTTTTTTGTATAACCATGTTGGGAATCATTGTTTTACATTCCAAATGTAGATGAAATGTATCTTTTAATCGATGAACAACACGATAAAATATCCTAAATAATCGACGAAATGCGTTAATATTAATTTATGGTAAAATAGTTCTTACAAATAGTTTTTAGTTTTTATCAGTTTTTATTTGTTTATTTTATCATAAATAAATCTTTGCGGCACCTTTTTATAGTAAATAAGTAAATAGTTCCATTGTCAATAATTCTTAACTTTAGATAAAGAGCAAACAACTAAAACGTGTTACTTTTGAACTATAATTTATATTATGTAAAATAGAATATCCAGAAAGCACGTCTGCTATCGTACCAACTTAATCCTAATTTTAGTTTCTACAATAAATCAAAGCCTATTACTGTTGGCTTTCATTGCTTGTTTGTGAATAAAATATACCGATAACGCTTCAAAGGATTAATATATTTGTTTAATTTTATCGCATAATAAAAATCGTATGAAAAACGCTATCGCAGAAAGAATTGCCGATTTCCTCAAAAATTTTCCACCTTTTAGTAGTTTGTCTTTTGCTGAGCTTGTTACTATTGCAACCGAAATAAATGTGCTCCATCTCGAAAAAAATAACGTCTTATTTAAAGTCGGCGATCAAACACATCCTTATTTTTATATTGTTAAAGAAGGTGCAATTGGACTTTCGGTAACTTCAGACGCAGACGAAGCGTTAATCGATAAATGCGACGAAGGCGATATTTTAGGTTTACGACCATTTTTCGCAAAAGATAATTATTTAATGACCGCTAAAGCTCGTGAAGAAAGTCTGCTGTACGCCATTCCTATTGAATTATTTAAACCTTATGTTTCACAAAATCAAGCAGTTTTAAGTTTTTTATTGGAAAGTTTCGCCTCAAATACTAGAAATCCATACGATAAAGAAAACAAAGGAAAATTAATTTCTGAAAATGTTATTTATGATGAGCAAAGTTCTGAAATACAATTCTTTCAACCTATTGCTTATACTAAAAAACCCATTACCGCAACGAAAAAAGAGATTGTAAAAGCAGTTGCCCAAACAATGACCAAAAACAAAATCGGTAGCATAATTATCGAAGAAAATCAAGTACCACTTGGCATTGTGACCGACAAAGATTTGCGTTCTAAAATTGCAACAGGTCTCTTTCCTATCGATATTACAGTCGATCAAATTATGTCGGCTCCCGTAATCACGGTACCAGAAAACATTTCTATCGCAGAAACACAAATAATGATGTTAAAACATAACATTGGCCATTTGTGTGTAACTGTTGATGGCACAAATAAATCGGCAATTAGAGGAATTATATCCGAACATGATGTTGTGGTTGCTCAAGCCAATAATCCCGGTGTGCTCTTAAAACAGATTAAAAGAGCCTCGCGATCCAAAGAACTAAAAGTAGTTCGTGAAAAATTATCCGATTTAATTCAAAATTCGTTGGATAAGAATATTCATATGGACCACCTTTCTACTATCATCGGCGAATTAAATAATGCCATTTCCAAACGAGCGGTTGAATTAGCCATAGAAAAAATGGACACAGAACCCCCTACTCGGTTTGCGTGGTTGAGTATTGGAAGTCAAGGCAGGAAAGAGCAATTGTTGATGACCGATCAAGATAACGCCTTGGTTTTTGAAGATGTCGACGATGAATACTATGATGAAACCAAAAAATATTTTCTAGAATTGGCTGAAAAAGTGACTAAAACGTTAAATAAAATTGGTTTTGAATTTTGTCCTGCCGAAATGATGGCGAGCAACCCAATGTGGTGCAAATCCTTGTCCGATTGGAATAAACAATTCAATAGCTGGATCAATACGCCCGGCGAAAAAGGTATTTTAATGTGCTCCATTTTTTTTGATTATGATTTGGCTTTTGGCGATGAAAAATTAGTGGATGCTATGACAGAAAATATTTTTAAACAACTGAAAGATAACGAATTATTTTTTGCGTATTTAGGAACTGATGCCTTGCGAAATCCACCGCCACTTGGGTTTTTTAGACAATTTTTAGTAGAAAATGATGGCGAACACAAAGATACGTTTGATATTAAAAGCCGAGCTTTGATGCCACTTATTGATGCTGCTCGTCTTCTAACTTTAAGTTTAGGTATTCGAGGCATTCAAAACACATATAATCGGTTTAAAAAATTAGCAGAAATCGAACCACAAAATGCAGAGTTATTCGACAATTGTGCGGATGCTTTTTCAATTGTTTCTCGTTTTCGAACAACGGAAGGTTTGCTAACAAATTCTAGTGGCAGGTATTTGAATTTAAATGAGTTATCAAAAACAGATAAAGTAAAGCTTAAATACGCTTTTCAACCCATTCACGAAGTGCAACAAGTTATTAAAAATCGTTTTCAACTTACTTATTTTACCTAAATTATGACTTTGAATTGGTTTAAAAAAATAACAAAAGAATATCCTAAATTTTGGGAAAAATACCTTTCTTATTTTGAGGAAGAATCGCCTAGACCTAAACGTTATGTCATTTTTGATTGTGAAACAACAGGCTTAGATTATCGAAATGATGTTATTCTTTCCATTGGAGCTGTGGCGGTTATTGATAATGCAATTCATGTAAATGATTCATTAGAAGTATACCTCCAACAAACTATTTATAAACCGAAAACAGCTGCTATTCACGGCATATTAAAAGACGGTAAAGAAGAAAAAATTGTAGAAGCCGAGGCCATTATTCGTTTCTTGGAATTTAGTAAAGATGCTATTTTAGTTGGCCATCACGTGAGTTTTGATATGGAATTAATCAATCAAGCCTTAAAACGATTGGATGTAGGAAAACTCAAAAATGACAACATGGACACCGATGCAATGTTTCAAAAAGTAAAAGGCTATCAAGAAGACCAACATTCTAGTTTAGATGAACTTTGCAAAGCCTTAAACGTATCAAAAAGCGATAGACATACTGCTTCAGGTGATGCGTATATTACCGCTTTGGTTTTTTTAAAATTAAAAAGTAGGCTTAAAATTGCTTAATTTTTAAAGTACAATATTATCCCATTAGTGACATTTATACTTTTATTTACTTGACTGTCAATTTAATAAGTTACCCAGACAAAACAAATTATTCCTTTATTATCCAATTTTCTTAGTTATCTTTTTTTTGGATAACAGTCTATTTAACTTTCGTTTTTCTAACTATTTGCCTAAATCCTTTGAAAATAGTTGTGTCCTAATTAGTTACGAATCATAGTTTAAACTTGTCCAATTAGTTTTTGTTCGTCAATCGTTAAATTACTAAATAATTTGAATATTTTTTATTTATAATTTGTCTAAATAAAAAGTATTATTTAGTTTTGCAAAATAGAATCAATCTAAATAAAAATAATAACAAAAAATGAAGTATTACCTTGCCCTCTTATTTTGCTGCGTTAGCATCTTATCACAAGCCCAAAAAGATGTTTTAAAAGAAAATAATGCTACTATAGAATTAGATTCTATTACAGTCTATCCACTTATCAAAAGTCCAGAACGACTTCCAGAAGTTAAAGATAATGTTATTTATTCTGGTAAAAAGAATGAGGTTTTAAAATTAGCTGAAATTAATGCAAACCTAGCTACCAATAATGCGAGAGAAATTTTTTCAAGAATTCCTGGAGTTTCTATTTGGGAAAATGACGGATCTGGGATTCAAATTAACATTGGTGTAAGAGGTTTAAGTCCAAACCGAAGCTGGGAATTGAACACCAGACAAAATGGATATGATATTTCTTCTGATGTTTTTGGTTATCCAGAAGCTTATTATAATCCACCCTTAGAAGCTGTGGAATCTATTGAATTAGTACGTGGAGGAGCTTCCTTGCAATTTGGACCACAATTTGGGGGAATGTTGAATTATGTTCTTAAAAGAGAAAATAAAAAGAAATTCTCTTTTGAAACCCAAAACACAGTGGGTAGTTATAATATGGTTAGCAGCTATAATGCAATTGGAGGAAAAATAAAAAAATTCTCATATTATGCATATAATCATTCACGCAGTGGAGATGGTTGGAGAGAAAACAGCGAATATAAAATTAGAAATTCACACCTCTTTTTGCAATATGATTTTACTGAAAACACAAAACTATCGGTAGAATACACCAATATGGATTACGAAATGCAGCAAGCAGGTGGATTAACAGACGAACAATTTAATCAGAATGCTCGCCAATCTTCAAGAGAACGAAATTGGTTTGGAACACCGTGGAATTTACTTGCTTTAAATTTTGACACTAAAATAAGCGACAATTTTAGTTCTAATACTAAAATTTTCGGATTGATAGGCGAACGAAATAGTATAGGATTTACAGCAACGCCAAATATTTTAGACGCTATTAATCCGGCTACGAATGACTATTCCAACAGACGAGTTGATCGGGATTTTTATCAAAATTTTGGATTAGAAAATAGAAATTTATACCAATATAAAATAGGAAAAATTCAAAACAATTTGGCTTTTGGTGTTCGACTATATAAAGCAAATACCCAACGTCAACAAGATGGACGAGGAACAACGGGATCCGATTTCAATTTAAATATTGAAGATAGATATGTCAGAGATTTGAACTTTTTTACTGAAAATATTGCCTTTTTTGCCGAAAATCAATTCAAAATCACCGAAAAATTTAGCGTAACACCCGGCATCAGATATGAATACATAAGTTCAACAGGCGAAGGAAGATTTGGAATAAACGCTGGCAATGATATTCCGTTCCAAAATAATACAATTACTAGAAATCAACCCTTATTTGGACTAGGGACAGAATATAAATTTAGTAATACCAATATTTATGCAAACATAACCCAAGCCTATCGCCCAGTATTGTTTTCAGACATCACGCCGCCTGCTGTAACCGATGTAATCGATCCAAACTTGCAGGATGCTTCTGGTTTTAATGCCGATTTAGGCTATAGAGGAACGTTTAGAAATTATTTAAACTTTGATTTTAGTTTATTTTATTTAAGTTACAATAACAGAATTGGTGGAATGAGACAATTTGTAGATAATGATCCAACACTTGGTACTTTTTTATTTAGAACGAATCTTGGTGAAACGGTTAATAAAGGAATTGAAGGATTTGTTAATCTCAATGTTACTCGGTTTTTCAACATTGACAACGCCGTAGGAAACATAGATTTTTTTGCAACCGTTAGTTTTATCGATTCTCGATATACAGATTTTAAAATTTTGACTGCCTCCGGAACCGCTCCAGATATTGAAATTACCGAAAGTAATCTATCAGGAAATCGTGTTGAAAATGCTCCACGATATATTCATAATTTTGGATTAAGCTGGAGTAAAAAAACTTTGTCAGCTTCTTTACAATATAGAATGTCTGGAAAAATTTATACCGATGCAAACAATACTGAAACACCTTCGGCCAATGGCGTCACCGGTTTACTTGATAGTTATAATGTCCTTGATTTATCTAGTGAATATAAATTTTTGAAAAATTATAACGTTCGAGCTGGAATTAATAATTTATCCAATGAAAACTATGCTACCCGAAGAGCTGGCGGATATCCTGGTCCTGGAATTTTACCGGGTGAAGGACGAACGTTCTTTGTCTCTATAGGTGCAAAGTTTTAACTATATTCGGTCGTGTTTGAATCCTTGTAAACTAATTAAAATCCTACTACTTTTCTAAATAGTATATTGATTCAAACCGACCATGATGACTTTTTGTAGCATTCAATTGAATTCCGTTTTTTATATAAAACGGAATTTCTTTTTCATAAACCAATGGTGCTGCTAACGATAAACTTCTACATTTATCAAAATCAGTTTTTTTAGTCACAGCCAAAGTTTGCAAACTCGTTTCTACTTTTGAGGTTTTGGTATAAAAATCCTCATTTTGATACCGAACGT